>Ga0265306_10001065_pt1 | contig 13403 bp, 10 predicted proteins | sample Helome_3_FD_192493 | JGI IMG/M metagenome (GOLD analysis project Ga0265306, IMG submission 192493) | Marine sediment microbial communities from subtidal zone of North Sea - Hel_20160420 (Illumina Assembly) | ecosystem: Environmental > Aquatic > Marine > Subtidal zone > Sediment ...
GGTTTACGCGAAGCTGATCGATGCGTTTTTCGATCGATACATTCAGTGCGCGTAACGTTCTTCGCCCGACCAGCGCGTCGATCTCCAGACCGTGGCGCGCCTGAAAGCGACGTACACCCTCTTGTAAGGTCTCGTTGTATTCGGACGTTGATGTCGTTACTTCGGTATCGGGAAGGTCACCCGATTGCACCAGGCGCCTGGCCAACATCACCAGGCGCGGATCCTCGGCGCCGGGCCGAATCGTCGGCCCGTCCGCTACGCTGGTCCATCCGCCCGCCTCTGCCACGGCACGGTGCCACTGGAGCGCTTCCTGCAGTTGCTCAACCTGGGACCGAAGAATGTTGATGGACACGGTCGCATCGCGTGCGACTCCCTCTTGCTCGGCGGTATCGATCGACAACGCCACCTGCCACGACAGGATCAAGAGGCAGACAGCGAACGCCATAATTATCCTCAACATGGCACGAAATGCCTTGAATTCTTGGAAAAAACCGTCATATTGGCGTTTCTGTGTGTTACCCAGATATTGGTCCTGCCGCTGCATTGCGGCCGATCAGATCCCAAGCCCATGAAATTATTGCGAAAAAGTCATCCGATTGTGCCAGTTATTGTCGCCCTGTTGCTCGTGTCGGTCGCTACCGTGAGCCAGGGAATGCTCGTCAATGATGAGCGGCAACTGTCTTTCTATCACACCCATACCGGCAAACGATTGGATGTGGTTTATTCGCGTGATGGCGCCTACGTTCCCTCGGCACTCGAAGAGATTAACCATTTCTTGTTCGACTTTCGTACCGGGGACAAAGCCGAAATGGATCCCGAGCTTCTTGATCTGATCTACGACGTGCGCGATGCGCTCGGCAGCGATGGCGTCTACCAGGTAGTGTCGGCCTATCGCTCACCAAAGACCAACGAGATGTTGCGCGGCCGCAGCCAGAAATCTGGTGTTGCCAAGAACAGCCAGCACCTGCTGGGCAAGGCGATCGATGTACGTCTCGAAGGCATCACGACGGCCACATTGCGCGATAAGGCAATCTCCATGCAACGAGGTGGCGTCGGGTACTATGAGGCATCCGATTTCGTGCACATGGACACAGGGCGCGTACGCCGCTGGTAAATCCCGGCCCGTAATTCTTTCTACTCCGTGTTACTTTGGGACTGGGCATCCAGGGTCCAGAGCTAAGCAGTGAGAGCCACTAAATACGTCTTGGTCGCGGCAGGCATCATTGCCATCGTCGCGCTGCTTGCCTGGTACCTGCGCGATGGTCTCATTCAGCGCATATCGAATCCCCTGCTGCACGATTATGGCATCACGGTAACAGACGTTTCACTTGACGCGCTGGCGGGCAGCGACGCCACTATCGGATTCCTCGAGCTGGAGCATGAGAAAGGCACGACTGTCACCATTGAAGATCTGACGCTGCCACTGGCTGCATCCTCGGGGTCGAAAACCTACACAGCAAGAAAAGTATCGATCATCACGTCGACCAGAACGGATGGTGAACCGTTCGAACTCGCTCAGCTCATCAAGCAGTTTCTCTCGTTACCGGGCAACCTGGACAACAGCGCAGTGATCGTTGCCGAGTTTAGCCTGCCGCCCTATCCGACATTTCGTGATGTGCAATGGGTGTTGACGGACACCGAACAGCAATTGCAGGGCACATTGAATTCCGTCCCGATGTCTGCAACGATTACGCGAACTGATGCGCAGAGCCACGTCATTGCCTTTGCCACGTCGGATGAGCAAGAAACGGTACCAGGCCGTTTCATCACTGCAGACTTGCAACAGGGCAATCAAGGCATCTCGATAAACGGGACGTCGTCCATCGACTTGCCAGCCTGGGAGCCGTTGGCCACACTGGCAGGCATCGTTCCGTCCAACATTGAAATCGCGTCGGGAACAGCGACGATTCAGTTCGATGCCGAAATCCCGAATGACGCTACCCGATCGCCGAGGGTCGCCGCCAGCCTCTCGCCGATTCCGCCACTGCAGCTCACCTATACGGGCGCGGCCGATGACGTCACCTCTATCTATGTGCAATCAGCCAGCCCTGTTGAGATTGCGGCGACTTTTCCAAAGGTCGACTGGTCCCTGCAGTTGCCAGAAGCCGCGCTGCAAGTTACTTATGGAGACTGGCAGAATATTCCGCTCTACCTCAGCGGCGTCTCCTGCCAGTCCGGTCCCACTTGCCTTATGGACACACGCGTCACCATGGACGCCACGGAAACACCGCTCGGTCGAGTCGGCCACGTCGAGTTCGAGTCGTCAGACAAGGTGCTGTTTCCGGACGCCGGGGTTCGCGTAGAGATTCAACCCGGCGCAGCATTTACGATGACGGGGTTTACTGCTTCCGAAACCAGCCTTGGAAAGGTCGAGGCGCAGCTGCTGTCCGCCGCCACTCTGGAGCTCGTGGATGCCGGTTGGCAACTCGCGGCTGACGCGATCGACGCCAATATTGTGTCTTTGTTTCCGTTCAACCAGGTTTCGGTCACGACGCCTGTCTATCTCGAGAAACTTCTTGCCAGTGACCTTGATGAAATTCTGTCTGCAACATTCGATGTCTATGTGCCGTCGGTTCAGGCCGCCCTGGACACACAGACGGTTGCCTTACCCGGAGTCAAGGGCAACGTTTCGCTACAAGACACACAGGTGGCCATTGATTCGGAAACCGTCGGCCTTCAGCAAAACGGCACTCTCAAGGCTCGGTACAACGCCGATACCGGCAAAGGACAAATCAATCTCAATGGCGCAATGGTCTCGTTCGGATCACAGAGCCTGTCGAATCGTGTGTCGCCGTGGCCTGATGACCGGGACATTATGGCCGGCACTGTTTCTGTCGAGCTGGACGCCGACTGGACGGTGTCGGACTCGAATCAGGCATTCACGGCGCGGACTTTGGTTGCTGCATCAGACCTCGCCGGCTATTTCGCCGACACGGCAGTCACCGGCCTGTCAACTCAACTTGATGCGACGTACGACGACACCACTGGTTTCGCGATAGAACCGTCTTCTATCAGTATCGGGCATATCGACACGGGCATTCTCGTGGAAGACATCAGCGCCGACTACGCCTTGAGTGCAGACCTGATGAGCGTCGATGTCGAGAATCTCCGGATGACGGCGTTTGGCGGTGTCATTACGGCCGACCCGTTCAGCTTTCGTACAGAGACAGACCGCAATACTTTGACACTGAGAGCCGAATCGATCGACCTGAGCGAACTTTTGTCGCTCAATGAATTTGAGGCGATCGAGGTTGATGGGAGTATTGCAGCGATGCTGCCCGTGACGATCGAAAACGACGTGGTCACAATTGCGAAGGGCACTTTGACCGGTGAACCGGCCGGCGGGGTTATTCGATACTTGCCGGATAGCGAAATTGACGAAGCAGACACCTCGGCCTTTGGCCTGGTCCGGCGCGCGCTAAGCAATTTCGAATTCGACACGCTGACGTCGGACGTCAACCTCACAAAAGCGGGTGACTTGAACCTTCAACTTCGACTGACCGGCAGGAACCCTGACCTGGAGGAAAAAAGACCCGTCGTCCTGAATCTCGGGGTGGAAAACAACATACCGCAGATGCTGAAGAGCCTGCGAGCGGCACGCGCCGTCGAAGAGATCCTTGAGAAACGACTGAACAAATAGGCGCCTCAGCTACCTGCCGGACGATGCTTGAGGTAAGCTCAATAGACGCGTTTAGCGAAGAGCGGTACTACGATGAAATCAAAATTTCCACTGATCTGCCTGCTCACTTTCCTCGCAGGCTGTAACCCGACCGTGAAGGTCGAGGCGCCGGAGAAGCCCATCGAGATCAACCTCAACGTCAAGATCGAGCACGAAATTCGACTGCAGGTAGACAAGGATCTCGAGGGCCTGTTCGACGAAGATAGCGAGGTATTTTGACCATGATGACAATAAAGAAGATCTTTGCGGCCATCAGCCTGTTGTTACTTCTTCAGAATGCGTGGGCTATCGATATTCGTGAAGCCAAAACGGAAGGCCTGATCGGCGAAGCCAATACCGGGTTCATCGCGGCTGTGAAAGAGCCCGCGAGCGCCGAAGTCAGGGCATTGGTTGCCGACGTCAACGGCAAGCGAAAGGCTCGCTTCAGTGAGACAGCCAGGAAAACCGGCGCAACCCCGACGCAGGTCGCGTATCGATTCTACGAGCTTGCCGTAGAGCGAACAGCGCCCGGACATTACTACCAGGACAGCAACGGTCGCTGGATAAAAAAGCAGTAGCCCTGTCCGGCCGCTGGCTGCGCCTTCCATAGCCATTGGGAGCATCTGTTGAAAAGTGACCCCTCCGGTGGCCGAACGGTTGTATAGTTCCCTGTTCGGAGGAGTTTTTCATGTTGCCGCACCAGGACGTCATTGCCGAAGTATTGAAACTGCCCGATGGCCCGCAGATCGGCGCTTTCTTTGACTTCGATGGCACCGTAATCTCCGGATATTCGGCGTTCGCTTTCATCGAAGAACAGATCAAGCGCGGTCACCTGTCACCACGCGAACTCGTCGAATTGCTGGGCGCGATGGCCAGTTTCGGCCTGGGAAATCTGGGGTTTTCCGCGATGATGCTGGGCATGGCACAGTTTCTGCGTGGCATTCGCGAAGACAGCTATGCCGCCTTCGGTCGCGAATTGTTCGAGTCGCATATCGCACGGCTTATCTATCCGGAATCGAGGGCGCTGGTCGAGGCGCATCTGCGCAAAGGGCATACCGTTGCGATCGTCTCCTCGGCGACGCCCTACCAGGTGGAACCTGCCGCACGCGACCTCGATATCGAACACGTACTTTGTACGCGGCTTGAAGTTGAGAAAGGCATGTTTACCGGCGCCGTCATACGGCCCACCTGTTTCGGACCCGGAAAAGTCACGTCAGCCGAGTCGCTCTCGGAAAAACTGGCCGTCGATCTCGATCAGAGTTTTTTCTACTCGGACAGCTACGACGATATTGAACTGCTCGAGCGCGTTGGCAATCCGCGACCGTTGAACCCCAACAAGAAACTGCTTGCGGTCGCCGAGCACCGCGGCTGGCCCGTGCGACGCTTTGCCAGCCGCGGTCATACGCATCCATCCGATTGGCTGCGCTCCATGCTCGTGCCGGTCAGTTTCGTCGGCTCGTTTCTCGGCGGCCTTCCCATATGGGCTCTTACGGGGTCGAAACGCGATGCGCTGAACTTCTCCGTTTCCGTATTTGCGGATACCGCCAGTGCACTGATCGGACTGAACCTGAAGATCAAAGGTGAGCATCATTTGTGGTCGCATCGACCGGCCGTTTTCATCTTCAATCATCAGAGCAATGTCGATATGGTCATCATCGCGCGTCTTCTGCGGCGCGATATCACGGGTGTCGGAAAGCGCGAAATTCGTGACATGCCGGTCATCGGACGCGTTATGGAAGCGGCAGGTGTCGTGCTGATCAATCGAAGAGATTCAGCCAGCGCGATCGAGGCGATGTCTCCGCTCGTCGACGCAATGAGGGTCGAAGGTAAATCCGTGTGCCTGTCTCCGGAGGGCACGCGTGCCGCGACGATCCGGCTGGGTAGTTTCAAAAAAGGCGCGTTTCACCTTGCGATGCAGGCCGGCGTGCCGATCGTGCCGATCGTGATTCAGAACTCCGGCGACGTGCAGCCCAAAGGCGACATACTTTATCATCCGGGCACCGTCGAGGTTGAAGTATTGCCGCCGGTAGATACCAGTCAGTGGTCCGTTGAAACGATTGACAAACATGTTTCAGACGTAAGGGCGATGTACTTAAAGGCCCTGGAACAGGATGGCGGGTCCAGGAAACGATCGTGGCCGAAGGCCGTACTGAAAGACGTCTCCGTGGGCGGAGGCCGTGAGTGAGCGTCAGCCCCTGGCCGAGGGACGAGTCGAAAAGCGTGCTCTTTGTTCTGGACGCCGCACACCACGTAGAGCAGCAGCACCTGGAGTCCTGGCTGGAGCGCGAACGCTCGAAGTGCGACTTTCAAGGCAAAGTCGAACGCGTGATCGTGCCAATTGCGGATTCTCCCGAACATATTCCGGCGGAAAACCTGCTCGGCGTATTGGACCTGCCGGATGACACGCTGCTCGTTCCCTTACGGGTGGTCTGGCTGAAAGGATTGGACGTAAAGAGCACGAAGCCGCGGTTTCGCGATCTGCTGTTCGGCAACCCAAGACACCCGGGACCGATGAAAGCTCGTCGTATCCTGAAAGCTCACCCTAGGCGCGCCAAATGCATCAGTGGCGCGCCCGCGACGCTCGGCGAACTAAGGCTGCGGCTTGAGCATCGGCTTGGCAAAGCCCCTGATCGCAACCAGCTTGCCGATTTTCTGGCTAGCCAGGCGAGCATCGCGTTGGATATTGCCGAACGGCGGTTGCGCGGTACCCGCTACAAGGTGCCCCGACACGTTGCCGAAAACCTCCGGTCGAGCCGCGAGTTCACCACCGCCGTTGCGGACCTGAGCAAACAGACGGGGCGTCCCGTTAACGATCTGCAATTGGAAGCAGACAAGATCTTCAAGGAGTTGATTTCCGTACCGAAGCCTTTCTGGCTCGACATGAGCTACCTGCTCAATCGATTTATTTCGACCCTGGGCTATGACGAGGAGATCGCTGTGGATCCGACGAGCCTGCAGCGCGTTCGTCAAATCAGCAAACAGCACCCGTCAGCCTTTCTTTGCACGCACAAAACACACGTTGACTTCCCGGCTCTGAACAAGATGTTGTTCGATCATGATTTCCCGGCGCTACACACAATGGGCGGCGTCAATATGGCTTTCACAGGGATAGGATTCCTCGCCAGACGCGCCGGTGTCATATTTATTCGTCGCAGTTTTCACGACAATGCACTTTACAAACTCATATTGCAGCAATACATCGCCTATCTCATGGACAAGAATTTTCCGTTGAGCTGGGCGTTCGAAGGTACTCGTTCACGGGTCGGCAAGCTCATGCCGCCTAAGTACGGTATGCTGAAATACGTCATCGAAGCTGCGCACGCGAATGATCAGCGCAGACTGCACATCGTCCCGGTTGCGATGAACTACGATTTGATCAGCGATGTTCGCGACTATGCCAGGGAACAGTCCGGAATCAAGAAACGACCCGAGAGCCTGAGCTGGTTCGTCGGTTACCTCAAGAGCCTGAGAAGGCCGATGGGCAAAATCTATATGAATTTCGGCGAGCCTGTCGTGCTGGAGGATGTACCATCGGGCGAAGACCCGCTGACAATATCCAAGCTGGCGTTTCAGGTGGGCGTCGAGGCGAACCGGGTCACGCCCGTTACGTTGGCCTCGCTCGCGACCATGGTGCTACTTGGCAGCGCGCCGCGTGCACTGACGCGCGACGAATTAACGCGGCAAATTGCCCGACTGGTCTTTTGGGCGGAAGCGCGCAACGTGAAGATCACGAGACATTTCGAAATAGAGAACGAAGCCGAACTGAACACGCTGGCGCAGATGCTCATCGATAACCGCCTGGTGACCCGGTACGATGATGGTCCCGAGTACGTCTATGCAATCACGCCACGGCAACAAGCGGTTGCGAGTTATTACCGTAACTCCACAATTCATCATTTCGTCACGAAAGCTATTGCAGAATTGGCGCTGGCTGGTGTCTCTGCTGACGATGCCAATCCGGTGGAAACATTCTGGAAAGAGGTCGTTCGCCTGCGTGATTTGTTCAAATTCGAATTCTTCTATGCGCCTAAAGAGGAGTTTCAGTCAGATGTCAGCCGGGAACTACGGCACTATGAGGCCGATTGGGAATCCAAGCTTGAGAGCGATGCTGATTTCGCTCGCCGACTGCTTAGGAATTTCAGGCCGCTCGTGGCGCATGCGACCCTTACGCAATTTGTGGAAGCCTACTATGTCGTAGCTGACGTTGCCGCGGTCACACCGCACGATGTCGCACTCGATGCGTCCGACTGTCTGCGGCGCTGCTTCAGTTACGGACGACAAGCGTACCGGCAGAGACGGATTAACAGTGAGGCGTCGATTGGCAAACTGCTTTTTCAGAATGGTTATAAATGGATTGAGAATAAAGGACTTGCGAAAGCAGGCGGATCCGAACTTGCGGATCGCCGCGTGCAAACAAGCCAGGAACTCAGAGAGTTGACACTTCGCCTGCACAAAATTCAGGCAATCGCACTACCGGTTTGAATACGGAGCAAATCGTATGGATCAGTTAAGCCCACAGGATTCACAGTTCCTGTACATGGAGTCAGAAGACAACCTGACGCACGTTACGTCGATTTCGATACTCAATCAGTCCACCGTGCCTGATGGAAAGATCGTACGTTTCAGGGACATCCTTGAGCATGTAGAAGGACGACTGCACATGAGCCCGCTGTTCAAACGACGGCTCGTACATGTCCCGCTGGAACTCGATTTTCCGTACTGGGTCGATGACGACAACTTCGATCTCGAGTACCACGTCCGGCACGGCCGGCTGCCGGAGCCGGGCGATTGGCGCCAGTTCTGCATTCACATGGCGCGTTACCACTCTCGACCGCTGGATATGACGCGCCCATTGTGGGAGATGTATGTCGTCGAAGGCCTCGATAACATCGACTGGCTGCCAAAAGACAGCTACGCGATCGCGACGAAGATTCATCATGCAGCCGTTGACGGTACCGCTATAGTCGATTTCTTCGGCGCAATGGCGGACGTCGACAATAAGGGTACGCCGGCAATCCCGTTGAATATGGCCAGGCTCAGACGCAGCCCGAAACCAAGCCTGTTAGATATGGCTGTGCGCGCTGCCTGGCATACGGTTCGCTCGCCGATCGGCATGACGGATGCGATTATGCGTTCTGCGCCCAACATCTACAGGCTGGCGCAAAATGCTCTGCGCTCACAGACAAAAGACAAGTATCCCGTCCCGGACACACGTTTTAATACCCACGTATCTCCGCAGAAGATGTTCGATGCCAAAGTGTTCCCGCTCGCCGACCTGAAGGCTATTCGCGAAGCAGTGCCCGGCAGCACGATCAACGATGTCGTTCTGGCGATATGCGGCGGCGGACTTCGCCGCTACCTTCAACATCACGACGAACTGCCTGAGAATTCACTCATTGCCTGGGTGCCCATCAATGCCCGCCAGGGAACGGGACCCGATCCGGACGCACCGGGCAATAATGTTTCTTCGATGACGGCGCCCATTTTCACGAATGTCGAGGATTCCATAGAGCGCTTGCAATGCATTCGCGAGGCGACGCAGCAGAGCAAAGCCGCGAAAGCCGGCGTCTCGGCACGCGTGTTGGTCGATCTCAGCAAGCACGTTCCGGCTTCGACCCAGGTCATTGCGAGCCGTCTCGTGTTGCGCGCCGGAATGTCCCAACGAATGTGCAATCTGTTCATCTCGAACGTGCCGGGACCGCAGGTGCCACTGTACATGAACGGCGCCCTGCAGGTAGGGACTTTCGGTATGGCGCCACTGGCCAACGGCATGGGTTTGTTTATCGCGACCCCAAGTTATAACGGCAAGATATCGTTTAGCGTGACATCAACCCGGGAGATCATGCCGGACATCGACTTCTTCGTTGAGTGTATCGAGCGTTCGCTGGCGGACATGAAAGCGGCAATCAAGCCTGCGAAGAAAAAGCGCTCACGCAAGAAAGCGGCGGCCAAGCCTGCGAAGAAAAAGCGATCGCGCAAGAAAGCGGCAACCAAGTCCGCGAAGAAAAAAGAATCACGAAAAAAGATACGGGCGGTTAAGACCTAGCTATTGATTGGCAGTTGCGCGTCAGCTGGCACGTCGCGATACGGCGCTGCGGACCTTCGGTCGACGACGATCAAGATCCTGCAAAATGCGATCGAGCTTCTTGCCGATCTTCGTCTGCACCCGAATCATTTCGATCTTCGGCCAGGTCGCTTTTTCGCCCATCTCGATCAGCTCGACGATTTCCTCAATCGAACGATGCGCCAGCAGTTTCAGGGGATTGAAGAAGCGACTGTCGGGAAGGATATTGATATCGCCAAAATAGTCCTGGTTCATAATGCTCAGCCCTACGTTCGTCAGCTTGTTGATCGTCGGGTTCCACGCTAGTGGTTTCTCCAGCATCGACGCACTCGCGTTGATCCACTCTCGAGCCGTGCGTCCAGCCGCGAGTTTCACAGTGGTCAGCAGATCCCGCTTTCTCTTGGTGTCGGTTACGAACGGAAAGATATGCGGGTTGACCTGGCTCACGATAAAGTGGTTGACGCCATAGATACGTGACAGGCGTTTCGCTGGCAGGTCATCGCTCAGGGAACCATCGACCCAACGGCGCGACGGCAGGTAGGGCTGTTTTTTCCCCTTATCGTTTTTAGCGGCAAGCGCTACGGGCGGATAAAAACCGGGAACCGCCGCCGAAGCCATCACTGCTTCACGAATATAGACGTTCGGCGTCGTGATCGAATTCAGCAGTCGCGATGTCTGGTGCTTTTCGGCGGCTGCAATCGAGATGTTGAGGTGTCGGCCCGTGCTCTCAAAGGCCTCCTGGAAGGTGATATCTGGAATCAGGTGATTGAGCGCGTCCTGGACGTCTTCGGTCGTCGCAACTTCCGGCTTGAACGCCTCGAAACGACTGAACAGGCCCTGATCTCGTTCAATCTCATGCACCAGGTTCTCGGGTTCGAGGATCTTCTCGATGTATTTGTTGCTATGCGTGCTGACCAGGCTGCCAACGATGGCGCCACCACTACTGCCGGACAGGATATTCGGAAGCACGCCCTCCAGCCACAACGCCTTGACTACGCCAATATGAAAATAAAGCAGTGAGCCGGCACCGCTCATAACGAGCGCGGAACAACCATAGCAATGCTGGGCGCGTCGGAAGAAATCAAGTCGCTCCTTCATCGGTATGTTGTCGGCCTTGCTGCTCGCCAACAACCCCAGCGCGTCGACGACTTCATCGACGTAATCGACAATTAGCTGTTTCGTGCTGAATTTCGACTTGCCATAAAGGGCCGAGCTGCCCATGCCATCGATATTGCCGTGGAGGCCCTCGTTCAGGGCGAACAAAACAGCCGCGTAGTCCTTCTTTTTTTTCAGCCGGCGGAGCCTTCTCAGGCGCCGGCGGATGGAGGCGTAATCAAAGTGTTTGGATTCATCCGAGGCCTGCCAGCGCCATACACCCGACTTCTGATCATGGGCAATGGCCGCCACCTTCCACTCTTCATAACTGCTGGCCGCGGCCATATCGGCTTCAAGGCGTTTCGTGCCGGAAAAAATCATAGTCGGATCATGCTCTTGCGCTGTCCTGATGCAAGGCAGCATACACGCTAATTTGTTGAAAAAGAAAGAACTGTTCGCTTTATTCGGAACCCGGTAAGCCGGTCATCAGGGCTGATCATTGCGCGCATTATGGTGCCCTGGCAATACGGCATGATGCGTACCCTTCCCCGGTCTTCCCGGATGCGGGGAGTCGGTTCCGCTCTAATCTGAGAGACAGCGCAACGACTCTCGATGACCCAGGTGCTAGCTTATGGCTGAACAAGGGAGGGTGCACCGTATGGGTCTTTTTTCGAAATTGAGCGGCAAGTCTGCTCCTCAAGCATCAACAAACGTTAGCCGGCCGCAAACGAAAAAGCCCAGCTACAGCGGTATCCAGATTAACGTGATTCCCGACGAATGTTGTAAAGCTGCCCGCGCACTCATGGGCCAGCGCTTTCTCACCACTGACGCGCCGATCCTGCCACTAAAAGATTGTGATGCGGTGAATTGTCGTTGCGCCTACAAGCGCTTTGACGATCGACGCACGGACGTCAGGCGCTTGTCCGACGTAGGATTTGACATGGCCAGTCAGCTCCACGACGAAGAAAACAGAGTCAACTCATCAGGGCGTCGCGACGACGATTAGTCTCGCCAGCGACTGTCAGGCGGCTCGGTCCTGCGCGTGAAGTCGTGCACCGGCATGCAGCCTGTCCATGAACTTCTCGGCATTGATCATGACATCGTCCTGACCGACCTGGTCGAACGGGTTTTCCAGGTGCTCCTGGATTTTGTCAAGACTGACCAGCACGAGCGCAAACAACACGGGCATGACATAAGTCAGCCCCGAAGAATAGTCCGCCGAGAGGTGCGCAAAATACGGGCCGTACAATGGTGGTAACACGCTAATAAAGAAATCGCTGAAAGCGCGTAAGGTCCGTGGCGTACGATACTGGTAGACATGTTTCACTTGTTCGAAGGCCAGCAACATCTTCGAAAGATACTGGTTGCACCGGGATACTTCGCCCGAAGCCAGGCCCGCCTGACGAAGATCCTTGCGAATGAACTGCGACAGGTTTGAGAAGCAGCCGTACACCTTGTTCTCACGGTCCAGCATTTCCTGTCGCGGTGCATGGAACATCTCGCGACTGGATCGCAGCAGTTCACCGAGCAACGATCGACACTCTTGTTGCTTGTCATCGCCTGAGCTCTCAAGCCAATCCCGCGTCGCAAAATAGATAGCTCGACCGTGCGCTTTCATCGACGCGTAGTCATCCAGTACCGCCTCCCTGCGCTTATAGGCACTGTTGATCGAAAACACGATGGGAAACACGATGGCCGTGGCAATAAGGGTCAGCGGGTAGTTCGCCGTCACGTTCCAACGCAAGCACAGGTAGGTTGACAGTACCGCCAGCACCGAAATGACAACCGCCTTCACATTGATGATGAAGGCAATGGTTTTGAATCGTTTGATCATCGTGGCGCACCTGTTTTCGAGAAATCCGGCTTGCCAGTGTCGTGCGGAACCAGGGGCCATGTCCGGGACCGGTTCACGATTTCAGGCACGCAAACCATTGATCACAGTAGATTATGCGCTGTTTGTGACACGCTCGGCGCCTATATCCACACCGTTCTACAGGCTATATTTGCTATCATGCGGCCCGTCGGGAAGCTCATTCCCGGACCAATAAAAGCTAATAATCAGGAGCCGCAATGAGCAAGTCAGTGTTGAAGTATTTTGATCGCGCCATGAATCAACTGCGCGACCTGGGTCTTGTTCCGGAGAACGGAGATGAAGCGCCCATCGTCGCGCTTCTCAATCGACTGACCCAACTGGACGAGGCCAAGGTCACGGCAATCGCCCGTACATTGAGCCAGGCATCATTGTTCAATGAAGTCGTCCGTGAGCAGGTCAGCTCGATGAAGCTCGGCGAACGCTATGAGGAGATCACAGACTCTTTCAACTCCATTCGGGACGACGCCAAATCTATGGTCGAACAAGTCGAAGATGGCAAGATCGATACTTTCGAGCGTGTCAGCAACATCTGGATGAAAGTGACACGCGGTGACATTGCCTCACGATTCCAGGACATAAAAGAGACTTATCTCGACGTTGCGAAAGACTCCAGCGATCAGATCGAGCGCGAGCACCTCATTCTCAATGCTTACCAGGACTTCCGCGGCGCGCTGAAGGAGTCCGAGATTCTCGCGCTCGACGTTCTGAAAACA
>Ga0265306_10001066_pt1 | contig 13389 bp, 10 predicted proteins | sample Helome_3_FD_192493 | JGI IMG/M metagenome (GOLD analysis project Ga0265306, IMG submission 192493) | Marine sediment microbial communities from subtidal zone of North Sea - Hel_20160420 (Illumina Assembly) | ecosystem: Environmental > Aquatic > Marine > Subtidal zone > Sediment ...
TCTTGAGTCCACGTGGTCCGAGTCAGCACGAGTGGAAATTTGGCAGCGGCGACCTTGGCAGGGCACTGAGTGCACTCAGGTTGGAGCATGACCTTGGAATCAATCCGGCGGGCGCCGCGCTGGCCATTGACCTGCTGGATGAAATGCAGCAGCTGCGCGAGCGCGTAAGACTGCTGGAGTCAATGGTATTTCAACGCTGAAACGCTGGTTGATTGGGCGTAGGGAGGCAAGATGAGCACCTTGGATCAATTTCGCAACAGCCTGAGCAAAACCTGGGAAAACCTCACTGAAGGCTGGCACAAACTGCGTGAGAGGGCAGAGCATGCGATGACCCGTTTTCATCCCCCCGGCAAACAGGGTGATCTCGATACCTGGGAGGATCAGGTCATTCGTCATTCCTCCGACTGGGGGTTCTTGGCCGCCGAGGTAAAGGAAGATGAAGATGCGGTGACGGTCAGGCTGGAAGTGCCCGGCATGGACAAAGACAACTTCAATATCGACGTGATCGACGATTACCTCGTCGTACGCGGAGAGAAGCGGGTGGAGAGTGACCGCACCGAAGGTCGTTTTCATGTCATGGAATGTGCCTACGGGAGTTTCGAGCGCGCCGTGCCATTGCCGGTGGAGGTGGATGGAAATTCCGCAAGAGCGCGATATACAAGGGGGATTTTGAAAGTTTCACTGCCCAAACACCCGCGAGCTAAGCGGCGTAAAATCCCGGTGTCTACGGCCTAAGGTGACGAATAAGGTGATATTTCGTCACCTGGCACGCAAACCCCCGCCCGCGTGGAGGCTGGGCGGTTCGGTATCCCTGCGGTGGTAGGATGCCCGTATGGCCACGAGAATACCGATAATCAAAGGACCGGGTTTCACCAGCCCGTGTGGTTGTTACCCGTCACCTGCCCAAATGCGGAGGGACGAGCAGCGGGTACAGATCCCTACCGAGGTACTGGAAAAGGTCCACCGGGATGTGAATAAACTCCGATGAACCCGCATCATTAAGCCCGTGAGCACCTCGGGTGCATTTACGCCGTAACGGTGGCGAACAGATCAGCGCCACCGGTGCCCCATTCACCCTCACATCGCAGCTCGGAGCCAGATAGTGTCCAGGAAAGCTTGTTGCGTATCACTGGGTCAAAGAGACGCCCGAGCATATTCATCTGCCCGAAAACCGGTGCACCCAAACTGATCTGACGCAAACTCGTGGCAGTTCGTGCTATGAGCAATGACATTAACTCGTTAGCGTCTAACGATGTGGTTGTATCGAGCATTGCTGTTTCTACCCCTCTTGCTGCTGAGCGCCTCGACTGTCGCCGCAGAAGCCGAAGGGCCTTGGCGATTTTTACCCGAGCATGGCCCCGCCACCGACCACAACACTTTCTACAAAGGGACTTTCGAAGACGGTCCGTCGGTCACCCGTGCCTGTCTCGAATGCCATCCCAGGGCCGCCAGGGATGTAATGAAGACAGCGCATTGGAACCTGGCGGGCGATGAGGTCCAGGTGCCCGGGCACCAAGAACCGGTGCGAATCGGCAAACGCAATCTGATCAACAATTTCTGCATCGGTATCAAATCCAACTGGCCCGGCTGTACCAGTTGTCACATCGGCTTTGGCTGGAAGGACGATACCTTCGATCTGAGCGATGAGAGTCTGGTGGACTGTCTGGTGTGTCATGACCGGAGCGGGACCTACTACAAGGATGCGGGGGATGCAGGCCTGCCGGCGTCCGATGTGGATCTGCTGGCGGTAGCAAAAAGCGTCGGTCTGCCCGAGCGCGGCAACTGTGGTGCCTGCCACTTCATGGCCGGTGGCGGCGATGGGGTGAAGCATGGTGATCTCGATCAGAGCCTGCTGTTTCCCGACCCCGAAATCGACGTGCATATGGGCGAGTTGGATCTACAGTGCGTGGATTGCCACCAGGCAGAGGATCACCTGCCCGCCGGCCGTCTGCTGACCGTGAGTGTGGACGATAAGAATCGGCTGCATTGCACCCGCTGCCACCTGGGCAGTGAGACCCACGCCGACCGTCGCATCGACGGCCATGTGGACCGCGTCGCCTGCCAGACATGCCACATTCCTCTAATCGCAGTGAAGACCGGCACAAAACTCTCATGGGACTGGTCACAGGCGGGGCAGGACCTGCCGATCACCGACGAGCACCTGTATCTCAAGATCAAAGGCCGCTTCACGTGGGTCAAGGGTGCGCAGCCGGAGTATGCCTGGTACAACGGCACTGCCAGGCGTTATCTGCTCGGCGACAGGATCGACCCGAAACTGGTCACCGAGATCGCCGCACCGCTGGGTGACCGCGAAGATCCTAAGGCCAAGATCCACCCCTTCAAGATTCACCGTGGCAAGCAGGCGTACGACACCGAGCACTCGCACTTCATCTTGCCTCATTTATACGGGGACAAAGGCTTCTGGACCCAGTTCGACTGGGATGATGCGCTGCGCATCGGCTCAGAGGCGACCGGGCTGCCATTTAGCGGCAAATATGACTTTGCCCCCACCGAAATGTACATACCTCAGAATCACATGGTGGTCGGTAGCGAAAAGGCCCTGCAGTGCCCCGACTGTCATGGTGGATCCGGTCGCATGAACTGGCAGTCACTGGGTTACGAGGACGATCCCGTGGCGCGGACCATGTTGGAGCACGAGCCCATCCCCCTGCTCGACAAAGAGGGTGAAATGGTGCACGAGTCGGGTAATCCGCTGTCAACCACGATGAGCTGCAGCCTGTGTCACGAGATCGAAGAGGAGGCATTTCTTACGACGCATGCCTATCACTCCAAGGTGCTTGCGGACGAACTGACACCAGAGCGCCGCGCGTTGATGGAACAGGGTCCGCGAATCTCTGTGGATGAAGAGCAGCAGATGAACTGTTTTTTGTGCCACCTTGAAACGCCCAATGTCAGCGAGTGGCAGGACGCGATCAAGTCCGGCAACGTTGAATGGGCGGTTTCCGCAACCCTGATCGGCAGCGAAATACTGCGGCGTACCGCGCAAGGATACGTGTGGGAACCGGGCCCAGTTAATGAAGACGATATGGTGGTCGTATCAATGGTCTATCCCCGGTCTTCGCACTGCGGCAGCTGTCATGGCCTGGTGTATGCGGATAACAAACCCCTGACCACCCGGCTCGGTTTGGATCAGAATTGGGGTACCGAGACCACCGGTCAGGTATTTGCCGCACAGCGGATGCGACTGTCCGGGCTGAACCTTGTCAACAAGGATGCACTCACCAGCGCCTGGGACCTGCACGCTCAGCGCTTGGTTGAATGCCGCGACTGCCACTATTCCAAAAAGCCACCCGCCCATTTGATCGGCGGAGAATCCGAAAGCGCCACAGCCTACGCCGGTGACGGGCTGAGGACCTGCGAAAGTTGCCATTCGGACAGGGCAGGGCATGACTGGCTGCCAGAGCAGGAAAAACATTTTGCTGCCGTCGCCTGTGAGTCATGTCACATACCGCAGATACATCTGCCGGCGCGCAAACAGGTCGACGCCAGCATGCTGACACGTGCCGGTAAATACCTGATCAGCTATCGCGGCCTTGACCGGGGCAGCCCGGACGATCTCGCCCAAGCCTATGTCACCGGTTACCGCCCGTTGTTGATGAAACGGCGAAATGCGGATGGGTCAGAACAGTTTGCGCCGATGAACCTGGTCAGCCGTTGGTATTGGGTTGACGGTGGCAATGATCAGGAAGTAACCAAAGATCAGCTCGCGCAGGCGTTGTTGGCTGGCGAAGACTATCGCCCCGAGATCGTCGTCTTGTTTGACGCCGACCGAAACGGCGAGGTGGACGAGACCGAGCTACGTCTGGACAGTGACGAGAAGGTCGAACGCATCCGTTCCCTGCTGACCGATCAGGGGGTGGCCGAGCCTGTGCTCAAGGCCGAATTGCGTGCCCACCATCTCCATCATGGCGTTAAACTTCACGATGCCAGCCGCGACTGCGGTCTTTGCCATGAAGAAAACGAATCTGCCGTATTTGATCTTGCGGACCATGTTCCCGGCGGCGTTCTGCCAAGCAGGTTTCATGGGACTTCCGAAGAACTCCAGGCGCAGTGGCTGCTGGCGCCGGACGGTAGCCTGAAGCTGCCTCAGCCCAGCCGATTGTCCACCGCCAAGGCGAGATAGGAAGAGAGGCCCCGAGCATGCCGCGAAGACGCAACAAAGATCGCTATTGGGACCCTTACATCGCCGGGGCGCTGCTCGGCATCTTGTTGTTTCTGACCTTTTTTCTGACCGGCCACGGCCTGGGGTCTTCCGGCGGTGTCAACCGCGTCCTGGTCGCGGTTGAGGATTTGCTTGCCCCCCGGCACGTGGACACGACACCTTATCTGGCAGCGATTGCCGGGGGTGAACGCGATCCGCTCGATCATTGGATCGTCTGGCAGGTTGCAGGCATCCTGGTCGGTGGTTTCGTCTCTGGCTGGCTGAGGGGCCGTGTGCGCGTGGAAACCCGGCGCGGTCCGCAAATTACCCCCCGGACGCGTTGGGCGATGGCTTTCATCGGCGGCATCTTGATGGGTTACGGCGCTCGTCTGGCGCGCGGCTGTACCTCCGGACAGGGGCTCAGTGGCAGTGCGGTGCTGTCGGTCGGCAGCTGGGCCTTCCTGCTGTCCGTGTTCGCCGGCGGATATCTCATCGCCTGGTTCTTCCGACGGCTGTGGCTGCCGGGCGGTGACGGCTGATGGCCCCCTGGGACCTGGAAACTGCACTCGGCGGGGCAGGCGCCTCGGTCATCTATCTGCTGATCGGCTTCGCTTTCGGATTTATCCTGGAGTCCGCGGGCTTTGGAGACTCACGCCGGCTGGCGGCGCAGTTCTATTGGCGCAACCTGACCGTCATCAAGGTCATGTTGACAGCCATCATGGTGGCCATGATTTTGATCTTTTGGTCGACCGCGCTGGGTTGGCTCGACTATGACGCCGTCTGGGTAAACCCGACCTATCTCTGGCCTGGCATTGCCGGTGGTCTGATCATGGGGGTCGGGTTCGTATTGGGTGGCTTTTGTCCCGGCACCTCTTTGGTAGGTGCGGCGACGCTGAAGCTGGACGCCATCTGGTTCGTCGTAGGGGCCGCGGTCGGCATTGTCGGCTTCGGCGAAACCGTCTCTCTGTACAACGAGTTTTGGAACTCCAGCTATCTGGGACGGTTTAGCTTGCCGGATTGGCTGAACCTGCCCCCTGGCGTGGTCATTCTCGCTCTGGTCAGCATTGGAATCCTGATACTTGGGATCGGAGAAATCGTGCGCCGGCGAATCCATGGTGATCTCGATGAAGGCTAGTGGTCTGGGAGCCGGGCTCCTGCTGCTGGCCGCGTCTGGCCTGGTTTGGCATGGACAACCGGGGCCCGAGGAAAAATGGGGGTTCCTGGCTGCGGAACTTGGGCCTCGCCTTACTCACCGAGAGGTGCAGATAGAGCCTGCAGAACTGTTGAGCCTGATGCACGATGACTATATCAATCTCATCCTGGTCGATGTGCGTGACGAGCGCGACTGGAACCTGTTCCATTTATGGGGTGCCGAACGGCTGAAACCCGGACAACTGCTGAACAGCGCCAAACGCTTCAGGGATCTGCCGGAGAATAGCGTGATCGTCCTGGTCAGCAATGACGAGCTTGCCGCCACCGAGGTGTGGAAGCAGCTGATGGCTGCCGCATCCAGACCGAACGCCTATGTCTTGGCAGGTGGGATTAATCGCTGGCTGAATGAGTTTACGGCAGACGGTCGAGGCAGACCGAGAAACAGCGAATCCGAAAGCCCGGACGAAAAGCTGCGTCATTCTTTCGAGTGGGCGCTTGGTTCCAGACACCCGGCATCCCTGCCGGACCCGCATTATGTCGGGACGCACCAATTCACAAAAAAAGTGAAGTTGTTAAAGCGGGTCGCAAGAAAAGGTGGCTGCGGCTGACTTTTGCCTGCATGCTTCGGTGCGGTCTCGGTCCGCCATACAGGCGAGAATATCCGTGTCGCTCTTGATGTCGGTCAATCCAGGGGAGGCTCGCTTCTTTGCTTTGCCGGTTTCCGGTGTTGAAGTGTAGTTGAGGGCTGATGGCCAGGTCGCCAGGATGGTGTCTGAACCAGGTTCCTCCGCCAGATAATTTGGAGCGCGATATGTGTTACCTCAAGTCACTGCTTTTTGGTCTGATAGTGCTTCCTTTCCTGGCGAATGCGGCGGAGACGATCCCTGATGACAAGGCGGTGCTGCAGTTTCAGACCAAGGTAGGTCTCGTTACCTTCAATCATTTCCTGCATGCAACCCTGCGTACCAACGAGTGCGAGAGTTGCCATCATACCCATGAGCCGGGCGCCCCCTTCCAGCCTTGCTCCGACTGCCACAAGAAGAAAAAGACGCCGGTCGTGGGGTTTTCGGTCCTGGCACCCAAGAGTTCCAAGGCATACCATCTGAAGTGCAAAGGCTGTCACGAATACACGGTCAAGGAGTTGGAGAAGCCCGCAGGACCGACCAAGTGCAAGCTATGCCACGTCAAAGCGACAGACGGGTAACTTTTGTCGTGTCCGGCACTCAGAACCTTGTTACCAGGGAAACCCCAATCACGTGCTGATCATAGCTGGGGTCACCCTCTCCCAACACCAGTACCTCGGGAATGGTGGCTGGACTGACGCCGTCGAGTGACCAGTCGTCCTCGTCGTATTTTTCGTAGCGGTAACTGAGTTTGAGGGTGGTGTTCTTCTCCAGCTTGTAGTCCGCGTACAGCCTCAGGCTGTGCATCTTGGTCTCGAGGTCGGGGAACGGGCTGACCGGGGGCAGGGGATTGTAGCTCTTCATATCGGTCTCGCCCTTGCTCCGGCTGAAGGTGTACTCACTGCCGATCTCCAGTCGCTCGCTCTGTTTCCAGCGCAGGCCCAGGCCGACGCTGTCGACCGTGTCCTCGTTGTCGACGAACCAGTCTGGACTGTTCGGCTCCTGGCTGCCGGCCTGTTCCGATTCGTAGCGATCCCAGCCGACGTAGGCGTGGCCGGAAAGTTCTTCGCTCCACTGGTAGGCCGCGTCCAGCGCGATCGAGGCCAACTTGGCCTCGGTCAGGCCAACCTCGGTATCGTCATAGTCGTCGTCGCTGTACTGCAGGTTGGCGTTGAGCGACAAGCGATCGTTCGGTTGATAGGCGATATCCAGGCCACCCGTGACCCGGTCCCGGTCCGCGATGTTGTACTTGCGAAGTAGCGTGTTCTCGCCCGGGTTGGTGTGGTACGAGGTGCCGTCGCGCGACGACGCACCGCCACTGATCGACAGCTGGACATTGTCCAGCGGGGTCAGGCGCAGCTTGAGTTGACCCTTGTCCTCGGTCGTCTCCTTGACCTCGGACGGCGAGCGTTCGAAGGTCTCGCGGCTGAGATCGCCGCTCAGGCGTGCCGTACGGTTGATCCGGTAACCCGCATCCAGTTTCAAGGTACGCTTGTCGTAACTGTAGGGCTGGTTGGTGTCGGTGGGCTGGGGGAGCCCGCCACGTTGGGTGTCATTGACGTAATAGGTGTATTCATTCTTGTCGGTCTCGTTGTCACGCCGCTGCATCCGGTAAGAGGCCTTCAGGTTGAGGCCCGGCATCGGGCGCGAGGTCAGGCTGAGCAGGGCGTTGTACAGATAGACCTCGCCATCGAGCGAGTCCTCTGGCTGGGGGTTTGGGGTCAACGCGGGATTGACCGTGTCGGGCAGGAAGGATTCGTCCTGCAGCATCAGGCCGACTGAGGCGAATCCGCTCAACCGGGTGGTGTCGCTGAGCACCTGGGCGCCGGACAGTGTCACCTGGTGGAACTGGTTCTCGGGTGGTTGGGCCGTGCTGCCGACCGGGCCACGCGACCCGGTGGCATTGAACGGACTCTCCCAGCTCAGTTCCTCGAAATTGTTGCTGAAAAACGAGCCCTTGTAGGCCAGTTCGAACTGGCCCTTGTCGGTCAAATAGCCGAGCGAGGCATTGAGACTGTTGGTCGTGTAGTCGATCGGGGTCGGCAGCAGGGCTGAGCGGGAGTTGCCGGGAGATTCGCCGATGACACCCGCCGTCTGGGTCGTACCCTCCTTGGTCTCGGTGTCGTAGCCGAGTGCGAGGGTCCACTTCTTGTCCGCGGAGTACAGCAGGGTGCCGACGCCCAGGTCCTTGCGCTTGGTGCCTATGTCGACCTCGTTCAGGCTGTTGGCCAGTTCGCTCATCCCGTCCGTGGTGGGAGCGTAGACCCAGTTTGCAGGCAGTGTGAGGTTGCTGCCACCCTCGCCGAGGAACACGGTCTTGCCGGTGAAGTCGTTGAAAGGCGTCTCATCGTATTTGATGAATGCCTCATAGCTGCCCTGGGAGCCCCAGTCGATACCGAGGGATCGGGAGTCCAGGCCGAGGTCGAGACCTTTTATGGCCGCATAGCCGGCTTTGCCATCCGTGCTGTGCAGGTGCACGTCGCTGTTCCAGTAGAAACCGTCATCGTTGAGACCCGTATAGCGGCCGAAACGGTTGGAATCGTCGGTCACGTAGAGACCGCCGATCTCCCATTCACCGTCGGTGCTGAAGTCCGAGATCATGGGCTCGAACAGGGGATAGCCCTGGGTGGCAAAGGTCAGGAAGACCGAATTCTTTTCGTAGTCTTCTGAGCCGAAAAGCACGCCCTTGTCGTTCGAGTCATGTGTGACATGGCGCGCGCCGGCCAAGATATAGGCGTTGCGCGCGACATAGTATTTCACCCCTGCCTCGGCCGAGTAGGTATCGTCCTCGCGCCCGATCTCGAGATAATCCGCATTGTTGTATCCGAAGCTGAGATGCGGGATCAGTCGCGGTGACACACGGAATTCGATGCGTCCAGACAGGCTGGTGTTGATGTAGCCGGGGCTGCCTGCGAGGGTGGTCTCGTTCAGTGAGCGCTGCAGCCTGGCGGTTATCTTGGTGGATTTGTCCGGCAGGAAAGTCAGGCGGCCACCAAAATCCACTTTGCTGACGCTGTCGAAGCGGCTGTCGTCGTAGTCCTGCTCGATGATGCCGACATAAGCCTCGGTTTTGTTGCCGCCACCAAAATCGTTTTCCAGACCGATCGCCGCGCGATAGCCGTCCGAGTCGCGCTCGAAGCCGTTCAGATCCGCCCCCATGTCATAGTCGCGCTTGTCGTACAGGGCCTGTACGAACACCGCATTCTGCGCGTCGAGCTGGTGGGTGGCGCGGATGCCGAGCCCGAACAGTTCGCGGTCGCGATCGTCGTTGATCAGGGTACCGAAGACGGAGGGCACATTGTCGAAATCGAGTGACTCGTAGGTGCCGCCGATGCGGTAGGTGGTGTCGCCGTGAGTCGTCTTGATCCCGGCATGTGCACTCTGTGACCGGTAGGTGGTGGGTTCCAGGCCGCCGACGGTGGCGTCCTGCGAATCGCGACCCTCGTGGTTGAAACTGATGCCCACACCGCCGAACAGGTTGGCCGTCTCGTTGAGGTCGTAGCGACCGTCGGCGCTGGCCCAGTAGTCGAGGTAGTTCTCGCCGTCATAGTCCCAGTAACGCCCGAAATCGGCCCCGGCCCGGAAGCGCAGGCTATGCTCCGTCCAGGTGGAGTCGATCTTGATGTTGGGTGAGGTCCGGGTGATCCAGTCTGACAGGGTGTCCTTGTCGGTGGCAAACACGTTGCTGTCGTAGATCTCAGTGATCGACAGGGATGGCCTGATGCGAAAGCCGTTGACATGGTAACCGGGCTTCTTGCCGGCGGGGGCCGCTGCCGCGTCGGCATCCGGCTTATCGCTTCCCTGTTCCGCGTCCTGCGCGGAGCCGATCGGCGAAGCGATGACAATGGCGACAAACAGGCCGATGCCGAAACGCAGTTGTTGAATCTCCAAATCTATCCCCTCCGTGAACCCGAGTGCGCCGACCGGTCCAGGTCTGCGGTCCGAGTTTATTGTGACAGCCCAATTTACCAACCGATCTTAAGCAATTGCGTCCGGAATCTCTCGTAAATGGTTAATTCTGATTTGTTCTCTGTCAAGAAATCGGGTGTAATCGGCCGCGGGCGTGGCGTGTCGGTTGCGGCTGGCGGGATGAATTGATTCAAATGCCCGCCGTGGCGCGTCCGGGATGCCGGCAGTGGGATGTATGGATCACCGCCCCGCGTGGTGCGAATAAGGAGCAGTCTGTGTTGAAGAGTTATGCCATCGGCCTGAGCCTCTTGTTGTCCTTCACCTGTGGTCTGGGCATGGCAGCCGATAGCGGCGCCGGGCAGCTGTCCGACGACAAGTACATGCGGTTCGATGTCTGCCTGGGATGCCATGAGGCCCAGTACGAGGCGATCAGGTCCACGGCGCACTGGATGAGTGGTGACGATCGCACACCGGTGAGCGCGCACCAGTGCGCGAGCTGTCACGGCAATCTCGATGAACACGTAGAGGCCGAGGGCGAGATCGCCGGTAGTGGGATGAAGGCCTATGGGAGGGCGAGCCTGATGACCCCTGAGGAACAGACCGCTGTCTGCGCCGGGTGCCATAAGGAGGCCAGCCTGATGCACTGGCAGGGCAGCGGACACGACAATGCCGATGTCGGCTGCGTCGGTTGTCACAGCGTGCACCAGCCCGACCGGGTACGTGCGCGCGAGACCGAGGCCGAGGTGTGTTTCAGTTGCCACGCGGATCTGCGTGCCCAGATCCACAAGCCGTACGGCCATCCTCTGCGCGAGGACAAAATGGGCTGCAGCGATTGTCACGGTGCGCATGGCGGCGTCGGCGAATCCGGCCTGAAGGGCTTCTCGGTCAACGAGGTGTGCTACGAGTGCCACGCCGAGAAGCGCGGGCCCTTCCTCTGGGAGCATGCCCCGGCGAGCGAGAACTGCGTCCTGTGCCACAGTGCGCACGGCTCGGTACACAGAGGCATGTTGACCCGTCGTCAGCCGCAGCTCTGCCAGTCGTGTCACGAGCCGACCCACCCGCGGCTTAATCCGGGTGGGCCGTACGGGGGCCACTCACGCCTGGCCCTGAGCTACCGCGCCCCGGGTGCGTTCGACCAGGGCCCCGACCCTGACCCGACAAGGCCCGGGATATCCCGACTGGTGATGGGTGAGGCCTGCAGCAACTGTCATAACCAGGTGCACGGCACCAATCACCCGGCCGGTGCCAATCTGATGCGCTGATGCGCGGGTGAAAAAAAGGGCAGGCACCCTACGATGCCTGCCCCACCCCGCATTGAATTTTCCTTTAAACGGTCCTTGGCTTAGCTGCGCCCTCCGCGCGTGCCGCCCTGGCCGCCTGAACCGCGTGCGTCGGCTGAACCGCCGCTGCTCGTGTCATCCACCTGGAAGCGGTTGACCGAGTCGGCGCCGGCGCCCATCTGTACGAATTCGATGAAATCGTCGTTTTCCTCGTCACGGGTATCAATGCGCTCGTTGTGAATGTCATTGGGCATGTTGGCCCAGCCTTCGCCCCAGACGCTGTTGTGATCGGCCAGCGCTCCGCCAGCGGCCGCCAGGCTGATCGCCGTGACGAGATAAAAAGACTTCGACTTGATCATGGGATTGGCTCCTGAATTTAAATTTCTGCCAATGCCCCGCGCGGGGCTGTCGGCACGCCGGTGTGAGTGCTGCCACACGTCGCAGTGGAACTCTAGGGTATTGCTGTTTCGGCCCGATTTCCCTTCCAGGCCAGACTGTTTCGAATTGTTTCAATTGTTTCGTTTGGCGCAATGAATGAAACACACGGTACCTATTGACGACTTAGGTAACGAGTAGACTGAAGTCGAGTGAAGGATGCTCAAAGACCTTCACCGGCGGGGGTGAATGGATCCGGCCTCCGGTTCATAAAAAGGACGCAGGGAGGCAGGCAGCAGGGAGGTGGCTATGAACACTCAAACCCGACTATTACGTAAAACGGCGCTGGCCGCCGCGGTGGCTATCGTGGTGAGCGGCGTTGCATCGGTGGGCGATTTTGCCGGCCTGGAAACCGGCATGTCGCCTTTTGTTTCGACGGCCTACGCCGGTGACGGCGGGTCTGGCAACGGTCAGAAGGGTGCCATGGGCGGAGGTCGTGGCGGTCAGAGCGGTCAGGGCGGCAAGGGCGCCGGTGCCGGCGGCCAGGGTCAGCGGGGCGGCAAGTCGGTCGCCGATGTGCTGGCGGATGAAGCCGATGATGATTCGGATTCGGACCGTCCCGATTGGGCTGGTGTGGCCGGTGGCGAAGGCCGGCCCGGTGGCGGGGGCAACACCGATTCGGGTACGACCAAGGGTGATACCTATGGTGACATGATCCTGCTGGTCCGCGATCCGGTTACCGGTCTGCCGGTCACGACTGATGGCGGATGGACGCTGGCCTGCACCGATGTTGCGTGCACCCCAGAGCTAGCCGTCGAGATGGTGGACGGTGAGGTCCCGGAAGGGACGACCACCTTTGAGGTCGACCTCGGTCGTGGCTCCCTGGTCCGTGCACCTTCGAACGTCATGGATAGTCGCCTGGAAGAGGCACTCAGTGTGATCAACAGTGCCGATTCGATCTCGCTGGATGAGGCCGGGCGGATCGTCGTCACCGTCGATGGCGTGACCAAGACGATCGACTCGCCGCTCGAGAACCTGGCGCTCTACATCGACCTGATGGAAGGTCTGGCCAGTGCTTCGACCTCACCGACAGAAGCAGCGCTGCTGCCATACAATTTGGCGAATCTAGATACCGCCGCCTCGCTGTTGGGTGGTATGGCCGACAAGACCGGCGATATCTCGCTCGACTACCTGATGTACGAGAACCTGATCGCTGGTCTCGTTGCCGCAGCGGATGAGGCCTATGACTTCAGCAGCTTCACGTACGAAAGGGAGTACGACACGACGTATGACTTCTGGTATTCGCCGGATGGTCTGGTTGCTCCGGAACAGAAGACGCTCGATATCAACGCCTACCTGGACTACGTGAACGGCACGTTGCCGGCTGATGGTGAATTTGCGGCTCTGTTTGCTGCGGCCGCGGATGATGCCGTCGAGGTGATCGAGCTGATCCACACGCAGATCGTGACAGACGACTTCCTGAGCGGTTTTGATCAGTTCTAGTGATCGCTGACTGACCAACAGGAAGTGAGCAGCTGAATGAACGGCGCCGAGCCGCCACGGAACCGGTCCCCGGGGCCGTGGCGGCGAGGCCCGGGAGGGTAGCAAAATGCGCGCATTATTCACAAAGGGCCTGCTCGCCGCCTCGGTATCGGCAGCCCTGTTCCTCGGCGGCATCCCTGAGATCGGTTCCTGGGACGATGGCATGAGCACCGTGGGCCAGGCGTATGCCGCGGGTGGCAGGGGGCGTGGTGCCGGGTCCGGTGGCGGAGGCCAAGACGGCGGAAGCCATGACGGTGGTAGTCACAGTGACTCCAGCCACGACGACAGTCACACCGATCATGATCACGATGACAGCGACCATGATCACGACGACGGGGGGCACGAC
>Ga0265306_10001067_pt1 | contig 13386 bp, 8 predicted proteins | sample Helome_3_FD_192493 | JGI IMG/M metagenome (GOLD analysis project Ga0265306, IMG submission 192493) | Marine sediment microbial communities from subtidal zone of North Sea - Hel_20160420 (Illumina Assembly) | ecosystem: Environmental > Aquatic > Marine > Subtidal zone > Sediment ...
GGCGAGGCTGGCCCGTACTTTCAGGCTAAGGTGAGTGAACATTGTGAGAATTTGCGGATTGAATCAAAGGGGTCAGTGTCGATTCATTTTTCAGGCCCCGCTCTTACCAGGCCAATTGGATTCAATCGACACTGACCCCTTTGATAAGGTATTCCTAGCAATCCAGGGTGTTTTCACGTTCCCATGAGCTCAGGTGCGACGCGTAGCTGTCCCAGGCCTGCATCTTGAGCTTGACGTAAGCATCAACCAACTCGTCGCCGAGACCTTCGCGAATCACCTTGTTCTTATCCAGCTGGCGAATCGCATCGAGCAGGTTCAGCGGCAGCATGCGCGCGCTCTTGGCGCGATGCCCTTCCTCGTACATATTGAGATGGGTCGGTTCGCCCGGATCGCGCTTGTTGGTGATGCCATCGAGTACCGCCGCCAACACGCCTGCCTGCATCAGGTAGGGATTGGCCGCGCCATCCATCAGGCGCAGTTCGAAGCGCCCGTCTTCCGGCACGCGAATCATATGGGTGCGGTTATTGCCAGCGTAAGTCACCGCGTTCGGTGACCAGGTCGCACCCGACATGGTGCGCGGCGCGTTGATGCGCTTGTAGCTGTTGACCGTCGGATTGAAGATCGCGGCCAGGTCGGAGGCAGAGTGCATGATGCCGCCAAGCGCCTTGTAGGCAAGTGGCGACAGCCCCAGGCCGCGGGGATCTTTGCGCATAGTCTCGAACAGGTTTTTCTTGCCCGCGCGATCCCACAGCGAGACATGCGCATGGCAGCCGTTGCCGGTTAAATGCGTGAATGGCTTGGGCATGAAGGTCGCGCGCATACCATGCTCTTCGGCGATCGACTTGACCATGTACTTGAAGAACACGTGCTTGTCGGCGGTTTTCAGTGCGTCGTCGTAATCCCAGTTCATTTCGAACTGGCCATTGGCATCCTCGTGGTCGTTCTGGTAAGGATTCCAGCCAAGCTTGAGCATGCAATCGCAGATTTCGCCGACCACCGGGTACTGGCGCATCAGGGCCAGTTGATCGTAGCAGGGCTTGGCCTGGGTATCGGCATCGTCTGCCAGTTTAGTGCCATCGGGAGTGATCAGGTGGTACTCACATTCCACCCCGGTTTTCATGCGATACCCCTTCTTCATCGCCTTGGCGAGCTGGCGTTTCAACGCGACGCGTGGCGACGCCTCGACTTCCTTGCCGTCCATCCACAGGTCACCCGCGACCCAGCCGATTTCCGGTTTCCACGGCAGCTGTATCAGGCTGTCCGGATCCGGCACCGCAAACATATCGGGATGCGCCGGCGTCATATCGAGCCAGGCCGCGAAACCGGCAAAGCCGGCGCCGTCCTTCTGCATGCCCTTGATAGCGCGCGCGGGCACCAGCTTGGCGCGCAGTACGCCGAACAGGTCGACCCAGCTCACCAGGAAATACTTTATCTTTTTTGCTTTTGCGATCGCTTCGAGATCTTTAGCCACTTCATACCCCCTTAGGATTTATGGTTATATCGATGCTGGCATTCTATAGCCAACTAGTGCTGATGCAAACTACCCGCCATCGGCACACCCGCGGCGCGCGACACGACCAGCGTAATGGCACGCAGATCCTCGGGTTCCAGATTCTGTACATTGGTTTTCCCGGTGCAGCGCGCCATCATCGACGACTCCGCGGTGAAGGCCTGCAACAGATTTGAACTGCGCTCTTCACGTTCCGCCCCATCCAGGTTGGCATTGAAAACGGGCGTACCACTGGAAATATCAGCGCCGAGCGCGAGCGCCATCGAGGCGCCAACGGTAACCGCGATGGTGCCGAGGGCCAGTATCTTGGCCGCGTCGGTACCGGTGCGTAAACCGCCGAAGTAAACCAGGTCGACCTCTTCTTCACGATCGAGTTCACGCAGGTGCTTCACCGCACGGTGCACAATGGAAATATCAGGTGCACCGGCGAGCTCACCGACGAGCAAGGGCAAGGTATTGGTCGGATCGAGCAGTAGAAAATCAAGGCCCTGCGCCAGTGCAAAATCGACCGAGGCCTCGACATTGCTCGCATTGACCAGCAAACCAGCGGGCTGTTGCGGCCGCGCGCGTGCAACCTCACCGGCCGCGATGGCCTGGTCGGCATTGATCACGATTGCGTCAGCCGATGCATCGACGTCTGCGCTGACGACCTGGATCCATTTGGCTTCTGCGCCGATCGGCGCGTTACCGATGTAGGCGGCGCCATGGGCAGCGATAGATTTCGCCACCGATTGCCGAATTTCTGCGGGTGCGTCGTCAAGGCCGGTCACGGTAAACGGGATATCGAGCTTTAGACTCTGAATGGCGCCGAATTTAGTCGCGGTTGCACAGCCTTCACGATACGGATCGATGACCAGCCGTGACAGGTTGGCAGGCAGGAAGACGAGGTCGTCCAGCGTGGCGACATGCTCCTCGGTAAACGGGTTGTCGCGATTTTCGAGTCGCTTTTCGAGAATACTGGATTGTTTGTCGAGATCGCCCGGATTGATCCGCGCCATCGCGAATATCGACTCGCGACTGCCGACGGTATAGTCGGCGGAACCGGTCTCGGCATCGCAGCGGAAGCAGCGCGCGGCTTCCGCTTTTGCTTCCGCCGCGGTATAGGTCGATTCGATTTCCGGGAACTCGATCGGCACCTGGCCGAGGCCATGAAATTGCTGATGCACCCGTGGATTGATCTCCCAGTCCGGGTCGTTGCAAATAGCCACGCGCCGGGTTCTATAGGGGGTACGGTAGGACAGCGGCGCATCGTTACCTTCGAGGAAGGCCTTCATGTAATATGCCGCGCGATGCCCCTGGTACATGGCCTCGACGATGGTCGAGCCACCAAAAGCGCCGTCACCGGCCGCGAAAACCATGGGATCCCCGGTCGTCATTCCTTCCAGGTCTGTCTTCACGCGGTCCCATTCCATCAAACCCGCATCGTCGAGTTCGGCGCATTCGGTCTTCTGACCGACCGCGGCGATTACCATGCCGCATTCGATGTCATGCTCGGAACCTTCGATGTTGATCGGTCGACGGCGCCCGTCTTCGTCGGGCTCACCCAGTTTGGTTCGTACGCAACGCAAGGCCTTGCCGTCAATAACCTCGACCGGTTGCGTGTTGTAGACAATCTCGATGCCTTCGTCGATAGCGCCCTGTAATTCTTCACGACGCGCCGGCATCGCATCGTAGTCGCGTCGATAAATGACCTTGACGTTTTTAACCCCGGGCAGGCGTTTCGCCACGCGGCAGGCGTCCATCGCGACATCGCCGCCGCCAATAACCAGCACGGTTTCAGGCAGGGTCGGTTTTTCGCCGGCGTTGACGCGGTAAAGGAAACTGACACCGTCCTCGACGTAAGGCGCGGTTTCGCCGGGCACAGCCATCGGCTTACCGACGAAGGCACCGATGGAAAGAAGCACGACATCATGCTTCTGCTTCAATTCATCGAGTGAAACCTGGTCGCCGAGCGCGGTGTTGAGGTGAACCTTGATGCCAGGACAGTGCCCGGTAATGCGATCGATATCCTGCTGCACCGCCGCCTGCGGCAGGCGAAAACGTGGAATACCCCAGAACATCATGCCGCCGAGTTGATCGGTGGCTTCGTACAGGTGCACTTCGTAACCGTCCTCGGCGAGATCGTGGGCCGCGGTCATCCCGGCCGGTCCGGCACCGACGATAGCAATGGTTTTTTCGCGAGTAACCGCAACCGGGGGCAAGGCGTAGCCGGGCCCCAGGGTTTCCAGCACGTAGCGTTTCAGGTTGCGGATTGCGATCGCTCCGTCGCTGTCGGCACGCCGGCAGGCAGGCTCGCAGGGCGCATCGCAGACACGGCCACAGATCGCACTGAACGGATTTGTGGCGTTAATGGCTTCGAGCGCTGCTTCGTTTTTGCCTTCCCAGACGTAGGCTATGTAAGACGGCGCGTCGGTACCAATCGGGCAGGCCACCTGGCAGGGTGCCGGAACATAGTGGATGTCCCTGGTATCGTCCTTCAGATCCGGGCTCGCGGTAATTGAAAATTCAGCTTTAATCACAGTCATGACTGGTACTCCTTCAATGAGATATCTTAGGATGCAGAGCGTCCCAAATTGGCCAAGGCAAGGCGCAGCCCGCAGGGAATGGCATGCCCTTTACAAGGGCTGCAACGCGGCATTGGCCGATTTTGGGGCGCTCCCTTCGGGCCAGCCAGGAAGCAGCCATCTGCGTTGTTGTGCTCCCTTGAATTAACTGCGGCTAGTCCTGCGGTCGCACGCCTAGCAGCTGACTGCTTCCTGACTGGCTGAATCCTAAGATATCTCATTGCAGGAGTACTACCCCGCCTGCCGATCGAGTATTTCGAGGCCCAGTTCGGGCTGATGCTGCGCGGGATGTTCGGACAGCAGGGGCAATCCGGTGATATCAGCTGCTTCCGGGGTCAAGGCGACGAGATCGTCGCGGCTGACCTTGTGTACGTCATCATAGCCGAGGGCTTTGGTGATCGACGCGATTTGCCAGCGCAGCGATTCGAAGTAGCGATGTATATTTTTCGACTGCAGATCGATGTCGTAGCGTGCCTCGTGTTCCTTGTCCTGGGTGGCGATACCCACCGGGCAGGTGCCGACATGGCATTGCATACAGGCGATACAGCCGCCTGCGATAATTGCCGAGGTGCCAACCGAGGTACAATCCGCGCCCAGCGCGAGCATCTTGACGACGTCGACGCCATCCTTGATACCGCCCATCATCACCAGGTCCATATCGTCGCCGGCATCGATTTCCCGCAGCCCATCGATTGCTTCCTGCACCGCGGACAGAGTCGGTATGCCGACATTTTCGAGCACCTCGGTGCTGGCGGCACCGGTAGAACCCTGTAAACCGTCCAGTTCGACAAAATCAAAACCATCCTTGTAAGCGATCTTGATATCGTCGTTAACGCGCCCAGCGCCCATCTTGATACCGAGCGGCACCTTGTGCATGGTGGCCTCGCGAAATTCCTCGACCTTGATAACCAGGTCGTCGGCGCCGAGTACATCGGGATGCCGTGACGGTGAACGCAAATCGATGCCCTGCGGAATACCGCGAATCGCGGCTAGTTCAGGCGTGACCTTCTTCGCCATCAACTGACCACCCAGCCCGGGCTTGGCGCCCTGCGAAATATAGATTTCGATCGCGTCGGCTCGCTGCATGTCCTTGACGTTCCAGCCGAGTCGCCCCGACAGGCACTGAAAAATCAGCTGGTCGGCTTCCTCGCGTTGCTCGTCGAGCATGCCGCCTTCACCGGTATTTTCGGAGATACCCGACAGACGCGAAGCACGCGCCAGCGCAATTTTGACCGAGCGGCTGAGGGCACCGAAACTCATCGGCGCGATCATTACCGGCATCGACAGGCGCAGAGGTTTGGCGCCGTATCGCCCGCCAACGGTGGTTTTCAGATTGATATCCTTGAGCTGTTCAGGCTTGTAATGTTGCGCGTTGACATCTTTGACGAAGGCAATATCGTTCAGATGCGGCACCGGCTTGGAAGCGCCATAACCGCGAATGCGGTAGCGCCCTACTTCGCCCTTGATCCAGATATCTTCCTGCACCTTGGGGTTCCAGTAATTGCTCGAACTCGACGATACGAAGAAAGGCTGTGGCCGCGCTCGCGGCTCGGAGTTGGCATAACGCAGCTTTTTACCGGCATTGACGACCTTGGTGAAGTCACCCTTGTAATTCATCTTGTAGCGCTCGAGAAACTCCATGATTTCATCGCGCTCACTGGCTTCCATATCGACGACCATGGTGTCGTTGCCAAGACTTTCGATCTTGCCGCCGACAAATATCTCACCGGCACTCATATCCTGGCCAACCTTGGCTGCGCCGTTACCGAGGATGATGATGCGTCCACCGTACATCATGTAACCGGCCATGAAAGCCGCGTTGCCGCCGCAGCACAGGGTACCTGCCTTCATCACCTGTCCGGCACGGCTGCCCATGTTACCGCGTACCACGATTTCAGCGCCGCGAATGGCGACACCCGCGATTGCGCCGGCATTGCCGCCGACCACGACCGAGCCGGAGTAGATATTATCGCCTACGGCCCAACCCGCATTATGTTCGATCTCGTAGTGTGCACCGTCGGACAAACCGCCACAGAAATATCCGGCGGAACCCCTGACGTTTACCGTAATCGGGTCGACCAGACCGACACCGATATTATGGCGTGCATCCGGATTGATGATTTCGACATCCAGCCCGTCGCGACCACAGTCACGAATCCTGGTATTGGCGTCGGTTATATCGGTCTGGCTTAAATCGATCGTGACCATGTCTGAAAAGTCCCCGGTGCAGGTTCGGTTGAATTGATGGATTGTCCAGGAAACAGCCGGTTCAGGCTGACTTCCTCGGAGGCGATCGCAATCATTTCGTCGGTTTCGTACAACACCATCGGTTTCGCCGCCAGGTTGTCCTTGGCGTAACCGATTTCATTGGCGGTGGACACCAGGAAGGAAAAGGTACCGTCAAGATCCGCAATTGCGGTTTCGAGTACGCTATCGAGTTTCTCTCCCTGCTCGAGCTTGTCGGCGAGATAAACTGCTACCAGTTCACTGTCGTTGTCGGTATGAAAGGTAAAGCCGCGTCGCTCGAGTCGACGACGCATTTTCCAGTAGTTGGTGATCTGGCCATTGTGAACGATGGCGATATCTTCAAATCCTGTCGCCCAGAAGGGGTGAGCCGCTTCGGGGCGAACCGCAGATTCGGTCGCCAGACGCACGTGGCCGATGCCATGGGTACCAGTAACTTCACCCACGTGATAGGTCGCGTCGAGTTCGTGTGCGGTGCCGTCGTCCTTGATAATATCGAGCGTATGCCCAACCGAAACCAGTTTGGCGTGTTCCTCGATATCCTTGGTGAACTCGAGCAGATCACCATCGAAATTGACGGCAATCTGGTAGGAACATCCAACTGATTGCGTGGAGTCGATGGTCGCGCCGTGGCGCGCCAGTAACGTCGCGATACCGTCGATCGCGTCCTGACGCGCCGGCTCTTGAGTCGGCACGATAAAACGCAACTGCAATTGATCCTTGTCTTCACCGTAGAGTGCGAAGCCCGTGCTGTCGGGTCCGCGATGCTGACAGCCGTCGAGCATATCGATCAGCGTTCTGCCGATTTCATGGGTGCCGGCCTGCTTGTATAACACACCTGCGATTCCGCACATGTCAGTCACTCCTGAGTAGGGATTATCAACCGCACGAGCTTACTCAAGCAGGTTTCCACTGTCAACTGAAATGAAATAATGTTTCCTGTTAGGAAACAACCTAAACAGATGTCGCCTCTGAAATAATGATCGAAAGGTAACGGCAGGGCAGTTTCAGAATCTCATCCGGCCCGTGTGACGCATCGGCATCGAAAAAAAGCGTGTCACCCGGCTCCAGGGTGTAGGTTTTGTTGGCATGGCGGTAAGTAACCCGACCTTCCAGCATGTAAATCAGTTCGGTACCCGCGTGTTGAAACACAGGAAACACCTCGGACTGATCATCGATTGTAATCAGATACGGTTCGATGTTGTAGGGCTTGCCAATCGTATGTCCGAGCAGTTGGTACTGATGTCCGGCGCCCGATCCACGGCGTTCGATCGGCAGGCCCTCCCCGGCCTTGATAAAAGTGACGTCACGCTGCTCTTCGTAACCGCGAAAGAACGACGTAACCGGAACCTGTAACGCATTCGCCAGCGAAGTCAGCGTCGCCAGCGATGGTGAGGTCTGCCCGTTTTCTATTTTTGACAACATGCCGGTCGACAACTGCGCCTGCTTGGCGAGTGCCGCGACCGTCAGGTTAAGGCGCTTGCGCGAACTGCGCACCTGCTTGCCTATCGCTATTTCCAGCGCTTCGACACTATGCTGCTGGTGCATCAACGGGTCAGTTTCCGGGTTATTATTCTGCTCGGGCATCGGCGCTTGCTGTCATCTCGATTGGCGACCTATCAAACCTCAGCCGGTAAATTATTGCAACCACTAGAGATTGGTTCGATCTCTCGACGTCGACAAATTGATCCTGCTCAACAAGTGACGGGAAAGTGGTCAGTCGACAAGGGCATTTAGTTGACCATTGCACCGATATTCCCTAATCTTGGGGGGTTATAAACAAACCAATTTCAAACCAAAAATTACTTACTAGAATCAGTTAGTTGGAGGATATCATGAGCAAGCGTGTGGCAATCATCGGTGCCGGTCCCAGCGGCCTTGCACAATTAAGGGCTTTTCAATCGGCCAAAGAAAAGGGTGCAGATATTCCTGACATCGTCTGTTTCGAGAAACAGTCCGACTGGGGTGGCCTGTGGAATTACACCTGGCGCACCGGCCTCGACGAACATGGTGAGCCGGTGCACGGCAGCATGTATCGCTATCTCTGGTCCAACGGGCCCAAGGAGGGGCTGGAATTCGCCGACTATTCTTTCGAAGAACATTTCGGCCGCCCGATTGCATCCTACCCACCGCGCGCTGTATTGTTCGATTACATCATCGGACGGGTCAGTAAAGCCGGCGTGCGTGACTTGATTCGGTTCAATTCGCCGGTGCGTCACGTGAGTTACGACGAACACGAGGGCATGTTTCACGTCACCGCGCAGGATCATGAAAAAGACGTCGAGTACACCGAAGAATTCGATCACGTGATTGTCGCCAGCGGTCACTTTTCGACTCCCAACGTGCCCGAGTTCCCGGGTTTCGATTCCTTCAAGGGCCGCGTGCTTCACGCCCACGATTTTCGCGACGCGATGGAATTCAAGGGCAAGGATCTGCTGATTATCGGCACCTCGTATTCCGCCGAGGATATCGGTTCGCAATGCTGGAAGTACGGTTGTAAATCGGTCACGGTTTCCCACCGTACCGCGCCAATGGGTTACAAGTGGCCGGATAACTGGGAAGAGGTTCCTTTACTGGAGAAGGTCGAAGGTAATACCGCAACCTTTATTGACGGTAGCCACAAGGAAGTCGATGCGATCATCTTGTGTACCGGTTACCTGCATCATTTCCCGTTCATGGCCGAAAACCTGAAACTCAAAACCAATAATCGCCTGTACCCGGTTAACCTGTACAACGGCGTGGTGTGGGAACATAACCCTAAACTGATGTACCTGGGTATGCAGGATCAATGGTACACCTTCAATATGTTCGACGCGCAGGCCTGGTATGCGCGCGACGTCATCATGGGTCGACTCGACGTTCCTTCACAGGCTGAAATGCATGCGGACATCGACAAATGGCGCGAAGCCGAAGACAACATTCCGGATGATTACGGCGCAATCGAGTTCCAGGGCAAGTACACCATGGACCTGATGGCATTAACCGACTATCCGGAATTCGATTGCTCCGGCGCCAACGAGGCATTCTTCCAGTGGAAAAAGCACAAGAAGGCAAACATCATGACTTTCCGTGATAATGGCTACAAGTCAGCCCTGACCGGCACCCAGGCGCCGGCACATCACACACCATGGAAAGACGCACTCGACGATTCGCTGGAAAGTTACCTGCAAACCTGAAGCCGGCGAAGCGTCGCAATCCAGTCGATTTACAAGGTGGGCCTGTGGCCCACCTTTTTTCAGGACTACTGTTACTGAAGTCGATATAGTTTGGATTGTTCTCGACATCGGAATTGTCGCAGGAATTCACAACGAAAGTGGCTCCAGATCCAGCTCGATGTCAGCAGGGTCGTTAATCGATTTCCACGGGTTCGTGGCAAACCGGTGTTTATTCTTCTTTTACTCATTGGGTCATCGCTGAGCCTGCGTTAAACTCGGAACAATCGTTTTTTGCCGTGGTAACTGGAGGCGATGGGTAAATACGTTTCCACTTTTTTGAAACTACTGGCAGGGTTGTTATTCCTGGCCGGACTCGGCTTATATATATTTCGTGTGCCATTTGTAGACAGTCTGCTGATTGGTCAGTTAACGCGGCTCGGTGTTCCTGTAAACTCCGTCACAGTCAAAGAGGTTTCACTGCACCAACTTGAATTACGCAAACTTTCACTAGGTGCTGCAAACGAGTTGCGGGCAGATAAAATAAACGCCACATGGACGCTACCAGGTTTGTTTGCGGGAGAACTGCAAACGGTGGAGATTAGCGGTCTGCAGTTATTGCTCGACCTGACTGGAAAAAATCCCCCTCTCGGATCGTTACAGACACTGATCGGGAATGAAGGCGATACCGAAAACAATAAACTGCCACAGGTATCGCTGCTCGATGCAAAAGTCTATCTAAACACCACATCAGGTAATTTTACAGTCAATCTAGATGGCGACGTTCAACCAGGGCCGTCAGACAAGAAACTGATAGCCATCAATATTGAGACCACCGCAGAGCCAGGCCACGTAGTTGCCGATCTCACTGCAACGCTGGAAGCTGGCGGAAAACTGCAGGGAGTACTAACGGTATCGGAAGCTGCGCTGTCATTACCCGGTTTAAATATCTCCGGGATAAAGGGCAAAAGCTCTTTCGAATGGAAAGATAATCAGCCGCAGGCTATCAACGCTGATTTTGTTTTATCACATATCGGCCTTCCAGGCGGTGGGCCACAGGACGAAGCCTTTGAACAGGGCGTAATCAATCTGCAAATGAATGCGACGGATGCGCGCATGAAAGGTGAATTACTGGGGGCAGAGCATGCGTCTGGACTTGCTTTTACGGTGGCGTTGAATGATTACCGACATCAACCCGGCATCGTAGCTGATGTCACGGCAGAAATTAATGCTGACAGTGTTATCTGGCGTTTATCCGGACTATCTCAGCCGGGCAAGGGATCTGCCAGCTTGACCGTGAGGGCTGACGGGAAAACACCTGCATTGCAGACAGCCGGTGACGACTGGCGAAGCTGGTTGCAGCACAGCACACTGCAGGGCCAGGGCATTCTCAGACTGGAGGGACTTGATTTTGCACAAAAAGTTGCTGATCTCAACGGTGATATTGAGATTGAAACTGCGTTGGCTGACGGTCTGGGAAAATTAACGCTTGCAGAAGACAGCAGCCTCGAAGCCTCTAGCCTGGATCCTGACTGGGTCGAGCGTTTCGGAATCCCCTCGACGCTGCTCACTGAGCTGAAACAGGATACGAAACTGCGCATTAAGAGCAAAGGTGAAAATAGTGCAAACGTAACTATCGGTACGATAGCCGATGGAATTCAAATGGATCTTGCAACTGATCTGGAGCTTATCGTTGATAAAGCGCGAGTCGACATCAGCGCACAGGCAGAGGTCACCATTAGTCGGCAAAACCAGGTGACGGCATTCAAACTTGCCGAGTTCAATGTTATCTCTTCAGGATTCAAATACGCCGCTAACACGATCGACAAATTGACTTTGAGCGGCAACTTGCAGGGGTCAGCCGATACATGGACGGGGGAGCTGGACCTTGTCGCAAATGCAAAACGATTTCGTCTCGAACAACTGGATGCACGCAAGACAAGCGTAAGCTTGCCAATGCGGGTCAACTTCAAAGAACAAGGCGGGCAACTGTCACTGCGCAAGCCGGGACAAATTACGGTAGCAAAACTTGCGCCGTTCAAGGCGTTTAGAGTCAAAGGACCTTTGCAACTGCACCTTCCCAGGTCTGACATCCGGATTGCGTGGGGATCCCAGGGTCTGTCGTTGGAAAATCAGATTACGCTACAACCTGGCAGCTTCACATTGCTTGTTAACCGTGATGACGCGCCGGCACTTGAAATGGCAATTCGTCCCGGAAAGATTTTGCACACGGGCCGGATGGAAAGTACAGGCCAGTTCAATGGCAAGAGCTCTATCAGTGCGGCAGGCATTACTTTGCCGCAATACCAGCTTCAACTGGAAAATATCACAACTACGATACGCCACGACGGGTCAGGCAAGCGTCAACTCGCCGATTTCAGAATCGATCGGCTGCAGCACCTGGCGCTAAAACCTCATTTTGCGCCGATCAGCCTCGACGGCAACGTGAAGCTGACGCGCAAGCGTTTATCCATCGATGTCCTCGGCGGCATACCCGGCACACAATATTTAAAATTAGCTGCCGTGCATGGACTCGATACGGGCGAGGGTAACCTGAAACTGGATGTTACTCCGTTGACATTCTCACCCGGTGCACTGCAACCCGTCGAGCTTTTCCCTGACCTGGCCATGCTGGAGTCTGTCAGTGGCTCTGCCAGCGCCAGTAACCACCTCAGTTGGTTGCAACAGGGTATTAAAAGCGGTGCTGAGATTAATTTACAAAATCTGTCTTTTACGCAGAATGGAACCACTATCAGCGGTCTGTCAGCCGCGTTACAACTGACTGACCTGTTATCACCCAGGAGTCTTCCGCAGCAAAAAATAACAATTCAGCGTATCGATCCTGGTGTTCCCATGGAGAATATGGAAATTGTATACAAAATTCAGCGAACAGACTCAACTCAGCTCGTCATCGACAAGGCCCGGCTGTCTATGATCGGCGGTACGCTGTCAACAGGCCAAACTGTGATTAACCCTTCATCCAGCTCTACCAGCGTGGTGTTGCAAGTGGCTGATCTCGACCTTGACGCGCTGTTCAAGCTGATAGATGTTGAGGGGCTTGCAGGAGAAGGACGTCTTGACGGCAGTATTCCACTGACTTTGAGAGATGAATCTGTTTCGATTCAAGACGGCTTGCTTGCCGCAAAAAAGCCGGGGATACTTCGCTTTAAATCAGAAAAGGTGTCGCAATTACTGGCTGGCAGCGCTGAAGATGTTGATCTGCTGTTGCAGGCACTGACGGAGTTTCACTACACCGAACTGACATTTAAATTGAATAATTCTGCAAACAACGACCTGCTGACCACACTTTCTTTGCTTGGCAATAATCCGAATGTCCTGCAAGGACGGCTATTTCGTTTGAATATTAATCTGGAAAGTAATATCAGTGATATCCTGAAGACCCTCAGCCAGGCTTATGGAGTATCCAGTAAAGCCCTTCAGCGAGCGTTCAGATTACAGTAAGCATACTGTCCATCGTTGATGACGGGGTAGAGTGGCATCTGGTTTACTGCTAAGCTGACTTTGTAATTGGCAAGCATTCATCCGCTAAGGTAATGTGCAAATAACCCGGAGTGAGTACGATCTATGCGCAGGAACTATCATATAAATTTTGTCGCAGTTGTCGCAGCGTTAATGCTCATGACAGCCTGTACCCCAACTGTCAAGGTTGAAGCGCCCCAGGAACCGATCACGATCAACCTCAATATCAAACTGGACGCTGATGTACGCGTGAAACTGGAAGAGCAGGCAAAAGAAGATATTGAATCCAATCCGGATGTTTTTTAATGAAAGCATTTACCAGTAAATATACTTTTCGGGAGGGCAGTATGCTGCGAAATTTCAGTTCAAGTTTCTACAGATCCATCATGATGACTATCGTGGTATTTCTATTGGCGGGTGGAATTACAGCCTGGGC
>Ga0265306_10001068_pt1 | contig 13385 bp, 12 predicted proteins | sample Helome_3_FD_192493 | JGI IMG/M metagenome (GOLD analysis project Ga0265306, IMG submission 192493) | Marine sediment microbial communities from subtidal zone of North Sea - Hel_20160420 (Illumina Assembly) | ecosystem: Environmental > Aquatic > Marine > Subtidal zone > Sediment ...
GCTTAAATTCCCGGGAATCTATTTTTTTTGCTTATCCGAAGAACCGTTTCACCCCGAGCTAAAAGATGCGATTTGCTACCATATTTATGCCTGCTTGAATAAACCGGTTGATCCGGATGAGCTCTTATTCTGGATCAAAAGCATTTACGAAGAGGAGAAAATTCCGGACACCTGAGATCGCAGATCCGGCGGGCTCATTTTAGCACAGCGCTATACCCGTGTCCTTATGTTCAATTTTAAACCACAGGGAGGGAATATGAAAAAGGAAAAAGTCAATAACCAACCTTTTTTGAAGGATTTTCTTGCTGATTATGTCTTGACGAGAAGATCCTTCATAAAAAAAGCCTCGGCAGCCACCGGCACTGTCGCTGCGCTCGGAGGCCTGCATCCTTCGCTCAGGGCCCTGGCGGCTTCCGGGGATGATACTACCGCTGGAAAAGGAGAATGGAAACCCGCCACCTGCCAGGGGTGTACATCCTGGTGCTCCAAACAGGTCTATGTCGTCGATGGCAGGGCGGTGAAAGTCCGGGGAAATCCGAATTCGAAGGTGAATGGAAATGCGGGTTGTCCGCGCTCCCATATGGGTTTGCAGCAGGTGTATGACCCGGATCGAATCAAAACACCGCTGAAACGGACTAATCCTAAAAAGGGACGCAACGAGGACCCGAAATTTGTGCCCATTTCCTGGGACGAAGCCCTGAGCACCATCGCCGATAAGATCATGGAGCTCAGAAGCAACAACGAAACTCACAAATACATGCTCATGCGCGGACGTTATTCATACATGCGAGATGTCCTCTACGATCGCATGACGAAAATTATCGGCTCACCCAACAATATCTCCCACAGTGCAATCTGTGCTGAAGCGGAAAAATTCGGACCCTATTTCACCGAAGGATACTGGGGCTATAGGCAATACGATGTGGAAAATGCCAGATGCATCACCATTTGGGGTGCCGACCCCCTGGCCGCCAACCGGCAGGTCTCTTATTATTCAAGTGCCTGGGGGGATGCGATCGACCGTTCACACATAGCCGTTGTTGAACCTCGGTTGTCGGCGACTGCGGCAAAGGCGGATGAATGGTTGCCGCTCAAACCCGGTACGGACGGTGCCCTGGCGGTGGCCCTTGCTCATGCTCTGCTCACCGAAGGGCTCTGGTACAAAGATTTCGTCGGCGATTTTATTGACGGCGAAAATCGCTTTGTGGCCGGACAGGATGTCGATCCGGAAATGTTTGAAGAAAAACATACCAACGGCGTTGTTACCTGGTGGAATCTGGAGCTGAAAGACAAAACACCGGAGTGGGCCGCAAAAATAACCGGTCTGCCGGTTGAGCAGATCAGGCAACACGCCGGTGAAATGGGGCGTGCGGCCCCGCATGCAATCTCATGGCTCGGCGGGGGGCCCTGTATGCAGGTCAGAGGCGGATATGCAGCCATGGCCGTCCATGCTTTAAACGGACTCCTCGGGGCGGTGGACAATGTCGGCGGCACCCAAAAGAGCAACAAAGAATACACCTCCAAATTTCCTAAACCCGATGATTTTATGGATGAGATTGCCAAAAAGGGTAAAAAGCATAAAAAAATCGACCATCGCGGCAGGCTGGAATTCCCCGCATTGAACAAAGGAAAGTCGGGCGGAGGGGTTGTCACCAACAATGCAGCTGTCGGCATCCTCAACGAGGATCCCAATGAAATCAAGGTGGCGATTGGATACATGAACAACTTTGCTTTCTCCTGTCCGCAGCCTGAACGCTGGGAGCGGGCCCTGGCCAAAATACCGTTTCTGGCTCACATCACCACTAACGCATCCGAGTTTTCCTGGTTTGCCGATATCTTACTGCCCGATACCCATCACATGTTTGAAAAGTGGGGGTATGTCAAAGCGATGGGAAACGGCTACCGGCACGTGACCCTGATGCAGCCGATTATCGAGCCGGTGGGGGATTCCAAGATCGATGAGACAGAAATTCCCTGGTTGATTGCCGAAAAATTGAATGAAAGAGGTTTTAGCAATCTGCTAGAACACTACAAAACTTACAAGGATCCTGAAACCGGCAAAGCCCCGACCAACGAAAAAGAATTTGCGCTCTATGCCCTTAAATATGCCACCCAGAATCTGTGGGATCCGGCCAAATACAAAGGGGGTGACAAATTCGACGGCTGGGAGGATTTCCTCAAAGCCGGCGTCTGGAATTCCAACCCCTATCCCTATCGCAAACGCTGGAGCAACATGAAAACAAAAACCAAGAAGTTTGAATTCTACAGCGAAACGCTGAAGGCTGCCCTGGAAAAGCATGCGGAAAAGCACAATACCACTGTCGACAATGTTCTGGAGGTCTGCAACTACCAGGCGCGCGGGGAAATAGCATTTGTGCCGCACTATGAAGAAGCGTTTATTGCAGGGGATGAAAAAGAATATCCGTTCATCCATGTGGATTACAAATCCAGGCTCAACCGGGAGGGCCGTTCAGCCAACTGCACCTGGTATCATGATTTTAAAGATCTCGATCCCGGTGATGTGGCCTGGCAAGACGTGGCCAAAATCAATCCCAGAGATGCCATGGGGCTGGGCATTAAGAATGGAGATACGGTTAAGCTGACTTCACCGACCGGAAGCCTGACCTGTACGGCATCCCTGTGGGAGGGCGTCAGGCCGGGTACGATCGCCAAATGCTATGGGCAGGGCCATTGGGCCTATGGCCGGGTGGCGTCCAAAGAATTTGGCAAGGTGCCCCGGGGCGGCAGCAGCAACGACCTGATCCCGGCCCAGTACGACCGCTTGAGCGGCAGCACGGCTTACTATGCAACCACCAGAATTAAAATCGAAAAAGTCTAGGAGGTGAACAATGCCTAAATATGCGATGGTAATTGATTTACAGCGCTGTGTCGGGTGCGGCGCCTGCAGCATTGCCTGCAGAAATGAAAATAATGTGTCCGAAGGCATCTATTGGTCCAGCAAAATAACCGAGACCTCCGGCACGTTCCCGAATGTTCGGTTCCACTATCTCCCGACGCTCTGCAACCACTGTTCAAACCCTCCCTGTGTGACAGGGTGCCCGACGAAGGCCATGCACAAGTTGGATAATGGAATAACCATGCACGACCCCAAGAAATGCATCGGTTGCCGTTACTGCATGTATAATTGTCCTTATGAGGTGATCTATTTTAACTGGCAAGACCCTCATAAATTCTGGAAAGATGATCGGCCTGTCATTAACGGTGGCACAAGCTCCCCTAAAGAAATAGCCAAGAAGGTCAACAATGGAAACGGAACGCCATATAGCAATCCGGCAAGGGCCAAAACGCTCCCGGAGAACAGACCGAAGGGCGTGGTCGAAAAGTGCACCTTTTGCGACCACAGACTCAAGGCAGGCGAGATACCTTTCTGCGTGGTGGCCTGTCCCGCTGATGCCAGGATATTTGGAGATTTGGACAAGCCGGACAGCAAGGTGAGCCGTCTGTTGGGAAAATTCAAACCTTACCGGCGCAAGGAGAGGCTCGGCACTCAGCCCAACGTATATTATATTCGAAGTTATAATCCGGCAAGCTATGCGAGGACAAAAGGAGGGATATAGATGAAAGCAATAAAAATTCAATTGTGGTATGGACTGCTTTTGCTGGGGATTCTGCTGGGCCTGCTCACCGCCTACAGAGTGTTGATTAGCAGCGGTTTTGTTCTGTATGCCAAAACAGATATACTGGTTTGGACCATGCCCATCGCAGCCTATGTCTTTTTCTCGTTGACAAGCTCGGGGCTTGCTTTTGTCTCGTCCATTCCCGTGGTCTTCAATATCAAGAGGTACCAGCCCCTGGAAAAGCGGATCGTATTTTTGGAAATTGCGGTATTGGTGGCTGCTTTTACCTGCTTGTTCTTACATCTCGGATCACCGCAGAAGCTTTACTATTACATATTTTCCCCAAATTTTGCATCACCACTCTGGTGGCTGGGTATTCTCTATGGGCTTTACCTGATTATTCTGCTGTTATCATTTAGGAAAATCCAGGCGGGCAAAGTCAGCAGGGGGCTCGGAATATTCGCATTCATTGTCGCGATTGCCACGTCGACCTCCTTGGGCTGGCTCTTTGGGCTTCCGGATGCAAGGCCTGTGTTAGACGCCAACTTTTTGTCAATGTATTTTCCGCTGACCGGATTTGCCAGCGCCCTGGCAGCCGTGCTGATGTTTAGCCTGGCTTACCATCACTTTGCCCAAATTGTTTTGAGCGAAGGAGACAAGAACCTTTACGACGACCTTAGCAAGCTTTTTGGCTTTGTTATGGCCCTGACATTGGTATTTTTCTTATGGCGAACGATAGTGGGAGGCGTGTCTGCGACAGCAGTAGAATTTGCGGGCTTTCGGCATATGCTGGGCTCAGGGTGGTACCATCTCGCACTGTGGGTCGGATTGGTTATTCCGATTGTTTTGATCGCCATGCCCTCAGTACGAACGGCCACCTGGGGAAAGATCACAGCTGCTGTTTTGTTCCTGGTCGGGATGTTCGCCGGGCGCATGGAGATGGTGCTCACCAGTCTTGTGATGCCCACGGGTCCCAAGGCAGAAGGTCAGCCACCCTTTGTCAGTTACTGGCCGACGATCTGGGAAGTGTTCGTCTTTGTGTCGGCGCTGGCGGTGCTGCTTCTCATATACACCCTTGGAGAGCGGCATCTCAAACTGGCGGAATCCACTGAATAACCCTATACTGTGGCCGGCCCATCGGGGGCCGGCCACTGCATCATTTTGAAGCGACCAATATTGCAGGAGTACCGATGGAAGTAGAAATATTTATGCGGCAGGAAGCCATCCGATCTGAAATTTATAGACTTCTGGCTCATTGTTATTACCCACCGGACGAATCGTTGTCCGGCACAATAATGGACCTGGATAAAAAGCTCGGCCAGGTCGATCTCAAGACCCGGCAAGATATGAATTGGCGCGGCAAGAAAATTCTGAAAGCCGATAGCATCGAAGAGCTTAAGGTGGAGTACGCACGGCTTTTTATTGGGCCCTATTCACTGCTGGCACCGCCTTATGGCTCTGTTTATCTGGAATCAGAGCGCAGGATCATGGGAAACTCCACCATGGATGTAATCAATAGATACCGCCAATCCGGGCTTGATGTGGCTCAGGATTTCAAAGATGCCCCCGATCATATTGCGGCCGAACTCGAATTCATGCATTTTATGATCTTCAAGGAAATGGAGGCAGCCAACCAGGGTGATGTCAATGGCGTCCTCACCGCTCTTTTAGACCAGCAGTCTTTTTTGGATCAACATCTGGGTGCCTGGGTCCAGGAATTTGCGGGCAATGTTGTCGATAATGCCAAAACTTCCTTTTACCGGAATCTGGCCCGGGCGACGGAAACCTTTATTAAAGACGATTACCAGGTAATATCTTCGGTCTTGACTTCCTGGTCGTCTGATCCAGAAAACTCTGCTGAAATCGAATCGTTTTGCGGGTAATTTCAATTTGGTTTTTATAAAACTGAACCCATCACCGCTGACCCGCATGCGGTGATTTTTTTGGCGGTTAGTTATGTTAATTTTAACATATGCCAAGAGATAATCTGGCCGGATATGAATTGGGTACCGGAGAAGAATGTCACGCAAAGCCACCAAGACCCCAAGGATTATAAAATTGATTGCTAAGGTCGAAACCCAAATAATTAGGCATACTCTAGATTTTCGTAAAATGAAGGGTGTGTTTATAAATGTTTTTTTCTTTGCGCCTTTGCGGCTTTGCGTGACAATAGGAGACGTACAATGCTAAAAAAAATCAAACTGAAAGAAGCCGTGGGCACCGAGCTGGCCCATGACATTACCGAGATACGACCCGGCGAATTTAAAGGCCCCGCCTTTCACAAGGGCCACACGGTCTGCAATGAAGATTTGTGCCATCTTCAGAAACTCGGGAAAAATAATCTTTACGTCATCGACCTGGAAGATGACGAAATCCACGAAAACCAGGCCGCCGCTATTTTGGCCGATGCCCTGGCCGGCGAGGGTATTGCCTGGAAGGACGAGCCCCATGAAGGCAAGATCAACCTGGTGGCCGAAGCCGATGGTTTGTTTAAAGTCGATACGACAGCGTTAGCAGCATTTAACATGGTCGATGAGGTCATGTGCGCCACCCTGCACAACCACACCCTGGTCAAAAAGGGAGAAAAGTTGGCGGCCACCCGGGCCATCCCGCTGGTCATGAAACGGGTTGCCATCGAGCGGGCCGCCGCCATCGCGCGCCAGAACGGTGCGGTGCTGGCGGTCAAAACCATGCGCCAGGCCAAGGTTGGCCTGGTGGTCACGGGCAACGAAGTCTTCAATGGTTTGATCGAAGATCGTTTCGCACCGGTATTAAGCGAAAAGGTGACAGCACTGGGCTCTAAAGTGGATGGGATCGCTTTTGCCCCCGACGATGAAGAGCTGATCGCCCAGGCGATTGGCAATCATCTGGACAGAGGGTGTGATTTAATTATGCTCAGCGGCGGGATGAGTGTCGATCCGGATGATGTCACCCGCAAAGGAATTCAAATGGCCGGGGCCACGGAAATGAACTACGGCTCGGCGGTGCTTCCCGGTGCCATGTTCCTGGCGGCCTATATTGGGGAGATTCCCCTGCTGGGGATACCGGCCTGCGGCTTGTATCACCGCATCACGGTGCTGGATTTGGTGCTGCCGCGAATATTGGCCGGTGAGACCATCGGCAAGGCGGATCTGGCGTTTTTGGGGCACGGGGGGCTTTGCAAGGACTGTCCGGATTGTACCTACCCCCACTGCCCGTTCGGCAAGTAAAAACGGTTTCAAATCCCCATCTAATGTCCGCTGGCGGCGTTGCGATTTACTTCAAAATGCTCACGTACTGGCGTGTACGCTCCGCTTTTGAAGCAAATCGCGCCTTGCCAGCGAACATGATCTGGGAATTTGAAACCGTTTTAAGCCTTATTAAGTGAGCGTACAGAGCCGCTCCACACCATTGGAGGCTGATTATAGCCATGGATTTATTTCAGGTGATATTTCCGGTAGCCGGTATAAAAACCTATGCCTTTATCCCGCCGGCAGTTGCTTTCGTCATCTCCTTTTTCACTTCGATGGCCGGAATTTCAGGGGCATTTCTTTTACTGCCCTTTCAAATGAGCGTTCTCGGTTTTACCACTCCATCGGTAACTTCCACCAATTTCATTTTCAATGTTACGGGAACGCCCGGAGGCATTTATCGCTATATAAAGGAGTGCCGCTTCGCTTGGCCCGTTGCGCTGACGATTGTTGTGGGAATCATACCGGGGGTAATGATCGGTTACTATATCAGGATCCAATTTTTACCGGACCCGAAAAGTTTCAAACTTTTTGTCGGGATTGTCCTTTTGTTCGTGGCTTTTAAGCTTGTCAAAGACGCGTGGGTCAACAGAACCGGCGGGCAGGAGAATTCCTGCCGTTTTGAAGACCGGGTGAACAATGTATCGCTATCTCTCAGAACAACCCGCTTTGATTTTAGAAGCGTTACCCATGCCTTTTCCACAATGGGACTGCTTGGCCTGGCCTTTATCGTCGGCATTGTCGGCGGGGTGTACGGCATTGGCGGCGGGTCCATTATTGCGCCGTTTCTGATTACTTTTTTTAAGCTGCCGGTATACGCGATCGCCGGGGCCGTTTTACTGGGTACGTTTACCTCCTCTGCGGCCGGCGTAGCCTTCTACGGCCTTATTCCTTTAAATGGTGAAGTTGCTCCTCCCGACTTGATGCTTGGAATCCTGTTCGGAGCAGGGGGTCTTCTGGGTATGTACTTCGGGGCAAAAATGCAAAAGTACATATCTGAAAAATGGATTAAACTTATCCTCGGAATAATCGTATTTATCATCTCCACCAGGTATATTTTGAAGTTTTTCCTTTAATAGCTTAACAGAAAGGCAACAAGCATGTGTTATTCTTCTACTAGAATTAAAATGGGTTTATTGGTCCTCCTTTTATCCATCCTGACTCTAATTTATGTCCTACAGGCCGGCAGCGAGCAATTTCCGTTACCGGAAATGGATCCGAGTGGATTTCCCGCTCCTGATACCGGCTGCCTGGCACCGGGTAAATGCCATGCCGGCATCGAGCCCATACGTGCCCACAACTCCGGTATGGCGTAGCAAATTTATGACCGCGGCTTTTAATGGGAGAGCCCAACGGCTGTGTTGTCTGCCACGGCGGAAATCCGAAGGAAGAAAAAGAAGCCCAGGTCGCCCACTCCGGGACTCCGCCCGGCAGCCAGCTGGAAGCCTTCAACCGGCATGCGGCTTCCATGGGGATCAACAATAAAACCTGTGGAATGTGCCATTCTAAATGGGTCTATGCCGGGCAGCGTTCCGTCATGCAAACCGAAGCCGGCAAAATCCAGGGTGCACTCTGGGGTTGGGGTCCGGCGTCAACCGGGTATGAAAAACGTTATGGCAATTACGACATCGATGACCCGGACGGGCCGGTCCCGGTGTTCGGCACCGAAGCATACAAGCAATACAACCTCTGGATGAAGCAACAATTTCCGCACAATTTTCCCGAGAAGCTCGAAAGGTTGCCGGATGTAGATTTAGACACCATTAAGGACAATCCCTCCCAGGCCGTATACACTTATATTCGTACCGAATGTCAGCGTTGCCACCTCGGCATACGCGGCAGGGACAAGCGGGGGGATATGCGCGGGCTGGGTTGCGCCGCCTGCCACATTCCGTATAGCAATGAGGGCTTCTATGAAGGCACGGATCCCGCCATCTCAAAAGATAAGAAAGGGCATCCCCTGGTTCATTGCATTCAGTCATCACGGGAAGCAAAAGTGGTGGCAAACGGAAAAGTCTATTCCGGCATTCCTCACGAAACCTGCGTCACCTGCCACAACCGCGGCAAGCGCATTGGGGTCTCGTTTCAGGGCCTGATGGAATTTCCCTATGGCACACCCTACACGGAAACGGGCGCCAAGACGAGCAAACTGCACACCAAGAACTATCTCTACATCAAAGATGACACCCATCACAAAACCGAGAGCAGGGAGGGCAACCCCGAAGGCGGTCTGCTGTGCCAGGATTGCCACAATACGACGGCGATGCATGGTAACGGCAATATCATGGGCACGACCTTAGCTTTTGTCGAAATTGAGTGTACCGACTGCCACGGCACTCCCAGCAAATACCCGTGGGAATTGCCCCTGGGCTGGGGTGACGAGTTTGGCCGCCAACCCGATCTGCAGGCTCCGCGCGGGGTGGCCAAAGAACCGCTCAACACCCATCGCGAATTCAATACCCTCTATCCCTCAAAAGACGGGTACCTGCTGACCACCCGCGGGAATCCCTTCGGCAACGTGGTACGGCAGGGCGACAAAGTTGTCGTACACTCGGCCAGCGGCCTGGACTTTCAGGTCCCGACCTTGAATTCAATTCGTATCGAGAAAAAATGGCACAACCCCAAAGACGCCGTATCCGCCATGATCATGGCCAAAAGCCATTTAGAAAAACTGGAATGTTATGCCTGTCACTCCACCTGGGCACCTCAATGTTACGGGTGCCATGTCAAGGTGGCATATTCAGAAGGCAAAAAATCGGTTGACTGGATCGCATCCGGAAACATCCAGCTGTCCGATGGGCATACCGCCGAATCCAGGCGGGACGGGAGCGCTGTTAAAACACCGGGGAAGGCCACCGAAGCGCGCGGATACCTGCGGTGGGAAAATCCGGTTCTGGGTATCAATGGTGAAGGTCGGGTGAGTCCGATCATCCCGGGGTGTCAGCAAATTACCACGGTGATCGGTCCGGATGGCAAACCGATCGTGCTGAACAAAATCTGGCGAACGGCTGGCAATCTGGAAAACAGCGGCCCCGAAGGCCAGCGCGGCATCGACATGGCGCCGGCCGCGCCGCACACAAGAGTCCGGCAGGCCCGCTCTTGTGCCTCCTGCCACACCAACAGCAAAGCACTGGGTTATGGTACCCATGATGGGCGTTATATGAACGGTTATCCAAAAGGTGTAAGGGTTGATGTTGCTACGGTGCAGGGCGAAATGGTGAGCAAACATGCGCAGATCCAGATTCCCCCGATACCGGAACTTCCCATGGATCTGAATCAGGTCGTCACCCGCGACGACAAGCAGCTGCAAACCGTCGGCCACCACTGGCCGTTATCCGGTCCGCTGCCAAAGGAGATGCGCGACAGGATAGAAAAAGTCGGCGTCTGCATTACGTGCCATCAACATATCCCCGTCGGTACCTTTACGGGCGTTCACAAAAAATCATTTCATGATCAGCTGATGGAACGGACCTGGGCGCCGGGACTGACGTTTCACAGCATTAATGAAAAGGATGGTCAATTACTTCCTACAGAGGAAAAAAAATTAAAGTAGTTATCCCGCTTTCTTTCAAATGATAATGATATTTTAATCAGTCTGTTCTTTAAGGTCAGTAGAAAAACATTCAAGTTGTAAATATCATATCATGTGCGAAACGAGATTACATGGGTCAGTGAACCAAAGCTGGTATGCACCGTGGGTGATGCCGGCAGTTCCATCGGGCGCTATGGTGAAGAGGCGGAATTAATTACACCTGAGGAGGAACCTCAAAGGAAACGCTATACTTCCAGCATACGATAACTCGAAGATTTGTAACCCTTGATCTTCTGTATGTGAAATGAAAGGATACGGCATTCAAAATTTTCAACGAATCCTTTTAATTTTCGTCTCGCCGTTCGAAATTTTTTGCTCTGGATGGTTTTTATTAACTTTTCAGTATCACGAACTCTGCCCTCACAAATTATCTGCGGACCGTCTCCTAACAAAACCTCCCATTCACCGGCTACGGTAATGTTGGATTTTTCCAGTAACGGATAATATTCATTTATGACATAGTCTTCATATTCAGCTTTGGATTTACTTATAATATCCCACATTTGATTGAATTTAATAGTGTCCTCTTTAATATCCGTTGTATAGGAATCCTTCCTTCCTGCGGGGATGAGTACTTTTGTTTTATACGCTTTTACATAATGAAGCAGATTGTCCCGCAAATCTTTAAATTTTGGATTCTTCAACGCCTTCTCAATATGCTCTAAATCATTGCTCATACTTTCAACAATCATTTCGCTGTAACTGCCGACTATGACACACCAGCCTGCTACAACGTGAATTCCAAGGGAATTTATTCCTGGTATAAATTCCTTGATGATGAAATTTCCATATTCTTCTCGTCTTTCACTTATGATTGTCCAATATTGATTTAATTTTACCGGCATTATCCACCCCCCCTTGACATTTTTAAAATGAAAACGTCAAATGAAGCAAAATGATTCTATTCAACTATCGCAGGCATGTTGGAATGTCAACGGCGAATTTTAATCAATGTTCCTTTTGCTTTCCTGGTTTTTTTGGTAACCTGATATTCAAGTTAGCCTTGAAATCAGGTTGGATTTTCATTGCCCACTTCCATTCCGAAGAGATAACAAGTTTGAGGAAAAAAGATCGAAACGGGACGAAAAGAGGTCAGATCTTTGAAATTGACAAACTTTTCCCTGTTTGATTGAATCTGACGATTTGACAGCATCGCCGACATCTGTTATTTGGATTTTACGCGTCTATAATCGGATGAATATCGTCATTGCAAGTCCGACGGCATGATATGTTGTGATTCATCCGGAGACTGTGCACGATCTTAAATTTTCCCTTACCCCATTTCCCAAAAGGGAACTCTTATCAATGAATACCTTTAATCACGCTTCCGACCGTGAAGATCAGTCTCAACCCAAGCAAGGCCATGACGCTTCCCGGTCTGCACATCCGAAACGATTCAGTTCAGGCTTTTTCCTAACTTTTCTGGTTATGTATGCCGTATGGCTCGTTTTTTCGGGTAGATTCGATGGGTTCCATCTCACGCTTGGCGGCATTTCCTGTGCGATCGTCGCTTTATTATCTTCAGATTTACTCTTTCCGCCACCGGTGAATCGTCGTCTTCCTCTCCTGTTGTTTCGCTATATCGGGTATATTCCATGGCTGCTTTATCAAATTTTTCGGGCCAACCTTCACGTAATGTATCTGGTGTTTCATCCCCGAATGATGGAACTGATCAATCCTCACATCATTGAATTTAACAGCAAACTGACCAGCGATATCGCCCGAACCACGTTTGCCAATTCCATCACATTGACCCCCGGAACTATCACCGTCAATGTAACTGCTTTAGGAAAATTCTCGGTTCATTGTATAGATACGGAATCCGGCAAGCCTCTGCCCGGTGAAATGGAAGCAAGAATCGCCAAAGTATTCGGTAAATAATGGATATCCTATTTCTCTGTTGCGGTCTTTATTTAGCCCTGATTATGACGCTTTCCCTTTACCGGGCGGTTGCCGGGCCCACCGTTCTTGACCGCCTGATCGGGGTCAATGCCATCGGAAGCAAGACTGTGGCGCTTCTGATCTTGATCGGTCTGGTTTATCACCGGGTGGACATGTTCGTCGACATTGCTCTGGCTTACGCCATGTTAAATTTTATCGCCGTCCTGGCTGCATCGAGGTATTTTCAAAAAAGAAAAGGCCTGTATGACGAAACATAGTTTGGAGGAAGACAGCTCCGATGGATATCTTCATCATAATACTTCTGGTTAGCGGTCTCATCTTTTTTACCGGGGGTTCGGTTGGTATCATCCGGTTTCCGGACTTTTATTCCCGGCTGCATCCGGCGGGAAAACTGGATACGGCCGGTCACGTCTTGACGATGTCGGCTATGGCCCTGTACACACTCCAAGAACTTTCCATCGCTTCCCTGCTGACTGCTTTAAAAATTATTCTAATCGTCGTTTTCGTTTTTTTTACCAGCCCGACGGCGACTCACGCCATTATCGACGCGGGCGTCAGGGCCGGCCTGACTCCCTGGACCAAGGAGAAGAAGTAGACCATGTTGTGGCTGATCCAACTGATCATTCTGATAATTGTCGTCATCACCGCCCTGGCTGCTATAACGGTCAGAGATTTGTTGGGCGCCGCCATTCTTTTTGGGGCTTACAGTTTCATGATGTGCCTTCTGTGGGCCATTATGGGAGCGGTCGATGTGGCCTTTACAGAAGCGTCGGTTGGCGCCGGTATCAGTACGGTGCTGTTCGTATCAGCTGTCTTTCGAACCTCGAGGAGAACTAAAGATTGAAAGCCGCAGGGGCTATTGTCGTTCTGCTATTCGGCAGCCTATTGATTTATTGCACGCTGGACTTTCCTTCCTGGGGCGATCCCACATCACCGGCAAGCACCCATGTATCCCCCTACTATATCGAAAACACCCTTAAAGATACCTCTGTACCAAACATCGTCACCGCGGTTTTAGCCGACTACCGCGGATATGACACGATGTTTGAGACCATCGTCATTTTCTCGGCCGGAATTGCCTGC
>Ga0265306_10001070_pt1 | contig 13367 bp, 13 predicted proteins | sample Helome_3_FD_192493 | JGI IMG/M metagenome (GOLD analysis project Ga0265306, IMG submission 192493) | Marine sediment microbial communities from subtidal zone of North Sea - Hel_20160420 (Illumina Assembly) | ecosystem: Environmental > Aquatic > Marine > Subtidal zone > Sediment ...
GTCGGTCAAGGCTCGCTTCACGGTGTGATTTCGCTCTCTCAGCGCAGCGCTGAAACCTGCCTGGTCGACCTCGAGCGGCTCAATTCCGCCAGGGTCGTGCTCGCGCAGCGCCTCCTCGCCGCGGCATAGATGTAAGGCCGCGCGCTTCTTCTTACTCGCCTCGGTCAGCAGGAGCGTCCCGTCCTCGAAGTCGAAGGCGGCGAGTCCCAGGCGACCGGGGATCGCGTGCCCCGGCTTTTTCCAGCGAAACCGGCCAGCGATCATCAGATGAATCACGATGTAGAGCTCGTCCTCGAGGCCGAGCACGATGCGTTTTCCCAGCCGCCGCAGGTCGAGCACACGTTTGCCGCTCACCTCGTCGAGCGACGGCTCCACCGTGCGCAGCAGGAACGGAGACAGGATCCGCACGCCCAGCAGCGTCTTGTGGAGCACGCGCGGCCGCAGCGCGTGAAGGTAGAGCTCGACGTCGGGCAGCTCGGGCATGTTTATCGGAACCGCGGGTCCAGCCGGTCCCGCAACCAGTCGCCGGTGAGATTGAAGCCCAGCACGCTGAGCGCGATCGCCCCGCCCGAGAAAAGCGCCACGTGCGGAAAGCGGAGCAGCACGCTCGTCCCCTGGTCCAGCAACGCGCCCCAGGATACGGCTTTTCCAGGCCCCAGGCCGAGAAACGAAAGCGTCGATTCGGCCAAGATCACCACGCCTAGGCCAGTCGTTGCCTGGATCACGAGCGGACCGAGCAGGTTTGGAATCACATGGCGAAGCAGGACTTCGTGCGTCGGTATGCCGAGCGCGCGCGCCGCTTCGACGAACTCGCGCTCTCTCAGCGTCAGGGTCTCGGCACGCGCCAGTCGCGCGTAGAGCACCCAGCCGTTGACCGCGAGCGCGGCGATCAGGTGTGTCAGGCCGGGCCGCGCGACCAGTGCAAGCACGGCGATATTCAGCACGATCGCAGGGAACGCTTGCACGAGGTCCGCAATTCCGGTGATGGCGTGGTCGGTCAAGCGACCTGCGTAACCGGCCCAGGTCCCGAGCAAGGTGCCGATCAGGACCGACACCCCGACGACGACGACGCCCACGATCGCAGCGAGCCGCGCGCCGTGAAGCAATGCACTCAAGATGTCGATGCCGTTGTCCCCGGTGCCCAGCAGATGCGTCCAGGACGGAGGTTCGTACTCGCGCAAGAGGTCGATCGCGAGCGGATCGTAGGGTGCGATCCAAGGACCGATGAGTCCCAGGACGAAAAAGCCGATCACGATCGCCAAACCGATCGGTGTCTTTCTAAGGCGGGCTCGAACCTTGCTCACGACAGCCTCACCCGCGGGTCGACCAGCCCGTAGGCCAGGTCGACGAAGAGGTTCACGCCGACGTAGATCACCGCAATGATCAGCACGCAGCCCTGAACGACTGGAATGTCGCGCGCGAAAAAGGCGTCGAGGAAAAGCGTCCCGAGCCCGGGCCGCTCGAAGATCTTCTCGGTCACGACCGTCCCCGAGAGCAGCGCACCGAGCTGTGCCGCGCCAATGGTCATGACCGGGAGCAGCGCGTTCCGAAGCGCGTGGCGCAGCAACAAGGTCACCGAAGGGACCCCCCTGGCCCGGGCAGCGGTGATGTATTGCTGGGCGAGCACCTCGATCATGGCTGCGCGTGTCTGTCGGGTCAGCACGGCGGCAAGCGCGGTTCCAATCGTGATCGCAGGCAAGATCAAGGCTTCGGGGCCGGCCAGGTCGTCCCCGGGCAAGGGAAGCCAACGAAGCTTCACGCCAAAGGCGAGGATCAAGAGCGGTCCCAGCCAGATGTTCGGGATCGCCAGGCCTGCAACGGCGACCGTCGAGGCCACTTTGTCCCAGCCTTTGCCAGCTTGGGCCGCCGCGATCGTTCCGAGGGGGACCGCGACGAGCCAGGCGACGAGCAACGCGGCGATCGCCAGCACGATCGTGTACGGCAAGACGGCGCTCATCATCGACCAGACCGAGCGATCCGGCTGCCGAAACGACGTGCCCATGCTGCCGTCGGCCATGTTTCCTAGGAAAGACAGGTACTGTTCTCCGACCGGCCGGTCGAGATCGAGGGCGCGGCGAAGCTCGGCTTTCTCTTCTGGCCCGGCCTGGTCGCCCAGGATCGCCTCGACCGGGTCACCGGGGATCAAGCGCACCAGCAAGAAGACGATCGTCACCAGGCCCACGACGGTCAGCAGCGCGCGCAGAAGGCGACTCGCCACGTACCGCAAGAGGCCCGGAGACATCATCCGGACCATAGTACGCCCAATCCTCGTTCGCGTCGGTTTCCTGTCGAGGGGGCTAGATGCCCGCGTCGGGCTCTGGCTCTGGCTCCGGCGCTGGGGCGTCCGCGGTGAGCGCTACGCAGATCTTGGCTTCCGCCTTGTAGAGATCGAGGTCGATGATGCGCGCAACCCGCTCCTCCACTGGAAGGACGGTCTCGCTAAAGCCCCCGCTTTGCGTGATGTTTTCGGGGAACACGCAGCTGTACTCGCTGCGGCGGCAGCTCCGGTCGTCGTCGCAGGTCTTCATGCACCAGGTCTCCGCGGTGCGGCTCGGGATGAAGCGCCACTCGACGCAGGCCCCTTCGGGACAGGTGTCCGCGTCACAGGCAAAGACCGTGCAATAGCCGCCAGGCTGGGACACATCGCACTGCAGCGCGCCGGTCGGCGAGCAATCGATCGAGCTCCCGCAGGCGTCTCCAATGTGGTCTTTGCAACCGGTTAGCGCCAGAATGGCAAGCAATGAGATCGTGGCGCGTGGCATCGTCAGCGGCGGAGCATACGGGACCCGTCCCGCGATCGCCAATCGCTCTGCGTCTGCGCGAATGAGTGGTAGATTCCGTCCGGATTGGGACGTTTTTGGCTCACGCTGGGGTGCGTACTGTTGGTCGGCGCTGGGGCGCTGGCCGAAGATGGGCTCGAGCGTCTTGCGTCCTTGGTCCGCGCTGGGGACGAGCGCGGGGCGCTTCAAGAGATCGGTTTCCTAGCGGAGCGGCAGAGCGACGAGGATGGCGTCCGCTATCTCGAGGGACGGCTCCTCTTGGCGGTCGGCCGCTCTTGCGAGGCGATGGCTACGCTGGCGCGAACCCCGTCAACCCTTCCGGAGTCGCTTCGGGACGATTCGGTACGCCGATGGGCGACCGCCGCCGCAGAATGCGGGAACTGCGCCGTAGCCCGACCGCTGCTTCTACGCGCCAGCTCCGCTAGCGTCGAAATCAGCCGGCGGAATCGCGCGATCGCTGCGACCTGCGCGGTGAAGCTCGGCGAGCTCGAGATTGCCGCGCAAGAGCTCCGTAGCCTCACCCGATCGAAGCGCGGTGTCCGCAACCGAGTCGCTCTCCTCGCGATCTTGTCCGACGTCTACGTCGAGCTTCAGCGCCCCGACGACGCCCGCGAAGCGGCGCTCGCGGCCTGGATCGCCGCCGTTCAGCCAGGCCAACGAGCCGCCGCGCTCAAATTAGAAAAGCGCGCAGCCCCAAGCGCTGCCGATCGAATTGAGCGCGCCGAGACCATGGTCGCTGCGCTTCGCTTCGAGACAGCGGTCAAAGAGCTCGAAGCGATCGAGCTCGAATCGGACTCGGGGCTTTCAGCGCGCTGGCACCACGTCTACGGGATGGCGCTCTTTCGAACCCGCAACCGTTACCTCGATGCGGCACGTGCCCTGCATCGCTCGGCGTTGCTCGGCGGCGTACACGAGGTCGAGGACGCGTTCCATTCGGCGCGAGCCCTTTCGCGGGCCGACCAGGATGCTCGGGCGATCCGCGCCTACCGGCGTTTTGCCAGGCGCTACGCTCGGCACAAGCGCGCGGGCGAGGCTCGCTTCCTCGCAGCCTGGCTCGAGATTCGACTCGGCCGCGCCAACGGTGAGAAGCAGATGGAGCGGCTCGTGCGGGGGAGCTCTCAAGTGCGCGGCCGATGGCGTCGCGCCGCGCTCTGGGAGCTTGGTTTTCGTGCCTTCGAGACGCGACGATATGCTCGGGCTGCCCGATATCTGAGGGAGTATACGCCGCTCGCGACCAACGCGATGGATGAAGCGCGGGGGCACTATTGGCTCGGTCGAGCCCATCGTCGCGGTCCCAAAGCGCTCGACGCCTACCGCGAGGCGATCGCGGTCGAGCCCTTGCATTGGTACGCTGTCTTGGCCGCGTCGCGCCTGAAAAAGCTGAAGGTAGCTCCACCGAAGCCGTTCGAAAACGCCGTCTCGCCGGTTTCGCTAGAGGTGCCCAACGAGCGGCTGCCGCTGCCCGCGACCTTCGAGGTCTATCGCAGCCTCGGCCTCGACCTCGACGGCATCGCCTGGCTCAAGGCGCACGAGAACGCGCTCGTGGCAGACGAGCCCAAGTCACGGCGCATCCCGCTCTTGACCGCGCTGTATCGCGATGCGGGCGCCTATCGAGAATCGCTTCTGGTCGCGCGTCGGCGAATGGTCTACCTCCAAAGTGACCCGGCGCAGCATCGCTGGTGGTGGGACGCCGCATACCCGATGCCCTGGCGGTCCGTCGTCGACCAGCATCGCGGGGAGCTGCCGCGTGCGCTCGTCTACGCGACGATGCGTCAGGAAAGCGGGTTCCGCCCAGAGGTGGTCAGCAGGGCTGGTGCGGTGGGACTCATGCAGATGATGCCAGAGCTGGCAAGCAAGCTGAGCGGAAAGGCCGTTACGCGGCCGATGCTCCGAGTCCCGGAGACGAACATCGAGCTCGGGCTCGAAGAGATGGCCGCACTCGCGGCGGAATTCCATGAGGTGTACCCGCTGAGCATCGCAGCGTACAATGCAGGCAAGAGTCGAGTGAAGCGCTGGCTCAAGGAAAGCCGCAGGATGGAGCTCGATCGTTTCGTCGAGCGCATCCCTTTCAACGAGACACGCAACTATGTGCGTCGTGTGAGCACGCACTATGCCCGCTACGCGTACCTGGACGACCCGGAGTCGGGTTGGCCCGAGCTGCCTGCCTTCGTTAACCCTTGATTTGCCACGGCTCCGCCCTTCGATAGACTGTTCTCAACGATTTAGGTTGCTCGGGATCGGGTCGAAGGCCAATACCTGGCTGGATCCTCTCTCCCGGCCTGAGAACACGGATGAACTTCACAGCTGCAGGGCTCTCTGACGTCGGACTTCAGCGAGAGCACAACGAAGATAGCTACTGCATTTTGTCGGAGCACCGCCTCTTCGTGGTTGCCGACGGCATGGGCGGCCATCGGGCCGGTGACGTCGCGAGCCGCATGGCGACCTCCGAGATGACCGCCTACTTCGATGCCAGCAACGCGGATGGCGCGGGAGTGGAATGGCCGAGCGAGAACGACTCGCGAATGACGCCAGACCAGAGCCGCCTCGTGTCGGCGGTGAAGCTCGCCAACCAGCGAATCTTCAACACGTCGATTCGAAACCGTTCCGTCCAAGGTATGGGTACGACCGTAGTGGGCGTCTTGTTCAATCGGGACGATCGCAAGATCAGTGTCGCCCATGTCGGCGATAGCCGGGCCTACCGTGTTCGCGCAAGCGAGATCACTCAGCTCACGCGGGACCATTCCCTCCTGAACGACTACTTGCTGGTCATGCCCAACCTTTCGGACGCTCAAAAGGAGCGACTACCGAGCAATGTCATCACGCGCGCACTCGGCATGCAGCAGGCCGTTGCAGTCGATGTGTCCGTCGACGACGTCGAACCAGGGGATGTATACCTGCTCTGCTCCGATGGCCTCAACGGAATGGTGGGAGACGAGCGTATTCGCGAAATCATCCGCGATGCCGGCCCGGACGTGGAAACCGCCGCAAAGACACTGATCTCTGAAGCCAATCAGAACGGTGGCGAAGACAACATCACAGTCGTCGTCGTCCGGATATCCGAATAGTCATGCCCAAAAATCTCGCGATTAGGCAATTGCTCGACTGCTCGGAACAGGAATTTTGGGATCGAATCTTCCGCTGTGAAAAGTTCAATCAGTACCTGTACGAGGGCCTCGGCTTCGAATACGAGCTCGAGGAGTGGAATCCAGAGACCGGCTACCGGCGAGCCAAGGTTTGTCCCGCGCAGCAGATGCCGCGCGCGGTCGCACGAGTTTTGGGCGATCGCTTCAGCTACATCGAAGAGGGCAACTTCGACCGATTGACCGGGAAATACCAGTTCGTCGTCATCCCCTCGACCATCGCCGATCGCATTCGAGTCAAGGGAACCGTGAGCATCGAGGCGATATCGCCGCAGCAGTGTGAGCGCCGCGTGACACTTGAAATTGGCGCCGACGTTCTTGGCCTGGGCCGCCTGATCGAAACGTATTTCGCGGCGACGACCCGTGCGCAGTACGCCAAGAACGCAGCGCTCGTGAACGACTACTTGGCGAGCTTGCGCTAGCGGCCCGCTGGGCGCCCGCCTTTGCGGGGATCGCTGGCGGCATCGAGCCTGCGCTCGGCGGCCTGCTCGATGTAGATCAGCTGCACGTTTGCGACGTTGTGAATTGGCTCGACTCGATGACCGAGTGCGACGAGCTCGTCGCCCAGCGCCGAGTCCAACGGAGCGACCTTTTCTACCCGCAACGTGCTCGGTACCCCCTGGTGGTGAATGCGTGGCGCCGCCACGGCGTCCGCGGCGTTCATCCCGTGAAGCAAGACATTCATGGCGACCTGCTGCGCCGCGGTCACGATGCGGCTCCCCCCCGACGCACCGATGCACAGGACGGGCTTGCCGTGATCGAGCACGATGGTCGGGGACATCGTAGATACCGGACGCTTCCAGGGCCCCGGCAGGTTTCGGGCGCCCCCTACGAGACCAAAGGCATTGGCCTTGCCGATGCCGCTGGCGAAGTCGTCCATCTCGTCGTTCATGACGATGCCCCCGCCCGTGAATCGGGCCCCAAAGGGGAGGTTCACCGTGGTCGTTACAGAGGCCACGTTTCCATCGGCGTCGACGACACACAGGTGAGACGTCCCGGCGTTGTCCGGTGCGGCGACTCTGGTCCGGCTCCACTCGATCGGCATGTCGTAGTCGGCGCTCGGATGGGCCTTGCCGTCTGCGGCAAGCTTGGCGCGCGCAGCGATCCGGGAAGGGTCCAGCATCTTGTCGAGTGGCAAGATGACCTGGTCCGGGTCTCCAAAGTAACGCTGCCGATCGAGGAACGGACCCTTCCAGGACTCAGCCATCGCATGCAGCAGCCGGGCGCCGTAACTTGGGTTCGGACCGACAACCTGCTCGAGGATCGAGAGACTTTGAATCATCGTGAAGCCCCCGGCACTTGGTGGGGGCGCGGTAGCCCAGCGGTATCCAAAGGCGTTGGTCTCGAGCGGCTCCCGCGTCCGGACCCGGTACGCGCGCAGGTCTTGCAAGGTCATGATGCCGCCCTGCGCCTGAACCGAAGCGGCGATCTCCTGGCCGATGACCCCGCCGTAGATCACCGCCGCCCCCTTTTCGGCGAAGGCGCGGAGGACACGGGCCAAGCGCGGACGGCGCAAGGTCGCGCCCGATCGCAGATCCCATTCGGCCATGACTGGGTCCTTGCGCAGTTGGACGGCGAACGCGCTTCCCATCGCGCTGAGTGCCTTGCTCACCTCGAAGCCCTGCTCGGCGAGGCGAAGGGCCGGCGCAACGACCTCGTGAAGCGAAAGCGTGCCGAATCGTCGAACCAGGGCCTCGATGCCGGCCGGCTCTCCGGGAACCCCCGCTGCGAGCCCGCCGAGCTGTGACGCAGAGCTCGCCGGGCCCTCGGACTCGCCGCTTTCGACCTCGAACATCGTCCGGCTCGCGGCACGAGGCGCGCGCTCGCGGAAGTCGAGGAACGTCAGCGAACGGTCGCTTGCGCGGTAGTAGAGGGCGAATCCGCCACCGCCGAGGCCGCTGCTCGCAGGATTGACGACGCCGAGAGCGAGCATGGTCGCGGCGGCGGCGTCTGCAGCATTTCCACCGGCCAAGAGGATCTCCGCGCCCGCCTTTGACGCTTCGGCGTGATCGGCCGCCACCGCTTCACGGCTGAAAACAGCAGCGTGCTCGGTCGGAAAGCCTACCGTGAGGCCGGTGATCAGGAGCGCCGAAACCCAGCAAAGCACGATCGAAAACCCGCGTTTCATCCTTCCCACCTTGCCTCCAAACCAGCGCAGATGCTACCGCAGAGTCTCATGCATTTCGTCTTTGTAATGGACCCCGTGTCGACGGTCATCGTCGATGAAGACACCAGCTTCGCCCTGATGCTCGAGGCGCAGGCGCGCGGCCATCGGGTCGATCACTGCTTGGCGAGCGACGTAGGGCTGCGGGGTCGCCGAGTCGTCGCCAGGGTTCGTCAGGCGACGATGCGACTCGATGCCGATGAACCGATCCGCTTGGAGCAGCCCGAAGACCTCGACCTAGTGGATGTCGACGCCGTTTTCATTCGAAAAGATCCACCCTTCACAGATGCGTACCTCTGGTTGACGCTGGTGCTCGATCACCTCGAGGGCATCACCCTTGTGGTCAACGACCCGCGAGGCCTGCGCGAAGCGAACGAAAAGCTCTACGCGCACCACTTCCCGGAGATCGTCCCTGCGACGATCATGACGAGCCACAAAGACGAGATCCTTCGGTTTCTCCGCGACATCGGCGGCAAGGCCGTGATCAAACCGATCGACGGTCACGGCGGCGAAGGGGTGTTTCTGCTGAGCGATGGCGACAGCAATCTCAACGGCCTCATCGAATCGGTGACGCATTTGGGCTCACGGAACGCGATCGTGCAGGCGTTGATTCCCGAAGTGTACGACGAAGGAGACAAGCGCATTCTCCTCGTCGACGGTGAGCTTCTCGGTGTGGTCGGGCGCGTCCCGAGCAAGGGCGATCTCCGAAGCAACGTGCACGTCGGAGGGTCGGCCGCACCCGCCGAGCTCAGCGACTCGGATCGAAACATCATCGAAGTCATCGCGCCACGCCTGATCGCCGATCGGCTCTTCTTCGTCGGCCTCGACGTCATCGGCGGAAAGCTGATCGAGGTGAACGTCACCAGTCCGACGCTTCTACAGCAGATGTCCAGGCTCGTTGGCGAGAACCTGTCCGCGGCCGTCATCGAACGGCTCGAAGAGAAGGTCCGCTCCTACCCGAGCTGAGGTTCAGGCTCAGCTCGAAGCGATGCGCATCGCTGCCGAGGCTCCGGCGCTGGCAACCGCCCCAACCGCCACCGCCACGATGAGCGCGACCATCGGGCTCATCAGGTCGAGTCCATCGAGGATGAGCCCGGTCATACCGAAGAACGAAACGAAGAAGGTCCAGAATCTGCGCGACCGTACGGTTCGGGCGAAGTAGTCGCCACCTGTGACGCCGTCGAGCTGTCCAAACTGACTTGCGCGCGTCGTGTCGTCGTGGGCCCGCGTCTGGTCGTCGGCGTCGAGGCGTTTCTCTCCGAGGAAGAGTGAGGCGCCGAGCAGCGCGGCGCCGAGCACGAGTGAGAGGATATAAAGATTGATGAGCATCCGGAGCTTCCTCTGGTCAACAGGCCTGCACGCCGCTTGCACCCCAGGAGACATCGATAGGATGCAACCCTTCGTCTTCGCAAGCCAGCGCAAAGCCATTGGCGGCTCTCTGATCGACGAAGAACGCGATCGCGACGTCCCCTCCGCCGGCGCCGCATGGCTTTGCGCTCCCCGAAAATCCAGCTGCGAGCTCAGCCGTACGCTGGAGGCCCTCTTCGAGGATCGGAGCCCGAGCGGCATCTCCGAGCGCTTTCATCCCGGCGCAGTACGCGGCAGCCTCTGCAACGACGTTCCGCGCGTTCCCCTGCTCGAAGGCGGACGCGAATCGCGCAGAGAGCTCGACCAGGCGTTCCATGCAGGCCTGGTACCGATGCGAGTCGTTGCGCTGAAGCTGCTTCACTTTCTCTACGAGCTCACTGGTCCGCGCGGCTTGACCCGTCCAAATCAAGCGAATGTGAAGCTCGTCGGGGGCCTTTAGCGCGCGCGTCTCCACGCGATCGTCCTTGCGCTCGAAGCGTAGAAAGCCTCCGAACGTCGAGGCGGCGACGTCGACGCCGCTGCCCTGCGGAGCGATGGACGCGTGGCCGCCGAATGCGCATTCGAACAGTCGCTGCAAGGTGCCCCGATCCGCGAGGTCCTGTCCGTGGGAGGCAAACACCGCGCCGACCGCCGCGGCGGCGGCTGCAGCCGATGAGCCGAGGCCGAGCTTGACGCGATCCTGGTGCAGCTCGCTCGCGTCCACGCGCAGTGATCGACCTACCCGGCCGAGCTCTGCCTGAGCAAGCCGAAGCGCGGCCTCGACCTCTGGAGACATCGCTGCCGGCTCGTCCGCCCACGCCACCCTAACCCGGCGATCGACTGCTGCGACGACTGCCGGCGCGCCTTCGAGCACCGCATACTCCCCGCAAAGAAGCGCCTTGCCTGGGGCGCTCGCGCCGGTCCGCGTCACCGATGCACCTCGACATCGGGACCTGGCTTGGCGACCCAAGTCCGTGTCACGCCTAGCGTTCGATCGAGTGCCTGGCGAACCCGGCTCGCATCACCCACTCCACATAGGGCCTTTACGTGCGGCCCGGCGTCCATCGTCGCCCAGACGGAAACACCGCGTTCCCGAAGCCCGCGCACCGTCGCGAGAGCGGCCAGCGTTGCCGGCGCCCAGTAAAAGATCGGCGGTGCGGACGTGATCGCACAGCAATGAAAGGCGAGCGTGCTCTGCTCCATCGCCGGACCAAGCGAATCGAGCTCGCGTTCCTTGATGGCGCGCTTGATTTTGCGCGACCATCTCGGCGCCTGGTCGAGCCAGGCCTCGTAGTAAGGCGAAGTCTTCCGAGAGCGCTCCATCCCTTCGGTGGATCCGACCTTCTTCTTGCCAGGATCGGTCAGAGCGACCACCAAGCGGAGATTCCAATGCCCAGGCGGCGCGATCGGCCTGGCCGCGAGGTCCGCATCGCCTCGGCTGCCCGCGGGCAGCTCGACGAAGCCGCCGTAGATCGACCGAGCTGCCGATGCGCTCGACGCACGCGCCAAGGCACTGAGCCGGCGCGCGTTGAATCGGATCCCAGCGGCCGCGGAGGCTGAAGCCGCCAGGGCGGCGAATCCGGACGCACTGGAGGCGAGCCCAGCGGCCGTCGGAAAGTGATTGTGGCTGCTGACCTGCGCCCTCAGGCGCAGTCGCGCTTCGCGGCGAACGCGGTCGAGCATGGCAATGACACGATCGGTCTCGGCGTCGGTCGCGCGCCTGCCGTCGAGCCTCACCCGATCGGTAGAAAGCGAAGGGTCGAAGCGGACACGGGTTTCAGTCACCAGCTGATCGAGCGTGAGCGAAATGCTCGGCACCGCCGGAACGTTGCGCTTCACGTCCGCCTTCCCCCAATACTTGGCGAGCGCGATGTTCGCGCAGGCCCGGGCACTCGCTTCCAGAAGCGGCCCGCTCACGCGCTCACCTCCGCCAGGAACGCCTCGGGCCCAAGCACCTCACAGAGCTGCAGCGCTTGGTCCTTCTTGAGTGCGAGCGCAAACATGCAGCCTCCACCGCCGGCGCCCGTCATCTTCGCGCCCAAGGCCCCCGCCGCCCTAGCGGTCTGGCACATCTCATCGAGCTTGCCCGTGCAGAGCATCAAGGAGCTGAGGATGCTGTGATTCAAATCGAGCAACTGACCGAGCGCAATGTGATCGCCGGCCTCGATCGCGAGTCTCGCGTTGCGCACCAACACTTCGATCGCTTCGAAGGCCTTGTTCACGCGCTTGGGGTCGTCCTCGAGCTGCCGCGCCACCGACGCGACCATCTCTTTGGTGCTCGAGGACTCGCCGCTGTAGCCGATCACCAAGTGCAGCGGCTTGTTCGAGTGCAGCGGCTGCAGCGGTTCACCTTTGCGATAAAGCGCGACGCCGCCGACCGCCGACATGGCGTTGTCGATCCCCGATGGATTCCCATGGAAGATGCGCTCCCAGACGAGTGCCGCCTCTGCCAGCTCCGTTCGGCTGCGCTGGATGCCCAGCGCTTCATCGATCGCGTCCAGCACCGCCACGCCGATCGCCGCGGAACAACCGAGGCCTGCCCCTGCGGGCAGCTCGACCTCGGCGCTCACCTCGAGCGCGGGACGCTCCGGGTAGAGCGCGAGCGCAGCGGCAAAGGCTCGCTCCAGGGGCTCGCTTCCCCGTGCGTTCGGCTCGAGCGCCAAGCCCCAGGGCGAGAGACTCAGGAGGTTTCGCTCCGCGGCGCTTGCCTCGGCGGTGACGCCCCGTTCGATGCCGACGGCGATCGCCGGACAGCCATGAACGACCGCATGCTCGCCGAGCAGGATGACCTTGCCTCTTCCAAAGCCCATCAGCTCCCCCGATCGGTGAGCTGCCGCGTGACTTCTCCCAGTATTTTTTTGCCTCGTTCGTCGAATGGACTTGCGGCCAGCGCGGTTCGGGCCTCGTCGGCCAGGACGCTAAGTCGCGCTTCAACCTCGGTCTTCGCCGCCAAGAGCACCTCCGCGGCCGCTGCGATTTCTTCATCCCGTGCGTCGGCACGTCCCCAAACGCCCTGCAACAAGGCTTGTTCCGCCTCGCTCGGCTCGAGTCTACGAAACGCCGCGACGACCGCATTGTGCTTCCCGTGTCGCAGGTCGTCGCCGGGTTTTCCCGTCTGAGCTGCGCTTCCGAAGGTTCCGAGCAGGTCATCGCGAAGTTGAAACGCGACACCGAGCGGCGTCGACCAGTCACGGAGCGCGCGCATCCCGTCCGCGTCGGCGTCGGCCAGGATGCCGCCGAGCTCTGCAGGTCCGCGCGTCGTGTAACTCCCTGTCTTCAAGTCGTGCATGCGCTCGACGTCCCCGTCGGTCATGAGGTCGAGCTGCTGCCCCGCGAACACTTCTTTCTGTATTCTCACGAACAGCGAAAAGCCATCCGCCTGTCTGCCATCCGGAAAGCGACCCTCGAGCAAGAGCTCCCATCCAAAGGTCGACGCCAAGTCACCCGCGAGGATCCCGAGGCTTGCACCGAGGTGGTCGTGCCCGTGTTTCTTCTGGAATGCGTAGTGGACAGCGGGCCCACCGCGGCGTTCCCGGTCTTCGTCCATCCAGTCGTCGTGAATCAGGAGATAGGTCTGCAGCAGCTCGAGCGCCGCCCCAACCACGAGCGTGGGGCTGAGGTCGTTCGATCCGCTCGCTGCTCTGTACGCAGCAGCCGTCACAATCGGCCGGAGTCGCTTTCCACCGCGCATCGTGAGATCACGAACCTCCGAAACCAGCTCGATGGCCTTCGGGGAAAGCAGCCTCGCTTCCTCGCACTTCGCCTCGAAAAAGCGTTCGAGGATGGCGTCGACCTGCTGACGGATGCCCCCCATCCAAGACTCGAGTTCCATTTGCCCTTGCGCCACGGTGTCAGTGTCCTTATTCCGAGCTACGTACACGGCAGGACGCCGCCGAGCAAGCAATGCGATGAGCGCAGACATTGAGCAGAGAAAGG
>Ga0265306_10001071_pt1 | contig 13355 bp, 12 predicted proteins | sample Helome_3_FD_192493 | JGI IMG/M metagenome (GOLD analysis project Ga0265306, IMG submission 192493) | Marine sediment microbial communities from subtidal zone of North Sea - Hel_20160420 (Illumina Assembly) | ecosystem: Environmental > Aquatic > Marine > Subtidal zone > Sediment ...
ACCGGCAGAATTAATGAAAGAATTTCAGAAAATTCATGAATTCAATGTGTTTTGCGTTAATCATCCATTCCAGCGAGCACTGGCTGAATATCTGAAGCAACCAGCCCACTATTTGGATTTAGGTCCATTTTATCAGGAAAAACGAGATTTGTTTTTATCTGCAATCAAAAACTCAAGATTTAAATTTAATCCTACTCAGGGGACATATTTTCAACTATTGGATTATTCAGAAATCACTGACGAAAGCGATATTGCTTTTGCAAAAAGACTCGCTAAAGAATACGATGTTGCCTGTATCCCAATTTCAGTTTTTAATAAAGATCTCACAGATAATAAACAGCTCCGTATTTGTTTTGCAAAAACCACTGAAACGCTCTTAAAGGCGGCTGAAATTATCACAACAATTTAAATCTCCAATCTTAGGGGGTTCCAGGCATCTTGTAAAGTTTATCCAAATCAATATTATTACATTTGGACAAATTAAGGTTCATACTGTTATAAAATATCTCCTAAAATAAAAAAAGGAGTAAAACATATTGCTTTACTCCTTTGAATATTTTAAAATTATCTACTAAAACATAAACAATTTTCTGGTTAACATTACTATACCGCTAAAAAAGTCGTTTCGGTATACCTGGATTTCTTCTTCAGTAGATCTGTGGTTAATTTGTGCGTCCATAGCTTTTGGAATTTTAATAAAGTAAGATTTGGTGTTTAATAAATATAGTATAAAGATAATGTGTGAGATTCAAGCTTCTAAAAATATGTTGTGAAGTATCTCCAAATTGTTGTGAAAAAAGCAACTCATTTTTATTTATCGATAAAGTGTTTATTTTGATCGTTAAACGGCCATCTCCGGAATATCTCCTTCAATAATTAATGTTCCTTCCGTTGCCTGTTTTATAGTATCAGTACTCACCCCGGGAGCTCTTTCAACCAATCGAAATCCCTTTGAAGTAACCTCCAGAACTCCTAGATTAGTAACCACTTTTTTTACGCAACCAACACCTGTAAGCGGCAGCGAACATTTTTTTAACAGCTTTGATTCTCCTGTTTTATTTGTATGCATCATGGCCACAATTATATTCTCTGCAGAAGCAACAAGATCCATTGCTCCACCCATACCCTTAACCATTTTTCCCGGAATTTTCCAATTGGCAATATCTCCATTTTCCGCTACTTCCATAGCTCCAAGAATAGTCAAATCAACGTGTTTTCCACGAATCATTCCAAAACTGATAGCCGAGTCAAAAAAGGAAGCTCCGGGTAAGGTTGTAATAGTTTGTTTGCCGGCGTTAATTATATCGGCATCTTCTTCACCTTCATACGGGAATGGGCCCATCCCTAAAACGCCATTTTCACTTTGAAATTCAACGCTAATATCATCTCTGACATAATTAGCCACAAGGGTTGGAATACCAATTCCAAGATTAACATAATATCCATCTTTTACTTCCCTTGCAATTCTTTTTGCAATACCAATTTTATCCAGCATAATATGACCCTTAATTAGTATTTAGTTCCTCGATCTTACAGTCCGTTGTTCTATTCTCTTTTCATATTGTTTGCCCTGGAAGATTCGTTGTACAAATATACCGGGGATATGTATTTCATTTGGATTAAGACCACCGGCCGGTACCAATTCTTCTACTTCTGCTACTGTTATCTTAGCGGCACCACACATACAAGGATTAAAATTTCGTGCAGTCCCTTTGAAAATCAAGTTCCCGGCTTCATCGCCTTTCCACGCCTTAACGAATGAAAAGTCTGCTTCATATGCGTGTTCAAGAACATACATTTTCCCATGAAAATCTCGTGTTTCTTTGCCTTCTGCTATTTCTGTCCCGTAACCTGCAGGCGTATAAAACGCAGGAAAACCAGCTTGCGCTGCCCTGCACTTCTCTGCCAGGGTTCCTTGTGGTGTTAATTCAACATCTAATTCCCCACTTAACATCTGTCTTTCAAATTCATCATTTTCACCTACATATGAGGAGATCATTTTTGCAATCTGATGTTTCTGCAGTAATAAGCCCAAACCAAAATCATCAACTCCAGCATTATTGCTAATACAGGTAATATCTTTTATTCCCAAGCGAACAAGTTCAGAAATAGCGTTTTCAGGTATACCACAAAGCCCAAAACCGCCCAACATAAAGGTCATTCCGTTTTCTACGCCCAGTAACGCGTCCTGTACATTGGCCACTGTTTTACGTATCATAAGTAATAAATAAGCTAATTAAAAATACTATTTCCTATAACTACTAAAATACATTTTTAAATAAAAAAATCCCGCTAAAAAGCGGGATTTGTTTAATTTGTTAAATCTTGAAAAATTATAATATATTACTAAAAATCAAAATCATCAAGGTCATCTTCAAGATTTTCTTTTTGTGGAGTATCTAGATTTTCTTTCGAGCAATCAACATTAATAATAAGTTCTTCGGGTTTTGGAAATTCCTCCATAGAAATTCCTAATTCCTCATTTGCATAATTACTTTTCATATATAAAGCCCATATAGGTAATGCCATTGAAGCTCCCTGACCATAGGTTATGTTCTTAAAATGTGTAGCCCTATCTTCGCCTCCAACCCATACCCCTGTCACCAGATTGGGTACCATTCCCATAAACCAACCGTCACTTTGGTTCTGTGTTGTACCTGTTTTACCCGCAATCGGATTTGTAAATTCATAAGGATACCCGGTGATAACTTCTTTATATACCGTTTGGTCTTTATTGTAGGAATGCCTTAATCTGGTACCTGAGCCACCATGTGTAACCCCTTCCATTAAATTAACCATTGCATAAGCCACCTCTTTACTTAGCACGTCTTTAGTTTCCGGCACGTATTCATAGAGAACTGTACCATTCTTATCTTCTATTCGGGTTACCATTACCGGTTTTACATAAACACCCTGGTTTACGAAAGTACCATATGCCCCAACCATTTCATAAACATTTAAATCTGGGGTTCCTAAGGCAATAGAAGGTACTTCAAGAATCTCTCCGGTTAATCCAAGGTCTTTAACAATGGCCACCACAGGTTTAGGCCCCACTCTATCAATTAATTGAGCGGTAACCGAATTTACCGAGTTGGCCAGCGCGCGTTTTAGAGTATACATTTTTCCGGAAAATTTGCCATCAGCATTCTTGGGGCACCATGGTTCCGGGTTACCGTGTTTACCCGCCTCAATGCAGTACTGACTATCCGGAAGTGAATCACAGGGTGACAATCTCAATTGATCAATGGCAGCAGCATAAACGAATGGTTTAAAGGTTGAGCCGGCCTGTCTTGCTCCCTGAATTACATTGTCATATTGAAAGTGTTTATAATTAAGTCCGCCTACCCAGGCCCTAACATGACCTGTTTGTGGCTCCAATGACATCATTGCGGCCCTTAAGAAGGTTTTATAATACCTTATGGAATCTAGAGGAGTCATAACTGTATCCTTTTCCTGAGTCTCGCTATTCCAATCAAAAACTGTCATTTCCGTTTTTTCAGTAAATGACGCCCTGATTTCTTTTTCAGATACACCATTGGACTTCATGATTCGCCAACGTTCCGAAGTTCTCATAGCACGCTCCATTATTCGGTTTGTCTCTTCAGAATTTAGGTCCAGGAATGGAGCCGTATTATTTCTGTCTGGCGTATTTTGATGAAAAAACTCTTTTTGAAGTCGTTTCATATGTTCCTTCAAGGCATCCTCAGCATTTTTTTGCATCCGGGAGTCGATAGTAGTGTACACTTTAAGGCCGTCTAAATATATATTCCACCGATCTCTTTCACCTTCAACTGCCGGTTTTGGATTATTTTCAATCCAATTATTCAAGTATCTCTGTAAATACATCCTGAAATAAGTTGCAAGACCTTCTCTATGTGATTCGGGATTAAAATTGATATCCATTCTTAATGACTGAAGAGAATCTTTTCCCTTTTCTGTTAAATAGTCATATTTGGCCATTTGGCCCAATACAGTGTTTCGTCGATTCAATACCAGTTCTTCTCTTCTGATGGGGTTATAGAGTGAAGAATTTTTTAACATTCCAACCAAAACAGCAGATTCCTCGGTCTTTAATCCAGAAGGTTCCTTGCCAAAATAAATTCTTGACGCAGAACGTATACCGTCTGCCGCATAGCCAAAATCATACGTATTCATATACATGGCAATGATCTCTTCTTTGGTATACTGCCGTTCCAGGCGTATAGCTATGATCCATTCCTTTACTTTTTGTATAATCCTCCCGGCTGCTCCTCCTGAGATTCTTTTTGTAAAAAGTAATTTAGATAATTGCTGTGTAATAGTACTTGCCCCGCCTCGTTTTCCAAGGAATACTATTGCTCTTATTGTACCTATAGCATCTATTCCCGAATGATCGTAATATCTTGCATCTTCTGTGGCAACCAGAGCATGAATCAAATTATCAGGCAATTCATCATAAGACACCGGAGTTCTGTTATCATCTAAATAGTACTTTCCAAGGGTTTGACCATCTGAAGAGATGATCTCGGTGGCCAAATTTGTCTGCGGATTTTCCAGCCGTTCAAAAGTTGGCATTTCTCCCAAAAATCCCCAGGAAGCTAAAATAAATATTAAAAATATCAAAAAAAGGCCTGAAGCAAACAGAATCCAAAACCATTTAATAAACTTAGAAAAGTTGGAAGAAACCTTCTTTTTCCGGGCTTTTGCCATAACTTATTTACGCTTTTCAATTAAGAAACCAACATCAGTGATGCCTTCTAGTTCCATGATCCCATCCGCGTTACCATTTTTACGCATAGCATGGGAAATTTGTAAAGTATATACGCCCTTAACGGGGAAAATGATGTTTTCCTTATACCAAAGTTTATTTTCTTTTATACTTCCATAACCTTTCCCCAGCCATTTACCATCTGGCATAGCCATTTCATACTCCAGGGTATCCCTTTCTATATCGCCATTAGGGTATTTTAAATCTGTTATTAAAAATAGATTACTGTAAGGGAAAGATTCATCATTTCTTACGGAAATAAATATGTCATTCGCGCCAATTGTGTCATTTTCGGTGAAGCTAAACTCTTTAGCGTCGTCTTTGGCCCATATTCCTCCAGGATTTGCCTGAAATTCCGAATGGGACAGATTATTATTACATGCCAAAATCAATAAAACTAAAATTGAATAGAATATTCTTTTAGGCATTTTTGGCAGGTCTTTTTCTGTTATTCCTTCTTTTTTTATTACTGTTCCCCTTTTTTCTTCGTTTCGGCCGGTCAAACCTTGTAAGGCTATCCTGCCCCACAACATTTTCAAAAATCAACTTTTCTTCTTCAATATTATCAACCGCAAATTCCTCAAGGCTGGCTACGGGTTTTTTTGCTTTATTCTTATCCAGTATCTCATGAACTTGTTCTTTGGTGAGCGCATGCCAGTTAGAGGCGTCTTCTTTATAGGAGAACCAGAGCATCCCTTTAAAAATGTCTGTTTTTTGACAAAAAGCTACTCCTTTTTCAGTGAATAATTTACTTTCCTGAGAAGGGAAATCTTCCAATGCCTCTAAATATAGATCCAGTTCATAGTTTAAACAGCACTTCAGCTTACCGCATTGCCCAGCTAATTTTTGCGGATTAAGTGAAAGTTGTTGATACCTTGCTGCTGAAGTGCTTACCGAACGGAAATCCGACAACCAGGTAGAGCAGCACAATTCCCTTCCGCAAGAACCAATACCTCCTAGACGTTGTGCTTCTTGTCTATAACCAATTTGCCTCATTTCTATGCGAATGCCAAAGGCCTTCGCCATATCTTTAATCAATTGTCTAAAATCAACACGTTCTTCTGCTGTATAGTAGAAAGTAGCCTTAGATCCATCTCCCTGAAATTCAACATCAGAGATCTTCATCTGTAATTTTAGCAAAATAGCCATTTCACGGGCACGCTTTTTTATCTCTTCCTCCTTATCCCGGCACTTCTGCCATTTGTCAATATCTTTTTGAGTTGCTTTACGATATACTTTAGGGATTTCCTCTTCAGAATCGGAAGCTTTTTTTCGCTTCATCTGCACTTTTACTAATTCTCCGGTTAAGGTAACCATACCAATGTCATGACCAGATTTAGACTGTGTAGCCACAATATCGCCAATGGATAATGACAGGTTTTCCGTATTCCTGAAAAACTCTTTCCTGCTATTTTTAAACCGAATTTCAACACAATCAAATGGCTGAGAACCATTCGGAAGAGACATATTGGAAAGCCAGTCAAACACAGTCAATTTATTGCAGCTATCTGTGCCGCAAGTTCCATTATTTTTGCATCCACGCGGCTGCCCATCCCTGCTGGTTGAACAACTTTTACAACCCATATTTTATATCTTGGTTTAGCAAAACCTAAACTTGGATTTGCTAAAATAGGTTCATATATAATTATTGAAGGTAAAGATAGTACTTTTTTACTGTGATGGAAAGTGGTAACTATTGTGCAAAAATAACCGATCTACTAATCTTATAGTGATGTAATAAGGTCTTGAAAATGAACAAAAAAAAGTCTAAAATTAATGTAACTAATATATGGGGGGTTATTTTTTAAATTTTAAGACTTCTGATCTTCCTTTTTTAAAAATTTTATTACTAACCACTTTCCCTTTTCTAAGCCTTTTCTGCTCTTCAAAAGGTAGTTCATGGATTTCTTTGCAATGGTCTGAACAACAATTGTTCATTTTATCTGCACATGCCTCACATTGAATGAAAAGTAGATGACAAGCTTCATTAGCACAGTTAACATGGGCATCACATGATTCACCGCATTGATGACATTGGGCTATAACATCTCCGGTTATACGCTCACCTCGCCTGTGATCAAATACAAAATTTTTTCCAAGAAATTTATTTTCAAGATTCTTCTTTCTAACCTGACGTGTATATTCTATGATACCTCCTTCAAGCTGAAATACATTTTTGAACCCTTTGTGCTTATAGTACGCACTCGCCTTTTCACATCGGATACCTCCAGTGCAATACATTACCAGGTTCTTGTCTTCTTTGTAGTTTGATAAATCTTTTTCTATTATATCCAATGAGTCTCTAAAGGTATCAACATCTGGTGTGATTGCATTTTTAAAATGTCCAATTTCACTTTCATAATGATTTCGCATATCAACCAAAATTGTATTTGGGTCGTCAAGCAATTCATTAAAATGTGTGGCATCAAGATGTATCCCTTTGTTCGTCACATCGAAAGTGGCATCATTCAAACCATCCGCTACAATTTTCTTCCGCACCTTAATTTTGAGTTTTAAAAAGGATTTATTATACTGTTCTATGGCTATATTCAGTCGAACATTTTCAAGAAATGAGATGCTGTCCAAATGCGACTTAAATTTTTCAAAATTATCCGCCGGCACAGACAATTGGGCGTTAATACCTTCAGGAGCTACATAGATTCTTCCCAGAACATCGAGTTCACTCCAATGAATGAATAAGTGATTTCTAAATAATTTTGGATTTTGAAGATGTGCGTATTTGTAAAAAGAAATAGTCAGACGTTCCTGACCGGCCTCTTCAATAAGAGTTTCCCTTTCTTTAGCACTTAATGTATTGTACAGTTGCATGCTATACCAATTATTAAGTTTAAGAATGTATTAAGTTGCAAAATTAAACATATTCCGCTGTAGCACAAGAGAAAAACCAATTGATTTTGAGGTTAATAATCTTATCTGGCAGGTTACACATGCTCGTTAAAAAAAAAGAGTCTTGAATTTTCAAGACTCTTTAAGGACCACTCCTTGGTAATTTTCTTTTTCATAGATCAACCTAATAGGAAGCGGTCAACATTGCCCAAAGTTCTCGGAACAATGGAATATTTTGTGTTTGAGTACGAACACTCAACAGGGAGATGCGGGAATACTAAAAAGGTTGCTTTTGACATTGTTATATGAAAAAAGAAATGGTAATTTAGCGTTCCTAATTTTATAGAAAATTACAAATGGCTAAGGATAAAGAAGCGAAACTTAAGGCGTTAAAACTAACATTAGATAAACTGGACAAAACCTACGGCAAGGGGGCAGTTATGAAAATGGGGGACTATGTTGCTGAGGATGTAGAAGTTATACCTTCTGGCTCACTTGGCTTGGATATTGCCCTCGGAGTAGGCGGATATCCTCGTGGAAGAGTTGTAGAAATATACGGCCCGGAATCTTCCGGAAAAACCACGCTCGCTTTGCATGCAATAGCCGAGGCTCAAAAAAACGGTGGTATTGCCGCGTTTATTGATGCCGAGCATGCATTTGACAGGTTTTACGCCAAAAAATTAGGTGTCGATATTGACAACCTTATCATATCACAACCAGATCATGGGGAACAGGGTCTGGAAATTGCAGATAACCTAATTCGCTCGGGCGCAATAGATATAGTAATCATAGATTCTGTAGCGGCCTTAACTCCAAAAAGTGAAATTGAAGGGGAGATGGGAGACTCTAAAATGGGTTTACATGCCAGATTAATGTCACAGGCGCTTCGAAAATTAACTGGTTCTATAAGCAAAACACATTGTACTGTAGTCTTTATTAATCAGTTAAGGGAAAAAATAGGTATTATGTTTGGAAATCCTGAAACCACCACGGGAGGTAATGCCCTAAAATTTTATGCTTCTGTAAGGTTAGATATTCGCAGATCTACACAGATAAAAGATACAGAAGGTGCTGTCCTGGGTAATAAAACAAGGGTGAAGGTCGTCAAAAATAAAGTGGCTTCCCCTTTTAAAACAGCAGAGTTTGATATAATGTACGGTGAAGGAATATCCAAGGTTGGTGAAATTCTGGATCTTGGAGTGCAATACGAAATTATTAAAAAAAGCGGATCCTGGTTCAGTTACGGAGACACAAAGCTTGGGCAGGGAAGAGATGCAGTAAAATCGCTTTTGCAAGATAATCCTGAACTCCTTGAGGAATTAGAAGGAAAAATAAAAGAAGCTATTAATACTGTAAAGGCCTAATTTAAAATAGCTCATTTTCTTTATTATTAGGTTTTTAAGCAACCATTAGCCGTTCTTTTCATCTTGTACTATAGATTTAAATAGATGATTATGAAAAGAGTAGTTTCCCTGATTTTCGTATTATTCGCATTTGTTTTGTCTTCTTGTAGTTTGAGCGATGATCAACCTAATTTTTACTTTGTTCCACTTCAAGTTTTAAGTGCGGAATTACCCGAATCATTTAGTTTGCATGAGACTTATCAAATTAATGTAACATATGTGTTGCCTAATCGATGTGTCTCTTTTGAAGGTTTTGATGTAAGTCCCATTGCAGAAACAACAAGAGATGTAGTTCCTATAGGATCGCAGTTTGATGATCCTGGATGTGTAGATGAAATGGTCGAAGTAGAAGGTTCATTTAACTTTATCTGTCTTTATTCAGACACTTACCTTTTTAGGTTTTGGACAGGAGAAGATGAAAACGGAGAGCAGGAATATTTGGAAATTGAAGTTCCTGTAAACCAATAATCTACTATTTTAGGTCTGTTAATCTAACCAATATTTTGAGCCTGAAAGAACTCATACATAATTGTAAAAGAGGAGATAGAATAGCGCAGGAACAATTGTATAGAAATTATGCACAAATATTGTTTGGTATCTGCCTAAAATATTCGCGCAATAAAACGGAGGCCGAAGATAACCTACACGATAGTTTTATGACCATATACGATAAGATTGGTCAGTATAAGTTTAAAGGTTCTTTTGAAGGTTGGATTAAGCGGATTACTGTTAATACAGTCCTTCAGAAATATAGAAAGGAGGAATACCTGAAAGTAGTAACAGATAATGTTGCTGAAGAATCCGAGATTGATTCAGAATATTTGGACATTGAACTCGCCACCCTACTGCGTTATATTCAGGAACTTCCTAATAAATATAGACTCACATTTAATCTGTATGTCCTCGATGGGTTTACACACAAAGAGATAAGTGAACAATTAGGAACATCAGAAGGGACTTCAAAATCTAATCTGGCCAGGGCCAGGATGATTTTAAAAGAAAAAATAAAGAAAGAAAACATAAATATTGCTTAATTACCTGAGCCATGAAAAAAGATAACATTGATAAATTGTACCAGGAGAAGTTGAAAAACTTCAACGAGGTTCCGGACGAAAAAGTTTGGAAGGCAATTTCAAACTCCCTGGATAAAAAGAAAAAGTTGCGCCCAATAATTCCTATTTGGTGGAAATTGGCAGGAGTAGCGGCAATTTTAGCCATATTGTTATACGTTTTTATTCCCTTTGATAGCGTTGAAAATACGGATCAAATAATTACGGATGTTGAAAGTGCTCCTTCTATGGATAATTCAAGGGCAAGTGATGTTGAAAATATTGTGCCCGAAGACATCAATGAAGAGGGTAGTAATGGGGTAAACTCTTCTGAGGTAAAAAAAGATTCAGGAAATCCAAATCCTGCTATTGGCAATGATAGGTCGGCAAATGGTGGACAGGATATTGAGACCTCCATTGCAACGTCATCCGAGAAAACCGATACAAAGACAGAACGAAATACTGATAATTCTAAAACTACAGACCATGAAACAGTAATTACGTCTGTTCGTTCAGAAAATACCCCTAATGAGATTACGGAAGATGAGGTAACCCAAAAAGTTAAGGAACAGCGGAAGCCTGAAAATAAAAATACTGAAATTGCCGCCAATATTAATTCCCAGGTAAAAGACCCTGTGGTTACAGTTCAGGAGAATAATATTTCTAATAATCTCCAAAAGGACAAGCCTATAAAAGAAACCTCTATCGCCGATGGAGCAAGCAATTTGATTGAGGAAAAAGAGGAGGAAGATCTAAAATCTGATATGGGTAAAAAGTCTATTTTCGACGAAATTGAGAAATCTCAGGAAACGGAAGTAGCCCAAAGTAATAATAATAATAAATGGTCTGTTGGGCCTAGTATTGGACCGGTTTATTTTAGTTCATTCGGAAATGGTTCACCAATACATTCAAATTTTGTGTCGAATTCCAAAAGCGGTAACGTTAATTTGAGTTACGGATTGATGGTCTCGTATGATATTAGTAAAAAGTTGAGTATCCGCTCAGGGCTCTACAATGTAGATTATGGTTATGATACCAATGAAATATCTTTTTCGGCTTCACTTACCGCATCCACTAATGATCAAATTAATAATATAAATTATGTGCCTACTTCAAAAAATTTAGTTGTCAGAAATATTGAAGACAGTAAACTATCAGAGCAGGCAAGTAGTTTGGAATTTGCAGCACAGAGCCCTGCCCGGAACGGCAGAATGATTCAGGATTTTAGTTATTTGGAATTACCCTTAGAGATAAATTATGCCCTGCTTGACCGTAAATTTGGAATAAATGTAATAGGTGGAATAAGCTCACTTTTTCTTGTGGATAATTCAGTCGTTCTAGAGGCAAATGGAAATGCGGTTGAGATGGGTGAGGCCAATAATATTAATGATGTAAATTTAAGTACAAATATTGGTTTTGGTTTGAATTATAAGTTTTCACCCACCTTGCAATTAAACCTGGAACCTATGTTCAAATATCAATTAAACACATTTACACAAACATCTGGTAATTTTCAACCTTTCTCAATAGGGATCTATACAGGTCTGAATTTTAAATTTTAGTGCCTGGAATAATTGAATATTTTATACCGCGTCTGGGTTAAAATGCCAAATTTACTACAATAGCAGACATATTTAGAATATAGATTTTTAAACCGTTTGGTATATTGTAATATTTATAATCCAATATTCCCCATCAACAGGATTATCTAAGCTCTTTTAGAATAACGTTTCTTACTTGTTCCCGTAATTCCGATTTTTGATTTTCCATTAATTCTTTCGTCTTGAAAAAAGAATGAACACTCACTCTTGCAATTCCCGGACCTCCGTTGTAAAATGTGAATGGCAAACGGTTTTTGTTGTCATAAAAAGTAATTGGAACTACGGGAATATTTTGGGCTATTGCCATTTTAAAGGCACCATCCTTAAATTCATCAAGAATTATATGCTCCTCGGGTACTCCCCCTTCCGGAAAAATACAAATACTGAGGCCTTGATTTAATCTTTTCTGTGCTCTTCTATATACAGCTGCCCTGCTTCGGCTGTCTTCTCTATCAACAAGTATACAAACACGCTTATAAAAAAATCCAAAAAGAGGAATATTAGCCAACTCTTTCTTACCTATAAAGACAAAGGGGTTCTTACTTGTTTTTAACATCATCATAATGTCCAGCATGCTGGTATGATTAGCAACCAACATATAGCTTTTACCTTTTTCCAGCCTTTGTTCGTAAGATATTCTTGGAAAACAAAACATCCCGTAAATAATGGTATTGGCCCATAAATTGCGTGCCAGCCAAAAAAATTGCGGATAAGTCCTTTCTGAAAGGGTTGTTAAGAGAAGTAGAGGAAAAAAAACAAAAATTGGAAGACTGACGAGTATATAAAACCAAATACGATAGAGAATGTGCCCTAATTTTTCCAGAGGTAAGCGCATAAATCAAAAATAACAATTTTAGCAGGGTAATCGTATTTCTTTTACTTTTGCTTCTGAAATTTAAAATTAATGGCACGAATATTAACTGGTATACAAAGTACAGGAACACCACATCTAGGAAATATCCTTGGAGCGATTATACCTGCAATCAATATGGCAAAAGATCGTGAAAATGACTCTTTCCTGTTTATTGCCGATATGCATTCCCTTACTCAAATAAAAAATGGCGATGAGCTGAGACATAACACCTATGCAACTGCGGCTACCTGGTTAGCATTCGGGCTTGATGTAGAAAGTACGGTGTTTTACAGACAGAGCGATGTCCCGCAGGTAACACAGCTGGCATGGTATTTAAGCTGTTTTTATCCCTATCAGCGTCTTACATTAGCCCATTCATTCAAAGACAAAGCAGACAGGCTTGAAGATATTAATGCGGGTTTATTTATCTATCCTATGTTAATGGCTGCTGATATTTTGTTATATGATGCCAATATTGTCCCCGTTGGTAAAGATCAGTTACAACATATAGAAATGACGCGAGATGTAGCATCTCGTTTCCAGTCGCAAATGGGTGAGACCTTTGTAATGCCGGAGGCACAGGTCCAAAAAGATACTATGTATATTCCGGGGTTAGATGGAGCGAAAATGAGCAAAAGTAAAGGCAATCTCATAGATATTTTTCAACCAGATAAAAAATTGCGTAAACAAGTGATGAGTATTGTTACGGACAGCAAATCTCTTGAAGAACCTAAAGATCCTGAAACCGATACCACTTTTTCATTATACAGCATTTTAGCTTCTGATGCTCAAATTGCTAAAATGCGATCAAATTACCTAAATGGAAATTATGGCTATGGGCATGCCAAACAAGCT
>Ga0265306_10001073_pt1 | contig 13332 bp, 12 predicted proteins | sample Helome_3_FD_192493 | JGI IMG/M metagenome (GOLD analysis project Ga0265306, IMG submission 192493) | Marine sediment microbial communities from subtidal zone of North Sea - Hel_20160420 (Illumina Assembly) | ecosystem: Environmental > Aquatic > Marine > Subtidal zone > Sediment ...
GTGGGCGAAGACTATCAGCACGTTCACGCCACCCGAAGCGGCAAGCCGATCAGGCGCTTTCGGCTTCCAGTGGTGGTGCCGGCGTCTGCTCTCTGGCGTAGTACTCGAGGCTGGAGATACTCGGGCCGTAGTCTTCCGTCGGCGCGCTCAGCATGTGGGGATAGCGCTCTTGCGCGAAGTCGCGGACGTGCTGCGGCACGATAGACAAGTCGCTGGCACCGGTCATGAAACCCGCGTACATGCAGTGCCCGGGCTGTTGTCCCATAAGCATCCACGGCAGCCATGGCGTGATGCGTGTCCATGTGCCTACGTAGGGAACGGCCGTGAGTTCCGGGTTCTCGGCATCTGCCTTGTCGACCCAGTAGCGGAAGATTTCCGACACCTGCGCCATCTTGCCGGACGATTCGCGCGGCCACTTGTCCGGCTGCAGCGCATTCGGGTAGTGCAGGTGCATGTCCGTTTCGAGAACCAGCTTGTCTCCCACGGTCTTCCACGGAAACAGTAGCGGGATCTTGCGAGGCTTGGGTGCTGAGCCGTCTTTCGGAAAATCTTCCGGGGCCAGGATCAGCCATTCGCTGATGGTGTAGTTAAACGGGTCGTTGGCAACGTGCACGACGCTGACTTCTTCGCCGGTCCAGGGGTTCTTCCACTCGTCGATCATTCGGCGGCTGCCCGGATCGTAGTTCAGGTCGGTGTAGAAGATGACTTCCTTGTTAAGGCGGCGAATCGTGCCGTCTTCCTGCGGCACGAGGCGCGTGGCGAGAAAAGTTTCGAACCCGCATAACGGTTTCAGGGCCTCGCCCGGCTTCACGGCGATAACTTCGCCAGCCGCGTAGCTGATGCGTTCGTGCTCGGAATTCAAGTCACCCTGAATGCGCGCCCACGTGTCCCGGTTCCAGATGGGATTCTTGAAGTCGACCTTCGTTTCAAAATTGATGCTCATGGTCTTTCCTTATTGGTCTTGGGAGCACCCGGGCGGTCCGCAAGGTCATGCCCGGTTCCTGATCGGATACCGGCAGGCGCTATTCTTTTCCGAACTGGTATTCGATGCCGATGACCGCGTTCCAGAAATCGGAATCGTCCGTGTCAAACCAGTCGAACTCGGCGCGAATGCCCCATTGATCGGCAATTTGCACCACGGCACCGACACCCGCCATTGCCCCGTCCTGGTGACCACTGCTGTCGATAGCGCCGTTCGATGAGAGGTCTACATCAAAATCGAAGAAGCCGACTTTGGCGTAGACATCGATGTCTTCCTGGCCCAGGGGCGCATAGACCACGCCGGCGATGTCAAAGCCGCGCAGGGACAGGTCCAATTTTTCCCGGCTGGACCCGGTACCAATCCGGCCTTCCAGGTCGCCGGTATTCAGGTAGCCACCCTCAATGCCGATCCACTTGTTGAACTGGTACTGGGCAAACAGCGCAAAACCGACCTGGTTGTCGTCGATAACGCCGGTGTCATCCTCGAAATCATTGAAGGCTGCGCCGCCGCCGATGCGCCATTTTGCCGCTTCGTCGTCTGCCTGTGCGCTGAAAGCCACCAAGGCCATCGCCACCGCTGCGAACACGATACGTTTCATCTGCATGAGCCTCCTCAAGGATCGAAATGTCCGGATGGATCCGGCCCGAACCAGTTCAGGGTGAACGTCGCGAGTCTCTCGACGCGGTGACATGCCCCCCCGGCCGTTGACATTATTCTGGCGCTCCAGCCGTCGACCGTGGGCGCCGGTTGAATCCCCCCAATCCGCTGCGAGTATACGGTGGACCGGGTTCAGGTCAACTTGCCGGAGTCCCCGCTACCGCCCTTCGGAGGGCCGCGGACTGCTCGTTCGGGGTCCCTTCCAGCGTCAAAAAGCCGCCGCTGCGCAGCCGTGTTGCGGCTTTTTTCGCCGCGTTGTGCAGCGGGTGCGACGCTGAGACCGCCACCACAGCCGGAACCGGGCAGGAATCCAGCAGCGCTGCGACGTCCGCCTCCAGCTGGGCCCGGCGCAGGGCCTGCCAGGCGCCCTCGGCCACCAGGAGCTCCCGAACCTCCAGTTGCAGGCGTTGCGGGTCGAGGTTCGGCTCCACCCAACGGATTGCCTGCCGCTCGCGGCGAAACCAGGGAAAAAAGAGCCGCCCGTCGCGAACCATGTGCCAGGCCCGGCTCAGGTGTCCGCCGTGCCAGTCGGCGTTCAGCGTGGGCAAGCCATGGCGCAGCCAGTCGGCACTCAGCTCGCGGTCCAGCACGGGCAAATTCGTCAACAGCAGGCCACGAAAACGGTCGGGCGACCGGCGCACGGCCTCCAGCGCAACCAGGGCCCCGGCCCCGTCGCCGGCCAGCCAGGGCCGGATATCCAGCCCGGCGGCTGCCTGCACCGCGGCGTCTGCACAGGTTGCGAGGGACACATCTGGCTCACCCGCTGCGAGAAAGGGCGCGGACTCGCCGTGCCCGGGTAAGTCCATGGCTGCCATGCCGCCCAGTGCGCTGGCGGCTGCGGGCACCGTGCAGGCAGAGCCACCCGCATCGTGCAACGCCAGAACTTCGACATCCGGGCCCCGCCTGGCAAGCCGCAGCGATGCGGCGCCGGCGTTCAGGATGTCTTGCCAGCCGGCATCGGCCACCGGGCGGGCAGCCGGTGCCGGCGGCGGCGGGTCGCCGGGGCAGGCGAGAAGCTGCGCAAAGGCCTTATCGATTGCGGTGGTGCCATCGGCGGACACCTCGATCTTCACGCAGTCGGCGCGGTCACCGATGCGATCCAGGTGGGGAGCCAGCGGGTCGAGGGCGGCCGCAGTAATCAAGGTGGGTACCCGCAGTTGCGGCAGCACGGGGCCGGCGGAATATTCAAAAGCGGCGCGGTAGGCAACAGAATAGTGCTCTGCTGCCAACAGAAATTCACGCACGTTGCGCTGCAAGCCGTCAGCGGCGGGCACGGAAAAATCCATGCGCGCGCTCAGGCGCCGGTCATGCCAGGGAAAAAAGATCGTCTGCTCGCGTAGCCTCGCCCAAAGCCAGGCAAGGTGTCCGCCGTCCCACCGCGGTGTAAATTTCGGCAAATAGTTAGCAAGGATGTCTGCCAGCTCATCGGGTGTCGGCACGACGAGGCCGTTGACGGTGGCCGTGGTGAGCCGCTCAGGGAATGCGTGGGCCAGCGCGACGGCCATGCCGCCGCCCGTGTGATAACCGTAGACGCCAAAGCGCCGCAAGCCGATGGCGTCGGCGAATTCCATGACCGACGCAGCCAGGTCTTCCATTGTGGCGTCGGCCGCGGGCAGGGGGTCCGACAGCCCGTAGCCCGGCGTATCTGGAGCGATGACGGTGAAGTTCGCCGACCACGTTGCCATCAGCGGTTCAAACTCGCGGGACGACTGCGGCGACTGATGCAGCAGCAGCAGCGCTGGTCCGTTGCCCTGGCGGCGGTAATGCACCTGGCGGGAAGTCGCCTCCCCGTCGATCGTGACCATATGCCGGGTCAAAGTCATGTAGCGGGCTCCTGTCCGTTCAGGGATTGCCGGGCCGACAGTATAGGCTCGCTGACAGGGCCCTCTGCTATAGTCGCAACCCCGTCGCAGCGGCGTAAATCTTTGAACCGTCCCGCTTCCATTGCCGAGGCCCAGAGCTTCGATCCAACGGCCGACGTCTTCGTCGCCATGCACGCGCGTCCAGCCGCCCTTGCAGATGTTGATCCTTCAATCCTGTCGCCGTTCCAGCGTGCGCTGCTCACGATCGATGGCACCGTCACGCAGTTCATCGAAGCCTATGCAATGGAGCCGGTCCTGATCCGGGTGCTCGAGCAGGCCACTGTTCGTGCAGAAGATTTGGCCCGGTGGCTCGCGTGCGAAGAAGATGTCGAAGTGCTGCGGCGGCGTTCTGCGCTGGCTGGCGCCCGCACGCAGAATCTTTACGCCTATGCAGAGTCCCTGCTGTTGCCCAGCCGCCTGTCTGCTGACATTCGTACTGCACTGAACCGGGAAATGGGCGGGCTGGGTAAGATACTGCTGAATGCGTCGCTGGAATCGCGGCGAGAAGCGCTATGGTTTGGCATGGAAACGCTGCGGGACCTGCCGGGGGAACTGGGGGTGGGTAACTCAATGAGTTGCCTGACACGGACTTATCGAATTATTGCCGGGGGCGAGCCGCTGATGCTCATCACCGAGCGCTTCCCCGTTGCCTGGGCTCCAGGTGCCTGATGGCGGCTGCCGCTGGCAGCTCTCGTCGCAGGCGTCAAGAATGATCTGCCGTTGATTGTCAGGAACAGGGGATGACTCACTCCGAACGGCGCTTCGTGCTGCGGGCAACGACCTGGCCGTTGACGCTCTGGCTCATGGCGATGGCCTCGATGGCACATGCGCAGGGCTGGCCTGCTTACGGCGGCGATGTGGGTGGCAGCCGCTACTCACCGCTGGAGCAGATTAACCGCGCCAACGTGACGGATCTTGAGCTCGCGTGGACCTATCGCACCGGCGCTGTAAAGGCACATCCAGAGCTGCGCCCATTCATTGATTTTCAGGCCACCCCGATTCTGTTGCCGGCCAGCGCCGGCGGCCACCTCGTGGTCTGTGATCCCTTCACCCGCGTGATGGCGCTGGATGCTGCCACAGGGGTTGAGCGCTGGCGCTTTGACCCCGACATCGACAAGCGGCCTTTGGCAGGCCGCTTCAAGTGCAAGGGTGTGGCGCTCTGGCAATCAGCGGCGCCGGATCCTGAAAAGTCCTGCAGCTCCAGATTGTATATCGCCACTGCGGACAAGCGGCTCATGGCCATCGATGCTGCCACAGGCGTCGCGTGTGCAGACTTCGGCGAGGCGGGGTCCGTCGACGTGGATACCCTGATTCGCGCGACCGTCCCCGCCGAGGGTGTAGAGGCCACCCAGTTGCTGTCGCCGCCGGCGGTGGTTGGCGATGTGGTGGCGGTCAGCTCTACGTCGAACAAGTTTGAAAGCGCGAATTCGGTGAACGGCGCCATTCGCGGTTTTGATGCGCGGACCGGCAAGCTGCGCTGGAGTTTTGACCCCCTCGTGCGCGACGCCGACACCGGGCTCGAACCCACGCCTCCGGAGGTCGGTGGCGGCAACAACTGGACGCCGATGTCCGTCGATAACGAGCGTGACCTGTTATTCATTCCCACTGCCAGTCCGGCGCCGAATTACTGGGGCGTGCATCGTCCTGGCGACAATCGTTACGCCAACTCAATTATCGCGCTGCGGGGCTCCACCGGTGAGGTCGTCTGGCATTTCCAGACACTGCACCACGACGTGTGGGACCGGGACGTAGGATCACCTCCCATCGTCGTGGACATCCGCCGCAATGGCGAAACCATTCCGGCCGTCATTCAGCTGGTCAAGACCGGCATGGTGTTCATCTTCAACCGGGAAACCGGCGAACCGCTGTTCCCCATCGAAGAGCGTCCGGTGCCCACGGACACGGACGTGCCCGGCGAGATCCTGTCGCCGACCCAGCCCTTTCCGGTCAAGCCGCCGGTGTTAGTCCGCAACCAGATTTCCCCCGATGACGCGTGGGGCTTCACGGTGTTCGACCGTATGGCCTGCCGGCGCAAGATCGAGTCGCTGCGCCACGGCGGTCACTACGAACCGATGATGCTGAGCACCGGCACACTGATGTTTCCGCAGCCGGGGGGTGGCAGTAACTGGGGTGGCGGCGCCTTCGACCCGCAGCGCAACCTGCTGATCACGCCGGTATCGCAGATTCCTTACTACGTAAAGCTGTTGCCGCGTGAAGACGTGGACCCGGTGCAAGCCAGCAAGCCGGGCGCGGGCGCACCGATGCAGGGTCCGGGTTATATCGGCGGCACGCCGTACGCAGTGGAGCAGGGCCCGCTGTTCTCGCCGTCGTTCAGCCCGTGTACGGCGCCACCGTGGAATATGCTGGTGGCCGTGGACATGGCCGTCGGCGAAATCAAATGGAAAGTGCCTTTCGGCGTCCTCGACAAGCTGATGCCGGTGCCCATCCCGCTGAATTTCGGCACACCGTCTGCCGGCGGACCCATCGTCACGGCCGGCGGGCTGATATTCATCGGCGCCACTTCTGATTCGCGCATTCGCGCCTACGACATCGATACGGGCGAAGAGCTTTGGCAGGTGAAAGCCCCCACCTCGGCCCAGGCGACACCGATGACTTATACCGCGAACGGCCGCCAGTTCGTCGTGTTCGCAGCCGGCGGTCACAGCTGGTACTACGCTCAGGGCATCGACGATTATCTGTTGGCCTACGCACTGCCGGAATGAAGACTATGCTCGCGAGAAGTCCTTGCACACGCCGCCAGTTCCTCGGTCTGGCCGCAGCCACCGGTGCCGGCGCCCTGTTGCCGGATCCGGGCGCTGCCGATGTGCGCCGCACGCTGGACCTGGACGATCCGGACGACGCACTGACGGCCATGATCAAGATGCGCGGCAGCCTGATCGCCGAAGATGTGCCGCACTGGTACTACGGCACTATTTACGCAGTGCTGCCCGGTCAGGGCCCGCGACCGCTGGTGGACTTCGAAGGCTCGGAGATCGACTACTACGAACGCCAGCCGGATGGCAGTTATCACGCCTATGCTGCGACGGCCAGCTTCTTCCGCGATCGGGACACCGGCAAGCGCATCGAGGTGTTTACCAATCCTTTCAACGGTGAGCGCCGGGAAGTGGTGGGTAATACGATCAACGTGAAGGCGCACTACATCTACTCGAAGTACGGCTTCAAGCGCTCGGACGACGAACGGCCCCTGCCCGATGAACCGCAGATTCAGCGACTGCTGGAATGGCGGGACTCCGGCGAGCATGTCTGGCTGACCATGCGCCGGGCCTACCCACCCGGCCAGCCGCGCGGTGAACACCAGCTGGTGCGCGGACTGCTCAGTGAGATGCATGACCCCGGCCTGCCGAAGGTGTATACGACGGCGACGCCCACCTACATATCCCCCTACCTGCCGTGGATGGCCATGGGCGATCTTGGCGGGCATGCAATGTGGGTGGGGCCGGCGCGCAAGCTCGACAGCGTGGAGCAATATCCCCGCGAGCTGCTGGACTTCGTCGAGCGCAACTATCCGGACAAGCTGACGGCCAGGCCCTCCACCCCTTAGGTCAAAAGGCAGGCCACGACGCGGCGTCGCGAAGTGAGACCTGCCGCGCAGCCAGATTCCGCGACCTTCCAGTATGTTGGCGTAGTCCTGATGACGACGCGCCTTGGCTTATGTCGAATTTGCTGGAAATGCCACTGGTTCTGGCAGCGCTGGCCTTCTTACTGGGTTATGTGCTGGCAAAGCTTGGCGCACTCCTCGGGCGCAAAGCGCCAGCGGCCGTCAAGGGTGATGTCGACCGCGATCGTCACTTGCGGGCCGTGGAGGCGGATCTCCGCGTCGCGCGCAAACAGCTGGAGCAGACCGAAGCCGAGCTGACCGAGTTGAAGCAGAGCCGCGGCGAGCTGCAGGCAGAGCTGGACGAACGCGGCGGCGAACTGCGCGAAGCCACGGACCAGATTGCCGATTTGCGCGAACAGCTGAAGGGCGAGTGTGAGAAGACCCAGGGGCTGCGTAATGAACTCAGTTCGCGGGCCGAGCAGGGCATTCGGACCCAGGTTCAGCTGCGCGACATGGAAACCGAACTCAGTCTCGCCCAGGCCGGCAGCGATGCGATCAATGATGAAATCAGCCAGCTGGCCACCGAACGCGAGGAACTGACCGAGCGGCTGTGCGAACTGCAACGACTGCAGGAAGCCCATAAGGAAACGGGGTCAGCGCCAGAGCCAGAGCCAGAGCCGCGGCGCCGCCACGAAGACCTCATTGACGACACGCCGCCCCGCCGCCGGAGTTCCGACCTGGCGGTCGACGGTTGATGCGGCTGATCGGCTAAACTGACGCGGCCTGGTTACGGAGGCCGCAGCACTTGAAACTTGGATTGATGGCCGGTTACTCGCCGGCCCAGGTCAGTTTGCCGATAGACCTCGCCCTGGAGGCCGAGCGCCTGGGCTTCGACTCGGTGTGGACGTCTGAGGCTTACAGCACGGACGCCGTGACGCCCGCCGCCTGGATACTCGCGCGCACCGAGCGCATCAAGGTGGGCACCGCGATCATGCAGATGCCCGCCCGTACCCCCACCTGTGCCGCGATGACGGCCATGACTCTCGACGCGCTGTCCGGCGGCCGTTTCCTGCTGGGGCTGGGTCCATCGGGTCCGCAGGTGGTCGAGGGCTGGTACGGCGTACCCTATGGACGACCGTTGACTCGCACCCGCGAATACATCGCCATCATCCGCCAGATACTGGCCCGCAAGGCGCCGCTGGAGCACGAGGGCTTTCACTACCAGATTCCGTACACCGGCGAAGGCGCCAGTGGCCTGGGCAGGCCAATGAAAGGCGTATTGCGCGGCAACCCGGCGCTGCCGATCTACACCGCGGCGATTACGCCGAACGGCCTGCGCGCCGCTGGTGAGCTGGCGGACGGGGTGTTCCCGATCTGGATGAATCCGGATCGCTTCGAACTCCTCGGCCCGTTTCTCGAGGAAGGCTTTGCAAAGGCCAGCGGCGACAAGACGCTGGCCGACTTCGATGTGGCGCCGCTGGTTTACGTAGTGCTCGGCGATGACGTGGAAGCCTGCCGGCAACCGGTGCGCCAGCACCTCGCCCTTTACATCGGCGGTATGGGACCGAAGGCAAAGAACTTCTATGCCATGTACGCGGCGCGGATGGGCTACGAAGAACAGGCCGCGCAGATCCAGGACCTGTTTCTGTCCGGACGCAAGGTCGAGGCAGCGGCAGCCGTGCCGGCCCAGCTGATCGACGATTGCGCATTGGTAGGCCCGGCCGACCGAATTCGCGATCACCTGCAACGCTGGCGCGACGCCGGCGCACGCGGTGAAGTCGGTTCACTGCTGGTGGGCGGTGCATCGGCCGAGGCCCTGCAGCTGCTGGCCGAAGAGTTACTGTGACAGGCAGTCCCAGCTTCGGGATTCCGGTGCCACAGGTATTCATGAACGGCCACGCCGATATGGAGCTGGTCAAGACCACCTTGCGCCGGGCGGAGGAGCTGGGTTTTGACAGCGCGTGGGTGCAGGACCAGGTGGCCGGCGACGTCCCGCTGATGGAGTCTGTCAGCTTGCTCTGCTATGCCGCGGCCGTCACTGAACAAATTCGGCTGGGCGTGTCAGTCATCGTGTTTCCGATCCGCAATGCCGTGCAGCTCGCGAAGAACTTCAGCACCCTCGACAACATGAGCAACGGGCGGGCGATACTCGGTATCGGCCTCGGCCCGGTGTTTGCCGGCGACAACTACTTCGGCATTTTCGGCACCCGCGCGAACGAAGCGCTGCGGCGTTTCAACGAAGGCCTGGCAATCATGCGCGCGCTGTGGACGCAGGAGACGGTGACTTACCACGGCGAGTTCTACACGCTGAACAACGCGGCGATGGAACCGAAGCCGGTCCAGAAACCGTCGCTGCCCGTCTGGTTCGGCGGCCAGCACCCCAAGGCGCTTAAGCGAGCGGTGCGAGTGGCCGACGGCTACATGGGAGCAGGACCGACAACCACGCGTGAGTTTGCGTGGCACGTGGGAAAGCTGCAGCAGTTCCTGGCAGAGCAGCAGCGCGACCCGGCAAGCTTTCCCGTTTCCAAGCGCGTGTACCTGGCCGTCGACAAGGACGCCGGGCGTGCGAAGCGCCGGCTCGACGAATTCTTCGAGGCGCGCTACCCGTGGATGGTGCAGGCCAATCCGAACTTCGTGGCCGACATCTGCGCCTGGGGTTCGCCCGAGCAGGTGGCTGAAGGTCTGCGGCCGGTGCTGGAAGCCGGTGCCGGGATGATTGTGCTGAATCCCCTCTGGGATTTCGTCGAGCAGATGGAAGCGCTGGCCGACGAGGTCATCCCGCTGTTGCGCTGATTGCCAATGCAGGTCGACCTGATTCTCGACACCCGGGCCAGTGCGGACGAACTCGCCGAGCTCGGTCAGCTGGCCGAGCGCCACGGCATTCGCGGGGTGTGGGTGTCGAGCCTGCTGGACTCCCGCGATCCGTTCACGAACCTGTCCGTACTCGCGCGCGCTACGTCAGAGCTGTTGCTGGGTCCCGTCGCCGTGAATCCCTTCGACACGCACCCGGCGCGCATCGCGGCGAGCTTCCTGACTCTGAACGAGCTGGCGGGCGGCCGCGCGCGCCTGGTCGTGGGCGGCGGTGGCGAAGCGCTGGAATCCCTCGGCATCGAGCCCACGCGGCGGGTGCGGGCCGTTGCGGAATGCGTGGACATCGTACGGGCTGCCGCGACGGGTGATGTCGTTAACTACGCCGGCGAGCTGTACCAGGTCAGGCGCCTGCGCCTGGGCTGGCTCAGTGCGCCGGCCCCGCCGGTTTTCGTCGGCGCCAGCCAGGACCAGATGCTGCGCATGGCCGCCCGCGTGGCTGACGGCATCATGATGAGCGACATGCCGGTACCGCTGACCGCGGCGGCTGTCTCCACCCTCGATAGGGCACTGGCAAGGCACGCGCGCAGCCGGCCCACCTTTGCCACGAATGCGTTTACGGCCTGGCACGTTTACGACGACTTGAGCCAGGCGCGCAACGAGGCGCGGCGTTGGTTACTATTGCGCGGCATTTTCAGGCCCTGGCTGCTGGCAGAGTTTCTGCAGCCCGACGAGGTCCAGCTGGTTATGGATCACCGCGACGCGTTCATCGAGGCTTTCCGCAGCGGCAGTGCCGACGTGCGCGGTGTGCCCGGCCCGATACTGGATGCGCTGGTCGACAATGTGACCCTGTGCGGGACCGTTGCCGACCTGGATCGGCAGGTGGACAAGCTGCGCGCCTATGCGAAGGCCGGGCTCAGTGCAATCTCCCTGCGCCTGTATGCAGAGCCCGGCGCAGCGGTGAAATTGCTGGGACAGCGGGTCTTGCCCGCACTACAGGGCACGGGGTGACAAACATATGCCGAGCAGAAGACGAGTTTTACTGGCGCTGTCCGCCCTGGCCGTGGCCGGTATCGCTGGCGTGAGCCTGGGCCGCCGCAAGCCGCCGCCCGCCCGCCCGCCCGGCGTCGCGCTGGGGCCCTTTGACGGCGATTCCACGACGGCAGAAGTGACCGCCGGCCTGGACCTGACCGGCCGCACCGTGCTGATCACCGGCGTGACCTCCGGGCTGGGCCTGGAAACCATGCGCGTGCTGGCCATGCGCGGTGCGCACGTCGTCGGCACCGGGCGCACGCTGGAGAAGGCCGAACGGGCCTGTGCATCGGTCACCGGCCGCACGACACCGGTGGCGCTGGAGCTCACGGACTTCGACACGGTGGCGGCTTGCGCGGCAACGGTTCGCGATCTCGGCGTGCCGGTCGACGCGCTCGTCTGCAACGCCGGCGTGATGGCGCTGCCCCAGCTGGAGCAGGCCTACGGACTGGAAAAACAGTTCGTCACCAATCACCTGGGCCATTTCCTGCTGACTAACCTGCTGCTCGACCAGGTGCTGGCCGCGCCCCAGGGCCGGGTGGTAGCCGTGTCCAGCAGCGCGCTGAAGTGGGCGGCGCCGGAGGGTATCGAATGGGACAACCTGTCGGGCGCGCGCGATTACGATGCGCGCCGGGCCTACGGACAGTCGAAGCTCGCCAATGTGCTGTTCTGCCTCGAGCTGTCACGGCGCTTCGCCGGAACCCCGGCCACCGCGAACTCGCTGAACCCGGGGGCGGTGCTGACCAACGTCGGCCGCCACGCGCCGGGCTGGCTGGTCACTCTCGGCAACATCCTCGGGCCGCTGTTAATGAAAGGTCCGGACCAGGGCGCCGCGACGCAATGTTACCTGGCGGCGAATCCGCTGGTGGCCGACGTCAGCGGCTACTATTTTCAGGGCTGCAATCCGATCAGCGTCGGGGGCCACACTGAAGATGCGGCCATGGCCGCCCGGTTGTGGGACGCGAGCCTGGAACTGACGCAGAACTGGCTTGCGTAGCTAGCGTTCCTGTTCCTCCAGCGCGCGCCGCCGGGCGTCGGCGGCGTCCATGATCTGGTCCTCTGCCTCACGCGCGCGATCCATGGTCTGGATCTGATCGTCGAACACGGTGTCTTCCACCGGGCGAACTTCGTCATCCTCAGCCGGGCCGGAACAACCGGCCAGCATGATCATGGCTAGTGCTGTCAGACAGTAACGATGCATCGGGTCACCTCCGGTCAAGACTCAGGACGCAGCCCGATACTGCTTTGCGGGCTGGAATTGCAGCGGCGTCAACGGCGCCGCAGCGCGCCCGGCGCGAACACGCTCTTCGGTGGGCGTGCCGTAAAGCGTGGTGCGTTGCCGGGGCGTGCGTCCGGCGGCGATGATTAATTCTTCCAGCTGTTCCGGTGAGAGTTCCTGGCCGTGGCTGGCGCCCGCGGCCCGGGAAATCGACTCGTTCATCAATGTGCCACCGAGGTCGTTCACGCCGGCCCGCAGCACCTGGTGCGCACCGGCGGCGCCGAGCTTCACCCACGACGCCTGCACGTTGTCGATCAGCGGATGCAGCGCCAGGCGGGCGACGGCGTGCATCAGCAGCGTCTCGCGCCAGGTAGGGCCGGGGCGGGCCTCGCCGCGCCGGAACATGGGGGCCTCGGAATGGACGAAGGGCAGCGGTACGAATTCCGAAATGCCGCCGGTCTGTGCCTGCAGGTCGCGCAGGGCGAGCAGGTGCCGTGCCCAGTGAACGGGCTGCTCGCGATGGCCGAACATGATTGTACTCGTGGTCCGCAAGCCGACCTCGTGGGCGGTGCGCACCACGTCGAGCCACTCGCGCGTGTTCAGCTTGTCCGGACAAATTTCCCGGCGCACGTCGTCGTCGAGTATTTCCGCCGCGGTGCCCGGCAGGCTCGAGAGACCGGCCTCCTGCAATCGTTCCAGGAAGTCTGCCACCGGGATACCCAGCGTCTCGGCGCCGTGGCTGACTTCGAGGGCCGAGAAGGCGTGGACATGAATGTCCGGTGCCGCGCGCTTGACCGCGTTGCAGATGTCCAGGTAGGTCTGCCCCGTAAAGTTCGGGTGTATCCCACCCTGCAGGCACACTTCCGTCGCCCCGCGGTCCCAGGCTTCCGCCGTGCGTCTTTCGATTTCGGCGAGATCCAGCACATAGGGCGCGCCGCGCAGATCTTCGCTGGTCTTGCCTTTAGAGAAGGCACAAAACCGGCATTTGTACAGGCACAGGTTCGTGTAGTTGATATTGCGCGTGACGACGAAAGTCACCGTGTCGCCCTTGACCCGTTCGCGTAATGCATCTGCCTGTTCCATCACGTGCAGCGCGTCATCGCCCCGCGCGTTGAACAGACGAGTGACCTCGCCCTCATCCAGCCGCTCGCCGCCGGCTGCTCTGGCCACCAGCGCTTGCAGGCCGGGGGTGCATAGTCTGTTTCCGGTCGTG
>Ga0265306_10001076_pt1 | contig 13317 bp, 14 predicted proteins | sample Helome_3_FD_192493 | JGI IMG/M metagenome (GOLD analysis project Ga0265306, IMG submission 192493) | Marine sediment microbial communities from subtidal zone of North Sea - Hel_20160420 (Illumina Assembly) | ecosystem: Environmental > Aquatic > Marine > Subtidal zone > Sediment ...
GATAAACGAACTAAATTTCATTCTTTCAGCAATAGTTCCTGTAAGTAATAGCGGAGTAATTGCTGCAAACATTAATTGAAATTTAACAAACAATACACCAGGAATTGTTGGAGCATATTGTTCCAATGGTGCATCAGATGGAACTCCTTTAAGGAATAACCAATCAAAATTACCAATTAATCCCCCAGTTGAATCACCAAAGGAAACACTAAATCCAAAAATAAACCACATTACACTAAGCATTGCCAAACCAAAGAAGATCTGCATGAAAATTGATGCAGCGTTCTTTTTCCTTAATAATCCAGATTCAAAAAGACCCAATGCAGGAATCATAAGCAATACAAGACTTCCAGCTACAAGCATCCATGCTGTATCTCCAGAATCAAGTACCATTGAGAAAAATGGTTAATTTAGAATTAATAACAATGTCGAAATTTGATATACAAATGATAATCATTTAGTCATCAAAACAAGAAATTATATTTATGAAATTGAAATTACAATCATTAAATGCTCAAAATAGAAGTAATACTTGGCGAAAATGATGTCATGGCAATCAGTGAAGGATTAAAGGAAATAGGCATAGGGGGCCTCACAGTTTCTAAAGTTAGAGGAAGAGGAAAGAAACCAGGTCCGGAAATTCACGCATCAAAAGGAAGTGAAATTTTTGTGCCACAATTTAATCAAAAATATCATTTAGAGGTTATAGTTGCAGATACAAGAGAAGATGAAGTCATAGGAATTATCAAAGAAAAAGGCAGAGTTGGTAAAATTTTTGTTTCACAAATTTTACGTGCAATAGATATTTCAACTGGTGCTGAAGGGGAAAGTACAATCTAAGAAAGATTATGAATTTACGTAAAAGTAAGTTATTTCATAGAGAAAAAATGCAACCACTTCACGGTAAAGATTATCTCAAAGTAGCCGTAATAATTGGAGTCATAGTTGTGCCATTAATTGTCGGTTTAGCTATATGAAAATATCCAGAATTTTTATTGCAAAATTAATACTTGCAGCAGTAGGTATGACATTAGTAGGATTAGCTTTGTTTAATGGCTACTATTAAAAGTCGCCAAAATTATTTTCATAGATAATTGTAGGATTTTTTAATTGTTTTTCTAAAATTGGAAGTGATTTCATAATACAATAATTTACAAAATCACTAAAAGATTTTATTCTATAATCATTTCGAAGGGTTTCTTTGTTTTCTTCATATGTTTCTTGTAGTTTATGTAAAGTAAATTTTTGTAACGGGACCAATCTACTGCGTTTTGGTAATGACTTTGATTTTGGTTTTTTGTCTAAAGATATTTCAAGATCTTGTTGTCCATCAAGTGTTTCCATATCTACAACTTCTTCCATTTCAGAAACAAAAATTTTACCTCCATGATCTGATGATAAACCAGAATTTTTTGAAACCATTTCCACTACTTTTCTTGCATCTTTATCTGAAACTACCATTTCGATTTTTGCAAGCGGTACTGATTTTAATCCAGAAAAACCTACACGAGAACCTTGTGTTTCATCGTAAATATTACTATCATCTAAATTTCGTTTATCAATAATGTATGTCCCTACAGTATTCAAATTAGTTTTAATGGTAGGGAAATTTTTTCTTTTAATTACAGCCTCTATCTTTTTCATTTATAATTTTCAAAAAAGAGTCTTATTTATGAGAAACTGTCATTATCACGCTTAAAAATTGGTTTCTATCTCTAATTATTTTTTAAAAAATCCAAATTTTGATGCCCATCCTTGTTTTTGTTTTTTAGCAGGTTTCAGAGAGAGATTGTCTAACATTGCATATGTTATAGTAAATCCACGACCAACCATAGTAGCATCTTTGATGTAGTTCTCTTTGTTTGATACAAATTCATCAGCTAAATCTTTTATTTTTTTAGTTTTAAGATCAAATAATCTAATTTTTTTACCATTTTCAAGTTTGATTATTGCATCACCACTTAATCCCTGAATAGAAAAATTCTCAAAGAATCTAATTATTCCACCTTCTTTTAATAAAATCTCAGAATCAAAAGTTAACTTTCCACCATAAAATAAAATTTCTCTTGCAGAAATTTTTACATCGTCTTCAACATTCAAAACAATAACAGAATCCGCTTCAAGTAATACTGTATTTGCAATATTTTCTGCAATAATTTTTCCATTTAGTGCTGAGATATGAGTTCTATGTTCTTGGATTTGGAAAACTCCTACACGTACAGGATCTTCAATTTTAAATTTTCTTCCATAAACGTTTCCAATAACAACATCACCATTATCTACTATGATTTTTGCACCATTATCAATTTTGTATTTATTTTCTAGTGGATTAATAAATTTAAAATCTCCATTAATTAGATGGATATTTGTTTGAAATTCTTCTGTCCATGATGGACTAGTAATACTTCCTTGCATGATGATTGAGCCATTATAGGAAAAACTTCCTGCCATAAAATTTCCTTTAATTGATAAAGCACCAGTAACTTTTCGTTCTAATTCAATTTCTCCAAGGGTTTTTGAACCAAACAATCTAGATGCAGTTGTGTTTGAATTATTCAAATTGTCAGCCCATTCTTCAGCAGTTTTCATTTCTTTGAATAGTTCTTGACCTAAAATCTGGTTTTTTCTTCTTACATCAGCTTCTGAATCACTAGAATAAACTTTGGAATTTTTTAATTTTTCATAATCTGTTTCTGGATATTTTTTACCAATTTTTAGATCATCGTATGCTTGTTTAATTTTAATAAATTGCTCATTTTCACCTCCACGATCTGAATGAAATTGAAGAGCTAATCGTCTAAATGCATCACGAATTTCTTTTTCTGTTGAACCCTCAACAGTTCCTAAAATATCATAATTATTTTCTACCATAATCTACACCAAAGTTATTTTTCAAATTCTTATACTTGTAGGTTATTACACATAGAATATCAAGGATGTGGAAAAAATGGAAAAAAAGTTCAGATTGAACTATTTGACTACTAATACTGGAATATTGGTTTTGTGCATTACATAATTTGATGTGCTTCCAAGAAATGCTTCTTTTGCACCACCTAATCCTCTTGCACCAATTACAATCATGTCAAACTTTCCGTTTTTAGCAAATTTGACAATTTCAGAACCAGTATTTCCACCACCAGTTTTGTATTTGAAAGTTGCACCGGCCTTTTGGGTTTTATTCATAGCAGGACCAATAGCTTTGACAGCTTTTCTTTGTGCTTCTTCTTTCATTTTTGCTGTGTATTTGATTCCTGCTGCTACAGGCAAATGAAATACGTAAAATCCAGTGATTTCAGCACCACTGCCTTTTGCAATTTCAATTGCTCTATCTAAACCACGAGTAGCATTTGCAGAACCATCAAGTGGAACAAGAATTTTGTTGAACTTAGCCATGTATCAATTCATAATTATTCTAATATAAAAAGACCATCAATTTCCAAAGTTGAAAACCTAAACATAATCAAAATTGGAAATTATATCTTCCATTTTTAAAGAAAAATCTACAAAAATAAGAAATGTCAATTAGTAATATTTCAAAAAAGCCTATTTCCATAATAAAAAATTCAACAATTTCAGATGCAATTAGAATGCTGATGAATACAAAGATTAGTCGATTAGTTGTTGTAGATAATGGTAAGCATGTTGGAATTATTACTGAAAAAGATATCGGATTATTTTTATTTTTAGAAACTACAAGACAAGGACTAGATGAAATTCCTATTACAAAAATAATGAGACCAATTGAATTTGTAAATCAAGAAATTACTCCTAAGGATTCAGCAAAAATAATGGTTGAGAAAAATATTAGTTCATTAGCTATTGGTGAAAAAGAACAAGTGAAAGCAATTTTTACAAAAAGTGATCTTGTAAATTATTACGCTAAAAATATTACTGATGAAAAGAAAGTTGTAGATTTTATGACTCATGACTATGAATCTACTCATACTGCTGCACCATTATACAAGGTAGTACGAAAGCTGTTAGAAAAGAAAATTTCTAGATTAATTGTAAAAAATCAAAATGAAGAAGCAGTTGGAATCATTTCGTTTAGAGATCTATTCAGGATTGCAATTGAGCTTGGAAATGAAGAAGATGATTCAGGATATGGAATATCAGATCAGATTAGAAAGGGATTCCTTTCAAAAGAAGGGTTTGGAAATATTTCTCTAGCCAGAGAAGTAATGACTGAGGGTTTAATCACTATCAAATTTAATGAAAATTTATCTGATGCATGTAAACTGATTTTAGAAAACAATGTTAGTGGTTTGATAGTATTAGATGGAAATGAATCAATTGCAGGAATAATTAGTAAAACTGACATTACAAAGGCAATTGCAAAACAATAATTTTGAAAATATATTAAAACAGGGCTTGAAATGAATTACAATTATGAAAATACATTTTGATGATTTTATTTATGGTTCTATAGATGGAGCAGTTACAACTTTTGCAATAGTTGCAGGAGTTATGGGCGCATCATTACCTTCTGCAATAATCTTAATTCTAGGATTTGCAAATTTATTTGCTGATGGATTTTCTATGGCTGCAGCCAATTATCAGGCATCAAAAGCAAAAAATGAATTTGTACAAATGAAGAGAAAACAAGAAGAATGGGAAATAGATAACTTGGAAGAACAAGAAATAGATGAAATCAGAGATATTTACAGAGAAAAAGGATTCAAGGATGAATTATTAGAAGATGTAGTACGAATAATCACATCAAAGAGAAAGGTTTGGGTAGATACAATGATGAAAGAGGAATTAGGATTAATTGAGGATGAAAAAGATCCTATACATGGTTCTATAAGCACCTTTGTTGGTTTCAATCTTGTTGGATTAATTCCATTAATTCCGTTTATGATTTTCATGATAATAGGAATTGAATTGAATGGTGAAGCTTTTGTATATTCTATCGTAGGTGTTTGTGCTGCATTCTTTCTTGTTGGAATGATAAAAGGAAAGATTGTAAAAAAATCAATGATACGATCAGGCATTAACACATTAATCATTGGTGGGATTGCTGCAATTGTTGCATACTTAGTAGGTTATGGATTAAATTTTCTAGTTTCTTAGGATAATGTCTGAATTAACACGTCATATGGGATTATTTCATCTTACTATGTATGGTGTTGGATTAATTCTTGGAGCTGGTATCTATGTCTTAATAGGTGAAGCAGCAGGTTTTGCTGGAAATTCTATGTGGATTTCTTTTTTGTTAGGTACAATTGTTGCAATATTTGCAGGATTATCCTATGCTGAACTTTCAGCTTTGTATCCAAAAGCTGCAGCAGAATATACTTTTGTAAAAAATGCATTCAAAAATCATTTCTTTGGTTTCATAATTGGTTGGTTAACAGCAATAACATCAATCATAGTTGCTGCAACAGTAGCTTTAGGATTTGGAGGATATCTTACACAGTTTGTTGATTTACCAATTACAATTGGTGCTATTCTATTGATTGGAATTTTATCGATTGTGAATTTTATAGGAATTAAAGAATCAGCATGGGCCAATACCATATTTGCATTAATTACTGCTGCGGGACTAGTACTCATAATATTTCTAGGATTTATCATTGAACCTGTTGAACCTGTAGATTATTTTGAGGCACCAAATGGAACTACAGGTATCATTCTTGCATTTGTATTAATTTTCTTTGCTTTTATTGGATTTGAAGATATGGCAAATGTTGCAGAAGAAGTTAAAAGGCCTAGAAAAACAATTCCTAGAGCTATTATTTTATCAGTAGTGATCACTGGGGTGATTTACATTCTAGTTTCATTATCAGTTGTTCGAATATTAAATTGGGAAGAATTAGCTGCTTCTTCTGCACCACTTGCTGATGTAGCTCACAGTGTTTTAGGAATTAATGGAAGTATTACATTATCATTAATTGCACTTTTTGCAACAGCTAGTACTGTTTTGATAACGTTGGTAGCTGGAGCACGAATTTTGTATGGAATGGCAAAAAGTAATTCGTTACCACAAATTTTGGGTAGAATTCATCCTAAAACAAAAACTCCATGGATTGCAGTAATTGTAATTTTGATTACTTCAGTAGGGTTTTCCTTTATAGGGGATATTGTAATTATAGCCAACATCGTAGTTTTTGCTGTAGTCATTACATTTGCTGCAATCAATTTGGCAGTGATAGTTTTACGATATACAGAACCAGTTTTAGAAAGACCATTTAAAGTTCCAATTAATATTGGGAAATTTCCAATTTTACCATTATTTGGATTTGCTACAACAGTTTACATGGCATTGCAATTTGAAATTGAAATAATTATTGTAGGAATAGTAATAATAGGAATTGGGGCAATATTTTATAAAATTTGGAAGAGTCCTAGGCTCAAATCCCAATGATAAAATCAAAATTGATTTTTAAAATTAGTTTTAATAATTCAAAATAGACTCAATCTTGAATGGTTGCAGAGTTTGATGTTATACCAACCTTAGTAGGAATTTTAATTTTAGTAATTCCCTCAATGATATTAGGTAGAATTTGTAAACATTTTGGAATTTCTGAGATAATTGGTTTTGTAATAGGTGGAATAATTCTAGGTCCTTTTGCGTTAGGAAGTTTAATTCAATTTTTTGATAAACCAATAGTAGAGTTAAATGATTTAATGTTATCATTTTGGCAAATTGCTGGAATAGTAATTCTATTTTCAGCAGGACTTCATTTTACTTTTTCTGGTTTAAAGCATGTGGGAATTCAAGCTGTAATTATTGGTACTGCAGGGGTAATTGTTCCACTAGGACTTGGATATGGAATTTCAATTTTATTTGGAATTGATTGGATGGTTGCAATGATTATTGGCGCAACACTAAGTGCAACAAGTATTGCAGCAGCAGTAACAATTTTGGGAGAATTAGGAAAAGAGAAAACAAAAGAGGGAAATATTTTGGTTAATGCCGCAGTACTTGATGATGTATTGGGATTAGCTATTCTATCAGCAATAATTTCTATAGTAATTGCACATTCTCTCCCATCACTGGAAACAGTACTGTATGAAGTATCAGAATCATTACTTCTATGGGTTATTCTATTGTTAAGTGCAGTATTTTTACTTCCAAAAATAGTTCATGCTGTAGCAGTAACAAGACCAACAACCCTTGAATCTCGTGGAACAAAACAAGCAACTGCATTAGGTTCAGCATTTGGTATGGCAGCTATTGCTTCAATTATCGGTCTAAATCCTATAGTGGGAGCATTTGCAGCAGGAATGGGACTTGCAGGCTCAAAATTAGCAAAACAAGTTAGAGAATTTGTTGGAGAATTACAAATTATTTTTGCACCATTTTTCTTTGCAATAATGGGGGCACACGTGGATATTTCTAATATCTTGAATATAGATATCGTCTTATTTTTTATAATTTTGATAATTGCAATTCTTAGTAAAATTTTAGGTTCAGGAATTCCTGCAATTATTTTACTTAAAAATAAGAATAAAGGTTTGAGAATAGGATACGGGATGATTGTCAGGGGTGAAATAGCATTCATCACTATAGGAATTGGGTTAGCTTATGGAATTATTTCTGAAAGTATTTTCTCTACACTAGTTTTTGTAATATTAGGTACGATATTCATTGGACCAATATTACTACGATACTCTTTTAAAAAAAATGGTAAAATAGAAAATTCTAGTTAATTTTTCTTAGATTTTACAACTGCAAAAATTGCAATTGTAATTCCTAGAATGCCAACACCTATTCCAATATATCCAATATTGTTTGATTGTGATTTTTCCAGAGTTGTTACAGAATCTTTTAATTCACTAACATCTTCAATTAATGCAGTATGACCATCAATCATTTGTTGTACTGTAATATCTGCAGGTTCAGGAAATTCTATGTATGAACGCTCATCAACTTTTGGTGGATGCATTGACAAACTAATTGGAGTATCAATAATTGTTCCTAAAATATTTGCTTGATAGAATCCAGAAACGGTTGGATTAACAAATGCATAATATTTTCCTGGAATATTGTGATCAGGAGAGAAAGGAAGTGTAATGTTTTCATCTTTGTAAATTAATTTCATTTTAATGGTTTTTCTTAAATCTGAAATTCCATTTTTAAATTCTTGAGATTCAGCACATTTTAGTGATTCAGGAATATCCGGACATGGGATTAGTGGACTAACATAGAATTCAATTGCATTTGTTTCCCCAGATACAACAGGCTCATTCATCCAACCAATCTCAACACGATATTCACCTACAGCATCAACAGTATGGCCATAAGCAATTCCAGATAATCCAGGAATCATTAACAAAGATAGCATGAATAATTTTAATTTCATACTCAAAAAACTAAATATGATTTTAAAAACGTTCTACTAATTTTCATGAAATAATTGATGTTTGTACCAATTATGCATCTGCATACATGGAAACTTCCCAAGCTGTGGGAGTTTGAGCAAAAGCGGTATATTCTTTGTATTTTAATTCTGAATATGCATCTAGAAAATCTTTTGTAAAAATATCTATTAAGAAATTTGAATCACTAGACAAAGAATCTAATGCGCCTTTCAAAGATACAGGTAGAGACCCAATATTGTATTCTCGTTTCTTTTCTGTAGAAAGTTTATAGACATTTTCTTCAACTGGATCACCAGGGTCGATTTTATTTTTAATTCCATCTAGTCCTGCAAGTAATAATGCAGCTTCTAAAAGATAGATATTTGCTGTTGGATCAGGTACACGATATTCAATTCTCTTACTTTTTTCTTGATTGCGATTATACATTGGAACTCTAATAGCTGTAGAACGATTTGCCAATCCCCAACAAACATTGACTGGTGCTTCAAATCCAGGAACAAGACGTTTGTAAGAATTCGTGGTAGGATTAGAAATTGCACATAATGCTGAAGCATGACTTAGAATTCCACCAACATAATATCTGCCAATTTGACTCATTTGTGCTACATCATCATTTTGATCATACATTTCATTCTTATTTTCATTCCATAGACTTTGATGTGTATGCATAGCAGATGCATTATCACCAAAAATTGGTTTTGGCATAAAGGTTGCAACTTTATTTTTTCTCTTAGCTTTTACTTTTACAAAATTTTTAACTGCAATAACATTATCAGCCATAGTAATCATTTCATCATAAACTAAATTAATTTCACATTGACCAGAAGTTGCAACTTCATGATGCTCTGCTTCAATTTTTATTCCAAAATAATTGTATAAATCTTCACAAACATCTTTCCTAAAACCATTAAGAGTATCTTTTGGTTGTGATGGATAGTACCCTTCCTTGATGTCAATTGCAGTACTTACGTTTCCTTTTGCCCAAGGTGATTCTTTGGATTCAATTGAGTAACCTGAACCTCCTCCAGAATGAGTTGCAGCATAGGGAGATGGATAAACATTGATTGCATCAAAAACAAAAAATTCTATCTCAGGACCCCAATTAGTATGAGTTAATCCAAATTCTTTTAGTTTCTCTGATGCTTTGAAAGCTATACCTCTAGAATCTCTAGTGTATCTTGATTCTTTGTTTGTACTTCCATCATAAAGATCACAAAAAATTCTTGCATTTTTCCTATTGCCTGGATCATAATCATTAGGAAGAATTTTGAATGAGTTTGGATCAGGCATTAAAATCATATCAGAGTTATTTACAGATTTGAAACCAACAATTGAACTTGCATCTAATTTTTCAAGACCATTTACAAAGCTATTTTTGTCAATTGCATAGCTTGGCATTCCAACATTATGAAGTTCACCAAAAATATCTACAAACCAAAAGTCTATGAATGATATATTTTCATCTTGAATAGTCTGTAACACTTGATCTGAATTCAATTTAATATCAATTCTAAATTAGTTTACTAATGTTATCTTGTAAGTTAGAATTGTCAAGTTGGTCAGGTAAATTATAAAATTTGTTGGAATTAACTCATCTTTGATGCTTTAATAACATCAAGTTCATCTTCAAAGAAGAATTTTTCTTCAAATGCAGGTTTTAGATCATCTAGCCAAATTGCATTTTCATCATATTTTGCAAAGAAAGGCTGGTCTACCCAGTTAGGATTTCTTCCTTGTAAAAATCGTAAAACAAGTATTTTTTGATCATTTAGTTTTGATGTTCCTACAACTTGCACCTTTCCAGGAGTTGCAGACATGCTAGGGCCACGAACAGTTCTAGCTAATCCGCTAACAGAAGAATATGCCTTACTGAAAATCTCATATGCTTTAACCAATGGAACTCCAAAATAGTGTTGAGCTCCTGTATCCCTTACTACAAACATATAGTATGGTATACAACCAAGTTGAACTTGTTTAGTCCACATTTTTGCCCACATATCAGCATCATCGTTAATGTGTGCTAAAAGAGGGGATTGAGTTCTAATTTCTGCACCAGTTTTTCTTACTGCTTTGATTGCAGATTTTACAGCTTCTGTTGATAATTCATTAAGATGGTTAAAGTGACTCATAAAAGCAAGATGTAATCCACTATCAGTTATTTTTCTAAATATATCTAACATTTCTTCAGAATCTGAATCAGTCAAAAATTTGTAAGGCCAATAGGAAAGAGCTTTTGTTCCAATTCTAATTGTTTTAAGATTTGGAAGTTTAGCATCAATTAAAGTATCAATATATTTTGAGAAAACTTTTGCTTTCATTATCATTGGATCGCCACCGGTAAAAAGTACATCAGAAATTTCTGGATGTTCTCTAACATATTGAACTAATTGTTCACCTTCTTGCATTGCAAATTTCATTTCATCCATGCCAACAAATTGTGGCCATCTAAAACAAAAACTACAATATGCATGACATGTTTGACTTTGACTAGGGAAAAAGAGACAGGTTTCTTTGTATTTATGCTGCATTCCATATAATTTAGTTCCATCTTTTAATGTTGGAACATTCAGCTCCATTTGTCCTGCAGGATGTGGATTTAATTGTAAACGAATTTCATTTGCTATGTTTGCTATTTCTTTTTTATCAGAATTATTTTTCAATGCTGTTTCCATTTTTTTGTAATGTTCAGGTTTTAGCATTCCTCTTTGAGGAAAAGTCAATACATACATTGGATCATTTGGAATATTATTCCAATCAATTAGTTGTTCAACGACATAATTATTTGCTTTAAACGGTAAGACATTTCCTACAACTTCCATTTCAAATTGTATTTCTTCTCCTAAATTTTGGATTTGTGGAATAGTGCGAAAGTTTGCTAGTGTGTAAGATTTCAGTGAAGGTGAATTATCCCATACTGATTCTTGTTGGGTCATTTTGTAAATAGTACCTTTACCCTTGATAAAAGTTACAGAAATTTTATGCGTAAAATTTCTTGATTTAATTAAAAATTGATTAGAAATGATAATAGAGGTTACCTTTGTATTCTAGAACATGAGTTTGATTAGAATGGTGATTACACATGGCTGAGGGAGACTTGACACAAATTCCAGTCGGAGAGTTTGAAACAGTTTCACAGCTTTTAGCATCAAATGAATCGATTCAAATTGCATTTTCCATAATGATTTTAGGAATAGTTGGAATAGCAATTGGTTATAGAAAATTTTCATTTTGGGTGGGATCTCAGAAATTCTATTATCAAAAACCACATTTTTCAAGATTTCTAAGAAGAGCTGTTCTTCCAGTTTTTGCAATTGTGTTTATTACATTAATCAACGTTCACATACAAAGTGGGATTTTGTTAGGTGAGGATTTAACGATAGAAGGAGATGAAGATGTTTCACCTCAAGAAATATTTGCAAAGATTCTCAACACATTCAATATTCTAGTAATTGGCTACACAATTTCTCATCTTATCCCGATTGCTCTTAACAAACGTGAAAAAACAGAGTTAGAAAAAGAGGATTTTGATGAATGGTTTGAAATGAGAGGGTTTGTTGATGATAAAGATGATTTATTCCATAAATTGTACAAGTGGGTTCCACCAAAAGTTATTCCAGAAGACATTGAAGAAGAGGAATTCAAAGAGATGTTAAAAACAGAAGAAGGTATGTTAGATTTAGAACGATTCCGAACAACAAAAGGAAATGCAATTGGTGGATATGAAAAATTAGTAGATAAACCATTTGAAGAATGGAAAAAATCTGAGCGTTCAAAATATGAAAAATATTATCAAAATTGTATTACTGGTAACAATCAATCTGGAAGAAAATTAAAACCAGGTGCAAAACCTGATGAAATATTTCCAATTGATGTATGGAGAGAGGAAAAAAGAACAAATGGCTTTGTACCACTAATTCCAAGTTCTCGTCCTCCAGGATATGCAAAAAAGAAAAGAGAAGGAATCCCAAAGTCTGCAAAACAGGTACTCCCAGTTGGAATTTTTATTGCAACAATTTTAGGAGTTGTTGCTTGGTGGGGAGTTGATTTGATTGTACTTGCTACAGCTACAGGAGGAATGGCAATTGGTATAGGATTAGCATTACAAGAGACAATGCAAAATTATTTTGCATATATTCTCATAAGAAAAGATAAGATATTTGTCGAAGGTGAGCGAATAAAACTCGATACAGGGTATAATGGCTATGTTCACAAAATTACGCCTAGAGTTACCTATATTCGAGATGCATTAAATGAATCAGTTGCAATAATTCCAACAAGACAATTAGTTAATGCACAGGTGGTTAATTATACACAGGGAATAAAGATGGTACCTGCAATTGTAGATGTGGGAGTTTCTTATCTTAATGATCCTAAACAAGTTTCAGCTATTCTTGTAAAAGTTGGAAAACGTGCAATGAATGAAGTAGTTGATGGTAGGGGTAGACATCTCATTAGACAAATCAGATGTCCATACCTAAAAAATAATCAACCAAGTTGTGGTTGTGATAAAAATATTCATGTTGATATCAATCAACCAGTTGTAAGGTTTAACCAATTCAATGATTCTGCATTAGATTTTTCATTATGGGTCTATGTTAGAGATTACGGAGCACAATTCAAAACTAAAACAGACATGAGAGTAATTATGTATGAAGAGTTCAAGAGATATGATATTAGAATTCCATGGCCAATTAGAACAGTATACCAAGGGGATGAAAAACGTGAACAAGAAGAGATCGATAAGCTAGAGGATCAGAGAAATACAGTTATTGATAAATACGGTATAGGAGATCTTGGTCGCGGTAGTGGCGAGGATGAATAATCTTCTCAAAACTTAAGAATCCCATTAAATCACATTTTCTTGTTGAGTAAATTATCAGTAATTGCAGGTAAATCTTCTGAGGATGTAGCAAGAAAACTATCTAAAAAAATAAAAGCAAATTTTGTAAAATCAGAAGTAAGAGTTTTTGCTGATGGAGAAAGTAAGAT
>Ga0265306_10001077_pt1 | contig 13312 bp, 12 predicted proteins | sample Helome_3_FD_192493 | JGI IMG/M metagenome (GOLD analysis project Ga0265306, IMG submission 192493) | Marine sediment microbial communities from subtidal zone of North Sea - Hel_20160420 (Illumina Assembly) | ecosystem: Environmental > Aquatic > Marine > Subtidal zone > Sediment ...
GCATGATCTGTGGGGCCCTATTCGTACGATGCATCGAGGCTGGTCAACCGATGAAGAAATTCGCTTTCGTTCAGCTGCAGGCGGTGCCATGACTGCGCTGGCTTGCTATTTGCTTGAGACTGCTCAGGTCGATGCTATTGTTCACGTTCGAGCATCCCGGGAACGCCCAATGGAAACGGATGCGATTGTCAGCACAACACCGGAAGAAGTGCGTTCTGGTTCTCAATCGCGATACGGCCCTGCTGCACCACTTGTCAATGTCATGCAACTCCTTGATCAGGGAACCCGTGTGGCGGTTCTTGCCAAACCATGTGACGTGGCCGCCATCCGTAAATTGGCAAAGATCGATAGCCGGGTCGAATCACAAATTCCTTATCTGATTACAATATTCTGTGGCGGTATCCCAACTATCGAAACCGCAAAAAAGATTGCAGACTATCAGGGCATTTCACCCGAAGAAATTGCGGTCTTCCGCTGGCGTGGCAATGGATGGCCTGGTCCCACCCATATTGAAACCCATGATGGTCGCGAATACGACCTGACTTATCGAAGAGTCTGGTTTAGCAATGATGTGCCCTGGAAATATGATGTTCAATTCCGTTGTAAGATCTGTCCGGATGCCATAGGTGAGTTAGCAGATGTTTGCTGCCCTGATTCCTGGATCATGGTTGATGGCAAACCGGTTCATGATGAAGCACCAGGAGAAAATCTCTTTATTGCGCGAACGAAGCGTGGCCAGGAGCTCGTTGCCGCGGCGGCTGCATCCGGTGCAATTCATCTCGTTCCTTTTGGTATGGACGAGCTCAATGCTCAACATGCCGATCATGTTACCCGCAAGATTGAAACCCCGGCCCGTGTGCAAGCGTTGGCTATGGAAGGAGAGTTACAGCCTGAATTCCAACAATTCCGTTCAGACAGAATGATAGCAATTGCAGGTAACGTGAGACACCAAGCCGCGATAAAGGACACTCGAGATCGAATCCAGAATTTAAACAATCGAGAACCTCCAGTTTAACAATACAATCCCAGGTGGGGTCAGGGGAAAGAGAGCCGGTCAGAACAACCCCACACCCGGCTGCCCTTTTCATTCCCAAATAGAAAATCCCGGCTGTTAAAGCGGGGCCGCGGCAAGGGGAACACCGTTGTATTTATCCTGCCCTGTCTTGGACCACCTGTCTGGAAATCTCCTCGACTATTTGTCAGCGTTTCCTGCTCCGCTTTAGTGTGTACAGCAGTACCGAAAATGTATCCAATTATTATGCCTGTAATCTCAGTAACCGGCCAGGAACGGACTTTGCCTAATAATGGTTTGAATGCTTTTCCTTCGCTCAGTTTTCTTTGATTTCCACCGCTTCACGCTGTGCTGCAATTCTTCGATCTCGCTCTTTTAGTGCAGCCAGGTATCTGGGCTCATCCCGAATTAAGTCGTACATAGGCTGTCGGTGAACTTCGGTCCATTCAAAAAGGTGGTTGTGATCAAGTTGTGTTTCGATTGAACTTAATGCCTTTTCCTTTTCTCCCGCGGTCAGATAACAGATTTCAGGTCGATTGCCATCGGGGTGTTCAAATACAGTCGGAAGGGCCTCTTCGAAAAAGACGACACTCTGCGCGAGCAACTCTTCTCCTAGCTGGGCTTCGCCTGTGTTGATCATCAGCCATGCAACTGTGAACGCATGGTTCTTGAAGGATTCAAGTAATTCTGGCCAAATTGTGCCCCGTCAGCGATAGTTGGACAGACCGAGGGGTTTGAATAAGAGAGACATTTGGCTCATCGCGTCAATTCCGAAACGCAGCTTCTCCGAAGTCCGGGCATTCTTCCACTGTTTCAGGATCTTGAAGATCCTTTCGGCTGTCGGCTACCCAACACTCGTCGAAAATTGAGCAATAGCAAAATGTAATGTAATTCTCGGGATTGCCCATTATTGCCTGAAATTTGCGTGCGAGTACCGGATTATCAGTATGGATCGAGTCCACTTTTTCGTCAGGACTTAAGACGCGATTACTGATGAAATTGCGGTTTACATTATCGGTTAGCTTTCCACCGAGGCGTGCGACCGCATGTGCCCAATCTCGTATCGGCTCACCGTCGACGATCATACGCATTGTCCGCATTTTTGCAGGACCAACGCCTGCGTTCGTAAATGACATTTTAAAATCGGCTGAATCGCCGGAATCACTATCTTCAATCGATAACTGAACAAATGGCCATACCGCCGCAGCCGTTTGTTGTCGCACAGCCGTGGATTCTGATAATGCGGCGTATAGCGCCACAACTGCAATAAATACACCCGCGACGGCCAATATTGTCTGCCAAAATGTCAATCGCAAGAAGAGTCGCTCGGTCTGGGCAAGCGCTGACTTCGAGTCCGCTTCTAGCATCGGCCCATCATGCGATTCAGTGGCGTCTTCGGACAATTGCGCACTCCAGGTTGCTAGCAAGGTTACTTTCACACGTTGCAGGATCAGCGCAACTCACTTCCCAAATGATAGTCCGTTTTTAGATCGGCTGCATTGTGGTCGTTAACGGAGATTGTTGGCAATCAGGGGATCGGTTCCGCTATCAAGTGATCAGCGGAACCTGTTCAGCATCCAATTTCAAGGGCGACTGGTTCTCTGTTCGGCAAGAATAGGTGATTGAGGCTTACAATTGATCGTATAGTATTGTCTTCAGATCAGCCCAATGGAGCGAAAATTTCCTTAAATGAGAAAGTGCCCCTCTTGCGGAACACGTGTTTCAGTCTGGCGGGTCGTCATGCCAACAATTTTTGATTCTTCTCATCGACTTGAGGTTGTATGTCAGAATTGCTCTCATATTATTTCACGAGGTGGGAGTGAAATTGGTTGTTGGTTGGGGATATTGGATTTAGCGTTTGCAATAATTATTTGGAACACGGATATATCTTTTGGGTTGTTTATTTCTTTGGTTCTTGGCGTCACAGTAAGCTTACTTGTACTTGACTATTTTCTTGTACCGTTCAAAGACTATGGCCTCAAAAAGAATTAGCTGGAGTTCTCCTTCGGGTTGTTAGCCGAACAGATCACTTCTCACCGGGGAATGGCCGCTTACGAGCAGAAAGCGGAACCCAAACCACCAGATTTTTTCGGCTATATTACTTCGGCTTTCGGCCAAGAACGGATATTTCACTACCCATATTGTCCAGGTTGAATTACAGACAGTGAATCACCTTCAACCCAACCCTCATTGACGAGTAAATACACCTGTCATCAGCTTTCAACGCATTGTAATATCTGATATTCCATATATATGGTTAGGTGTATATAATAAAGACATGATAGTGCCTGATTCGCTATTTGGCATTTTTTCCGATTCAACCCGCTTGAGGGCACTCATGCTCATTCAGTCGGAAGGTGAACTATGTGTCTGTGAACTCACCTTTGCGCTGAATGAAATACAACCCAAGGTTTCGCGCCACCTGGCATTGATGCGGGATGCAGGGATTGTTGAGTCGCGTCGAGAGGGCACCTGGATACACTACCGGATAAATCCCTCCCTCCCTGAGTGGTCGAAGGAGATCATCGGGCATGTGTACGTCCAGCTGAAGGGGCTGAGTCCCTACCGGGACGACAAAAAGCATCTGATCCAAATGAGCAACCGCCCGGAGAGAAACTGTGCCTAAAACTGCAAATATTCTGTTCTGATGTGTTCAATAAATTGACATCGCTGTACCGGGAGAACCGGGATCAGGCGCTCCTGTTACTGGCCATCGTCGGTGTATTCCTGGTCATCTACTTTATTCCTGCCGGTAACGAGCGATTCGACAACGCCGTACTGGAAGCAATCAGACTGAGCCACTGGTATGCGCAGGAGCATGTCATCCTGTGCCTGTTGCCTGCTTTTATCATTGCCGGCGCGATGGCGGTCTATATAAGCCAGGGTTCCGTGATGCGATTCTTGGGGCCGGACGCTTCAAAACCCATTGCCCTGAGTGTCGCATCGATTTCTGGAACCCTGTTGGCAGTCTGCTCCTGCACGGTCCTTCCCCTGTTCGGCGGTATTTACCGCAGAGGCGCAGGACTGGGCGCGGCGACAGCCTTCCTGTACTCAGGTCCGGCCATAAACGTGATGGCCATCGTCGTCACCGCCAAGATACTGGGTTACGAACTGGGCCTGGCCCGCGCTGTGGGTGCAATCGTGTTCGCAATCGTGATCGGCGCCATCATGCACCTGCTGTATCGCAAGGAAGAAGCCGAAAGAAGCCGGGCCTCCGTAACGGGATTTGAGCAGGGCGAAGCCGACAAATCGATAATCGTCACGGTGGTCTTTTTCTCCCTGATGATCGGCATTCTGGTATTTGCCAACTGGGCGGCTGTGGACAACGCAGGCTGGATGTTGGTTTACGGCTACAAGTGGCACATCACGATTTTGCTGGCGATCATTCTGGCGGTCATGCTGGTAATTCGCTGGGGCTGGACAGTGCGTTCACTGGCCATACTCGCAGGACTGGTAGCAGTTAGCGCCTTGCTGGTGCCGGCCACGCCTCAACTACCCTTTGCAATCGGTGCCATCGGCCTGGTCGTGATCGCGGCAATGCGCCCATCAGACCAGGAATGGGCGGAACAAACCTGGGACTTCACAAAACAGATTATGCCGCTTCTGTTGGCCGGTGTGTTCGTGGCGGGATTGCTGTTAGGGCGACCGGGCCACGAAGGTCTGATTCCCTCTGAGTGGGTCAGCATGGCGGTAGGTGACAACTCCCTGCTATCCACGCTGCTGGCCTCTGTTCTGGGTGCCTTCATGTATTTCTCAACGCTGACCGAAGTCCCCATCGTGGAAGGCTTGCTGGGCGCAGGCATGGGTAAAGGACCGGCCCTGGCTCTATTGCTGGCCGGCCCGGCACTTTCATTGCCCAACATGCTGGTTATTCGGTCCATTCTGGGGACTGAGAAAACTGTGGTTTATTGTTCACTGGTGGTCGTGATGGCGACCGTCACTGGTTATGGTTATGGAAATTTCTGGTAAATGTAAAGAGAAGGGTATTGTTATGAAATTCAAAATTTATGGAAGTGGTTGCACCAAATGCAACCTTTTGGCCGCACATGCCGAAACTGCCGCCCAGGAACTGGGAATCAGCTACGAACTCGAAAAAGTGACTGACATTAACAGCATCATTGATGCAGGTGTTATGCATACTCCGGCATTGGCTGTGAACGACAAAATTGTCATCGAAGGTAAAGTATCCAGCGCCGAGAAGATTAAAAAATTCTTGGTATAGTGCCTGGTCAAGAGCAACAGGAAGTGCCTTGCTGGATCGGCGGGCACTTCACGTCACCGTACGAGCAGTACACACAGCAATCACCCTTTTTCGGCTTTAACAACGCGCCGCAGTTTGCGCAGTCATAGAAATACTGACAAGCATCGGTCGGCATCTTGTCCCTGGATTTGTGCCCGCACTCGGGGCAGGTCAGTGTTGAGAAAGGTTCGAAGTCTTTCAAACTCAAAATCACAGTCGTTGAACAACGACGATTATAACGATTGTTTCTGTTTTGGCATTAAGTTCCGAGATGGGTGGTGAGCTCAACCGGTCGACGCACCACATTGGTTAAATCGCTCAGCTGGTGTTTCATAGTTTAGAGTCTTTCTGGGTCGTTCGTTCAGTTGTCGCGCCACAGCGTTCAGCTTCGCTTGCGAGTTTGCTGAGAGGTCCAGTCCCTTAGGGAAGTACTGGCGAAGCAAGCGATTGGTGTTTTCATTGGAACCGCGTTGCCAGGGGCTTCTTGGATCACAGAAGTACACCTGGATGTTGGTCTCCAAGGTAAAGCGTTTGTGGTCGGCCATTTCGGACCCCCGATCCCAAGTCAGTGACTTGTAGAGCTCCCGGGGTAGTTTGTGAGCTTGCTTGATCAAGGCATTGATCACCGTTTTTGTATCCTTACCATCGACCTTCACCAGCACAACGTAACGCGAGTGACGTTCTACCAATGTGGCGATCTGGCTGTTCTTGCTGCCGAAGACGAGGTCGCCTTCCCAGTGGCCCGGTACGGCACGGTCTTCAACCATCGCTGGTCGTTCGCGGATCGATACCGTGTCAGTGATCTGGCCCAGCCCTTCGCCTTTGAGTGACTTGTGCCGCGAGCGCCGCATCGTGCGCCGACTGCGAAGGTGCTGCAGCAGCTCCTTCTTCAAGGCGCCCCGGGCCTGGATAAACAGTGAGCGGTAGATGGTCTCGTGCAACTCCCGGCTCACCGTGGAGGGTGAGCGCCCTAGTGCCGTTGCAATCGATCGAATGGAATGCCCCGCCACCGTGCCACGCGAGATCTCCTCACGTTCTGACAAGGTCAGGGCCAACCTGGAACGCTTCCTCTGTGCCGGGCGAATCCCGCCAGTCTCGGCCAAAATGCGTCTTACCGACGTGTGGCTTCGCTCAAACAAACGCCCAATTGTGTGGAGTGATTCGCCTTTTTGCCAGCGGTCCCACATCAGAGCTCTGTCCGCTTCAGAGTAATATCTTCTTGGTAGGTATTTCCTCATACGCAACATCCTCCTCCCTTATATTAGAGGCTAGGTGTTGCGTTGACCGGTTGAAGTCACAGTCGGAAACAGTCCAACTCACTTTTTCAGTGACTAGTTCTGTTGTCCAGCGGGTAGCAGAACTCCCCTGAGTGTAAATTTCTGGGGAGTCTATCGCCGAGTTCGGCCACAAGCAGCTATACGCTGCTCGATTCAACCAGCGAATTTGCAGGCAAACATCTATTGTCTTTATGCGTTCACCGAATGCTATGAAAGCCCCAGATTTTTCCCATCAGGTGCGGCCCAGTTTCAGGGGCATAGGTCAGAGTGGGGCTCTGATTAATACAAAATCCACAAATGCAATATAAACTTTTGTGTAAAGATCCACGCACTCAGCACCATCGAAGGTCACAGTGAGGATTTTGTTCTTTTTATCGTTATCGATTTCGCCGCCAATTATTTCAATTCCAAAATCGTCAGTCCAAAATTGGACCTTATATTTTTGGTCTTTCCCGGCACCATAACGATTAATAAACAGTTGGCCATAATAAATGTCGGCCGGAATGACGCCCACATCGGCTGGTAGGGTCATAACATATTCCGGGAACGGACCGGCATTCGGACAACAGCCTTCAACTTCCGCATAGCCCGTTAGGTCTCCCGTGAACTCGATTAATTCGGTTTCGGTCTTGCTTGGCTTCTCTGGTTTCTTGGCTTCAATACCGGTGGCGACCAGCATTCCGCAGATCAACAGTGTAAAAACGGACAGCCACTTAATATTACGAATGTTCATAAAACACCTCCTTGGTACAGCTAATGGAACCACTGACAATCTGCCAGTGCCGCTACTGGATCGGGAGATTATTGGATTTTTCTTTGCAGACTTCTTTGAATAATCTGGCAATGGATTAGCGGCTGGTACCGCATATTTAAGTATAGGAGATTGTTACAGAATTGCGATTTGATGCAGCCGATTGAATCTTCTACAAAGTTCGCCTCTGGGTCGGTAGCAGTCAAAGCACACAAATACCGGCTTGGTTCCGCTAGTTGGCGTAAAGCGGGTAGTTGAACTGTTAGTCCATTTAACCCTCAGAACCAACAACTTTAACCGCTCCTATCTGAAATAAAGTTTCAAGCATGTTGGCTGCACCACCATGTTCGACAATTTTCCCGTTGATGATTCTGTCTACATTAACGACACTAATCTCAACAGTTTTTCCAGTCGGTTTCATTTCCATCCAGTTACCCGTATGAATCCCTCGGGCCGTGACCTGGGAAACGACCCATTCGCCTTCAGCGATTTGTCGATCTACTGTTAAATGCAGGTCGGTGAAAGTTGCTCTGACCCCCAGGATATGCGCTTCTGCTCCTGCTATGCCGCATTCATTGCGGACGCCATTATAAATCTCAACATAGCCGGGAGCAACGAACTCAGGAATCCGATCAACGTCTCCGGTGTTCACGACGTGCTCGTAATACTGTCTCACCAGTAGCTTGTTCTGATCTATTGATGACATCGGCTTACCGTGTTCGACTGGTTCTGTTCTAGAATATCAGATAGGTACTGGGTTCTCCTTCGGGTCGATTGCAGAGATGGTCAACTCAGACAAAGAGGTTCCGCTTCCAGTCATAATGCAGTACTAGTGATTTAAGATATAAACCCGTATTTACTATCAGTTCTTAAACAAAAGAAAAACTAATAAAGCTTACCTTTCATTTCCTAACCCACCCCACCCACACCCCCCCTAGTTTGAGGTTGGAATGAACTCTTCTTATTCAGCAATAAAAAGCCCCAATCATTTCTGACCGAGGCTACGATGCAAGGGGTTTCCTAATTAAAATAAGAACAGTTAGCGTCCAGACTTGAGAAGATGGAATAGGAGAGCTTTATGAACCCTCTCGATTTTATGAGTCCTCTTGATTACATCCTTCCAGTTTTGATTTTGCTGTTTGTCATTCTCGCTTTCACAGTCGCCAAAGATGTTGGAAAAGACTGGAAGGGCACTTGGAGATTACTAATTGCCATCCCGGTATCTGGAATGCTTGCTGTACCCCTGAATATCTCAATTGGCACATCCATTGACCCAACCTCGCACAATCTTGCTCCAATCGAGGCTCTGGTGTGGTGCGGCGGTTTCTTTTTCTTTGCCCTGATTATTTGGTGGGCGAAACGCATTCAGCGAGAGGTGAATGAAAATCAACAGGACAAGTAACCATAAATGAACACCAAAAAGCTCCAGGTGCGGAACTGAGGCTGCGGCATTGCTAATTTAAGCTCCCGTTAAGGCTGCCTATGCTAATTTTTATGGGTTGCTAATCGCAACTCCAACGATACTTCTTTTGGCCGTCAAACACTGGCGGCTCTTTTCTTTGTCCAGTAAAAGCGCCCAGGCGCGGTGACCACTGGAGTTGCAGCTGGTTCGCCACGATGCGCGCCAGCGCAGGGTTCTGTACCAGTTTACAGGTCTTGGGGCGATGGGGCCGATCCCAGGCGGCTTGATCTGCCACGTTGGCTCGATAATGCGGTCGGCCGCCATTGCGGTTGATCTCTCTACTGACCGTCGATGGTGCACGTTCTAATGATGCTGCAATCGACTCTAAAGAATCGTTTTTCCGCCAGCGGTCCCAAGAGTTGAGTTACTCTTCCGGGTTACGATGAGCCAGCCCCGGAACGAGTATACTTCGCGGCTAACCGAAACACGACTGCGAACTCCATGATGCATCCAACCACCCGCTTTTTATTTGTTGTTCTCATACTTACGTTATCCGCTACACTCGCCGCCCGCGCCGAAGTCCCATTGGGAGATGACCTTCATTCGATCGCAGGTGCCGCAACGATGCTGCGCGACCCCGCCGAAGATTTTCACGCTCTCCTGAATGAGCATTGGGCTACCGCAGAAAAGGAACAGATCTTTTTCCGTACCGATCCGGATGCCTTCAGGCCCAACGGCAAACTGCCAGAGGTAACAGCGCAAGCCCGGGCCCGACGACAGGCCTATAACGAGGACATCCTGAAACGCCTGGAAGCTATCGATGAAAGCAGCCTGGAAGGGCAGGACAGGATCAGTTTCAGGTTATTTCGTTATGAACGGGAAACCGAAAGGGAATCCTACCGCTACTACGATCATCGTTTTCCCATCAGTAGCCTGACGGGTTATCACAGTTATTTCGGTCAGGCCCCGGCCAACATGTCGTTCAATACAGTGGACGATTACGAACGGTACCTGGTCAGCCTGGCGGACTACCCGCGCTATAACAGGGAAAACATGGCCTTGCTTCGGGAAGGAATGGAGACTGGCTATACCCAGTACTGTAAATCGATGGAGGGCTATGAAAGCACGATCAGTGAGTTCATCGTGGGTGATGTCAGCCAAAGTGACTTTTACGCACCTTTTCTCGATTTTCCGTCGACCGTTCCGGAAGACTTTCGGCAAGACCTCGCAGGGCGGGGCAGGGAACTGATAAGCAACAAGGTCATTCCCGCCTACCGTGAGTTCTATCTCTTTTTCACCGGCGAATACCAAGCTGCCTGTCGCAGTGACGTCGGCATCACCAGTCTCGAAGGGGGTGATGACTACTACACTTACCTGATTCGCTACTTCACGACTACAGACATGACGCCCCGTGCGATTCACGATCTGGGGTTGCGCGAGACCAAACGCATCCGCAGTGAAATGGATGCTGTCATTGCATCAACGGGTTTCGAGGGCAGCTTCCAGGACTTCCTCGAATTCCTGCGTACTGACCCGCAGTTTTATGCCACGGATTCGCAGGACCTGCTGGAGAAGATTTCGTATATAACCAAGAAAATGGACGGTTTGATGCCGCGCTACTTCGGACTGCTGGCCCGGAATACTTACGAGGTCCGCGGGGTTCAGGGGCGTGGCGCATATTATGTCAGCGGTGAGGCGGGCGGCAAAACTGCCGGAATATACTTCATTGATGTCAATGACTTGCAAGCACAACCTCTCTACAACTTCGAAGCTTTGAGTCTGCACGAGGCGGTGCCGGGCCACCACCACCAGGGCGCCGTGGCCATGGAACTCGACGTACCCGAGTTTCGCAAGAAAGCGGAAGCCGTATTGGGTGCCGGCTTCGACATCCGCGCCTTCCACGACGTCATCGTCGGTAATGGCTCACTGCCCATCGAGGTACTGGAGGAAATCGTTAATGAATGGATTACAGACAGTAAAGTGGAGACAATGCCATGACTGACAAAAACGCCGAACTTCACAGCTGGGAAGATATCCAGCTTGAGCAGTTAAACCCGGATCTTGGCCGGAAAATGATCACCGGCCAGAACGTGATGCTGACGCAAATATTTTTGAAGAAAGGGTGCATTGTCCCCAAACACAGCCATCACAACGAGCAGGTCACTTACGTGGTGGAAGGCGCCCTGAAATTTCTGCTGGGTGAGAACCAGGGCGAAGAGGTCATCGTCCGGGCCGGCGAAGTATTGCTTATCCCTTCCAACCTGCCGCACAGTGCCGAAGCGCTCGAAGATACGTTTGATATCGACATCTTCGACCCACCGCGGGAAGACTGGCTGGATGGCAGTGATAGCTACCTGAGGGGATCGAAGGAATAATCCGCCTCAATCCAGCAGGCTCAAATCCCTGACCGCTCCCTTGTCGGCACTGGTGACCATCTTGGCGTAGGTCTTTAACGCAGCAGTCACCTTGCGCGGGCGCTCTTGCGCCGGTTTCCACGCCTGGTCGCCACGTGCGTTCATATCGGCACGGCGCTTTGCCAGCGTGTCGTCATCCAGCACAAGGTTAATGCTGCGATTGGGAATGTCGATCTCAATGACGTCACCGTGTTCAATCAGTGCGATGGCGCCGCCTGCCGCGGCTTCTGGCGAGATATGGCCAATCGAAAGCCCGGATGTACCGCCGGAAAAGCGGCCGTCGGTCAGCAATGCACAGACCTTGCCCAGGCCTTTCGACTTCAGGTAAGAAGTGGGATAGAGCATTTCCTGCATGCCCGGTCCACCGCGCGGCCCTTCGTAACGGACCACCACAACTTCACCGGCTGATACCTGGTTGGTCAGGATGGCTTTCACGGCATCGTCCTGGCTTTCGCAGATGTGGGCGGTTCCTTTGAACACCAGGTTTGACTCGTCCACCCCCGCGCTTTTAACCACACAGCCGTCCTCGGAGATGTTGCCGAACAGCACCGCCAGGCCACCTTCGCTGGAATAAGCATGTTCCAGTGAGCGAATGCACCCATTTTCCCTGTCCGTATCCAGCGAGGGCCAGCGCGTCTCCTGGCTGAATGCTTGCTGGGTCGGAATCCCGGCCGGGCCTGCCGAGAAAAACTTTTGCGTCGCCGCATCAACTGTGCCTGCGATGTCCCACTGTTCCAGCGCGGCCGCCATCGAGGGGCTGTGGACGGTGGTGCAGTGGCGGTGCAGCAACCCGGCGCGATTCAGTTCGCCCAGAATGCCCATCACGCCGCCGGCGCGGTGAACGTCTTCCATGTGGTATTTCTGAGTGCTCGGCGCCACTTTGCATAACTGCGGCACCTTGCGCGACAGGCGGTCGATGTCCGACAACGTGAAGTCCATTTCGGCTTCCTGCGCAGCAGCCAGGAGATGCAGGATGGTGTTGGTCGATCCACCCATCGCGATATCCAGGCACATGGCGTTTTCGAATGCGTCGAAGCTGGCGATGCTGCGGGGCAGGGCGGATTCATCATCATTGCGGTAGTAACGCTCGCACAGCTCGACAATCAGGTGGCCGGCACGTTTGAATAACTGTTCGCGGTCGACATGGGTTGCCAGGGTGGAACCGTTACCGGGCAGGCTCAGTCCCAGCGCCTCGGTGAGGCAGTTCATCGAATTGGCCGTGAACATGCCGGAACAGGATCCACAGGTCGGGCAGGCCGAGCGCTCATACTCTGCCACCACTTCGTCGGAAACGCTTTCGTCAGCCGCAATCACCATGGCGTCCACCAGGTCCAGCTTGTTTTCCGAGAGCCTGGTCTTGCCGGCCTCCATCGGGCCGCCGGAGACGAACACTACCGGAATGTTCAGCCGCAACGCGGCATTCAGCATGCCCGGGGTGATCTTGTCGCAATTGGAAATGCATACCATGGCATCGGCGCAATGCGCATTGACCATGTACTCCACCGAGTCCGAAATGATGTCGCGGGAAGGCAGGCTGTACAGCATGCCGTCGTGTCCCATCGCAATACCGTCATCCACCGCGATGGTGTTGAATTCTTTGGCAACCCCGCCAGCGGCTTCGATTTCTCGGGCCACCAGTTGGCCCATGTCCTTCAGGTGGACGTGCCCGGGCACGAACTGCGTGAACGAATTGACCACCGCGATGATGGGTTTGTGAAAGTCCGCGTCTTTCATCCCGGTTGCGCGCCACAGCGCCCGGGCCCCGGCCATGTTACGGCCGTGAGTCGAAGTCTTAGATCGAAAATCTGGCATGCCTGTGCATCTCTGAAAGGAACTGGCCTAGCGTAATTGAAAACGCGGTGTTCAACCAGTCGAAAAATAGAGGTAATCTTGCAATGAGCCGTCCCCCGGGGATTACTGACCGGATTGATTACTTAAGGAGAAATCATGGATCTGAAACTGGCTGGAAAATCCGCCATTGTCTGCGCTTCGAGCAAAGGACTGGGCAAAGCCTGTGCCCTGGCGTTGGCAGGGGAGGGAGTTAATGTCCTGATTTGCGGGCGTACTGCCGAAACGCTGGAAGCCGCCGCGGCGGAGATCGAATCGGCCACAGGCGGAAACGTCCGCTTCGAAGTCGCGGATGTCACCACTAGTGAAGGCCGCGACACCCTGCTGGCAGCTTGCCCGCAGCCGGACATCCTGGTCAACAATGCAGG
>Ga0265306_10001081_pt1 | contig 13298 bp, 15 predicted proteins | sample Helome_3_FD_192493 | JGI IMG/M metagenome (GOLD analysis project Ga0265306, IMG submission 192493) | Marine sediment microbial communities from subtidal zone of North Sea - Hel_20160420 (Illumina Assembly) | ecosystem: Environmental > Aquatic > Marine > Subtidal zone > Sediment ...
GAGGAACGAAGTGACGAGTAATCCTGCCGTCCCAGCCAGACAAACAGGACTGGCAGTGACACGGGCTGCTTTCAGTGTGCGCGGATTGTTCAGACATCGATAAGAACTGATATTCATGAACGGAATACCTCCATCAGATTCTGACAGCCGCATGCTGGTGTTTGCCGGTAACGCAAACCCGCACCTGGCACAGTCAATTGCGAACCAGTTGCGCCTGCACATGGGTGACGCGCATGTCGACAGTTTCAGCGACGGCGAGGTGCAGGTCGAGATCATGGAAAACGTCCGTGGCAAGGACGTGTTTATCGTGCAGCCGACGTGTGCGCCGACCAATGACAATCTGATGGAATTGCTGGTGCTGATCGATGCGGTGCGACGTTCGTCAGCTTACCGTATTACTGCGGTCATCCCGTATTTCGGGTATGCCCGCCAGGACCGCCGGCCGCGCTCCGCACGCGTACCGATTACGGCGAAAGTGGTTGCCACCATGATCGGGACGGTCAAGGCCGACCGCGTACTGACGGTTGACCTGCATTCCGACCAGATCCAGGGGTTTTTCGATATCCCGGTGGACAACGTGTATGCATCACCGATCCTGCTGGGTGATGTCTGGCGGCAGAAATACCCGGATATGGTGGTGGTGTCCCCCGATGTCGGCGGCGTGGTGCGTGCGCGTGCGCTGGCCAAGCGCCTGGATGACGCGGACCTGGCGATTATCGACAAGCGTCGTCCGCGCCCCAACGAGGCGCGCGTCATGAATATCATCGGCGAAGTCGAGGGCCGGACCTGTGTCCTGGTGGACGACCTTGTCGATACGGCCGGCACCCTGTGTCTCGCAGCCACGGCCCTGAAGGAACACGGTGCGTCCCGTGTGGTCGCTTACTGTACGCACCCGGTCCTGTCAGGGTCCGCGGTCGAGAATATCGCGGCCTCTGAACTGGATGAACTGGTGGTAACCGATACGATCCCGCTGCGCGAGGATGCCATGCAGTGTGACCGGATCAGGCAATTGAGTGTCGCTGCGATGCTGGCGGAGACCATGCGCCGGATCAGCAACGAGGAGTCCGTCAGTTCACTGTACATGGACTGATACAAATTAACCGTGGTGTCCCGTTGCGGGGCGCCGTATACCTGCTTTCCTGGTCGCGGGAGGGCTTAACCGACACCGCAAGGTGTTAATTGTTGGAGAAGTAACATGGCTATCAGTTTTGAATTGAATGCAGAGCCGCGTAATGACACGGGTAAGGGTGCGAGCCGCCGCCTGCGTCGTGCCGGCAAGGTGCCTGCCATCATGTACGGTGGCGGGAAAGATCCCGAGTCGCTCACGCTCTCGCACAACGAGGTATTGCGTAATCTCGAGCACGAGGCGTTTTACTCGCACATCCTGACCATCAAGGTCGGCGGCAGTGACACGCCCGTCATCCTGCGTGACATGCAGCGCCACCCGAGCAAGCCCGTTGTGATGCATATGGATCTGCAGAGGATCAGTGCGCGCGAGAAACTGAAGACGAATGTGCCGCTGCACTTTATTGGTGAAGATACGGCGCCGGGTGTGAAGGCCGGTGGTCTGGTTTCGCACGAGTTGACGGAAGTTGCAGTCGAATGTCTGCCGAAGGACCTGCCGGAATTCATCGAGGTGGATATCTCCGCTCTGGATATCGGCGATTCCATTCGCCTGTCTGCAGTGACAGTACCTGACGGCGTGACCCTGACCGAGCTTGCGCGTGGCGAGGGCCATGACCTCAGTGTGGTCTCCATTCACGTGCGGCGTGCCGAGGAAGAAGAACCGACCGAGGCCCCGGCGGCAGAAGGCGAGGCTGCCGAAGGCGAGGCTGAAGGCGGTGAGTCCGGCGAAGAAAGCTAGGCGATCTGCGGATGGCGCAAGCTGTAAACCGGCGCGCAAGCCAGAATCAGCAATGCCGGGTGTAGCATGCAGGTTGAACTGATTGCCGGCCTCGGTAACCCCGGTAGCAAGTACGAACAGACCCGGCATAATGCCGGGTTCTGGTTTGTGGATGCGGTCGCGCGCCAGTATCACGCGCAGTTCCGTGCGGACAGCAAGTACAAGAGCGACACGACCCGTTGCACCATTGCCGGTCATGACTGCCGGCTGCAAAAGCCGATGGACTATATGAATTGCAGTGGTCGTCCCGTCGCCGCACTCGCCGGTTTCTACCGGATTCCCCGTCATTCCATCCTGGTGGCGCACGATGATCTTGATCTGCCACCCGGCACGGTACGGCTGAAAAAGGACGGTGGTCACGGCGGTCACAACGGCCTGCGCGACCTGATCCCGCAACTCGGCGGCAAGGACTTCCTGCGCCTGCGCATCGGCATCGGTCATCCGGGCCACCGCGATGACGTTGTGGGCTATGTGCTGAAGGCGCCCTCGAGTGCAGACCGTGCGCTGATCGAACGCGCCATCGACGACGCCCTGGCCGTCCTGCCGAAGATCGTTGGCGGTGATATCGAAGCGGCGATGAAGGATTTACACACCGCTGGAAGTTAAGCGTATATCCCCCTCTCCCTCTGGGAGAGGGTTGGGGAGAGGGGGTATATGGACTCTTGTATTGTCCCCTCTTCCTGCCCTTCTCCCTCCGGGAGAAGGGACTCCCTGATTTGAAAGTTTGGAAAACTTTATATGAGCGTTAAATGCGGCATCGTCGGATTGCCCAACGTCGGCAAGTCCACACTCTTCAATGCCCTGACCGAGGCAGGCATCCAGGCCGAGAACTACCCGTTCTGCACCATCGATCCCAACGTTGGTATCGTACCGGTGCCGGATCCGCGCCTGCAGCGACTGGCCGATATCGTCAGGCCGCAAAAGGTCATCAATACCGCGATGGAGTTCGTCGACATTGCCGGGCTGGTCGAGGGGGCATCGAAAGGCGAAGGGCTGGGTAACAAGTTTCTTGCCAACATCCGCGAGACGGATGCCATCTGCATGGTCGTGCGCTGTTTCGAGGACGACAACGTGGTGCATGTGAGCGGCAGGGTCGATCCGTTGCGCGATATCGAGGTGATCAATACCGAACTGGCGCTGGCCGACCTGGAGACTGTGGAAAAAGGCATCCAGCGCGTTGGCAAGATCGCGAAGAGCGGCGACAAGGAAGCGAGGGCCAAACTGTCCCTGCTGGAAGCGGTACGCGAACACCTGGACAAGGGCCGCATGGTCATCAGCATGGGGCTGGACGAAGAGCAGGACGCACTGTTGCAGGATCTGCACCTGCTGACGGCCAAGCCGGTCCTGTACATCGCGAACGTGGCCGAGGACGGATTCGGGGATAACCCGCACCTGGCAGCTGTGGAGCAACATGCTGCAGAGGAAGGTGCGCAGGTCGTCGCCGTGTGTGCCGCCATCGAGGCGGAGATAGTCGAGCTGGATGCGGATGAGCGCCAGGAATACCTGGCCGAACTGGGAATCGATGAGCCGGGCCTGAACCGGGTGATCCGTGCCGGTTACCGGCTGCTCAGCCTGCAGACCTATTTCACAGCCGGTGAAAAGGAGGTGCGTGCCTGGACGACACCGGTGGGTGCCACGGCTCCCCGTGCCGCGGCCGAGATCCACACCGATTTCGAGAAGGGGTTCATCCGCGCGGAGGTCGTCGCCTACGACGATTTCATCGAATACGGCGGCGAGCAGGGTGCAAAGGAGGCCGGCAAGTTGCGACTCGAGGGCAAGGATTATATTGTGCAGGACGGCGATGTCATGCACTTCCGGTTTAACGTGTAGCGGCACCTGTCGCCGGACTCCCGAGACAGTCGAGGTAAACAATGGCAAAACCGAATGCAGAGGAACTACACCGGGTGCTGGAAGTCGCCGCACGACTGGCCAGTGATGACTCCGATGAAGGTGCGCTGGCGCGCTGCGTGCTGTATTTGCACGATCGAAATCAGCGCCTCGAGGACGTCTACGAGCATGTAGAAAACTATTTACACAGCGGTATGGCGGATCAGGAGCATGCACGTCTGGTCACCACGCTCGATCAGGCCAGGGAGGCCGAGCATCGCCAGGGGCATGAGGACTCCGATGAGCCACTGGGGCTCTGAGGGCTGGCCGGGCCTCCCGTAATGCTGCAGGACCGGCCGGGGAACTTGTCCGCACACACCCTTTTCAGGTAATCTGTACTGCAAAAGGGGTCGGTGCCATCTCTGTTTAAGAACTGGAAATGGCACCGACCCCTTTTCCCCGTTTGGCTACGTAGCTCAGCTGGTTAGAGCACAGCACTCATAATGCTGGGGTCGGTGGTTCAAGTCCACCCGTAGCCACCATCCTAATATCGAAGTTCTTGCCAGGCGTTAATCACCTTCTCTTGCCTGTCGCAGAGACCCGCTTGATTTATAGATACAGCGATGCCGGGTAATAGAGGTTGACCGAAATTACAGTGGCCTGCTGGCATGCAGTCGCAGACAGGCCGGCCATGAGATGCAGACACCAGCGGTCAGGAGACTGACTAGCGGTGTGTGTAGGGAACAAAATGTCCGGTGGTCTGTCCCCGATTGGCCTCGCCAAGCTGCTCCTGGTGGCGCAGCATGGCCAGATGACCCTGGTATTCGGACAGGTCCTCTTGCCAGTTGATGCAGCCGCGCAGCAGTCCGATCAGCACGAGGCTGCCGATCAGCAGTACCGCGATGAATTCGTGATACGGGAACTGTTCGTGATAGAGGGCCATCGTCAGGCCGATGCACACTAGTGCGGGCATCTGCATGCCGTTGGCGAATGCCCCTTTTACGATATGCATGATGAGTGTCAAGGCGCCGGGCCTGGAAGGGTTCCGGCTACTGGCTGCACTGTGTGCCTTGTGCTGCTGCATCTCATGTTCTCCGTTTTATTGGTATTTTTTCTGCCTACAAGGGACAGGGTAACGGGCGACTGCCGGTTCGTAAATTGTCCTTAGGTACTAGGATTCCTGTGCATTCATGCTGAACGGTGCGGCCAGTGGTTCGCCGATGAACACACCCTGCCCCGGCCATTCAACGCTTTTCCAGTAGGCCTCGATCAGGGTTTCGCCATCCAGGTAGCGGTCGATGACGATATCCGGACGCGGGAATTTCTGCGGGAAGTTGCAGGGTTCGGTTACTGCACCGTAGCTGCCACTTGCCCCGGCCTGCAGCCAGCGCAGGATGCTCATCTGCCGGCCGTTCGAGTCCAGTCGGCCCCCGGCCGAGGTGAGATGATCGGCGATCGCCCCGGGCAGGAATGAATTGGTCTCGAGTTTGTCAACACGGACAAGCCCGGTGAAATAAAACAGGATGTCGTCGCGGTACTGCAGAATATCGCGCGATATGATTTGTAGCCGGAAACGGTCGGCCTGCATCAGGCGGATGCCCTGGTAGTAGCGGGCACGCACGTTGCGCGCCCGGTCACTGCTACTGACAAGGTACCCGGAACCCGCGGGCCTGGTCCCGTCGGCAGCCACTCCCCGGTCGATCAGTGTCTTGACCGAGTCGAGGTCCTGCCCGGCCAGCAGCATGGCCGGGCGCCAGCCGAAATCATCCCGTGGGCGCCGGCTGCGGCTGTCGAAATAGGGATTTGCACGTGTCGGTTTGCAGGTTGCCGCACAGAAACCGGCATCGAAGCCGGCCGCAAAGGCGGTTGTTATGGACATGCAACCGACCCGGAAGGGCACTGTCCAGGCCAGTGCATAGGCCTGCACACTGGCGGGTGTCTGCCGTTCAACGCTGGCGCGGATGGCGCGGAATTCCTCCGGCCGCATGACATTGTCGCCCGGCCTGAACGTCACGTGAATGACATTGGCGGACGGAATTTGCCGTCTGTCGATATAGTAGTCGGCGATCTGCACGCTGAGCGGGTCGCTTGTATTGACGATCAGCGCCAGGTGTTCGGGACCCAGACCGGCAATTTGCGCTGGCGGTTCATGCTGGGCTGCAGGCGTACCCGGATCACACGCAGTCAGGAGCAACAGCAGTAATGGCGCCAGGGCAGCAGGCAGTCGGTTCGCCTGTCCGGCACGTGCCAGAGCCATGCCGTGCACTCAGTTTCTGGCGGCCGCGAAATCCACCATGCGCTGCGTGGCCTTCAGTGCCCTGACACGGATGTCCTCGGGGACATGGATCTCATTGCTGCCGTTTTTCAGGACATCGGCCAGATTGCGCAGATGATTCATCGCCATCCAGGGGCAGTGTGCGCAGCTTTCGCAGGTTGCACCTTCACCGGCGGACGGTGCTTCCATAAAGATCTTGTCCGGTGCGGCCTGGCGCATCTTGTAGAAGATGCCGTTATCGGTGGCAACGATAAACCGGGGGTTGGGCAGCTCCTTCGCGGCATTGATGAGCTGCGTCGTCGACCCGACCACATCGGCAAGTGCGATTACGCTGTCCGGCGACTCCGGGTGCACGAGGATGGCGGCATCGGGATAGTGGTTGACCATGTTCTGGATGGCTTCGGCCTTGAAGCGTTCATGCACGATGCAGCTGGCCTGCCAGAGCAGCATGTCGGCACCGGTAATGCGCTGTACGTAATTGCCAAGGAAACGGTCCGGCGCCCAGAGAACCTTCTTGCCCTGTTCCTTTAGGTGCCGGACCACGTCGACGGCAATACTGGATGTGACCACCCAGTCCGCCCGCGCCTTGACCTCGGCACAGGTGTTGGCATAAACGACGACCGTTCGATCGGGGTGGGCATCGCAGTAGGGTATGAATTTTTCCGGCGGACAGCCGAGATCGAGCGAACATTCGGCCTGCAGGGTCGGCATCAGCACACGCTTCTCGGGATTGAGTATCTTGGCGGTCTCCCCCATGAAGCGCACACCCGCAACCACCAGTGTACTGGCCGGGTGGCGGTTGCCGAAGCGCGCCATTTCGAGCGAATCGGCCACCGTGCCGCCGGTTTCGTCGGCGATCATCTGCAGGTCTTCATCGGTGTAATAATGCGCCACCAGTACCGCGTCCTTTTCCCGGAGCAGCGTCTTGATCTCGCTGATCAGGGCCTCGCGTTCGCCCGGTGCATAGTCGGGCACACCCACGCTGCCGGGCAGCGGGTAGACCGGTTCCGTCAGGATGGGTGGTATGTCTGTTTCCTGGTCTACACTCATGCGTGCTGCATTCCGCTCCAGGGTTTCTTCACAATATATTATACAACTTATTGATTTATAAGTTCCCTGTGCCTGATCAGGGTAGGCGGGCAGTCAGGTTTGCGCGCTGATCTGCTCAAGGAGGTCGGCGGCTTCGGCATCGCCCTGGTCAGCCGCCTTTTGCAACCACTGGCGTGCGGCATCCGGGTCGCGCAACACGCCGTGGCCGCCCATGTACATCATGCCCAGGTTGGTCTGGGCATCCATAAAGCCCTGTTCGGCGGCCTCCCGGTACCACTGCGCGGCCATGGCCAGGTCGCGCTCCCTGCCGGCGCCTTCATCGTACATGACGCCCAGATTGTACTGCGCCTCGGCATCACCGAGCTCCGCCAGTGGCAGCCACTCTTCGTAGGCCGCGTCGTAATCACCTTTCAGGTAGGACTGATAGCCACCGCCGAGGATGGTCCATGTCGGCATGCCGGCCATCAGGCGGGGGTGAAAGCCAGGTTAATCATCGACATGCCAAACATTCTAATCGCATTGTCAAGATAAAGTATAGCCAAGGGTGGGTAGGGCCCATAAAATGAGGCTATTGCCGGGGATGAATTCCGGCAGAGGCACCTGGACGTGAAAGCACAAGCGGCATTTCAGGTCTATTTTATAATTATATGAATGTGGTCCCGGCAATGTACCGTGTCTCCAAGTCTGTCGCCTTCTGTTACGGACACCGCCTGCTGAATTACCAGGGCAAGTGCGCGCACCTGCACGGGCATAATGCACGTGCCGTCATCACGCTCGAGAGCGGGCAGCTGGACGCGCTCGGCATGGTGGAGGATTTCGGTCATGTGAAGCAGCTGGTGTGGGACTGGCTCGATGCCGAAATCGACCACACGTTGCTGCTGCACCGGGACGATCCCGTGCTGCCGGTGCTGCAGGCGGCCGGGGAGCGGGTACGGGTGACGGATTTCAATCCGACCGCGGAAAACATCGCCCGCATGATCTTTGACCATGTCGCGGCCGAAGGATATCCAGTCGTTGATGTGACCCTGTGGGAAACTGAAACGAGTTACGCCAGTTACCGGCGGGTGGATTGAGCCAGGTCAGGGCCGAACCGGTTTACCTGTGACTATCGATATAAACAGAACAGGTTACAAGTGTATGTACCGAGTTTTTCTTGCCTTGCTGCTGTTCTCGACCACACTGTGTGCTGCGGTTGACGCAATCGATGCGGACGAGGATTTCCTGCAGTTTAATGATCAGCCGCTGGAAGAACCGCTCACCTTTCCCGACTGGTTCAAGCTCAGCTTCCTTGATATAGCGGAGGACCTGGCCGAGGCCAGGGCGGCCGGCAAGGCCGGCCTGATCATCTATTACGGGCAAAAATACTGTGCCTATTGCCGGCAGTTCCTCGAGAAGGACCTTGCAAGGGAAGACATCAGGAACTACATGCTGGAACACTACGATGTGATCGGCATCGATATTCATGGGCATCGCATGGTGACGGATACCGCCGGTAATACAATGAACGAGGCCCGGCATGCGGTACGCGAGGCAACCAACTTTACGCCCTCGGTCGTGTTTTACACGACCGGGGGAGAGGAAGCGCTGCGCCTGCGCGGTTACTACCCCCCGTACCGCTTCAGGGCGGCGCTGGAGTATGTTGCGGACGGCCACTTCCGTAACGAGCGGTTCCGCGAATACCTGGCGCGGGCGGATGTCCCGCTGATTTTCGAGCCGGGGGACCTGAGTGAGGAGCCATATTTCCTCGCGGGACCGTATATGCTGGACCGGAGCCGGATCAGAGGGGAGCGACCGCTGGTGGTGTTTTTCGAACAGGGCAATTGCCATGCCTGTGACATTCTGCATACCGGGCCGTTGCAGGACGAGCAGATCCGCGCGCGCCTGGAACAGCTGGAAACGGTCCAGCTCTCGTACTGGTCGGATACCCCGGTGATTACGCCGGCCGGTGAACGTACGACGGCCAGGAAGTGGGCGGAGCAGCTCGGTCTTTTCTACACGCCGACCTTGATCTTTTTCGATACGAACGGCACCGAGATCATACGGGTCGACTCGGTCGTGCAGTTCTATCGCCTGCGTAATGTGCTCGACTATATCCTGACCGGCGGATACCGCCGTTATGCCACGTTCCAGCGCTGGCGCGAATCGCGCCGTCCGCAAGTGTTCCTCGAATAGGAGACGCTACTGTCAGCCGGGCCTGAGCGGCCGTTGCAGGCAGGCAACGTCTGCAGGCTAGTTGTCCTGCCAGCGCCGGAAGATCAGTGTGGCGTTGGTGCCGCCAAAGCCGAAGCTGTTGGACATCATGATATTGGTTCCGGCATTGTCGATGTGTTCACGAATAATCGGGAAGTCGGCACCCAGCGGGTCGATTTCGCTGATATTGGCGGACGCGCACAGGAAGTCCTCCTGCATCATGAGCAGGGAAAAGATCGTCTCGTGGACGCCGGCGGCACCAAGCGAGTGACCTGACAGCGCCTTGGTCGAATTGATCTTCGGGATGTTGTCGCCAAACACCGTGCGTACCGCTTCCAGTTCGCGCATGTCGCCGACCGGAGTGCTGGTGCCGTGCGCATTGATGTAGTCGACCGGCTCGTCCACGGTTTTAAGTGCCTGCTGCATGCAGCGAACGGCACCCTCGCCGGACGGCTGTACCATGTCATAGCCGTCGGATGTGGCGCCGTAGCCGACCACCTCGGCATAGATCTTTGCACCACGTGCCCTGGCGTGCTCCAGTTCCTCGAGGACCACCATGCCTCCACCGCCGGCGATGACGAAACCATCGCGGGTGACGTCGTAAGGGCGGGAGGCGGTTGCAGGCGCGTCGTTGTACTTGGATGACAATGCACCCATTGCGTCGAACATCAGTGTCAGCGTCCAGTGCAGCTCTTCGCCGCCGCCGGCGAATACAATATCCTGCTTGTCGAACTGGATCAGTTCATAGCCATTACCGATGCAATGCGCACTGGTGGAGCAGGCCGAACTGATCGAGTAATTGACGCCGTGTATCTTGAAGGGTGTGGCGAGGCAGGCGGAGTTGGTGCTCGACATGGTCCTCGGCACCATATACGGGCCGACGCGTCGCAGACCTTTTTCGCGCAGCAGGTCGATGGCCAGGGCGACATTCTCGGTGGAGGCCCCGCCCGATCCCGCAATCAGGCCGGTGCGTTCGTTGGACACCATGTTATCGGGGAGGCCGGAATCATTGACGGCTTCCTGCATGGCGATGTAATTGTACGCCGCGCTGTTGCCCATGAACCGGCGCAGCTTGCGGTCGATGAGTTCAGCTGTATCGATATTGAGTGTGCCGGCGATGTGGCTGCGAAAGCCGAGCTCGCGGTATTCATCGACATACTCGATACCCGAACGGCCTGTGCGCAGCGAATCCGTCACTTCATTAGTGTTGTTCCCGATGCTTGAAACGATGCCCAACCCGGTAACTACGACACGACGCATAATCCAGTTCCTAAAAGTTCTCTGTTGATGTGAAGAGGCCGACACGAAGATTGGCGGCAGTGTAGATTTCGCGGCCGTCGACTTCCATGATGCCGTCGGCAATGCCCATATTCAGTTTGCGTTGAATGACACGCTTCATGCTGATGCGGTAGGTTATCAACCTGTTTTTCGGTGTGACCTGGCCGGTGAACTTGACCTCGCCAGCGCCCAGGGCGCGGCCCCGGCCCGGGCTGCCGGCCCAGCCGAGGTAAAAACCCACCAGTTGCCACATGGCATCGAGTCCAAGGCAGCCCGGCATGACGGGGTCATTCTCGAAGTGACATTCGAAAAACCACAGGTCGGGTTTGACATCAAGTTCCGCAATGATCTCGCCCTTGCCGTTTTCACCGCCATTGTTGCTGATGCTGGTGATGCGGTCGAACATCAGCATCGGGGGCAGCGGGAGCTGGGCATTGCCGGGCCCGAACAGGCGTGCATGTCCGCAGTCGAGCAGTTCTTCGTAGGTGTAGCTGCTGCTTTTGCCCTTAGCCGCTGGCGGGGCGCCGGTTTGCCCTGATTGAGTCATGGGAAATGCATAACCTGATTGATAGCAAGTCGCGTATTCTAGTCTATTTTGCGCCCGCTTGTATGCTGATCCGGGCAGCGCCGCTGCCGGTACAGCCGCTGATGCCGGCTAGTCCCTGAAATTGATGTACTGCAGCGGGAGTTCTGTTGAGTATTCTTTCAAGTGACTGATTATATTCTGTAAATCGTCACGTTTCTTGCCGCTTACGCGTAGCTTGTCACCCTGTATGCTGGCCTGCACCCTGATTTTGGTGGCCTTGATCTGCTTGACCAGCTGGCGGGCGGTATCCTGATCGATGCCATGACGCACGGTGATGTCCATGCTTGCCTTGTTGCCGCTGACAGTGACTTCGCCTTCACTGAGAGCGGCAACATCGACGCCACGCCTGGCCATCTTTTTGTGCAGGATGTCGAGCACCTGCCGGATCTGGAATTCATTGTCGCCGTGGATTGTCAGGAGGTGTTCGTTCTGCTCGACACGTGCACCGGAGCCCTTGAAATCGAAGCGGTTGGCTACCTCGCGGTTGGTCTGGTCAACCGCGTTGGTGATTTCATGAAGGTCGACTTCGGAAACAACGTCAAAGGAAGGCATCCCGGTCTCCATGCAGCCTGAGTGAGTGGTACTACAGGCACAGGATTATAGTGAATCCGGGCGGTCTGTGGAATGTATCAGTCGGCCGGTAGGCAGACCGGGTATGATCGGCTCAGTCTTTGCGCCTGAACCACGGAAACAGACGGGACAGCAGGCCGCGGCGACGTTTCCGGTTTGCATCCCGGGATTCTGCGCCGGCCGACGCAGAGGTTTCTGCATCGGCGTCGCCTCGCTCTGCTGCTTCTTTAGCTGCAGCAGCCATAGCCGCCTTCGTCATTTCCGCATGTTCATCCGGCGAGTAGTAGTCATCGGGCACGGTGATGACGATGGTTTCCTCTTCTGCAACGGCGCTGGGGGCAAACGGTGTTTTCACGGCCGTGTCTTCTTCGGTGCCCACCAGTTCGAGGTCCGGCAGCGGCTCCATCACGGCCTCGGGCATGGCGTCGGCCGGGTCAAGCTCGACGGTATCGCGTGTGCTGTCCGGCGCTGGCGCCGGCTGGCTGGCCGGTGCATGTACGGCCTGGTTGCCACCCTGGCGTGCGGCTTCCTGCAGATTACCGGTTGCCGATGACAGCATCGATTCGAAACTGGTCGTAGCGCTCAGCTCCGGTGCGGCGACACCGATGCTGACCGACAGGCGGACCGTTGTGGCGTTGATTTTCAGGTCTTGTGCGTGGACGTCATGGATGATGCGGTTCGCCAGGTTGCGGATACCGTCGTTACTCATGCCCGGCAGGAGCAGGGCAAACCTCGAACTCCCGATGCGTGCGGCCATGTCCTCCTGCCGGATACAGGCAGACAGGACGCCGGCGACTGACTTGACGGCCGTCATGGTTGCCGCATCTCCATGCAGCTTGAAAACCTCGCCGAAATCATCGATATCGATAAAGAACAGTGCAAGTGCGGATTTATGCCGTACGGAATAGGCCAGGAGTTCCTGACCCCGCTCCATGAATGCGGTTTCGTTGGGCAGTCCGGATGACGGGTCGACCAGTGCCTGGTCCTCCAGCGTCATGGTTTCCTGTGTCAGGGTCTGTTCGGTGCTGTAGGCGTCGGCATGTGCCTGGGTTCTGGCCAGCAGGTGGACGGCATCGAACGGCTTGCCAATAAAATCCGTCGCACCGGCCTCGGTTGCACGCTGCATGGTCGCCTCGGAATCGTTGGCGCCGGTGATAATGATGACCGGCAGGTCGCGTACATGGGGCAGGTGCGAGCCGCGGATCTTCTCCAGCAACCCGAAGCCGTCCATACCCGGCATGGTGAGGTCGGATACCACCAGCGAGAAGGGGGACTCGCCGGACAGAATTTCCCACGCGTTGTTTCCGTCCAGGGCCTCTACGGTCTGGAAATGATTTTGCAGGATCTTCCGTGCGGTAACCCGGATTACCTTGGAGTCATCCACAATGAGGAGACGCTGCTTGTTGCCGGGAGTATTGCTCATTTGGTTGTCCATGGTTGGCTCATGGGTGCGTATCGGCTACACCCGGCGATTCTTTACCGGATGGACAGGCGGGGGAAGGCCGCCCGTGGGAAGGCTGCGGGGCGAAAATACCTGTCCGAACGGGTTGTTGCGGTGCGGAGGTGCTATCATGATGCGAAGGGCGCGGCCCTGTTCAGTGCGCCATGGCCCTGCCGAT
>Ga0265306_10001082_pt1 | contig 13293 bp, 12 predicted proteins | sample Helome_3_FD_192493 | JGI IMG/M metagenome (GOLD analysis project Ga0265306, IMG submission 192493) | Marine sediment microbial communities from subtidal zone of North Sea - Hel_20160420 (Illumina Assembly) | ecosystem: Environmental > Aquatic > Marine > Subtidal zone > Sediment ...
GAACTGCAGGCTTTCGGGCTTTCCCTCGAACGGGTAGTCGAGCTCTACGTACAGCACACGCTTGTCGGCCGGAGCGTCGGGCACGCGCGCCCGCGTGATCGGGTTGATCATGCCCGCGAACGGCGACTGGCGGTCAACCCTGAGTCGTGGCTCGATCGTGACGGCCTTGGCGATCAGCTGCTCGCCCTTGTCGGTGACGAATTGCAGCCCCTCGCGTGAGAACCGCTCCAGCCGTTCTTCGGGGCTTGCGCGTCCGCTGGCGTCACGCAGCCAGTCGTCCGGCACGAGATCGTCAAACTTGTCGAGATCGCCGATGTAGACCTCGAGCTTCACGTGCACGCGATCGTCGAGCACGTAGATCTCGGCGATGTTCGGCGCCGTCTCGGATCCCGTCAGGTTGATCCAGTCGGCACGCGACGGTGTCGCGACGAGTGTCGCGACAGCCAGGCACACGTATGCGAGTGTCTTCGATCTCATAGGCTTGTAAGAAAAAAGGCCGGGCGATACTGCCCGGCGTTCGGAGTATAGCGTCTTGACTGCCCGATACTATCGAAACTAGCTGTTGAACAGACTTTCATTAGTTGCCCGGATTCCCCGACGTACTCACTATCGATGCAAGCTCATTTGATACCTGTAACGTATCAGGTTACACTCTGTGATTCGAAGCTTCAAACACAAGGGACTGGAACGCTTTTTTCTGCGCGGCAGCAAGGCCGGAGTTAAAGCATCGCACGCGCCGAGACTCAGGCTGATCCTGTCACGACTGCAGGCGTCCATAGCACCGCGCGATATGGATCTGCCGGGCCTGTACCTCCATCGGCTGAAGGGGCGCGATGCAGGAACATGGTCGGTTCGAGTCAGCGGAAACTGGCGCGTCACGTTCAGGTTCGAAGGACCCGAAGTTGTCGATGTGAACTACGAGGACTATCACTAGCAATGAAGACGCAGATGCACAACCCGCCCCACCCCGGCGAGGTCATCCGCAGCCTCTGCCTGGAACCGTTGGGGTTGAACGTAACCGACGCTGCTGAGGGCCTCGGTATTAGCCGCAAGACCCTGTCCGCGATTCTCAATGGTCGTGCAGGAATCAGCCCGGAGATGGCCCTGAGACTGTCCATGGCCTTCGACACGTCACCGGAAAGCTGGCTCAACCAGCAGGCACAGTACGATCTCTGGATAGCGAAGAAGGGCATCAAGCGGCTGCGCGTCAAAAGGCTGAGCGCCGCCTGACAAAAAAAGGCCGGGCGACGCTGCCCGGCCTCGAGAGTATACCGACTTGCTTCAGGGTTTCTAACGCACAGGGTCCTTGCTCATCATCTTCATCATGCCCGGGCGCCAGTCCTGATCCTGGAGATTGTACTTCTCCATGTGCTTGTCCATCGCTTCGTTCTGCGCTTCGTACGCGGGCAACCAGTAGCCCCTGTTCGTAAAGTCGCTGAATACCGGACGTCGACCCTTTTCGGGCGGCGCCTGGCGAGACGGACCCGGAACCGACCAGGCGTCATGCGTGATGACGGCCATGCGTTCCTTGATGCCGTCGGGCGTTACGTTCCAGACCATGTTGTCCGCAGCCATCGATAACGGCCCATCGTAGGTCTCGCGGATAGCCTCGTACAGGTTGTAGCGCGTCGCTTCCTCATTGAGGAAGTGATACGCAACCGCGTGCTCGGGCTGAATTTCGCTCATGATCTTGCCGAAAGCCTGTCCCGAGGTGTGAAAGGCACAGCAGGCGCGCCAGGCAAGCTGGGGCGGCTGGTTGTACAAGACGACGAAGTCGTTCGGGACCATGAAGGACTCATGGATGACGAGGTCGGCGTCCTTGGCATATTTCTGAAACCAGCGATTCGGCGCAGTATCACCGCCGACGACCACTTTCATGCCTTCATAAGTGACGATGTAGCTGACCGGTCCGTCGCCCGTGTGAATAGCGGGTATGGACCTTACTTCGATGCCCTTGCTTTCATACACAAGCTGGTTCTCGACCTTGTAATCGAATTCGTGAACCTCGATCTCGCCAGGTCCCGGTGTGATCTGGAATGAACGTGTTTCCTTGTCCCAGGCCACGAAATCGAGGAAGCCCTTCATCGCCGCTTTGGTGCCGAGTTCGGGATGCAGACCGGCCGGCCCCCAAACCTTGAGGCCCACGGGGCGCCCTGACGTCCAGCCGCCCGCCCAGATCGTGTCGATATCGCCCATGTGATCCGTATGCAGGTGCGTCAGGAAGATCTTGTCGAGGAATTCCATCGGGATCATGTAGGCCGCGATGTTCTCCATCGAGCCTGTACCGATGTCGAAGATCAGCTTCTCGCCATTGCCGAACTCCAGCAGGAAGCAGGTTGCCGCCTGTCCGTGGCGTGCCGCGGGCATGCCGGTGCCGCAGGCCGTGACACGAATTTCCTTCTTGGCGATGGGTTCGGTGCCCGGGTAATAGACGTAGCGATCGGGTGCTACGCCGGTTGGGTCCTTGACAACGCCGCCGGCCGCGAAAACAACAGCTGGTAAGACGAGCAGGATTGATACACTGAACCGGCTCACGAGCCGGGAAATGCCAAGTTGACGGGACATCGTGTGCTCCAGGATTCGGTTATTTGCTTAATCGGTACTTTTTAGTATGGTTTCCATACTATATAGTGTGGAATTAGAGCACGCAATGTTAATCGCACCATGAACATTTCCGAAAAGAAGCCACGCCTCAGCCGAGAGACCTGGCTTCAGCAAGCACTCGATATTCTCGCGGAAGACCCGGAACATCTGCGCATCGACGAGCTCGCAGACCGCCTCGGCGTCAGCAAAGGCAGCTTCTACTGGCACTTCGAGAATCGTTCAGATTTCATACAGGCGATGGCCGAGTACTGGCGAGACAAATTCACCTCGGACATCAGGAATGAGATCTTCCAGGCTGAATATTCGGCCGAGGACCGACTGTACGAGATCCTGAAAGAAACTCTCGTTGACAAGATAGGGCGCTACGACCTTGCGGTAAGGGCGTGGGCACGACACGAGCCCAGCATCAATCCGATGATACGTGAGGTCGACAAGATACGAATGCAAGTACTGAACGACATATTCGTCGAGTTAGGCTTTGACGAGATGGAAGCAATAACACGTGCACGCGTTTTCGTTGTTTGTCATTCCTTCGAGGACACGCTGAGCATCCAGCTAAACCGCGAGGAAGCTCTCGAGCAAATAGACGCGCGCCTCGCGTTTTTCACGCGCCGCTGACTACACGCGTACAGTCGATCGAACCCGCTAGGATCAGCAAGGCGCCAAATGGCAGGTAGCCTCGCTCCTATTTACCGAAGCGGCGCTGGTACATACCGCCAACAAAGAGTATCCAGTTCTTGTCGAATTCGCCGGCAAAGCGCGCGCCGCCCGCTACCTGGTCGACTTTACCGTTGCCAAGCCACAGCCAGGTCGCACCGATGCCCCAGGCACTGCGGCCTCCCGTGTCGCGACTATAAGCGGCCGACAGCCGCAACTGCTCGTCCGACGGCAAATCGACCGTGCGATCGGCACTGCTGACAGGCGAGGTATCGTAGGACGCGCCGAAGGCCAATGCGGCGCCGTTTTGACGCCTGTTTATCAGACCAACACCGAATTTATAGGTATCCTTCCAGTTGCGATCGAGCCGGACCAACAAGGGGCCCGTTGGCGCATCATTGATCGCAAAATCGTTGGCGCTAAATGTCGACCAGTCTTCCCAGTCGGCGTTCATCGTCAGCGTCCAATCATCGTTGAGCTTGTAACGAAAGCCGATCTCCAGGAGCTGCGGATTGTCCCAGCTGATGTCCAGGGAACTCTGCGGCGTCAGCGGCAGCACGAGATCATTGATCGTCAGGTCGCCGTCGAGGTCAACGTCGGCCTCGGCACGATAGACGATACCGAAAGTACCTCGGTCCGAGTACTGCCATTGCAGTCCGACAAAGGGCTGCACGGCTACATCAGTCGCATCATCGATACTTACCTGTGCATCCGGTGCCGCGAATGTCGACTGGTTGATCGCGATGTCCATCTCGAAGATCGTGTAGATGGCCGACACGCCGAATCCGACCGAGACTTTGTCGTTGATCCTGTAGCCGAGTGACGGTGAGATCGCGACGGCCTGCAAGGTGATCTCCTCCACGGCATACCGGCCGACGAAATCATCACCGAAATCGAAACCACCGCCCAGTGGCGCCACCATTGAAAGACCGAAACGCCAGTCTTCGTTGAGCGGTTTGACGTAGAAGAAACTAGGGATGGCCGCAATCGCGCCCGCATTGCCGCCATCGCCCCCGCCAGCTTCGGCCGCGGTCGATTCGAATTCGGTTTGCGGCACGAGCACCTGCAATCCCGTGAGCATCTGCGTTTCATCGAGGCCGGTCATCCCCGCCGGATTGGTCCAGGCAGCATCAGCGATGCCGCGATTGGTGACGTTGGCCGTTGCCGCAGTGCCGAGGCTGTTCGGGCTGCCTATCTCGGACAGATAAATGCCGCCGGCGTTTGCGACGGGCGCCGTGGCGACGAGGGTAATCGCCGCAAGAAGCGACGGGCGACTGACCATTTTGTTGCGTGAAACAGACAGTTTGATTCTCCCGCTATGCGTCACGGCGAAGCCGCTGTTTATTACGAATCGGCATATGTAGTTAGACCGATTGACTCCATACTGAAGCGTATGGTACCCATACGCTTCAGATTTAGAAATAGATCAGTTCCAAAAGTAACCTTTCGATGATGCGAGGAGATTACAGTGAAACTCTCGAAATTGTTCCTTTGTGGCGTCCTCGCGACGTTACTCACGACGCCACTCCTGGCGGTTGCGCAAGATAACGGCGGCGAAACCAACACGGGCAATGACCCGCGCGATTTTTCCAGCAAGTTCATGCCGTACTACCGCTATACCGAGCTGGAGAACGGCCTGGAACAGAACAACCTGACCGTGTTCGGCATGTGGGCGCTCACCAAGAACCTGGCTTTAACCTACGAGACCCCGATTGCCCTGCAGACTGACATCACCGGTACACCGGCCTGCGCCGGCCTGCCGGACATTGACTGCACGGGATCGGTGCCGGGTGGCGGCTTCCTGCCGAACGGACTGCCTGCCGAGGGCGATGGCGTCGAGACCGGCATGGGCGACAGCATTATCCGCCTGTTTGGGGACTTCGGCTGGGAGTTCGCAGGTGGTGCATTCCTGCCCGGCCTGCAAATGACGGTCCCAACCGCAAGTGACCCAATTCTCGGCAGTGAGACCATGACAGGCGGCCCGATAGCCACCTTCGTTTGGGACGTTGATTGGTGGCCTGCGCCCGGATCCTTCTTTGCAATGATGAACATCTACGAGTTCGACTGGTTCAAGGAGAACGGACGCGACGACGTCAGCCGCTACATTGGCCGCTGGTTCCTGCAGCTACCGGTCAACAAGAAGCACAAGCTGTATATCCTGACCGAATTCCAGCCGATGTACGACTTTGAGCAAGACCACTTCTCGTTCTGGTTCGGCCCCGAATTCGGTAAGGCGTTCGCGCCGAGCAAGGGCCTCTTCAGGAACGGTGGCGCGATCTACTTCAAGCCGGGCTTCGGTGTGAATCCCGACTTTGAGAAAGGCGATCGCGACTGGACCTTCGAACTCGGGTTCCGGGCGTTCTTCCCGGCGCCGGCCGACATCTATGGCCAGATGACCGGACAGAAATAGCCTTCAAGAGAAGAAGCGAAAAGTATTAAGATTAAAAGGCCACCTCCCGAGGTGGCCTTTCTTATTGCGAGACAACTTCCAGTTCGGTGCCGTTGCGCAGGAAGAAGTCGCCTTCGTCGTCGAGAAAACGAACCTCCTTGCTGCTCGTCATGCTAATGCCGTCCCTCGTGATCGTGTGACGAATGCGGGCAGGCCTGTCGTCGTCGACACCATCCTGTTCGTAGACGAGCTCCCAGTTCGCCTCATCGGAGAAGTCGGTCCTGACGATCTCGTAACGGTTCATCTCGCCTCTTCCTTCGCGAAAGTAAGCCTCGACAAGCTCGCCGGTATCGCGATCGACCGTAGAGAGATTCACAGCGTGTACCAAGTTACCGGGATCCGTGAACGTAAGCCGGCGAATCAGCGTTGCCCCGTCCGGCATTAGCTCAGCGTCGATGCGCATCGGGATACCGAACCGCTGGCCCGACTGGTAGTCGAGGTAGTACAGCTCGCCTTCCCACGCGCCTGTTGACGCTCCGAGCACGGACGCGGCGGGCTCGTCAGCCTGGACCAGGGAAGGAAGGAACAACAACAGGGCGATTAGCTTTTTCATAGTCGCTACTTTACTGAGCTCCCACTTACTATTGGTTACATTTCCGTTTCGACTTGTAACATATAGCCGGGGCCTGCTCACGATAAGATTGATCTATGGATTGACTCTCTCAAGCCGTGCTCGCGCCAGCGTCGCCGGAGCCTGTGCGCCGGCGGGTCATCGTGGCAAGGCAGAGACCTGGGAGCGCATCTGGTCCGAGTAACGGCACACTGACTGAGCCCGAGCGACAATTGCAGTATCCTTGCTACCTCCGACCACACCGAGGCAGTTCGACATGCGGCAAGCTCAATTGTGTGTACTCCTGTTCACGATGCTTCTTTCCGGCATCGCTGTCGCCGAGGAAACATTCACCAACCCGATACTGCCCGGCGCATACCCCGACCCCTCGATTTGCCGCGATGGCGACGGCTATCTCCTCGTCAATTCGACCTTCGAGTATTTTCCCGGTCTGCCCATCCATCGCAGCAAGGACCTCGTCAACTGGGAACTTATTGGCTACGGGCTGCATCGCGCGGAGCAGGCAACGGGTGCAGTCAACCTGGTCGATGTGCAGTCCGACGGCGGTATCCACGCGCCAACGATCCGCTGCCGCGACGGTAAGTACTACATCATCACGACGAACGTCTACCTCCCGCCCGGCAAAGGTGCGGAGACGCAGTTCGTTAATTTCGTAATTACGGCGGACAAGCCCGAAGGGCCGTGGTCGATGCCGCACGTGCTCGAGGGTGCGCCCGGCATCGATCCCGACATTTTCTTCGACGACGACGGCCGCGCCTGGTACGTCGGCACGCATTCGCCCGAGAAACCCAACTTCCCGGGCGAGGGCGAGATCTGGCTGCAGGAGATCGACGTCGACAACTGGCGGCTGACCGGCGAGCGCCATTTCCTGTGGCGCGGCGCCTGCGGCGGTGTATGGGCGGAAGGTCCGCACATGTACAAACGCGACGGTCGCTACTACCTTATGGTTGCCGAGGGCGGCACGAGCTTCAATCACGCCGTGGTTATCGCGGTCAGCGACGATATTACCGGGCCGTACTCGTCAAACCCGCGCAACCCGATTCTCACTTCCCGACACCTGTCGTACGATAACTGGGTCAACAGCACCGGCCATGGGGATCTCATCGAGCTGCCCGACGGTCGCTGGTATATGGTGGCGCTCGGCATCCGCGGCGACGTTCAGCGCCGCTCGAACATGGGGCGGGAAACGCACCTGGTACCCGTGAACTGGGAGCGGGAACCGTTCTGGTGGCAGGAGGTGAAAACCGAGTGGCCGGTTGCGGCACCGGAGACCGGTCGTGTCGAAAGGATCAACCCGGTGCCATTCGCTGGTACACAGCAGATTCGCGCTAAGGGGTTCGAGGACGACTTCGACTCGGAGAAGCTGGACCTGGCCTGGAATTTCCGGCGCGTGCCAATCTCCGGCACCTGGTCGCTGACGGCGAATGACGGCCACCTGCGCCTCGCCGCAAAATCGAACCTCATCATGGAGAGAGTCCGCGCCAGCCTGATGGGCTTCCGGCAGACCGAGAGCGACTTTACCTATACGGCAAGCATGTCTTTCTCACCATGGGGTGACAACTCCGAAGCGGGCCTGATGCTGTTCCAGAAGGACGATAACTACCTGAGCTTCACGGTGATGCGGCAGGACGATGAGTTTGTCCTGAGGTCGGTCGTGTCCCTCCCCAGGCAGGATGCGATGAAGCTGCCCTGGGAGATCCGCGAACTCGTTAGCGTATCGCTGGATGCTTACCGGGGAGACATAGTGTTGCGTGTCGTCTCGAAAGACGATCGCTACCAGTTGCTGTATTCGCTCGACGACGGCGACACGTTCCTGGAGCTCCTCACCACTCGCGCGGATCACTTGCTGAGCCGTGGCTACACGGGTGCCTACCTCGGCCTGTACGCAACAAGCAACGGTCGCCCATCCGACGACTACACCGACTACGCCGACTTCGACTGGGTGAAGTACGAAGCCTACCCGCGCTAGGCGGCCATCGTCCTCTTGAGCTGATCCGCGATCGGCAGTCGGCGCAGTCGGACACCGCTGGCCGCGAATATCGCGTTGGTCAGCGCCGGCGCGACGGGCGGAATGGGGATCTCCCCGACCCCGGTCGGCGTCTCGTCGTAATTCAGGATGTGCGCCTCGAACCGGCTCGGAATCTGTGCGATACGCGCCAACGGGTAGTCGTGGAAGTTGCTCTGCTGCACCTGGCCGTTCTTCACCGTGATTTCCTGACCCAGCGCCGTGCTGATGCCATCGATCGTGCCGCCCTCGAGCTGCGCTTCGACAGCGTTCGGGTGCACAGCGTAGCCGCAGTCGATCGCCGCGACGATGCGTTCTATCGTCAGCTCGCCGCGCGGACTCACGGTCACTTCGAAGGCATGGGCCGCATAGCCGCCGAACGTGAAATGCGTGGCGAGACCGACGCCACGTCCCTTTGGCCGCTTCGTTCCATAGTCGATTTCCTCGGCCACGAACCTGATCAGGCGCGTCAGCCTGCCAGGATTGAACGTCGGCCCGCCGTGATTACCGTACTCGAGCTCGCGTTCCCCGCCCAGCAGATCGATGCGTAACTGCAAGGGGTCCTGCCCGGTATCATGGGCGAGCTCGTCGAGGAAGCTCTGGATGACAAAAGCGTTGGCCGTGTGCGCGGGGGCTCGCCACGAGCCTCGCGGCAACCCGATCGCATTGTGGAAGTACTCGAGCCGGAAGTTCTCGATGATCTTCCTCGGGAAGTCATCGGGATAGAGCTCCGCCTCCCACAGGTTCTCGTCGGGCATGTTGGGCCGCCGGTAATACTTGCTGGCGCTCGCGAGGCGCTGGGTCCAGGCCGTGACTTTGCCATCCTTGTCGACACCGGCCCTGATTTCGTGCAGGCCGGCGGGGCGATAGAAGTCGTTCTTGATGTCGTCTTCGCGCGTCCATACGAGCTGGATCGGCCAGCCCGTGTGCCTCGACACAATCGCAGCCTCGGCCACGTAATCGGTGGTCAGCCGACGGCCGAAACCACCACCCACGCGCGTCATGTCGACACGTATATTCTCCCGCGGCAGGCCCGTAATCGCCGCAGCGGACCGGGAGGCGCCACTCGGTGACTGCGTCGGGACGATGATGTGGCAGCTGTCTTCCTGCACATACGCATAGCAGTTCTGCGGCTCCATCGGCTGGTGTGAAACGAACGGCACCTGGTACTGGCGCTCCACGATCTTGTCGGCCGCAGCCATGGCCTTGTCGAACTCGCCATCGTCGGTCACGATCTGGCCGCTGCCTTTCAGGGCCTCGGCGTTCTCCTGCCAGAATGTCTCGCTGTCGTCCGTGGCATTCGGGCCCGGATCCCAGTCGACCTTGAGCGCCTGGCGACCCTTGATCGCGGCCCAGGTCGATGTGGCGACCACGGCCACGCCGTTCGCAAGGATGAAGTACGGTTCACCCGGTTTCGGGCCTTCGACCTCGAAGACGTCGAGCACGCCATCGACCTTGCGTGCATCGCTGTCGTCGAACGAACGTACGCTGCCGTTGAGGTAGGGCGAGCGCGCGATCACAGCGTAGCGCATATCGGGTTCCACGGTATCGAGGCCATACCGGGTCTTTCCCGTAACCATGTCGAGCGCATCGATCGTGTTCTTTTTCGTACCCACGATGCGGTAGTCGCGGCTGTCCTTGAGCGCCGGGACTTCCTCGGGCATGTCCAGTTTCGCGGCGTCGGCGATGAGGTCCTGGTAAGGGATTGCATCGGCCGGCGAATCGCAGACGACGAAGCCGGGCTTCGTCGTGCAGCTCGACGCGGGCACGTTCAATCGTGCCGCGGCCGCACGGATCAGCTGGTGACGGGCCGTCGCCCCGACCTCACGCATGAAATCCCAGTTGCGCGTCAGGCCTGTGCTGCCGCCGACCCCCTGGCCGCCGTATTTCCAGGTGTAGCCGTCGGCCGTCTTTACCAGTCCCAGGGGCATCTGCCGGATGCTGACGCTGGACCACTCGACGTCCAGTTCCTCCGCCACGAGCATGGGCAATACCGTGCGCACGCCCTGCCCGATTTCGGGCTGGTTGCTGCCGATGACGACGCCACCGTCAGGCTTGATTTCGATGAAGTAGCCGATCTGGCGCTCGCCGGTCGTGCCCTCGGCAACAGGTGGTCTGCCGAAGCTGATCGCGGGAATACCGAGTACAAAACCTCCGGCAACGCTCGTGCCCGCAATGAGGAAGCGCCGACGTCCGGCGTCGATTCGTTCGTTGGCCGTCTTGCCCGTGAGCGCACTCATGATTCTGCCCTCTTCAATTCAGCGGCCCGATGGATGGCTTTGCGAATACGGACATAGGTGCCGCAGCGACAGACCATGCTCGACATGTTGTTGTCGATGTCCTTGTCGGTGGGATCGGGATAGCGGTTCAGGAAATCGACCGCCGCCATAATCTGGCCGGACTGGCAGTAGCCGCACTGGGCCACGTCGTGTTCGAGCCAGGCCTGCTGAACGGGATCAAGCTCGCCGTCGGCTGCCGCGAGACCTTCGATCGTCTTGACCGCGCGACCTTCCACCGACGATACCGGCACCCTGCAGGACGCTACCGCGCGACCGTCCAGGTGCACGACGCAGGCACCGCACAGGCCGACGCCGCAACTGAATTTCGTACCCGTAAGTCCAAGGCGATCTCGCAAAACCCAGAGCAGCGGTGTGTCCGTGTCGCCTTCAAAGGATGCCGGTTTGTTGTTCACCTTGAAAGAAATCATGCGCCCCCCCTGTTGGGTCGTTTCTAGCGAATACGTGTTATGCGGATCTTGCGGTCCTTCTCCGGGATATACATGTCGTAGCCGAACGTGCCTTTAGAGACCTCGACGTCGAAGCTGCACTCGCTCCAGCGCAGCCGCCGATACTTGGCCTGCTTCCATACCTGGCCGTTCTCGAAGAAAAAGTAATACTGCCCGGACTGAGAATTCTCCTGGCAACGCGTTACTTTCGCCGAGTACTTCTTCGCTTCCGGTTGTTCTTCTACCTTGATGCTCGACTTGCCGATTTCGTCGCTAATTGGCTCCACCGCCGGCTCCGTTTCGGGAACAGCGGCGACTACGGGTTCGGCGACTGGCGCGGGTTCGGCGGCTGGAACCGGTTCGGCAGCGGGCACGACAGGCGGCGTTTCTGCAATCGCTACCGCTACGGGCGCCGGATCGGCGGCCGGTGCAGGATCCGCGGGCGACGCGGGCGGCGCAGGCGCACTCCCGGTGACCAGGACAAGCGCGTCAAAGCAGCTCAGGCGCGCCGTATCATCGGCGATCGCCGCGCATTTTTTCAGCCCGGCGCCGAGCGCGCCTTCTGTCTGCGCGACTGCCGGCAGCGTGAACAACGCGGCCGCCGCAATACAAGAGAGTCCTGCTATGGGGTTTCGATGGAACATTTCTGTTTTCTTTTGGTGTTTGCCTGCTCGAAGCATACCGTACTTAAGAGCCCCGATAGGGCCCGAAGTTCCGTTACTCGTCGGGACAGGTTCGGTAGAATTTCAATCACATGTCGAATGAGATAACAGCAGTGCGGGAAAGAAGGCTTGCGGACTTCATGGCGCGACACAGGCTGCCCGCGGCATTCCGCGAAACCGCGACAGAACATTATTGGCCGCTTGCCGAAAGGCTGCCGTCGCTGCTGCCCCATGACCGGCCGTTGCTGCTCGGAGTCAATGGAGCGCAGGGCACGGGCAAGTCGACGCTTGCGGACTTCCTCGATATGGCGACTCGCGAGTTCTTTGGCTGGCGGAATGCCGTTTTGTCGATCGACGACTTCTACCTGACGCATGCGGAACGCGAAGCGCTCGCGCGGGACGTGCATCCGCTGCTCAAGACTCGCGGAGTGCCCGGCACTCACGATACGCCGATGCTCTCTGACACGCTCGATCGACTGCTCAACTTGCCGGCCGGAGACACGACGCGTGTGTCGAGATTCGACAAGGCAAACGACGACCGTGCAGCGCAATGGTCCACAGTCGAAGGTCCGCTGGACATGATCATCCTCGAGGGTTGGTGCGTCGGAAGCCGCGCCGAGGACGAAGACGCGTTGCTCGAACCGGTCAACGATCTCGAGCGGGATGAAGACCCCGACGGGACCTGGCGCGCCTTTGCAAATGACCGCCTCGGGAAGGATTACCAGCCCATCTTCGAACGGCTCGATACTCTCGTGTTCATGCAGGCGCCGTCATTCGACGCCGTCTTCCGCTGGCGGCTCGAACAGGAACGGAAGCTGGCGGATGCCAGCGATGCGAGCGCTGCCTCGGTTATGGATCGTGAGCAGGTCGGGCGCTTCATCCGCTACTACGAGCGGCTGACACGTCACAACCTCGAGACGCTGCCCGAACGGGCGGACGTTGTCCTGACGCTCGACGAACAGCACGCCGTCGTTGCCTGCGACTGGCGGCGCGGCTGACTATTCTGCTACTTCCGAGCTGCTGAGCTGCAGGTAGGCCTCGCGAATGGCCTCCGCGCCGTACTGTCGCTCCAGCCTGCGAATGGCGAAGTGCGCACGGGCCATGTCCTGGAAGTGCGAGATAAAGACCGTGTTCACGAGCCCCCCGCCGATCGCGCCGATGACCGGGATCGTCTGCGCCATGGCTTTCTGGGTCACTACGATGCCGAAACGACTCGCGAGCGCGGAGATCAGCCGGACCAGGGCCGGTGCACTCGCACTCCCGGCACCGTGAGCCGCGACATACTGCAATGCGTCGGTAACGGCCTTGCTCAGCGCGACACGGACCCCGTAGTAGGAGGTTTCGGCGGCATCATCCTTGTCCGTAGCACGACTACCCAGCGCGAAAACCTGCATGCAGTTGAGGATGGTCTCCGGATCCTGCGGCGACTCCCCCTCGGCGCGCGCGATGTCGGCAATCGAGCGGAACATGATGCCGGTCGTGAGCGGCAGCTCGACGATCAGCGTCTCGAGGCCGAAAAACCCCGCGACGGCCCCGGTGGTCATAGCGGCCGCCGTATGAAGACGCGGACTCGCGGCCGCACTGGCATCGGGCTTGATGCTGCGCATGGAGCTCTGCAAC
>Ga0265306_10001083_pt1 | contig 13293 bp, 14 predicted proteins | sample Helome_3_FD_192493 | JGI IMG/M metagenome (GOLD analysis project Ga0265306, IMG submission 192493) | Marine sediment microbial communities from subtidal zone of North Sea - Hel_20160420 (Illumina Assembly) | ecosystem: Environmental > Aquatic > Marine > Subtidal zone > Sediment ...
GGCCATCAGAACAACCCTTATTGTTGGTTACCCCGGTGAAACAGAGGAAGATTTTCTGATCTTGAAGGAGTGGGTGAAAAATATGCGATTTGAAAGACTTGGTTGCTTTACCTATAGCCATGAAGAGAATACCCATGCCTATAATTTAGAAGACAATGTGCCGGGAGAGGTGAAACAGAACAGGGCAAATGAAATAATGGAAGTACAATCAGCCATTTCCTGGGAACTAAACCAGGAAAAAATTGGTAAAACATTTCGTTGCATCATTGACAGGAAAGAAGGGAATTATTTTATAGGAAGAACCGAGTATGATTCTCCTGATGTGGATAATGAAGTTTTGGTTGATGCACGCAATTACTATGTTAAAATAGGTGATTTCGTGGAACTTGAAATAACAGAAGCTTCGGACTTTGATCTTTATGGAAAACCTGTTGCTGGATAGTTCCGGGAGTTTAAAGCCCCTTTCCAGACATTCGGAATTATTCAATTCAATTTAGAGAAGAACATTCGAGATCAGGTTTTCAACCGTAGGATGATCGTTACCGCCGGCTGGTTCAATCGTAATATTGAAAGATTCTGCCTTGTCTATATATTTCACAGGTATCAAATCGCTGTCTGCAGGTAACAGGCCCATATTAATCATAACCCCATCAACATCTGCCCACATCTGATAAGTCTTATCTTCTTCTAAAGGGGGCAGCCCCTGAGAGTTCACCAGAACACTCTTAGTTTCATGATTGACGTATGCCACGGCCCTAGATTCAGGCAATGTCTGATTTCCTTTTAGTAATAATGGAATTACATTACGGCTATTAATGGTCATGTAACGTTGTGTGGTGACCTCAATATTTTGTTCAAGAAGCATTAATCGTTCCTGCAAGGCAATAGTTTGCTCCTGCAGGCTATTTAAATTTTGTTCAGAAGCCTGCCAGCGATTGTACAACCAGAATGAACTCAATGCGAAAATTGCGGCCATACTTGCCGCTACGGCGAGACGTCCGGAATAGAGAGTGTTCCTTTTTTGAGGTACATTAATGTTCCTGATTTTGATATTTTCCTTGGATGATTCCAATTCTCTTATCAAGGCCTTTTTTACTTTTTCCGGGGGGTTAATCGCATTCTCGAAGGCAATTCTTTCAAATTCCTCTTCTATATCATTAAAGATGTTCTTTAAATCATCATCTTGATCGAGTACTTTTTGAATGAGGATTTCCTGATCATGTGGAAGTTCTCCCAAAAGATACTGCTCTAAGAGCCCGTCTTCTAATATCTGCTTCTTATCCATGCCCACAAACGTTGATTAATAATACAATCATTAAAAGCTCAGAACGCCTTTCACGTAATTTTAGCAGGCCTTGCCTGATATACGATTTAAATGATCCTAATGGTACGTTCATTTCTTTATGGGCCTCCTGATGCGTAAGCCCTTTAAAGTAAACCAAATTAATGGCCGTTTGATGTTGCGGCTCTAATTCTGCAAGTATTCCATTCAAATCTGAGTAATCTTTAATTTCCGCTTCGGGGTTCTTATTCTCATATACACTTAAATCATCTGTTTGGATGAGAGGACTTGATTTTCTTAGAAAATTTAAAGTGGTATTTTTTGCGATTCTATAAGCCCATGTATAAAACTTTCCCTTTTGGGAATTGTAGCTACCTATATTTTGCCAAATTTTTATAAAACTTTCCTGAAGAAGGTCCTGAGCTATTCCTTCATCCCCGCACATTCTTAAGATTACCCCGTAAAGTGCCGAAGAATACTTATCATATAGCAGGTATAAAGCATTCTTATCTCCATTGAGAAGTTGATTGATAAATTGGGTGTCTTTTGGGTCTACTGCCATAAACTAATGTTAAAGATATGATAAAAAATAACTTTCCTCATCCATGACCATCAACTGTGTGTATTTACTAATGCAAAGTGCACATAAATAAATACTAATATTAAATCTTTAAACAAATCATGAAAAAAATTTTCTTAATCCTTTCAACTGTAGCTTTGATGTTTTCTACTCAAACTACCACAGCTCAAGACAATTCTATGGACATCGTGGACATCGCAGTATCTGTAGATGATTTCTCTACCCTGGTTAGTGCTTTAAAAGCAGCAGACCTCGTAACTGCTCTTCAGGGTGATGGGCCTTTTACAGTTTTTGCCCCGGTTAATGCCGGATTTGCTAAAATAGATACCAATACGCTTAATTCACTTTTAGCTCCTGAAAACAAAGAAAAGTTATCTGCAATTTTAACTTATCACGTTGTAGCGGGAAAAGTTGATGCCGCTGCTGTTGGGGCCGCTTTAGAGGCAGGAAACGGTAAAGCAGAATTGACAACGCTAAATGGCGCAACGCTTACAGCTGTTACTAAAGACGGTGGGATTTACCTAATGGATCAGAGTGGTAATTACAGTAAGATCGCTAAGACAGATGTAATGGCTTCTAATGGGGTAATCCATATCATTGAAGATGTGGTAATGCCATAATTCCAAACATATTTAAATTTAAAAGCACCGTTATTACGGTGCTTTTTTTCTTTCCAGTTCATACTTGTAAAATTCCCTTCCAAGGGCCGCTAAAAAGGGTATACCTATCTCATCATAATCATATTTATCGTCATTGAAAATCCCATCTTTATTGACTAATAGGGTAGCCGTAAGCATAAATTCTATTTGGTTCTTCTCATCGACAATATATGCGCAATCCGTTAAGGTGCCATAGGCAAACCCTACCTTATTGTATATTTTTATATGTTTCGGGATATATTCTTTTGAGTCTCCATATATAAAAAATTTGCAATAACTGTCATAATATTCTATTGGGTCATAACCTATATCTTTGGGTAATGTATACATTGCCGTTAAGAGGAATTCTCTTTGATCCTCACTAAGATTAAACCTTTTAGCTTTATCAAATAATTCCGGAAATATAATTCTTTTCAATACTTGGTGTTGTGAGCCAATAGGATAATAATTTTTAAAGCTGAAATCAAATGGTTCCTCATGTAATGAGTCATTTTCATAGTACCCAACACCCTTTTTTACTCTGTTAAGATTTAGAGGTAATGGTTCTGAATTTATTATAGAATGGGATATTCCGGTAGTACTATCATTCATGTATAGTATAAGGGGCTTTGTAGTCACATCATCTGTATGAATTCCCAGTCTGTGTGAAATTCTCACAGTGTTGATACCCTTGTTTGCAAGCCTCGAATTAATATCGTCTTGTCCCTGAAATTCAAGCAATCTGTTGTTTGCATGATTGTCACTTACCGACAAAATTTTCGAAATGTCTTCTGCAAAAGTATTTTCAACTGAATCTCCTTCAATGTAATACCTTGTATTTCTATTTAATGTATCTGTAAGGTTTAATTTTTCGAGGGCAAGCACAGCAATTGGAAGTTTGACCGTACTCGCCGGATAAAAGTAATTTCTCTCATCCAACTGAAATTCATAATCAGTTAAGATTATACTGTCTCGGTTACGATCTATTTGCGTATAAAGTATTTGAACTTCATATTGATCAATACTATCTAATACCTTCCTGATAGTCGAATCTTGAGAAGTTAAAACCCGCTCCATGGGGTTGGTTTCCTTGCTCTTAGTTACACATGACAGTGATACTAAGAACAATATGAATAAAGTCAGTTTTAAAGCCTTCAATACATCGGAATTTTGTTAGTACTGCTGTTCGGAAAAAATTTCTCCCCTATGTGGCTTTAGCGCATCACGTACACTTGGCATATTAACTTCTTCAACCACCATAAAGGCTATGCTATGTATGGAACTTAAATCTTTATTTCCGGTAATGTTTGGGCTCAACTTTTCTACCTCAATAAAATCTTTCAAATGCCTTTCATGGTGCATGGCAATTTCTTTGGCTGTAGGTCCTTTGAAATCCCAGATTAGTTTAATTTTTCTGCTCATTTTTTTCTTTTTATTTGGCAACTGAGATACCTTCCTCCGCAAATGCCTTAAAATCCTTTAAATATTTCAGGGATTGTTTTTTAAAGGCTCCAGGCATTAGGAATCCCATTAGCTTCATCATAAAACCTGAGAATTGAAATTCTGACTCGGAAACCCATTGGGTTGTACTATCATCATTTACTTTAAAATAATTCTTTTGAATATTATGAACGCCTTTGACATCATAAGAAGTATGAAATTCATTGGGAAAATTATTTTTTAAAATAGTCTCAACCATAGTCATCTCCCTTTTTCCAATTTTATAATATAGTTCCATTTTCGCGCCTTCTTTTGACGGCTCACCTGACAATTGTTTATAGCCCAAAAGCCCTTCCTGCCAATGTTTCATGTTCTCAGGGTTATCTAATAATTTTATAACCTCTTCAATAGATAATTCAATGGTTATTTCAGTGGAATATTTCATGATCTGAAGGAAGTTAGTCGTACTAATTTACTAAATAAATATAATGAGGTACTAAAAATCTGTTAATCCATATTACTATTGCTTGCCCGGCAGGATTGAATTCTTATTTTTGTCGAATGCGTTTTTTAAACCTTGAGACAAGAAAAATTAGAATATCTATAGGTATTGCTATTTTGCTGACTTTTTTATTTTCTTGTAATTCCTTCTTAAAGAGTGATGTAAACGAGGAACCCTTGGCGAGGGTTGGAGATACTTATTTGTATTGGGATGAAGTGGCAGTTGTTCTTGGCGAAAATATTAGAAAACAGGATAGTGCATCTATGGTTACCAATTTCATAAATAATTGGGCAACAAAACAGATACTTCTGGAAAAAGCGAAAATTAATTTGCCGGATGAGAAGATTTCAGAATTTGAACAATTAGTTTCTGATTACCGCACGGATTTATATACAAGGGCTTATAAAGAAGCTTTGGTTAATCAAGTGGAGGATACTGTAATCTCTCAGGAAGAATTAAGGAGGTTTTACGAAGAAGAGAAAGAGAATTTTAAGCTCAAGGAAAAAATAATTAAGCTCAGGTTTATTCAATTACCCCTTCAATTTCTTAATACTAAAGAAGTGACAGAAAGCTTAAGGCGATTTAATCCGGAGGATATTAGATATTTGGATTCCATTGGGGTACAATTTAAAAAATTAAATTTTAATGATTCGCTTTGGGTTCCTGTCTCCCGGGTTATTGAAGAAATACCACCATTGAATAATGATAATGAAGACAGATACATAAAAAAATCACAATTTTTTGAATTAGAGGATACAATGGGGGTATATTTGACGAAGATAAATGATGTGCTCGACGTTAATGAAATTGCACCACTCTCTTACGTCGAACCTCGTATAAGACAGGTACTTCTGAATAGAAGAAAATTGGACTACATAAGAAAACTGGAAACTGAAATTATAGATGAAGCAACTAAGGAAAAAGTATTTGAAGTGTATGACAAATAGAAAAAGCATGCTAAGCGTTTTAAGCTTTTTTATGTTTTTTATCAGTGTACAAGCACAGGAAAATGATTCTATCCCCGATACTCAGATAGAACCTCCGGAAACGCCTATGGTTGCTGATGCTGAAATAAAAAAAGATACTGCTAACTCATTTAAGAAAATAAAGCTTGATGGGATTTCAGCCGTAGTTGGGGATTACCTGATCCTGGATTCCGATATTGAAAAAACGCTGATAGACTTGCGTAGCCAGGGAGCTGCTATGGACGATATTACCCATTGCGGTTTATTGGGAAAATTAATGGAAGATCGTCTTTATGCCCATCAGGCTGTGCAGGATAGTATTTTGGTGTCTGATGATGAAGTAAATGCTACGAGTGATCGTCAAATGCAACAATTGGTTCAGCAGGTAGGTTCTATGGAAAAAGTCCTTAACTTTTATAATAAAGAAAGTGTTGAAGATTTTCGGGAAGAATTGTACAATATTAATAAGTTGAGAATGCTTTCGGAGAAAATGCAGCAAAAAATAATCAGTGAAATAGAAGTTACGCCAGAGGAAGTAAGACAATTTTTTAAGAAAATTCCCGAGAATGAAAAACCTGTTTTTGGGGCAGAACTTGAAATTTCACAGATAGTTAAGATTCCTGAAGTTTCCGAGGAGGAAAAACAAAAAACAATTAATAAACTAAATGAAATAAAAGCTGATTGTGAAGATAATGATGCGAGTTTCAGTGTTAAAGCTATTTTATATTCACAGGATCCTGGTTCCAAGTCCAAAGGTGGTTTTTACAGCATGACAAGGGAAACACCTTTTGTAAAAGAGTTTAAGGATGTAGCTTTTAGCCTGCGCCAGGGAGAGATTTCAGAACCATTTGAAACTGCTTTTGGATACCATATTATTTATATTGAAAAGATAAGAGGCCAGGAACTGGACTTACGTCATATTCTGTTGCAGCCAGAGATTCCTCAATCTTCTATTGACAAAGCCAGAGTTGAGTTGGATACTATAAGAAAACATCTGATAGAAGGTAAATATACATTCGCGGAAGCGGCATTGAATTTTTCAGACGAAAAGGAAACTAAGTTTGACGGAGGCTTATTAAGAAATCCGATAAATTTTGATTCGCGTTTTGAACTTACTAAGATGGATCCATCACTATATAATCAGGTAAGGAACTTAAAAGATAACGAAATATCGCAACCTACTCTGGAGCAGGATCCGAATGGGGGTCCTCCAAGATATAAGATTTTGATGGTTACAAATAGATATGATGAACACGAGGCTAATTTTGCACAGGACTATATTAAAATTCAGGAACTTGCGCTAAGAGATAAGCAGTTTAAGACTATTAGGAAATGGCTTAATGATCATATCGCCGATACTTATGTAAGTGTTGGCGGAGATAATAGAGAATGTGAATTTGCCAATAAATGGGTAAAGGAATAACCGGATGTCTGACGTCACAGCAATCAAGAATTTAGTAGCCAAACATAAGGCTTTAAGAAAAGAAATAGCTAAGATAATTGTAGGTCAGGACTCGGTAATCGACCAAATTCTTTTATCTATCTATACCGGAGGTCATTCTTTGCTAATTGGCGTTCCAGGTTTAGCTAAAACCCTAATGGTAAATACAATTGCCCGAACCTTGGGACTCGACTTTAAAAGAATTCAGTTTACCCCAGACCTTATGCCCAGTGATATTTTAGGAAGTGAGGTATTAGACCAGAATAGGAATTTCAAATTTATTAGAGGCCCTATTTTTGCCAATATAATTCTGGCGGATGAGATTAATAGAACACCTCCTAAAACACAGGCAGCTCTTTTAGAAGCTATGCAGGAAAGGGCTGTAACAATAACGGGAGTACAACATAAACTTTCCAGGCCCTATTTTGTTCTCGCCACACAAAACCCTATTGAACAAGAAGGTACTTACCCCTTACCGGAAGCTCAGCTAGATAGATTTATGTTTGCAATTGAGTTGAAATATCCATCTGTTGAGGAAGAAACTCAAGTAGTAAAGACTACTACCAATGACGAATTCCCTGAAGTGAATGCCTTATTCAATGCAGACGAAATTTTAGAAATACAGCATCTGGTTAGAAGAATACCAGTTCCGGATAATGTAGTAGATTATGCAGTAAAATTGGTAAGCAGCACACGACCAGGATTGAAAACCTCTTCAGATTATGTAAAACAATATCTGGATTGGGGTGCCGGACCCAGGGCTTCTCAAAACCTTATATTAGGGGCCAAGGCCCACGCCGCAATTAATGGCAAGTTCTCTCCTGATATAGAAGACGTACAGGCGGTGGCTATGGGCATTCTCAGACATAGAATAATTAAGAACTACAAGGCAGAGGCCGAAGGTATCTCTGAAGAAGATATAATAAATAAACTTCTTTAAATTATTTTCATGAACATTCCATGAAGAAGGTACATGATCATTTTTCGCAGCTGTCTGAATCCTATAAAAAGTTTAGACCTTCCTATCCCGAGGAACTTTATCTTGAAATTTTAAAATTTGTTAAAACAAAGGATAGCTGCTGGGATTGTGGTACCGGAAACGGACAGGTGGCCGTTGAGTTTTCTAAATATTTTACAAAAGTATTTGCAACAGATATAAGTCAGAATCAACTTGATTGCGCAGCAAAGCGCAAAAACATCTTTTATAAGAAGGTAAGAGCGGAGCAAAGTGGATTTGAGGAGAATAAATTTGATCTTATCACAGTAGCACAAGCAATCCATTGGTTTGATTTTGAAGAATTTCATAGAGAAGTACTAAGAGTTGCTAAGAATGGAGCTGTTCTGGCAATCTGGGGATATGGGCTTGTTGAAATTACTGATCCAATAAATAAACTGATAAGGCACTTTTACAAAGATATCATTGGAACGTATTGGAATGTGGAAAGGAAACATATAGATAATGCATATAAAACAATTCCATTTAATTTTATTCAACTAAATAGAGATCGTGAAATAATAATGAAACAATATTGGAACTTGAAGCAATTGGAGGGTTACCTAAATACTTGGTCCGGAGTTAAAAACTATATGCAAGACCACGATGGTAAAAACCCGGTTTCAGAGTTGATAGTTGGTCTAAAAGGCATATGGGGGGATAATGAAAAAAAGGAAATCCGGTTTCCTGTTTTTCTCAAAGCAGGAAGGATTGAAAAATAATGCATCTTATAACCACATTTAATAGGTAATCCTATTCTAAAAATTTCCTTTACCCCGCGTATTTTACTAATTTTGCGGAATTCAATTAACAGAAAAACTCAAAGTAATGGCATTTGATATTGATATGATTAAAGGGGTCTACGCCAATATAGCGGAACGTATTGACAAGGCACGTGATATAGTTGGAAGACCATTAACACTATCCGAGAAAATATTATATGCTCATCTTTGGGATGGTAATCCAACAAAAGCTTTTAAGCGAGGTAAGGATTATGTAGATTTTGCGCCGGATAGGGTAGCTTGTCAGGATGCAACCGCTCAGATGGCACTTTTACAATTTATGCAGGCTGGTAAACCTAAAGTTGCGGTTCCTACTACGGTTCATTGTGATCATTTAATCCAGGCTAAGAGCGGGGCAGCGATTGACTTAAGAACGGCGAATACTACGAGTGCTGAGGTGTTCAATTTTTTAGAATCGGTTTCTAATAAATACGGAATAGGTTTTTGGAAGCCGGGAGCCGGAATTATTCATCAGGTAGTTTTGGAAAATTACGCTTTTCCCGGTGGTATGATGATAGGAACAGACTCACATACTGTAAATGCAGGAGGTTTGGGAATGTTAGCAATTGGAGTTGGTGGGGCAGATGCTGTTGATGTTATGGCTGGCATGGCCTGGGAACTTAAGTTTCCAAAATTAATAGGTGTAAAGCTTACAGGAAAAATTTCCGGTTGGACTTCCGCAAAGGATGTAATCTTAAAAGTGGCGGGTATTCTAACCGTAAAAGGTGGAACCGGTGCAATTGTAGAATATTTTGGTGAAGGTGCTAAAAATCTTTCTTGCACCGGCAAAGGCACAATCTGCAATATGGGTGCGGAAATAGGAGCTACAACATCAACATTTGGTTATGATGCCTCGATGGAACGATATCTTCGTGCAACAGATAGAAGTGACATTGCCGATGCAGCAAATAAAGTAAAGGAGTATCTAACAGCAGATTCAGAGGTGTATGCGGAACCGGAAAAGTACTTCGATGAACTTATAGAAATAAATTTGAATGATCTAAGACCACATCTCAACGGTCCTTTTACACCAGATTTGGCAACACCTGTAGGTGATTTAGGTGCAAAAGCAAGGACAAATGATTGGCCTATTCAGGTTGATTGGGGGCTTATTGGGTCCTGTACCAATTCTTCCTATGAAGATTTAACCAGGGCTGCTTCTATTGCAAAACAAGCCGTTGACAATAATATAAAACCTAAATCAGATTTTGGAATTAATCCAGGATCAGAACAAATAAGATATACTGCTGAACGCGATGGTTTATTGCAGATATTTGAAAATCTTGGGGCAACTATATTTACCAATGCATGTGGTCCCTGTATTGGACAATGGGACAGAAGTGATCTTAAAGGGGAAGAGAAAAATACTATTGTACATTCATTTAACCGAAATTTTTCTAAAAGAGCCGATGGCAACCCTAACACACATGCATTTGTGGGTTCTCCTGAAATGGTAGCTGCCATTGCACTTTCGGGAAGGTTGGATTTTGACCCCATGAATGATACACTGCTAAATGAAGATGGTAATGAAGTTAAATTAAAAGAACCCGAGGGAATTGAATTACCCCCAAAAGGTTTTGAGGTTGATGATGCGGGTTACCTTGCACCGGATGACGATGGTAGTGGGGTTGAAGTTAATGTGGCAAAAGATTCTGAGAGACTGCAGGTTTTAGAGCCTTTTATACCCATTTCTGCGGATAGTCTTCAAAATATGAAACTTCTTATTAAAGCATTTGGTAAATGTACTACAGACCATATTTCAATGGCCGGGCCATGGCTCAGATATAGAGGGCACCTAGATAATATAGCCAATAATACATTGATAGGCGCAGTAAATGCTTTTAATAAAAAGACCAATTTTGTTAAAAACCAACTAAGTGGTGAATATGGTGGTGTCCCAGATACACAGAGAGCCTATAAAGCCGAGGGTATAAAAACAATTGTAGTTGGAGATCACAATTATGGTGAAGGATCTTCACGTGAACATGCTGCCATGCAACCCAGACATTTAGGAGTAGCGGCGGTACTTGTAAAGTCTTTTGCGCGAATTCACGAAACCAATCTGAAAAAGCAGGGGATGTTAGCTTTAACCTTTGCTAAGGAAAGTGACTATGACCTTATACAGGAAGATGACACCTTTAACTTCATTGATATTAAAGAATTTGCTCCGGATAAACCATTGACTATAGAGGTAGTACATGGGGATGGAACAAAGGATTTAATCGAAGCGAAACATACATATAATCTGCAACAGATTGAATGGTTTCACGAAGGTTCTGCTCTTAATGTTATAAAGAAAGAAAATGCAGCATAAATTGCATCTGAAATTAAGCAAAATAACTCCCGATATTCCTCGGGAGTTATTTAGTTTTGTCTATCCGCAATAAAATGAAAATAAGCAGAAAAACCATATTAAATGTCCTATTCATGGCTTTTGTGCTTTCTTTTTTTGTGACCCCGCTGGGGTATCATGGTAAAATTTTATTGAACCGAATGTTTTCCTTTAGCCCTGACTTAATTGAGGTTGACAAAGAACAACAAATAGCAGACTACAATTGGAAATTAAAAGATGCAAATTGGGAGTTCTTCAATTTTGAAAATTCCAGAGGTAATGTAGTTTTTATAAACTTCTGGGCCTCATGGAGATTGCCGTGTGCTGCTGAACTTAAAAGTATACAGAATCTTTATGATAAATTTAAGAATAAGGTCGATTTCTATATAATAACTGATGAAGAGAGGCTTCCTGTAGAAGAGTTCATGAAACAAAATAAATTTACTTTTCCGGTTACCTATCTTATTATTGGAGAGAGATCCCCCATCGCTCTTCTTGAGCCACCATCCTCATATATAATTGATAAAAAGGGCTATATTAGGGTAAAAAAGGAAGGAATTGCCGATTGGGATAATAAGACAATCTATAACCTCCTAAATGAACTAATAAATTAGAAGTGAAATTAAAAAGAATACAACTAATTAACATCACAATTATTCTATTGTTGGCGCTTTATTTTTTTACGCCGATAGGTTTTCATGCCAAAGTATATCTCAATCGACTAATATCACACAATCCTGTTCCTGTTGATGAGCGAGCACAGCAGTTGTTAGAGGATTATGATTTCAAATTGGTGGATGTAAATGGTAGTGGGGTGAATCTCTTAGATTACAAGGGAGAGGTTATATTTATAAATTTCTGGGCTACCTGGTGTCCACCGTGCGTTGCAGAAATGCCAGATTTACAACTATTATATGACGCGTACGGAGAGAAGGTTAAATTTTTGTTCATTGCAAGGGATAAAAAGGAAAAGGTGTCTGACTTCTTAATGAAGAAAAATTATAACTTACCGGTTTATTTCGAATCCGGATTTACTCCAAAATCGCTATATTCGGCGGCTTTACCCACGACATTTATAATTGATAAAAAGGGGAATATTGTTTTGGCAGAGACAGGATCTGCTGATTGGAACGCCGAAAGCGTACATAATTTATTGGATGACCTATTAAAATAATTATAATACTTCAAAGAAGCTTAGAAAGATCATCTTAAAATATAAGACCATTTATTTCTTAAAATACTTAAAAGGAACAAATAACATTCCAAAACACTCTCCATCTTCTTTACCTATATGCTTATGGTGCATTTTATGTGCCCTCCTTACACCCCTGGCATACCAGTTATTGGCATTTCTAAACATTTTGAATCGCTGGTGAATAAAAATGTCATGAACCATAAAGTAAGTTGCACCATATGCCATAATTCCAAAGCCTAATGGCCAACCGTACCAAAAAGATGTGTAGGATGCCAGGTAAAAGAATGTCATACTAACAACGGCATAAAAAATAAAGAATGCATCATTGCGTTCAAACCAGGAACCATGATCTTTTTTATGATGATCTCTGTGCAGACTCCATAAAAAACCATGCATTACATACTTGTGAGTAAACCAAGCCATAAACTCCATAAAACCAAATGTACCAAGGAAGATTAAGATCCCAATTACAATTTTCATGCTAATATAAGTTCAGTTTATAATTTACATAGGACTTTGCAAGAAGCCCGAATTTTTGATAGTTAGGTACCCGTATTCTGGCATTTTTAATTTCCATAGAAGGCGTTTTTTGCAATTTACGCAGCAATTTATAATAATACTTGTAAGCAGTATATACACCAAATTTTGCTTCATTGGGAAGTTGAACTATTCCGTCATATCCTATTTTAAAATCTGCTTTTATTTCATCAACAATTCTTACTTTGGCGATTTCATCTAATTCCAGGAGGTTTGTGTTTGGAAAATAAGAACGGTTCAAATGCTCAAAATCTGCCTTAAGGTCCCTGAGGAAATTAACCTTTTGAAATGCAGAACCTAAAGCCATGGCAGAATCTTTTAGGGCTTCATATCGTTCATCATTCCCTTTTACAAAAACACGAAGACACATTAAACCAACTACATCTGCAGACCCGTAAATGTATTCTTTAAATTCAGCTTCCGTATTGTAAACATTCTTGTTCAGATCCATTCTCATACTTTTCATAAAGGAATTAACCAAATGATATGGAATTTTGTATTTATGGTAAGTATGCTGAAAGGCATTTAATATAGGATTAAGACTTATCCTATCTATTATGCTCCTCTCAAGATCCTCTTCAAATTTGTTAAATAGTGTCTCTTTG
>Ga0265306_10001084_pt1 | contig 13291 bp, 10 predicted proteins | sample Helome_3_FD_192493 | JGI IMG/M metagenome (GOLD analysis project Ga0265306, IMG submission 192493) | Marine sediment microbial communities from subtidal zone of North Sea - Hel_20160420 (Illumina Assembly) | ecosystem: Environmental > Aquatic > Marine > Subtidal zone > Sediment ...
GTTCGGGGTCACGCAGCAAGGCGCTAAAGAGCCTTCCAACCCAGCGTCATGATGACCGGGCGCAACTCAGAAAATCGAAATCAGACAAGGCGATTGCCGTGGCAATCGCAGGGAAGTAACGGTTACAAGATATGAAAATCAATCTCGTTTCGTTGATTGCGCTTGCCAGCCTGGCGGCGTTCCCGGCCCAGGCCGAAAGCCTGGTCGATGGCTCTGTCGAAGATGGCAAAGCCAAGGCGTTAACGTGCACGGCCTGCCATGGCCCGCAAGGCAACAGTTCCAGCGCCTTGTGGCCGAACATCGCCGGCCAGAACGCTTCGTACATCCAGGCTCAGCTCAAGGCATTCAAGGACGGCTCGCGAGTTGACCCGCTTATGTCGAGCCAGGCCATGTTGTTGTCAGACGAAGACATGGCCGACCTCGCCGTGTACTTCGAGAGCCTCCCGGGTGCCGCCCAGGCCGTCGCCGATGCCAGCCTCGTCGCGCGCGGCGAAGCGCTGTATCGCGGCGGTAATACGCAGACAGGCGCCGCGGCCTGCATGGCCTGTCACGGCCCGACCGGGCGCGGTAACCCGGCAGCGCTTTACCCGGCGCTACAGGGTCAGCACGCGGCGTATACCGCGAAGCAGCTGAACGCATATGCCGACGGCACACGAGAGACCGATGGCAAGCAGCGAATCATGCGCGATATCGCGGCACGCCTGAGCAAGGAAGATGTCGAAGCGGTAGCGTCCTACGTACAGGGCCTGCGCTGACGTACGGAACTGATTGAGTAAGCCTGGAATTTGTATATGAAGAACCTGATCTGGATATTTGCCCTGCTGTTTGCGCTGGCAGCCTGCAGTAAAGAGGAAGCGGCCCCGGCCGAGACAGCCGCCGTCGTTGAAGAGCAGTCGGACGAAGTTACAGAAGCCGTCGAGGAAACCGCCGCGACGACCGACGAAACGCTCGAAGTCGTCGAAGAGTCTGCCGCGGAAGCCGAGCCGGCCGACGAAGCAATCGTTCTCGCGGTCGCCGAAACTCCGGCCGTCGCGCGCGAGTGGCAATTCAAGGAAGGCCAACATTACGTCCGCATGGTGCCGACCCAGCCAACGGTCGGCGGCGCCGACAAGATCGAAGTCGCGGAATTCTTCATGTACAGCTGCCCGCACTGTTACGACATGGAGCCGTTTATCAACGAGTGGGCCGCCAACAAGGACCCCAACGTGCGCTTTGTACGGGTGCCGGCCACATGGAATTCACTCGTGCGTTTGCACGCGCAGCTCTACTACACGGCAGAGGTACTGGCACGCAACGGCGTCATCAAAGACCTGACCACATTCCACGATTCGATCTTCCAGGAATACCACAGGCGCGGCAATCGCATGACGTCTAAAGACGCCATTCAGAAACTGTTCGAGCGCTTCGGCAGCGTCAGCGCCGAGGATTTTGAGCGCACCTGGAATTCGTTCGAGGTCAACCAGAAGCTGCGTGTTGCGGGCGACCTGCAACGTCGTTACAGCGTTTCGTCGGTGCCAGCCGTTGTCGTTAACGGCAAGTACCGTACCGATGCCGGCATGGCGGGCAACAGTTATCCAAAGCTCATGGAACTCATTGACGAATTGACGGTTCGTGAGGGCCTGCGCTAAGCCGTCTCCACTACCAACAGCGAGCGCGTCGATAATGCGCGCGGCCCAGGACAAAACCGTGAAGACAAGCCTTCTGATCCTGTCGCTGCTCGTAGGCAGCAGCGCCGTCGCCACTCCGACCGACGAAGCGTTCGAAAACCTCGCCAGCGAATACATCAGTGACCTGAGCAACTTCTCGCCGGTGACCGCGACACTGATCGGAGATCACAGCGCTGATGACGAACTCGACCGCGTCGACGCGGAAAGCCGCGAGGAGCGGCGGATCCTGCTCAATGAATATCTGCACGCGCTCGGCCGTATCGATCGCGATCAATTGTCGCGCGCGAACCAGGTCGACGCCGAGCTGCTGTCGCACGAAGTAGAGTCCAGCCTGTGGGCGCTCGAGCAACTGCAGGAATGGGCGTGGGATCCGCTTTACTACGTCAACATATCCGGCAGTGCCGTGTACGGACTGCTTGCCCGGGATTTTGCGCCTGTCGAGGCGAGGCTCGTGAGCGTCGCGTCCCGGCTCGAGCAGCTCCCGCGCTTTCTTGAGCAGGCAAGATCGTCGCTGCAGCCCGGGCGCGTGCCGCGGATCCATGCCGAGACCGCCGTACAGCAAAATCCCGGGCTGCTGTCCATCATCGAGACCATGGTGGTTCCGCGCATGGATGTGCTCGACGACGAGCAGCGAACGCGCCTTGCGGCCGCGATAGAGACCGCCAAAGACGCCGTTGCAGATCACCAGACGTGGCTCGAAGAGGAACTGCTGCCGCGGGCGAGCGGCAACTTTCGCATCGGCGCAGATAAATACGATACCAAGCTTGCGTTCGCCCTGAATTCGCCGCTGGGCCGCAAGGAGATTACGGCGAGGGCGTGGAGCGAATACGAATCGGTGCGTAACGAGATGTACGAGGTTGCCAGGACCGTCTATTCCGGCAAGCACCCCTACACCGATTACCCCGACGACCCGGACGAGGCCTACAAGCAAGCCATCATTCGCGCGGCACTCGAGGAAGCGTACGCGAAGCTGCCACCGCGCGACGGCATCGTCGAGGTTGCCAAACAGTATCTGCAGCAGGCAATCGACTTCGTCGTTGAACACAACATCGTGACAATGCCCGAGGAACCCGTCGAGATCATCATCATGCCCGAGTTCCAGCGCGGCGTTACGGTGGCGTACCTGGACCCGCCGGGTCCCCTCGACCGGGAACAGCCCGCGTTTTACGCCATCGCGCCGCTGCCCGACGACTGGAGCGAGGAGCAGATCGAGTCTTTCCTGCGCGAGTACAACATGTTCTCGATGCAGGACCTGACGATTCACGAGGGCGTACCGGGTCATTCACTGCAGCTCGCCCTGAGCAACCGCTATCCGTCTACGTTGCGTGCGGTGTTGTGGTCGGGCCCGTTCGTCGAAGGCTGGGGCGTTTACGCCGAACAGATGATGATCGAGCAGGGTTACCTCGATCACGACCCGCTCATGAAGCTCATCAATCTCAAGTGGTACCTGCGCGCGATTACCAACGCCATTATGGACTCCGCCATCCATGTCGATAGAATGAGCGAAGAAGCGGCCATGCAGCTCATGGTCGAAGGCGGCTTCCAGGAGGAGCGCGAGGCGGCTGGCAAATGGGTGCGCGCACAGCTTACCTCGGCGCAGCTGTCGACCTATTTCGTCGGCTACCAGGAACATCTCGAGATGCGGGCGGCCATGGAAGCCGCATGGGGCGACGAATTCACCTTGCGTCGCTACCACGACCAGGCCTTGTCCTACGGCTCGCCGCCCGTGCGTTTCGTGCGAGCCCTGATGCTTGGCGACCGCATCCCGCGGCGCCGCGAATAAGGCCACTCATTCCAAACGAGCATAACACCGCGCACGTTATGCCCGCCTAACGACGCAACGAAATCCCGGCCTCGACATTTCCTCGAGGCGGCAGGCCAAAGAGTACCGGGACACCAGGTCTGCCACAGTCGTTGCGGACCTGGTGTCCCGGACGCTTTACTACAGAATGAGACGATCCCCTTCGGGACCAACAGCGCGCCGGATGACCTGAATCAGTTCAGCACGCGCAACAACGTGGAAGACTATTCGGTCTTCTCGTTCTCGTCGCTCTCATTCTCGATTGCTTCGACTTCCTGCAGAATGCTCTCGATTTCGGCGTCGGTCTCTTCAATTGCGACCAGCGGTTTCTCGCTCGTTACACGAATAACCTCGATCTGGGCCCCCCGATCTTCCACCCGATCCAACCAGGTGTTAACGTCGACACCGGCAAATGCCGTCGACGAAAGCAAACCGCAACATATAAACATCAGTAGTTTTCTCATCCGCTCTTCCTCTTCTTGGTCCGCCCCAATGTTGCTATCTAGTCCTTGTTCTCATGATCCCAAATTCCATTTTCGTTGAGCGCGTAAACGAAATTGTACATTTCCTGTCTGCCGTTTTGACGTACTGTATTGTCGTTCTCGAGCAGCAACACATCATTCTGGAATCTCACCGCAAGCAATGCGTGATGGGTTGTGCGCTGTGGCTCGCGTCCGACGACGACACGCATATCGTCGGCGTCAAAGCCGAACTCCCTCAGAATAAAATACTTCGCGACCGCAAAGTCTTCGCAATCACCACCTTGCTGCAGAAACTCTGTCAATGTCTCCCATTCATTGCCGGGTCCCGTCGTCAGGCCAACGCGATCGTCTGTGTATTGCTGTGTATTGACATAGCGATTCACGAGTCGAATCTGTTTTCTCGGCTCGAGCTCAGCACCCTTCATCAGCACGTGCCGAAGACCTCTGAGCCGAGGCGCACAGGCCTCCTTGTCAAGCAGGCACTGTTGAATGGTCTCGCGCTGGGTTTGGTGTCTTTCAAGGGTGTTACGCCATGCGGGCCAGTCGGTAGCGGCCGCGAAGAAGTCTTCGGGAGTCTCGAATGAGTACTTCGTCTGGCAGTAAGCGCTCGACGTCGCTGACGTCGTCAGCAATACTGCCAGAAAGAAATCAGTTGGTATCCGCAATGGTCCCCCGTGGATTCACTGTTTTTTTCGGCGTTTAATCTCTTTCGAGTGTATCAGACGAATAGCGGAATTTGTAATTCCAGCTTATTCCCATGTTTCATAAGGCTCTGATATCGTGCACCGTAGAACAGCCGCAACACGACATAGCGAATTCGAACGCGGTGCATATTGGATATTGTCGGTCACTGAAACTATTTCGGAAGAATTGCCCGGAACTAAACAGCGCCACGAAGTATCGAATACAATGTAGTTTTGCGGCCTTCGGTATCATTGTTTGCGGGGATCCTTTCTTTGGAAGCACCGTTTGCAGCCGCATCCGGCAAAGCAGCAACAGTTGCGATCCGGCCGCCGCAGGTCAGGCAGGGCTAATTGTCTCAGAGCGAGGCGGGCGCCAGTGGCAGAGAAGAAACGAGCAATATTGCCGGGGTTCCGCTCCGGGATCATTGCGAAACCCGGGCGGGCATTTTCGGGCAGTCCCGTGCGGCCGTCCGTACTCCGCCTCGTGTCGTTGCTGGTCGCCGTGATTTCCCTCGGAGCCTGTGCCGCTCAACCGCAGGAACAGCGAGACAATCTTGCGTTGCGACAGACGATTCGCGATGCAGTGCCCAATTCCTGGCGTGACGCGGCTAATTCCACCGGGGACATTGCCCCTCTGACTGTGACGCCTGCAGTCCGTGACTTCGCCCACTCGGCGGTCAGGAGTAATGACACCCAGCGCGAGCAGATGATCAGCCTGACCCACGCGATTATTGACAGCGGCGGCGTGGGGCTCAAGTACATCCCTGATGCGACTAATACCGCCTCCGAGGCGCTTCAATCGGGCCAGGGCAACTGTATGGGCTTCTCGAACCTCCTGATCGCATCCGCGCGCGAGCTCGGACTGAATGCAAGCTATGAGCTGGTTTCACACGACATGCGCTGGAACAGGGTGGATGGCGCACTCGTGGGTTCCCTTCACGTCCGCGTCATCAGCTTTTCCAGCGGCAGGAGAATGGTCTTCGACTTCTATCCGGTACCGCTCCAGTCGGGCTTTTCGACCGAGCTGCTCTCGGACCAGGCGGCCCTTGCGCATCACCTCAACAACCTGGCAGCAGACTTGATGCACGAGGGTGAGGATGCGAAAGCATATGGCCTGTTGATCAAAGCGATCGAATCCACTCCGGACATCGCTTTTATCTGGTCGAACCTGGGAATACTCCTTTCTCGAAATGACCTCGACTTGCTCGCAGAAGCAGTTTTCAAAGAGGCTCTTTCGATTTCGCCGGACACGATGAGCGCGCTTTCGAATCTGCAGTTCCTTTACGTGAAACAAGGGCGCGACGCGGAAGCCGAGAAAATGATAGCCCGACTGGAGAGACACCGCGCGCGCAACCCTTACTATCACTTCTCACTCGGCAAAGAAGCCTACGAGCAGGCCGATTACAAGGGCGCGGTCAGGCACTTCAAGGAAGCTATTGACCTGAAGAACAACGACAGCCAGTTCTATACGCTATTGTCCAAGAGCTACGAGGAACTCGGCAAAGAAAGAGCAGCGCTGCGTGCGTCCAAAAAAGCTTATGCGATCAACAATCCTAAGCCGGTTGCCTCGTACACGATCAAACGGTCGCAGGCGGAAACAGGGTCTCATATTACCCGCAGATAGGCTGGCCGCGTTCCAGTTTTAGTATGCTCTCCATTTCCTCATCGAACGGTACAGCAACATGAAGTCTTCCCCGTACATAGTGGCCGCGTTGTTGGCGCAGGCGTCCCTCTCGGTCCATTCCGAGACCACTGATCCCAACGACTGCAAGTTAATCGGCAACGATACACAGCGGCTGGCTTGTTTCGACAGCATTTTCCCGCCACGAACCTCGGGTACGACGCCCATCGTTATGAGCGGTCAGGAAACCATTGATCAGGCGGAGGTGTCCCTCGCCCCACAGCCGGAAGCGAATAAACCTTCAGACGCACCTGCCGTCACGCAGCCGGAACCGGCTGTAGGAGTTGTCGCCGTGGCACAATCGGAACTGGCCGCAGAGGGTACTGAAGTGTCCCAGCCGGAACAGAAGACCGCGTCGTCGGAATTTGGCAGCGAGCATCTCCCCGCAATAGACACGGACCGGCTCGAGGCGCGCATCGCCGGCGACTTCAACGGGTGGACCGGGAAGACCAGATTCACGCTGGACAATGGTCAAGTCTGGCAACAAACGAGAAATTATGCCCGCAATTACAAACCGCGCGATCCGATACCGCGGCCGAGAGTGACTATCACCAAGAGTGTTTTCAACAGCTACAAGATGCGGATCGAAGGCGTCAAACGTACCGTTCAGGTCAAGCGCGTCAAGTAATCCGGACCACACTCGTCCCGATTCTCCGGGCAAAAAAAAACAGGGCGGTGATAAACACCGCCCTGCCCCTTTCCGGTTTGCCAGTGACTAGAACGTCAGCTTGAAACTGCCGTACCACTGACTTCCGATAACATCGTACATGCCGGGTTCCGTGTTTGCGTTGAACGCACTATGGAAACGCGGTGGATCTTCATCCGTGATGTTTCTCGCGCCGAGGGTGAACACAATGTTCTCCCACGTGTACGTGCCAACGATGTCTGAGTAGAAGACCGAGTCGGCCTCGCAGGCATCCGTCAGGTAGCACGGACGGCGCAAGTCATCGGCATCACCAATGTAACGACCGTTGAAATTGAACGTCCAGTTTTCACCGTACAATCCGGCTCCGATGTTCATACGCCACTCGGGATATACAGCAAAGCCATCGGCGGTGCCGACAAGTTTGGCGGTGCCCGTCTGCTGGTTACCCTGATCGTACTTGTTCGTCCAGGTCGTCGACAACGACAGGTCGTAACCGTCCACCCAGGTCGCGTTGAATTCGCCTGAATAGAGGACGTCGGCGTCAATACCATCGGTTTCGAGCGTTCCGAGGTTACCGAACTGCAGCGAGGCATCACCCGGGAAGATGAAATTGATACCGAAGTCGTACGGACCAAAATCAAAGAGCGCGCACGCAGGATCGGTCAAGCCGACTGAATCCAAGCACGGCGGGAACAGATTATTGATGTCACCGACGCCGACGACGTCATCGACTTCGATGTGCCAGTAGTCGATGCTGACGCTCAAGTTCTCGGCAAATGACGGCTGATAAACGAAGCCCGCACTCCAGGTATCAGACGTTTCGGGCTTCAGCGTCTCGGTAGGAGCACTGAATGTCACGAGAGACTGCCACTGGAAGCCAAGCTCGCCGGCATCACCGAGGAACGCATCGTCACCACCGGCGGCGTCGCCGATCAGTAGTGCGCAGTTGTCATACTGCGTCTGCGTCAGGTCGCCTGCCGCCAGACGGCGATCGGCGAATTCGCAAAGCGACTGGACAACTGGGAACGTGGCAGCATCCTGCTGGTTGATTTCCGAGATGTTCGGAGCGCGGAAACCCGTTGCGTAGTTTGCGCGCAGACGCAGGTCTTCGATAACAGCCCAGTCAAATCCGATCTTGTACGTCGTCTTGTCGCCAACGGTGTCGTAGTCGGAATAGCGTACGGATGCACTTATATCCAGGTTGTCCAGCACCGGCAACAACATCTCACCGTAGACCTCATCGACGGAGAAACTGCCTTGCAGAGGATCGCTTGCACCGCCCGTCGTCAGGCCTTCAGAGAGGAACTCGTCAGGCGAATAGGTGCCTGTCTCCCTCCTGTGCTCGTAACCGGCTGCCCAGCCAATTTCACCGCCGTCCAGATTTCCAAAGCCACCCGTCAGGCCGAGCGCAAGAATTTCCATTCTTGAGTTGTACACGTCCTTGAGGGAGCCCGTCGACAAATAAGCCATCTGGTCAGGCGTGATCGAACCAAACTCGTAGAACGGGTTCAGCGTGCCCGGGCATGAAGAATCTGCGGCACACGCGGCCGGATCAACAGCAATGGCCCAGCGGTCGAATCGACCGTAGTTCTTAGTCTCGAACAGTGTCTCGTTCTCGGCATAGATGTAGGAGACATCCCAGTCAAGCTCATCGTCGAAGAGGGATCCTCTGAGACCAGCAACCATGCGATAGGTGTCGGCCGTGTTGCGGAACAGGCGGCCACCGGACTCTTCGAAGCGACGGTTGATGCGCACACCTTCATTCTCGATTCCCAGCGGGTTCAGGTCGTCCGCGTTGCCGAGGATGCCGTCCGGGCCCGCGGCGTTGACGCCGAACGGGTTGAACGGGTTCTCGGCGGGCACCCAGTCATTCCACTGCGCGCCATTATTCGGCGTTTCGACACCAGAATTCACGGCAAACGAGGCGTCCGGTGCGAGACGCGCCTGCGAAGTGCGGCGCGTGTACAGGGCATCCATATAGCCCTCAACCGAATCGTTCAGTGCGACCGAGCCGTTAAACGCCATTTGCCAGCGTTCGTTGGGCTGCGTCAGCGCGTTCACCGGCGCGAAGTTATAGGTGTCGGTTGAAGAATCGAACGGGCGAGCCTGACCGAGGCTGCTGTCCCAGATGTAGTTCGGGTTGCCAGGAACACGAATACGGCGGCTGTTCGACGAACCGGAGCCGACCGCCTGGAACGTGCCGTCGGACTGCAGTTGTGCATACAGGTCTTCCGTGGCCCAATCTCGCTCGGACTGCAACATTTCGTCCTGGTTGGTGTAGCTGAGCGAAACAACCATGTTGCCCCTTTCGCCGGCGATTCCACCGAGCAGGTACATCAGGGAGTTGGAAGCTTGACCATCATCGAAGCCTTCGCCATACCTTGCACCAAATTCCAGGCCTTCAAAATCATCCTTCAGGATGACGTTGATAACGCCTGCAAGCGCATCGGAGCCGTAGATCGTGGAGGCGCCATCTTTCAGTATTTCGACGCGTTTGATCATGGATTCCGGAATCGCATTCAGGTCAACCGCGCCGTTACCGGTGGTATCGCCAATCATGCGGCGGCCGTTGATCAGCACGAGCGTCCTCTCGAAACCGAGACCGCGCAGGTCCAGTTGTTTCTGGCCCTGCGAATTACCGTTGTTGGTCGACATACCGGCCTGGTAGCCAGTAAACGAAGGTACGTCTTTCAGATACTCGTCGATACTGACGGCACCCGACAGCGCAACTTCGTCACCCGTAACAACCGTTATCGGGCTGGATGAGCTGAACTCGTTGCGACTAATACGCGAACCCGTGGTGATGATCTCTTCCAGCGGCTCGTCATCCTGATCCTGCGCGACTGCATTGCCAACCGGCAATGCTAATGCGCTAACCAGAAATCCGAGTCCAGTTAGTTTAAAGAAACGCATTGCTTATTCCCCTTGTGTTGTTTGCTTACACGTAGAAACCGGTGCCACATGCGCGCACTGGCTTCAACGCCAAGGGGTGAGTGTAGCAAAAACACCAGCATTCAAAAGAGCGTTGTGAAAACACAACACGGAACTAATGCGACGAACCGCTTGGCCACCCGCCAAATTGCATCCCAACTCATTAATTTGCAAAGTATTTTTTCCATGATATCCGTCTTCGGGCGGATTATGATTCACCAAAATTTCGGCGATTGCCGTCTCGATTCGGGCCAAAAATGCGCAAAAACGCCTCAATTCTTTGTCGTATATTTACAACATGGTCCTGTTTTCGGCCCCATTGCAAGTCGATTGTTGTATCTGCGCATCAAACCCGTTGCGAGTGTTCGGTGACGATGCCTGCACGCCGTGAGCCACCCGAATGGCGCCTTTTTCCTAAAGCGAGGCTGTTAGAATCTCGTTGTCGTTGGCCGTCCCGGTCGGAGAATTCCTGATGAAAAACCTCTTCCTACCACTCCTCGCCCTGTGCCTGGTCGCCTGTCAGCCTGCCGAACCCCCCGCTGCCGCGCCTGAAGCAGGCGCGGCAAGGCCGACGTTTGCGTTGAGCAGTAGCGAGGCGTACGACTTCAGCAGGATTCCTGCGTACGGCGACAATCATGACGCCATCTATGACTACATAGATTCCAACCTGGCGGCGCATCTTGAAGCGACAAGGCGTTGGTTAAAGCAGCCGTCGATTTCCGCGCAGGACGTCGGAATTCAGGAAATGGCCGAGATGCTTCGCCAGGACCTTGAGGATCTCGGCTTCGCGGAGGCGAATCTCGTGCCTACGGACGGTCATCCCGGCGTGTGGGCTTACTACGATGCCGGCGCCGAGAAAACGCTCGCCGTCTATCTAATGTATGACGTGCAGCCCGTTAATCCCGAAGACTGGTTGAGCCCGCCGTTCGACGCAGAACTCATTGACCACGAACTCGGCAAGGTCCTGATGGCGCGCGGCGCAACCAACCAGAAGGGTCCGCAGCGAGCTCTCCTGAACGCGCTGGAATCCATCATCGCCGTCAACGGCACGCTGCCCATCAACATCATGGTAGCGGCAGAAGGAGAAGAGGAACTGGGCTCGCCGCATTACCCGCAGATCATCGATGCTTATGAAGAAAGATTGAAGACGGCGGACGGCGTCCTGTTCCCGTTCAATTCACAGACGCCCGACGGCAAGATCAACATGATCCTCGGCGTCAAGGGCATCCTTTACTTCGAGATGACGGCAGCGGGTGGCGACTGGGGTGGGCCATCGAAAGCCGAGATCCACGGTTCCTACAAAGCAATCGTCGATGCGCCCGTTTGGCGTCTGATCAAGGCGCTGTCTTCCATGACTTCCGAGGACGGCAATACAATCCTGGTGCCGGGCTACTACGACGGCATAGTACCGCCGACCGAAGAAGAATCACTTCTTATCAATGCCGGCGTCGAAAACCGCGATGACGAAAAGATGCAGGAACTGCTCGCGGTTGACCACTGGATCGATGGCAAGACAGGCACGGACGCGGTGATCGAGTTGCTCTACCAACCGACCCTGAATATCGACGGCATCTGGGGTGGCTACACGGGTGAAGGTGTCAAGACGATTCTGCCGCACCAGGCAACTGCCAAGGTCGATTCGCGCCTGCCGCCCGGCCTCGACCCGGATGAGGCGCTGGCGAAGATCCGTGCTTTTCTCGACCAACAGGGTTACACCGATATCGAGATTAAAAAGCTTAGCGGCTACCCGGCGTCTCAAACCTCGGTCGAAGCTCCGGCCGTAAAAGCGGCGATCTCGGTGTTCAGGAAGTACGTGAGTGACATCACGCTGCAGCCACGCATCGCGGGCAGCGCACCGTTCTACCAGTTCACCGAACGCCTCGGCCTGCCCCTTGTGCCGACGGGCATGGGTTTCGGCACGGGCGCGCATGCGCCGAACGAAATCATGCTCATAGACCCGGCTGATGGTGTCGAGGCGGCAGGGCTCGCCGACATCGAGAAAGCCTACGTCGATTTCGTATTCGCGCTGGCGAACGCCGAAGAGTAGATTTGCGGTATGACGATCGATAACAACTTTGCACTCGCCCTGCATGGCGGCGCCGGAGCCGTCGCGGGACGTGACTACGCAGTGACCGAGAAACATCTGCAAGAGCTGGCAAGCGAATGCGAAGCCTGGCTCAAGAATGGCCGCAGCGCACTCGATGTGGTCGAACATGCCGTCAACGAACTCGAGACTTGCGGCCTGTACGTGGCGGGCCGCGGTTCGGCGCCGAACAGCGCCGGGCACATGGAGCTCGATGCATCGATCATGGATGGCCGGTCTCGCGAAGCCGGCGCGGTGGCAGCCATCAGGGATGTTGTCAGCCCCGTCCAGGTAGCGCGCGGTGTCATGGAAAAAACCCCGCACGTCATGCTTGCCGGGACGGGTGCGCTCGAGTTCGCTCGCGCACACAACTTCGAGGAAGTCGCCGACCCCGGCAACTACTACACGCTACCCGTTGGCGTGACGAGCGACGATATCGGCGACATCGCGCATGGCACGGTTGGCGCCGTAGCGCTCGATACGGCGGGCGGTCTCGCGGCCGCGACGTCGACGGGCGGCACCTTCGGCAAGCTGCATGGGCGCATTGGCGATACGCCGTTGATCGGCCCCGGCACCTGGGCCGATGACCACATCGCAATCTCTTGCACAGGCACGGGCGAACACATCATCCGGTCTGGTGGTGCCGCGGCCATCGCGTTTCGCTACCGATCAGGCCTGTCGCTCGACGACGCGATCGTCGAGATGCTCGACGAAGTCAAGCGACTGCAAGGTGACGCAGGAATTATCGCCGTCACGAGCAAGGGTGAGATTGCCATGCACTACAACTCGGAAGGCATGAAGCGGGCATCCGTGTCGAGGGATGCCGAACTCCTTGTCGCAACCTTCGAGTAAAGGAGCAGGCATTGAATCGCAACCCCATCATCACTTGCGCAGTCACGGGCTCCGGCGACACGGCCGGCAAACATCCCGACCTGCCGAAATCGCCGACCGAGATCGCGACAGCTGCCATTGAAGCGGCCAGAGCCGGCGCCGCAATAGCGCACATTCACGTTCGCGAGCCCGACACAGGCAAGCCGACGCGCGACGTCGAACTCTACCGCGAAGTCGTGGATCGCATCCGTTCCAGCGATACCGATGTCATCCTGAACCTGACGACTGGCATGGGCGGCGACCTGTATCTCGGGCCCGACGACGACCCGCTCAGCTTTAGCGAAGACACCGACTGCGTCGGCCAACTGGAACGCATGGAGCACGTCGAGGCGCTGCTGCCCGAAATCTGTTCGCTCGACTGTGGCTCTTTTAATTACATGGGCCAGAACTACGTATACGTGTCGACACAGTCGATGCTGGAACTCG
>Ga0265306_10001087_pt1 | contig 13286 bp, 5 predicted proteins | sample Helome_3_FD_192493 | JGI IMG/M metagenome (GOLD analysis project Ga0265306, IMG submission 192493) | Marine sediment microbial communities from subtidal zone of North Sea - Hel_20160420 (Illumina Assembly) | ecosystem: Environmental > Aquatic > Marine > Subtidal zone > Sediment ...
CCGCGTCCTTGGCGCGCGCTTGGCTGACGGGCGGTTCTTCGTCGAAGAAGACCGAAAGGCCCCGCTCGCCAATCGGCTCGCGAAGCTCGAATCCGTGGTGTTCCAATCCAAGCTCGGCACGATGGGCGCCAAGGTCCGTCGGATCCAGGCCAACGCCGGCGCGCTCGCCACCGCATCCGGCGCAGATGCCGACGCCTGCGACGAAGCGGCGCGCCTCTGCAAGGCCGACCTCGAAACCCTGATCGTCTTCGAGTTTCCCGAGCTTCAGGGCGAGATGGGTCGCTGGTACGCGCTGCGCGAGGGCATCGACCCGGCGATCGCAGACGCCATCCGCGACCATTACCGGCCACAAGGCGCCGACGACGTCGTGCCGGATCAAATCGTCGGCGCCGTCGTTGCCGTCGCCGACCGAATCGACACCCTCGTTGGCTGCTTCGGGATCGGCCTGGTGCCAAGCGGCTCGGCCGACCCCTTTGCGCTCCGCCGCGCTGCGCTCGGCATCATCCGCATCGCCCTCGAAGGGCCGATCGACGTCGACCTCCGCGCACTCATCGCGCAGGCGTACGGCGCGTACGCAGGCGACGCCAAGCTCGCGAGCGCCGACGAGGTCCACGCGGCGCTCGACGGTTTCTTCCGTGGACGCATCCGCGGGATGCTCAAAGACTCGTTTGGCGGCGACGTCGTGGACGCCTGCCTCGGCGCCTGGGACGGGACCTCGCTTCGCGATCTGCGAAGCCGGATCGAAGCGGTGTCGGAGCTAGGCGCCGCACCGGAGTTCGAAGCGCTGGCGATCGCATTCAAGCGTGCGTTCAACATCACCAAGGAGAGCGCGCGAGGCCCCATCGACTCGAGTCTTCTCGAAGCCGGCGCCGAGGCCGCACTGGCCGAACGCTTTGGCACCGTCCGCGACCGGATCCGCGAAGCGACCGGCGAGCGCCGATACACCGACGCCTTGAAGCTCGTGGCCAAGGAGCTCGGCGTGCCGATCGATCGCTTCTTCGACGAGGTGTTCGTGATGGTCGACGATCCGCGAGTTCGGGACAATCGCCTGCGTTTGCTCGGAGAAATCGCAGACACCGTCAACGATATTGCGCACTTCCACCAGCTTGGGACAAAGTTGCAACGCCGTGACCCTGCTGTATCCGCTTGACGCAGAGCTGGACCCTGACGTCCGCCTGCAGCTTCTCGGAAGGAAGGCGGCCGGCCTCAACGAGATGACTGCGCTCGGGATTCCCGTTCCTCCCGGGTTCACGATCACGACCGAAGTCGGCCGGGAGTACCGAGCGAGCGGGGCGCTGCCCGATGGCCTAGACGCGGCCGTCGCGTCCGCGCTGCGGAGCGTCGAGAAGCGCCTTGGCAGACGCTTTGGCGACGCGAATCAACCTCTGCTCCTTTCGATCCGCTCGGGGGCCGAGGTCTCGATGCCAGGCATGATGGACACGGTACTCAACATCGGCCTCGGCGAGCGCACGCTCGGAGGGCTCTCAGCGGAGCGCGGGGACGAGCGCTTCGCACTCGATGCCTACCGGCGTTTGCTGCACATGTACGGTTCGGTCGTGCGCGGCATCGGAGCCGACCGCTTCCAGCGCCTGTTGAGCGATCTCAAGCACGAGCTCGGGCGCCCCCGAATGCTCGACTCCGAACTATCCGTCCCCGCCCTCGAAGGATTGGTCGCCGCGTACCTTTCCATCATCGAGGAGGCCTCGGGGGCGCCGTTCCCACAAGACGTCGAAACGCAACTCTGGGATGCGATCGCAGCGGTCTTCGAATCCTGGGAAAACCCGCGCGCGCTCCGATACCGACGCATGCAAAGGATCGACGACGCCATCGGCACCGCATGCACCGTGCAAGCCATGGTCTTCGGGAACACGGGCCCGCAAAGCGGTTCGGGGGTGGCGTTCACCCGCAACCCTTCGAGCGGAGAGCCCAAACTCTACGGCGAATTCCTTCCGAACGCCCAGGGCGAGGACGTGGTCGCCGGCATTCGAACGCCCGTAGCGCTTACCGCGGCCGCGTCAGCGCCCGGCAAAGAGGCGTCGAGCCTCGAGCTCTCGCTCCCAGACGCATTCGAATCGATTTCGACATACTGCGCGTCGCTCGAAAGCCACTTCGGTGACATGCAGGACATCGAGTTCACCATCGAGGATGGTCAGCCGTACTTGCTGCAAACACGTTCGGCGAAGCGAACCGCGCATGCAGCGGTCCGGGTCGCTGTCGACCTGGTGAGGGAAGGGGTGCTCAGCAAAAACGACGCCTTGCTTCGGGTCGATGCGCGGTCGCTCGAACAGCTGCTTCGGGCGCGACTTCCAGGCGAAACGGAATTGACTTCCCGGGGAATCGAACCGCTTGCGGTGGGCTTGCCCGCGGGTCCGGGTGCGGCATCGGGCCGCATCGTATTCGACGCCGACGACGCCGTCCGTTGGGCCTCTGAAGGCCAGGAGGTGATCCTGATTCGGCAGGAGACCAGCGCCGAGGACATTCACGGAATGAGGGCCGCCAAGGGCGTCGTCACCGCGGCAGGGGGGATGACTTCGCATGCTGCGGTCGTCGCCCGTGGGCTTGGCAAGTGTTGCGTGGTGGGCTGCGGAGGCCTGCAGATCAACCTTCGGGACCGAACCGTGCGCCTGGACGGCGTCGAGACCACCGAACCGCTGCGCGAAGGTGACATGCTCACCCTCGATGGCTCGACCGGACGGGTTTTCATCGGCGCGCTCGACCTCGAGGCGTCCTCCACCGTCGAAGAGCTAGGCGAGCTGATGGCCTGGGCCGACCAGGTACGCCGAATGCGCGTATACGCCGAAGCCGACACCCCGCAGGCAGCCCGCGCCGCCCTGAGCTACGGCGCCGAGGGGGTCGGCCTGTGTCGAACCGAGCGCATGTTCTTCGCCAAGGATCGATTGTTTGCGATGCGATGCGCATTGCTCGCGGTCGACGACGCCCAGCGGAGCGAGTGGCTCTCCGTGCTCGAGCGCGCACAGCGAGAAGACTTCGTCGAGATTTTTCACGCCATGGGCGGGCGACCGGTCACGATACGGCTGCTCGACCGAGCGCTCGAAGAGTTTCTTCCCGAAGACGAGCGGCCGCTGCAAGCGATTGCCGAGTCCCTCGACATCGAGATGGAAGAAGCGACCAAGTCGGCCGCTCGGCATCGAGAAACGAACCCGGTGTTCGGTCACCGCGGTGTGCGCGCAGGGCTCACCGTCCCGGGTCTCTACGACATGCAGCTTCGTGCGATGCTTTTCGCCGCACGCGACTGCGTGGAGCAGGGGTTCGCGGTGGACCTCGAGGTTCTGATTCCGATGATCGCGTTTACGTCGGAGGTCGAAGCGCTCCGCGCTGCCGTCGATCGCGCGCACCGGGAGATCTTCACCGAACCGGCAGCCGGGTTCCAATGCCGCGTCGGCGCGATGATCGAGCTGCCGCGCGCCTGTTTGATCGCCGGAGAGCTTGCCGAGCACGTTCACTTTTTTTCCTTCGGCGGGAACGACCTGACGCAGAGCGCGCTGGGCATCAGCCGAGATGATGCCAGCCGGTTCCTTCCCGCGTACCGCAACGAGCTTGGCCTGCTCGCCGGGGACCCGTTCACCCACCTCGACGAGATGGTCGCCGAGCTCATCCGTATCGCTCTCGAGCGGAGCAGGGCCGTCCGTCCGGACCTCCGTGCCGGCCTCTGCGGAGATCAGGGCGGGAGCCCAGCCTCCATCGAGATCTGCGAGAAGCTCGGGCTCGACTTCGTGTCGGCGCCTCTTTCCCAGCTCCCCGGCGCCCGATTGGCCGCCGCCCAGGCTCGCCTCCGCTAGAAATTCCGCTTAATCTGCGGTTTCCGGTCCGTGAGGGCTTGATGAAGAGGCCAGGGCGTGTTGGAATGAACACGACTGGAATATTACGTCATAACTGTATGGCCGATAGCACGAGAACCATAGCGGGCCCGATTGGGGCCGTGGGCGCTTCGGGGCCGACGCGGGTGGCCGAATGGCTGCTCGGTCAGACGATCGACCAGCGCTACCGCGTCGACTCGCTGCTGGGCGAAGGGGGCATGGGCCTGGTGTACCGGGTCACCCATACACGCCTGAACAAGACGCTCGCGATGAAGGTCCTTCGCCAGGAGAACACGCGCGACGCGGAGGTCTTGGCGAGATTCCGGCGCGAAGCCGAAAGCGCATCCAACATCGGGAACCAGCACATCATCGACATCAGCGACTTCGGCGAGCTCACCGACGGTTCGACCTATTTCATCATGGAGTTCCTCGACGGGCTCGACCTCATCGATGCGATCGACAGCGTCGACCGCATGCCCGAGGAGCGTGCGCTTCACATCGGGATCCAGGTCAGCCGCGCCCTCGGTGCGGCCCACGACGCGGGAATTACCCATCGCGATCTCAAACCCGAGAATGTATTTCTGATTCGTCGCGACGGCGAGGAAGACTTCGTCAAGGTTCTCGACTTTGGCATCGCGAAGGTCGGCCACGGCCCCAATCGGCTCACCCGCGCCGGCGAGGTACTCGGTACGCCGCACTACATGTCGCCCGAGCAATGTGAAGGCGAGGGCGTGGACCACCGAACCGACATATACGCGCTTGGCGTCTTGCTCTACGAGATGCTGACGGGTCACGTTCCACACGACGCGGACACGATGATGGGCATTCTCACCAAGCACATATACGAGGAACCGATCCCACCGAGGGTGCGAGTGCCCCACGTCTCCGAGGAGCTGGAGACCCTGATCATGCGCTGCCTCGAGAAGCAGCCAGAGCGTCGCTATCAAACGATGCACGAGGTCTTGAGCGACCTCGAGCTCGTCAAGGCGGGCCTCCAACCCGTGGGACCCGACACCTGGACGCTTCCGCCCACTCGGCCGCCTCGTCCCTGGCGCCGCGGTGCGTTTTCGGTTTACGCTGGCGGGCTTGCTCTCGCGCTCCTGGTGCTCTTCGGGACAATCGCCATGGGAACGCTTCGGAAGCCCGAACCCGAGGCGGAGGAGACCGGAACGGTGCAAGATGCAATGGAGACGGATGTGTCGGCCATAAGCGCGACCCGACCGACGCCGCTGCTCCCGCCACCGATGCTCGCTCCCTTGATCGTGGAGGATGGGAGCCCCGAACCAGGCGGAGCGGAGGCACTCGCCTCGGCATCCGATGCAGGCGCGGCCCAAGCGCGGGAAGCCCGCAACAAGCCCGTCCGTCGCAAACCGCGACGCCAGCCCAAACCAGTGCCCGAGCGCGATCGGTCCATCCTCGATCCTTGGAACTGAGCGCCTCCGCTGCCAGTTGCCCCAGCTAGGGTGAACGGCTAGGGTGCCGCCGCATGCGGTCGCGATTCGGCCCGCGAAGCGAGGTGATCGGGTTCGCTTTGGGGTTCTTGCTTATGTTTGGAGCGGTCTCGACCGGCTGCGGCAGGACAGCGGGCCAAGATCTGCCCGCGGGCTTGATGTCCTTTCCCATCGCGATCGAGCTCTCGGTCGATGAAGACGCCGAGGGAGAGCCCAAGTACCTCTATGTCACGAGCTCGAATTTCGGGCTGCAGTGGAACTCCGGGAACGTCCAATCCTACGATCTCGACAAGGTGCTCGAGGCGCTCCAGACGGGCTGCATCGGCGCCGGGGTCGACAACGCCTGCTTGGCAGCCGGCTTCGAAGGCAACATCAACGAGCCGGCGTGCATCTGCGACCCGGCGGCCGACGACGACTGCACGGCCATTCCGCCGGACCGCTGCTCGGTCGTTCCCGCCGATCTCCGATTCCGCGACCCTGGGGCGGCACTGAGGCTCATACCCGTCGAAGGGCTGATCCGGGGCGAGGTGTCGATCGGCTCGTTCTCGGACGGAATGGGGCTTTCGACCGACGGCAGGCGCATCTATGTTCCAGTGCGTAGCGATGCCAACCTGACCTTCATCGATGTGGATGAGGAAGGCCAGCTCAGCTGTGGTGGTGCGTTTGGCGAGCCGCATACCTGCTCGAGCACGTACCGAACGGGAAGCGCGGAGCTGGTGAATCCGACGGTTGATATCAGCCTGCCCGCGGACCCGGTTGATGTCTACGTCGGGGACCTGGCTGCGGACTTTGCGACCGAACCGGATGATCCCGCCTTCCGTGGCGATTACATCTTGATGGCGCACCGCGAGGGCCGCGCGAGCATGTTCTTCGACCAGTTCCGCCCCGGCGGCCCTGAGCCTCAGAAACGCCCCCGCCTCGCGGCGACGATCGACAATCTGGCGCCCGAGCAGGTGACCATTACCTATGAGCCAGGAGCCAAGCGAGCCTGGATCCCCAGCGCCGAAGTCCCAGCGATCATCCGCCTCGGCATCGGGATCGACGGGGACCCGACGCAAAGCTACCTATTCGACGCTGGCACGCTCTTCGTGTCCGGGCTCGATCAGGGCCGTAGCAATCGGGATATCCGATTCGATCCACGCCCGGGGCGAAACCTCGCCTACATCGTCTCGCGGTCGCCGGAGGCGCTGGTCGTTGCCCGCAGCGATGTCGCAGGTGGAGACCTCAACATGATCGCGCAGATTCCGACCTGCGGGGATCCTTCGCGCGTCCAAATCGCCGAGGTCCCGGCGCGGGGCGACACCGTGGTCCTGGCCTTCGTGAGCTGCTTCCTATCGCGCAACGTCCAAGTCATCGACACCGACTTGTTTCAGGGGCTCACGATCTTGACCAACATCAGCGGCGCCTTCGAGTTCGTGATCGATGCGCCGCGCCGTCTCATGTACATCGCCGACTTCAGTACCTCGGTGATTCGCGTGGCCGACCTACAGCCCATCATCGACTGTCTGGAGTCGACGAGCGCCGATGAGGCCAACGAGTGCGCGCCGAAGCTCATTGGTCTGGTCGGCCTGCCACAACCGGTATCGGAGCTACCTCGATGACGACGCGTGTCCTCGTAATTTCGCTCGCGGCCTGCGCGCTCCTCGTCTCATCGTGTAGAAACAACGCGAACAGCGTTCCTCTCTCGTCCTTGAATCGCTCCGCAAAGCTTCAGTTTTTGTGCGCCGACATCGAGCTGGTCAGCGGCAGCCAGTACATCCTCAAAGCGCTGCTGCCAAGCGGACTCTGCGACGGGGAGACCGTCGTAGCTCCCGAGATCGTCCCTCAGTTTCTCGGCGCAGTGACCCAGATCGAAAGTGGAGAGGTCGCAGTCGTCAACTTCACCCGAGGTTTCATCTTCAACACGAGCCGCACCATACCGGGGGTGACCGCAGTCACGGTAGACGAGCAACCGACGGGCATCCAAATCTCGCCGTTCCAGCCCGACTACACCTTTTTGACTAGCTTCAGCTCCAAGAGCCTTCAGGCCATCCCGACCGAGGCGCTCATCGCAGGCAGCACGGAGCTACCGACGCCCGAGCCGCAGCGCTTCGACGCAGGGCCCACCGACCTGGTCTTGCATGAACGCGCGCTGAGCATTCTCATCACGAACGACGACGGCCAGGTCACCGGCGCCGAATCGTTCGTATTCTACCGCTACCTCTATGCGGCGCTCCCGGAGCTCGGTGCGGTGGCTCAGGTCCAAGTGATCATCAACCCGGTCTCCGGTGCGCAGTTCCTCTTGCCGCCCGTTCTGCTGCCACTTGACACCATGGGCTGCCCGGTCGACCAAATCCCACCACCGGACTCCGACGGCAACGACTACAACCGGATTTGCCCGCAGGACCCAGCGGACCCCAGCGACCCGCAGGCTCGGGTCATCAAGACCGTCACCACGACACAACCTTGCTTCGAGGGTCCGGTCGCGGGCCCGCGCCCCGTCGCGCTGACCATCGATCGCGGTGTAGAACCGGGCACCGGGTCTCCGTCGGGCACAGGCGACGATCGCGACGACGTCTTGCTCGTCGCAGATGCCAACCAGCCGTTGATCCATCGCTTCGCGCTCGGCCGTGGCGGCGCGACCGCCTTGCCTCCGATCATCACCGGAACGCCGACGTCCGAAATCGACGTGACCCCGTTCGTGCCGGCCAGCTCCGCGCGCGACGACCAAGCGGCGACCCAACGCTACCTCTACGCCGTGAGCGCCATCGACAGCAGCCTCCTGGCGGTCGACTACACCGAGGACCCCGAGGGTACGCCTGAGGCAGACAAGACCTTTGGCGCCGTGCTTCCGGTCGTGGCCGGCGTCTCGGCGCGGGCGAACGAAGAGAACGTCGAATCTCGCGATCGCGTTCGCTTCGCGTTTTCAAACGTCCGCGCGATCGAAGTGGTCACACCGTCTTACGAGCTCGAGGACGACCCAGACGGCCCCGGCATGCAGGTTCCCGAAAGCGACATCTGCGACCCAACGGACGGGAACGAGTTCGCCCTGGCCCAGAGCGAGAACAACATGCGAGGCGTCTTTTTAGCCGTGAGCCTGTCGGACGGCACCATGTTTTTCCTCGACATCTACGACCTGAATGCGCCGTGCAGAGGCGGGTCGGGTAACATCGCCTGCACGCCTTTTGAAACGGGCCCGGACCGTCTCGCGAGTATCCGTCGGCACCGGGAGCGATTCGGGTTCACGCCTTCGACGGCTACGGTCGTTGCGATCGAGGGTAGCCCATCGTTACAGTTCAATGCGGCGCCTGGGAGGCTGGACGAAACGACAGGGACCGCGCAGGGCTCGGGCGGCCCTGAGCTGGAGTTCATCAACTGCCCGCCCACGACGAGCATCGACACCGACGGCACGACACGCGTCGGTTCCTCGATGATCAACGTCTTCGGTACCCCCTCCGATGCGCTGATCTGCGCATCGTCGCAGGTTTGGAGCAGCTTCTCAGAGGGCTGGGATGCACGTTGGGAAGGTTTGATCCCCAACTCCGAGGGGGGGCTCGGGCTCTTTGCCGACGAGAATCTCGACGGCACCGAGCAGGGCAACTGGTTCCAAGCAGGCGACGTGCCCTTCTGCCGGGTTGGCGTGCTGGGCCCACAGCCGGCGGACGCCGCGCTCGTCGAATCCTATGTTGGAGACCGGCTCGTCATTACGGGCGACCTGCCACCGAGCACCCGCGACGACCTCGATTGCGAGGACTTCCAAGACCTGATGGAGGACCTCGACGAACGTCAGGTTTGGTTCCCCATCCTCCGAGCCTTCAACGATGAGCTCGAGATCGGAGAGTCGGAAAACACCAACAGGTACACCCTCGCCGAAGTCCGAGCGTGCTTCCCTGAGTTCACGGAGTACCAAATCCACACGCAGGATGCGTACACCGTGACCGGTACCGCATCGGGCTTCATCAACCGGGTCATTCCCGACGAGGACGAACAGTGCGTTCTAGACCCGAGTCGACCGGTCGATCTACCGACGGGCGACGGCGATTTCGTGGATGTGGACACCTATCTCTCGGGGCGCGCCTTCGCGAGCAAACAGTACATCAATCCCCTGGTGAGCTTTCAGATCGGCCCGTTTCCGCCCGATGCAGGTGATCCAATCCCGGATGCCACCGTTCTTAATTTCAGCATCAGCAATCAGTTCGTGAGGCTGGGCCTCGACACCAGCGCAGGAATCATTTCACTGCCCTCCTCGATGCTGTTTGCCCCGCAGCAAGACGAGCTCTACTTCGTGGACTTGGAAGCCGGGGTCCGGCGCATCGTCTTTTCTCCGCTTAACATCGTCCAGACTTTTGAGTAGACCCGGTTCATGGGGGTAGCTGGGACGGCGCGAAAGAAAGACCACAGCCCGGTCATGCGCCAGTTTCTGCGCGCCAAGGGGCAGCATCCCGATGCGATCGTCTTTTTTAGGCTCGGGGACTTCTACGAAATGTTCTACGAGGACGCGGTGCGGGCCGCGGGCATCCTCGATATCGCGCTGACCTCCCGGGGGACCGACCCTGACGGAAACAAAATTCCCATGGCGGGCGTGCCGCACCACGCCGCGGCCGGGTACCTCGCCGGACTGCTCCGTCACGGGGAGAAGGTGGCGATTTGCGAACAGATGGCTGAACCTTCGAGCGCTCGTGGCGTCGTGCCGCGCGAAGTGGTTCGGGTGGTCACGCCGGGGCTCTGCCTCGAGCCCGACGCCCTCGACGCGCGGGCGGAAAACTTCCTGGTCGCTGCGACGCGGGACGGAGGCGTGGCGGCGCTCGAGCTGTCAACCGGCACGCTCAGAGCCTGCGTCCTCGAGCTCGGCCCGCAGTGGGTAGGCGAGCTCGTGCGCCTCGATCCTGCCGAAGTGCTCCTCGAAGCAGGGGCTCCCGAGCTCGAAGCGCTCTGCAAGCAGTGTCTGCCCAAGTCGGCGCTGCGAAGCGTGGAGCTGCGGCCTGACGCCGAGCGTTTGAATGAATGGCTGAGCGCCGAGCAGGCCGCCGAGCTCTCGAGCCAAGCGCCCGCGGCCCGGGCGGCGTCGCTGGTGCTGGACTACGCGAAGAAGCACAAGGCCGATTCACCGATCCACACGGCCACGCTGTACGCAGCAGGCGACCGTCTGGTCCTCGACGATGCGGCAGTCCGCAATTTGGAGCTCGTACGCACCCTGGACGGCGAGCGTCGGGGCTCGCTCCTTCATCTGCTCGACGAAACCAAGACGCCGATGGGCGCACGGGCGCTTCGGTCGCGCCTGCTCGAACCGCTGACCGACATCGAGCGCATCCGGCGGCGCCATGATGCAGTGGAGCTCTTTTTCGTCGACGCACGCATCCGCGACCAGGCCAGGGCGCGACTCGCGGAAATCGGTGACATCGAGCGGCTTGCGGTGCGCACTGCGGTCGGCCTCGCGACGCCGCGAGACCTGGGCGTGATTCGAAACGGTCTCGCCAGCGCCGCGGCGCTCCACCGAGACCTCTCCGCGCGCCCCGGCAGCGCGCTCGATGACTCGATGGCGTCGCTCGAAGGGGTGGACCTTTGCGCGGACGTGCTCGCCCTGCTGCAGGCTGCCTTGGTCGACGAGCCTCCGGCAATCGAAAGGCAGGGCGGCATTTTTGCCGACGGTCACCTCGCCGATCTGGACGAGCTTCGAAAACTGTCGACGACGGCCAAGGACATCGTCCTCGACCTCGAACGCCGCGAGCGAAAACGCACCGGCGTAGGTTCACTCAAAATCAAGTTCACCCGGGTCTTCGGGTACTACATCGAGATCACGAAATCCAAGCTCGACGCCGTCCCCGACGACTACGTGCGCAAGCAGACCATCGCGAACGGCGAGCGATTCATCACGGCCGAGCTCGCAGAGCTTCAGGATCGCATCCTGCACGCCGACGAACGGTCCCGCGCGCTCGAGTCGGCGGCGTTCCTGGACCTTCGCAAAGCGATTGGCGAGGAGGCGCCGCGTCTTCACAGGCTGGCCCGAGTCATCGCGTCCATCGACACGAGCGCCGCGCTAGCGGAGGTCGCACACCGTCGCGGCTATGTCCGTCCCGACATCGACTCCAGCCGAACGCTCTTCCTCGAAGACAGCCGCCACCCCACCGTCGAATGCTACGCGGCCAAGGACGGCTTCGTACCCAATACGATCGAGCTAGACCCCGAGGCCACGAGCTTCATGCTGCTGACTGGACCGAACATGTCAGGGAAGTCGACCGCCATGCGTCAAGCGGCGCTGGCGGTGATCATGGCCCAGGCGGGGGGGTTTGTCGCCGCCAAGAGCGCCCGGATAGGCATCGTCGATCGCGTCTACACGCGGGTCGGGGCGAGCGATCACCTCGCGCGCGGTCAGAGCACCTTCATGGTCGAGATGATGGAAGCCTCCGCCATTCTCCGTGGCGCGACCGAGCGATCGTTTGTCATTCTAGACGAGATCGGGCGCGGCACGAGCACCTACGACGGGCTCGCGATCGCCTGGGCGGTGGCCGAGCACCTTCACGACGCAACGCGTTGCCGTACGATCTTTGCGACCCACTATCACGAGCTTTGCGAGCTTGCCGATCGCCTCGAGAGGGCAGCCAACTACAACGTCGCGGCAAAAGAGCACGATGACAGCATGGTTCTGCTCCATCAGCTCGTCCCCGGCGGCTCGAACCGAAGCTATGGCCTGGCCGTTGCTAGGCTCGCAGGCGTTCCCCCGGTCGTCTTAGCGCGCGCGAAAGCAAAGCTGAAGGAGCTCGAGGCGCGAGCCGAGGCCAGCGCCGCGCCTCAGATGCCGTTGTTCGATCCGGCGCCGCCACCTCGGTCCGAAGTCGAGGCTACCTTGGAAGCGCTCGACATCGAACGCATGACCCCGGTCGATGCACTGGTGACGCTGGCTCGCCTCCGCGACCTTGCACGCCGGGGCGACGCGTAGCGAAGCGCCGCGGACGGTATACCTCTGGTGACGGGGCTGTTACCATCGGCGCCATGGACGATCGTCTCGGCCGGATCACCGCAGCGCTCGAAGAAGCGGACCGGCAGCTGGTGAGCGCTCTCAATGCGCGCGCGCGAGCGATTCGCGAATACACCGAACTGCGCGAAGACGCGGGAAACGAACCGCTTCGGCTGCGGAAGAAGGCGGCGGTCATCGACAGCGCGCGAGCCCTCGCCGAGGAGTTCCCGGCGTCCAGCATAGAGCCCGTTTTTCGAGAAGTCCTGTCCGCATGCACCGAGCTGACCACGCCCGATGTTGTCGCGTATTTCGGCACACCGGGCGACCTCGCGCATGCAGCCGCCCGCGACTACTTCGGTCACGCACCGAGCTTTCGCCCGACCGAGTCGGTCTCCGCCGTTCTGGAAGCGGTCCTGCATGGCCATGCGACGTTTGGCGTGGTCCCGCTCGAGACATCGACCGACGGAGCGATTACCGCGACGCTCAAGGGCCTGGTGGACACCGATGCCAAGCTCTGCGCGGAGCGCGTCGCGCCGCTTCGCTACCAGCTGCTGTCGCAGTCCGGCGACCCGGCTCAGGTGATCAAGATCTACGGCTCGGCGCCAGCCATCGCAGCCTGCGAGCGGCAGCTGCGCTCACGCTACCCGGACGCGATCCTCGTCGACGTGCAGTCCGGCGAGGCCGCAGCGCTCTTTGCCAGCGGCGACGACCAATCCGCAGCGCTCGGCTCCCCGCTTCTCAAAGAGCTCCACGGCCTCGCGCTCATCGAGGACCGACTCGAAGACGACTCCAACGTGATCACGCGTTTTGGCATCGTGGGCAATCGCCTTCCATCCCGTACCGGCAAAGACCGCACCTTCGTCGCCGTGGCGCCCGGTGACGAACCTGGCGCGCTCCACCGGGCTCTGAAGCCCCTGGCCGACCGCGAAATCAACCTCACCCGTATCGAGTCGCGCTCTTCGACCGGAACCCAATGGCGACACGTGTTCTTCCTCGAGATGGACGGTCACATTACCGACCGCGCGATCCTCACCGCGGTCGAGGAGCTGCGCCGCATCTCCCGTTATGCCAAGGTCATCGGAA
>Ga0265306_10001088_pt1 | contig 13282 bp, 12 predicted proteins | sample Helome_3_FD_192493 | JGI IMG/M metagenome (GOLD analysis project Ga0265306, IMG submission 192493) | Marine sediment microbial communities from subtidal zone of North Sea - Hel_20160420 (Illumina Assembly) | ecosystem: Environmental > Aquatic > Marine > Subtidal zone > Sediment ...
CGCCAGGGGCAGCGCGACGAGGTTGTAACAAACCGCCCAGGCGAGGTTTTGACGGATCACGCTCAGGGTCCGGCGCGACAGCTGCAGGCCGTCGGCCAGCGGTGTCAGGGACTCGCCCATCAGCATCATGTCGGCGCTGCTCTGCGCCAGCGGCGCGCCGCTGGACATGGCGACCGAGACATCCGCACCGGCCAGCACCGGTGCATCGTTGACGCCATCGCCGACCGCCACTACCTGATGGCCCTGCTGCTGCAGCTCGCGGATGCGGCGCAGCTTGTCCTCCGGTGTCTGCCGGTAGCGGAATGCCTTTATCCCGGTCGCGGTGGCCGCTTCCGCTACGGCCGCGGCGTCGTCACCGCTGACGATCTCGGCGTCCATGCCAAGCCGAGTCAGCCGCGCGACCGCGTCCCGCGACCCCTCGCGCAGCGGGTCGCTGAGACGGAAGCGGGCGATCAGACCCCCGCGGGCGCCCAACGCCACGCTGCCTCCCGTGATGCCGTTGACGCCGAGGTCCGCATCGTCGACGAGTCCGCTGGCGAAGTCCGGACGGCCGATACGATAGCGTTGACCGTCCACACTGCCTTCGATACCGAACCCGGCGATCACCTGCGGGTCGTCTGCCGGGGCGGCCGGCACGTCGACGAAGGCGCGCGCGATCGGGTGCTCCGAGCGACTCTCGAGCGCTGCAGCGATGTTCAGACATCGTTGACGATCCATCTCACCGAGCACGTCGACCCCGGTCACGGCAACGCGGCCCCGGGTCAGCGTGCCGGTCTTGTCCAATATCACGTGATCCGCGCGGGCGAATTTCTCCAGCGCATCGGGCCGGGTCACCAGCAGACCGGTCCGAGCCAGACGCGATGTGGCCGCCGTCAGCGCTGTCGGTGTCGCCAGCGAGAGCGCGCAGGGGCAGGTCACGACAAGCACCGACAGCGTCACCTCGAAGGCCCTGGCCGGGTCGAGCAGACTCCAGCTTACGGCGACACCGGCGGCGATGATCAGTACGCCGACGACGAACCAGCGGGCGACCAGGTCCGCGCTCCGGGCCAGGCCGGGCCGGGCGGCCTGGGCCCGCTGCAGCAGCCGTGCCACATGGGACAGCACCGTGTCTGCGCCGATGCGTTCGACCCGCATCTCCACCGGGTCGCCGACGTTGAGACTGCCGCCGATGACGGGCTCGCCGGTAACCCGCCGTACCGGTCTCGATTCGCCGGTCAGCATGGACTCATCGATCAATGCTGCGGTCGAGTCGAGCGCGCCGTCGGCGGGAAACGGATCACCGACGCGAACCAGCAGGCGATCGCCCGGACTCAGTTCGCTGACGCCGACACTCTCCGTCTCGCCCGTCGCTGGATCGAGACGCAACGCGGTGGACGGCGCAAGACGGGCGAGGGCGTCCGACATTTCGCCGGCGCGATGGCGCGCCGCCATCTCGGCGAAACGACCCAGCGAAAGCAGAAATACGAACATCGTGACCGAATCAAAATAGACCTCGCCAACACCGCGGAAGCCGTTGATCAGACTGGCTACATAGGCGCCGCCGATGGCCAGGGCCACCGGCACGTCCATGCCGGGCTTACGCGCGCGCAGGTCGCGCCATGCGCCCTGGAAAAAGGGGAAGCCCGAATACAGCACCACCGGCGTGGCCACGAGCAGGCTGATCAGACGCAAGAAGGCCTGGATATCGGGGTCCATGCCCTGGAACGCACCGGCATACAGCGATACCGCATAAGTCAGTACTTGCATCATGCCGAGACCGGCCACGGCCAGACGCTTCATCGCCTGGCGTCGCTCGCGTCGTGCCATCGACGCCTGAGCTCCGGCCTGAACCGGATGGGGTCTGTAGCCGAGCCGCGCCAGACCGTCCAGCAACTGGCTCAGCGCGCTGGTCTCCGGATCCCAGACCAGCCGCGCCCGCGCCGTGGCGGGATTGACCTGGATCTCGATCACGCCGGGTACTTGTCCGAGGCTGCGTTCGATCAGCCAGCTGCAGGCGGCGCAACGCACGCCTTCCACCAGTAGCAGCACTTCGCGGCGACCTTCGCCACAGGCGGAGGTAAGCCGTTCCAATACCGCCGGCCGGTCGAAAGCGCGCCATTCGGGACGCACGGCATCCGGTTCCGGTTGCTCGGGACGCAACGCCGTCGCGGTGCGGAAGGCGTAATAGTCGGTCAATCCGCTGTCACGGATAAATTCCGCCACCGCCTTGCAGCCCGGGCAGCATACGGGCCGGGTGTCGTCGCCCATCGTCACCAGATAGCGGCGGCCGGTGAGCACCGGCTCGCCACAATGGAAGCAGATGTCGGACGCGTTCAAGCTCAGTTCCCGACGCTGGATTCGGGCGCGCTCAGGTCCAGCGTTTGTGCGCCAGCGCTGAGTTCGCCGGCCAGTCTCCAGCTCAGATCGGACGGCTCGATCTGCACGTACCAGCGCTCCGATGACGGTAACTCGAGTCGACCCTGGTATGCGGACCCATCGGTGACCAGCTCGACGCGTCGATCCTTGTTGGCCTGAGTCGGATGGGAGAGGGTCAGGAACAGCACGTCCGGTCTGGGTCGGAGGGCGCCATCAAGCCGGGCCACCAGGCCGCCATGGGTGATCTCCAGCTGCGCCGACAGACCCAGCTCCCGTGCCCGCCGATCCCGCTCTTGCCGAAGCTGGGTGGACAGACCGATGCGGGCATAGTCGTCCACCACCATGGAATGGGAGCGGGTCGTGGCCAGATAGATCGTGACCATGCTCCCGACCACGGCGGTCAGGGGCAGGGCGATCAGGAACCAGGGCCAGAATTGCCGAAACCAGGGTTCCGGACGGTTGGCATCCGGGGCGGACATGATGGGCCTTATTCTATCTCAGCGGCGCGGTACCGGGCCGAGGAAGCGTGTTTCTGACTCGACCGCGATCGCGGGGACGTCCTCGGCCTGCAGCCGCAGCTGGATGTCGCTGCCACCGGCGCCGATCGCGCTGCTGTCGGCGCGCACCGAGATCGGTACCCGACCCACCTCACCCGGTTGCAGGGCCAGCGCGGCCGCGTCGACCTCGACGCTGATCCCGGGGATGCCGCTGGCTTCGAGGCTATAACGATGCGGCACGCCGTCGAGGTTGATGATCTTTAGCGTATACACGTTCTCGATCACGCCCGGTTCGACCTCGCGATAGAGCGCGTTGCGATCGCGGATAGTATCCATGCGTAGCGGCATCCGCTGGCCGAGGGAGACCGCGAAACCGATAGCGAAAGCGATCAGCAGACCGCTGTAGATCAGGATCCGCGGGCGCAATATGCGCAGCGGTTTGTTCTCCTCCATGGACGATTCTGACCCGTAGCGGATCAGCCCGCGCGGGTAATCCATTTTATCCATGACTGAATCGCAGACGTCGATACAGGCGGCGCAGGCGATACATTCGTATTGCAGGCCCTCGCGGATGTCGATACCCGTGGGACAGACCTGGACGCACATATTGCAGTCGATGCAGCTGCCCAGGCCGGCGCTGGCCGGGTCGATACCGCGCTTGCGTCCGCCCCGGGGTTCGCCACGTTTCTCATCGTAGGCTATGACCAGCGTATCGTGGTCGAACATCGCACTCTGGAAACGCGCGTAGGGACACATGTACTTGCACACCTGCTCGCGCAGCAGCCCCGCGTTGCCATAGGTGGCGAAGGAGTAGAACAGACACCAGAAGGTCACCCAGGGCCCGAGGCTGAAGCTGGTGATCTGGCCGAACAGCTCACGGATCGGCGTGAAATAACCGACGAAAGTGATGCCGGTCCACAGCGAGAAACCGATCCACATAAACTGTTTGGCGCTCTTGCGCAGGAGCTTCTCTCGGTTCCATGGCCCTTTGTCGAGCTTGCGTCGTCGGGTCGATTTACCCTCGGCCAGGCGCTCCATCCATACGAACACCTCGGTCCATACCGTCTGCGGGCAGGCATAGCCGCACCAGATACGCCCCAGCAGCGCAGTAAAGAAGAACAGCGAGAGCGCGGCCATGATCAGCAGCAGCGCCAGATAGAAGAAGTCCTGGGGCCAGAACGTGAGGCCGAAGATATAAAATTTGCGTGCCGGCAGATCGAACAACACCGCCTGGCGGCCGTTCCAGGTGACGAAAGGGAGCAGATAGTAGAGACCCAGCAGCGCGATCACCGTGAGCTTGCGCAGGCGATCGAAGCGCCCACTGACCTCGCGGGCGTGGATCTTCTCATGGACGATATAGAACGAATCGGGGGCCTGGCTGGCCGGCTCGCTCATGTTCCGGGTTCTCCCCTGGTCCCGGCACGCCCGTGACGGGACCGTTCCTCGCGCTTGTGCTGTTTGGCCGCGCGCCGCCGTTGTCTTAGTCCAGGGACGTCCTGGGCCCGATGTTCGGTGCGCACCAGCATCACCACCAGCGCTGCGGTGCTGGCGGTCAGCAGCCAAAAACCGAAAAATCCGAATGCGTAACCGGCATCCCGGCTAATCTCCCACCCAAGCGTGTTGTTACCGCTCAATACCTCCGGGTCCACAGAGGCAAAGAACACCATGGTGGCCACCGCCGCGGTGAGGAATGAGATCCACAGCACATATGCCACATCGCGCTGGCGACGTTTCCAGATGCGTGGGGGTTCCGGCAGATCGTCCGGCGGGTGTCCTGGCTCGATCTTGTCAGTCACCCGCCTGGCCTGAGAGCTTCAACACGTAAGCCGCCATCAGCCGGGTGCGATCCTCGCCCAGCAGCGGCAGCTGAGCGGGCATCTGGTTGGCGCGCCCGTTGATCAGGGTGTAGCGGATATCGGCGGCCGATCCGCCAAAGACCCACACGTCATCGGTCAGATTTGGCGCGCCGATGAGCTTGTTGCCCTTTGCATCCGGGCCGTGGCAGGCCGCGCATACCTGGGCGAACCGTGCGCTGCCCGCGGCAGCCGTGTCGGCCGGTGCGTCGCGCCCGCTGATCGACAGCACGTAGGCGACGACTTCTTCGACGCCGTCATCGCCGAGGATCGCAGCCTGGGCCGGCATCACGCCGTTGCGTCCGTTGTGCAGGGTGGCGAGGATCTCGTCCGGCGAACCGCCGTATTGCCAGCTGGCGTCGGTGAGGTTGGGAAACCCCACCGCGCCGCGGCCGCCCGAGCCGTGGCACGCCGCGCAGTTGTTGCCGAAGATGTTGCCTGCGGCGGCCATCGCCTGCTCGTCGGCGGCGAGCTGCTGCAGGTCCATGTCGCGGAAACGCGCATAGAACTCGGCGTATTTGGCTTCGGCGGCCTCCATCTCGGCCTGGTACTGGCTGGTTTGCGTCCAGCCGAGCACACCGCTGAAATTACCCAGACCCGGGTAGAGGATGAAATAGGCGATGCTCATCAGCACGGTGACGTAGAACAGCCCCAGCCACCAGCGCGGCAGCGGATTGTTGTATTCCTCCAGATCGCCATCCCATTTATGTCCGGTGACCGCGGTCGTGCCCGGCGTCCGGCGTTGGGTGTTCGAGTACATCAGCCACACCGCGCCGGCGATATTGACCACGGTCAGGATGATGATGAACCAGCTCCAGAAGCTACTCATTGTTTCTTTTCTCCCGCACTGTCGAGACCGCCATTGGTTTTCACTGCTATCACCGGATCGTCATCCAGCGGCAGTCTGGCTGCCTCGTCGAAATCCTTCTTGCGTTTGCCGCTCCATGCCCATATCACGATGCCGATAAAGGTCAGCATCAGCAGCAGCGTGGACAAGCCTCTCAGGGTCGATAGATCCACCCCTTATCTCCGGCCTTGTATATTCGTGCCGAGGCCCTGGAGATAGGCGATCAGCGCCTCCAGCTCGGTCTTGCCGCTGACCTCATTCTCCGCCGCGGCGATCTGCTCGTCGGTATACGGCTGACCGAGTGTCTTTAATGCCAGCATGTGTTTGACCGTATTGCGGGCGTTCACCTCGTGCTCGGCGAGCCAGGGATATCCGGGCATGTTGGACTCGGGCACCACGTCCCGCGGATTGATCGTATGGACCCGATGCCACTCGTCCGCGTACCGGCCGCCAACCCGTGCCAGGTCGGGCCCGGTGCGTTTGGAGCCGAACTGAAATGGGCTGTCATAGACCGATTCACCACCCAGCGAGTAATGACCGTAGCGCTCGGTCTCGGAGCGGAACGGGCGGATCATCTGCGAATGGCAGTTGTAACAGCCTTCGCGGACATAGATGTCGCGGCCGGCGAGTTCCAGCGCGCCATAGGGTTCTATGCCCTCTGCCGGCTGGGTCACTTCGCTGGAGAAGAACAGCGGCACGATCTCGACCAGACCGCCAAAACTGATGACGATGGCGATCAGCACCCCCATGAGGCCGACCTTTTTTTCGACGTCTGAATGATTCATCGACAGGCCTCCTTAAGCCGGCTGCATGACGGCAGTGCGTTCGGCGACACCACCCTTGATGGTCCGCCAGACGTTGTACACCATGATCAGCATGCCGCTGAAGAACAGCAGCCCGCCCAGCAGGCGCACGGCATAGTAGGGGTAGGTGGCGTTGAGGCTTTCGACGAAGGTGTAGGTCAGCGTGCCGTCGTCGTTGATCGCGCGCCACATCAGCCCCTGCATCACGCCGGCAATCCACATCGAGGCGATGTAGAGCACCACGCCGATGGTCGAGACCCAGAAGTGCCAGTCGATCAGCTTGATGCTGTACATCTTTTCGCGGCCGAACAATTTCGGCACCAGCGCGTAGATGCAGCCGATCGAGATCATCGCTACCCAACCGAGCGCGCCGGAGTGTACGTGGCCGATGGTCCAGTCGGTGTAATGCGAGAGGCTGTTGACGGTCTTGATCGACATCATCGGCCCTTCGAAGGTGGACATGCCGTAGAAGGACAGGGAGACGATCATGAACTTGAGGATCGGGTCGGTGCGTAGCTTATGCCAGGCGCCGGAGAGGGTCATGATGCCATTGATCATGCCGCCCCAGGAGGGTGCCAGCAGGATCAGCGAGAACATCATGCCAAGGCTCTGTGCCCAGTCCGGCAGGGTCGTGTAGTGGAGATGATGCGGTCCGGCCCACATATAGATCGAGATCAGCGACCAGAAGTGCACCACCGACAGGCGGTAGGAATACACCGGACGCCCCGCCTGTTTGGGTACGAAGTAATACATCATCCCCAGGAACCCGGCGGTGAGGAAGAAACCCACCGCGTTATGGCCATACCACCACTGGACCATGGCGTCGACGACCCCGGCATAGACCGGATAGGAATGCAGCAGGCTGGTCGGCAGCGCGAGGCTGTTGACGATATGCAGCACCGCGACCGTGATGATGAACGCGGCGAAGAACCAATTCGCCACGTAGATATGTTTTACCCGGCGCATCGCGATGGTGCCGAAGAACACGACCGCATAGCTGACCCAGACCACCGCGATCAGGATATCGATTGGCCAGATCAGCTCGGCGTATTCCTTGCCCTGGGTCAGGCCCAGCGGCAGGGTGATGGCGGCCAGCACTATGACGACCTGCCAACCCCAGAAGGTGAACGCAGCCAGACCGTCACCGAACAGACGCGTGTGACACGTGCGTTGGACGATGTAATAGCTGGTGGCGAACAGCGCACAACCGCCGAAGGCGAAGATCACCGCATTGGTGTGGAGCGGCCTCAACCGGCTGTAGGTCAGCCACGGGATATCGAAGTTGAGGGCGGGCCACAACAGCTGTGCGGCGATGATGACGCCGACCAGCATCCCCACCACGCCCCAGACCAGGGTCATGATGGTGAACTGCCGGACGACCGTATCGTTATAGGTCTGTGCTCGGTCCATTGGATCTACCCGATTGCGGTGTTGGCGTTGTAGTCGAAGCGGCGCACCGGCGTTACCCCCATCCGGCTGCCGCGGACTAATTTATCATGGTCTCGAAGCGAAAGCGGCCCCGACATCTCTGCACGGAGCCGCTTCAACAATTTCAAATCCTAAACAGCAATGACTGATCTGATCAGTTTAGAACCTGTAGCCCACATGGACGCCATAGACCCACGGGTCGATGTCAACGTCCGGCTTGACCGTGCCACCACCGGGAACGATCGCAGAGTCCGTTGCCAGCGTCACTTTCGCCTCGGTATCGATATCGATATAGCGCAAGTTGAAGTTGACAAACCACTTGTCGTTGATAAACCAGTCGGCGCCGATCTGTGCCGCCAGACCCCAGGAATTGTCGTCAACGTCCAGACTGCCGCCGCTGCCGTCACGCGCCAGCGCGCCCTTGGAGTCTGCGTCGAAGAAGATCGTGTAGTTGATGCCGACGCCCAGATACGGGTCAAACTTGGTGTCCGGGAGGAAGTGATAATTCAGGCTCAGCGTCGGCGGCAGATGTTTGGTGCTGCCGACGGTTCCGAGACCCTGGACTTTGATGTCATGCTCGAACGGCCAGGCCGCCAGAACCTCGACGCCCCAGTTCTTTTTCCACATCCATTCGCCGTTAAAGGTCATGCTCCAGGCATCGTCGACATTGATGTCGAGACTCAGGATCGAGCCGTTGGGGTCATCGGGATCCACGTTGGAGGCGCCGACCCGCAGCAGATAATCCCCTTCGGCTGCCGAGGCGACCGAAAGTGGCGCAAATACAACAGCTAACAAAATCGCGAGTAAGGCGTGGATACGCATGGCTTTGCCCTCCTGACAGGAATTGACTCTAGACTGAAGTCTAGGTCGATTGTGGTAAATCGGTATTGACCTGGATCAACAAAACAGGGCATATTTTTGCGCTCGCACAACGCCAGAATGCGCGTGACATATTTAGCTACCCAGACAATATCGAAAAGGCAGGTTTTCGGGATGAGTGGGAGACAGGGCAAGGTCGTCTGTATCACGGAGCTGCGCCGCGCCTGTCGCACCTGTTCACTGCAGGAACTGTGTCTGCCCAGGGGTCTGGATGCTGATGACATCCAGCGTCTCGAAAACATCGTCGGCCACAAGGGCCCGCTCGAGCGGGGGCGCCACCTGTTCCGGGAAGGCGATCCCTTTCAGTCCATCTATGCCGTGCGCGACGGCGCGCTCAAGACCTACAGTATCGATCCGGATGGCCGCGAGCATGTGCTGGGTTTCCACCTCCCGGGCGAGCTGCTCGGTCTGGACGCGATCTACCCACGGGTGAACCGCTGCAGTGCGGTGGCGCTGAGCAACGCCAGCGTGTGTGTGCTGCCCTATGATGGCCTGTCCAGTCTGGCCCATGAGGTGCCGGGGCTGCAGTCACAGATTTTCCGCCTGCTCAGCAAGGATCTGTCGGTCTCGGCGAATCTGGCCACCGATCACACTGCGGAAGAGCGGTTGGCCGGATTTTTGATCAGCATCGCTGCCCGTTCGGGCGCCAGCACCGACCTAAGGCTGGTGATGCCGCGGCGGGATATCGCCAGCTATCTGCGGCTGGCCACCGAGACCGTGAGCCGTCTGCTGGCCCGTTTCCAGCAAGAGGGATACGTCGAGGTCCACCGTAAGAACCTGCGGTTGCTCAATGTCGAGGGATTGCGGAGGCTGGGCGGCAGTTTTGAACTGACCGGTCTGGCGTCTGCGGCCCGTCGCCCGCTGCGCGGCTGATTTTTGATCCGTCCTCGCGGCTGTTGCATCCTGCGACGCGTTCGCACGCCGCAGACGCCCCTGAATATCGTCCTGACAAGAAACGGGCCGAACCGGCCTCACCATTGAACAATGCGACGTATTGCAGATGGTGCAGGCGGCCGTGTAGCAGCTAATCGAGAGGGCAGTAGATGTCGTGCAAGACGCCTATGACCTGCTGCGCCGGTCCTTCGACCAGCGAGTAAAAAATGGTCTGGGCCTTGCGGCGGGTCTGGACAAGGCCGTCACGGCGCAGCAGCGCCAGATGTTGTGACAAGGCGGATTGGCTGAGGTCCACGTGGCTGTTGAGCTGGCCGACGGTCATCTCGCCACCGGCCAGATTGCACAAAATCATCAAGCGGGACTCGTTGGCCAGGGCTTTGAGCAGCCGTGTGGCTTGGCCGGCGTGGACCTTGAGTTCTGCGATGCTCATTTCCAGTTCGGGATCGCGATCTGGCGTGGCGACGGGACGGCTGACGGCTTGATTCATGGCTCGATTCATCGCTGTGAACGTCGAATGAGTATACTCTGCGCTTGGAGCAATGCTAAATTAGAAATTGTGCATATACCAGTGTCCGCGCCGCCTGGCGAAGGTTTTTCCATGTTATCGACGCCGCGGGTCGAATCATTCTTCCACGAGCCCACCTCGACCTGGACGCATCTCGTCTGGGACCCGGCGTCGCGGGCGGCGGTCATTATCGATCCGGTGCTGGACTATGATCCGGAGGCGTGCCGGACTGATGGGAGCTCAGCGCAGACGCTGATCGAATTCGCCAGAGATCACCGCTTGTCGATCGATCAAATCCTGGAAACACACGCCCACGCCGATCATCTCACCGCCGCTAACCTGCTGCGCGAGAAACTCGGCTGCCCTGTCGCCATCGGTCGCGGCATCTGCGAGGTCCAGCGGCATTTCCGCAAAGTTTTCGATCTGGGCGACGCGCTGCCCACTGACGGCAGTCAGTTCCAGCAGTTGCTCGACGAGGGCGATCGGCTATCGCTCGGAGATTTGACCATCCGGGTGATGAGTACGCCCGGGCACACCGACGACAGTGTCACCTATGTGATCGGCGATGCGGCGTTTATCGGCGACACCTTATTCACCCCCGAGTACGGCACTGCCCGTTGCGACTTTCCCGGCGGTGACGCCCGCAGGCTATACCGCTCAATCCGACGGATCTACGGACTGGGTGATGTGTTCAGCCTGTATCTTTGCCACGATTACCCTCCGCCTGGTCAGGCGCCCCGGCCGATGACCACCGTCGCCGAGCAGCGCGCCGGCAACGTCCATGTGCGCGATGGGGTCAGCGAGGACGAGTTCGTCGAGATGCGCGAGGCGCGCGATGCCGGGCTGGCGGTCCCGGCGCTGATCCTGCCAGCAATCCAGGTGAATATCCGCGCCGGTTGTCTGCCGGATCCTGCCGCCAACGGCGTCCGCTATCTCAAGCTGCCGCTGGATCAGGTCTGACCAGCTCCGGTACCCAGCGCAAGCGGTGGCAGCGGGCAGTGGAGGATGCCGCAGACGGCGCGGAGGATCTCCATCTCGCGACTGCTGTAATGGCCGTCGCTGGCCGCGGCCGTCGCCAGCGCCAACACCAGTTCCCGCTTGAACACAGGCAGTAACGCGTCGAGCCGGGTCAGTGCTTCCCGGATTTCGGCGCCGCGGGGCCGCGATTCCGGCAGCCCGGGCCGAACAGTGGGTTGCAGGGTCCCCAATGCGGCGACGCCCGCATCGAAGGCGGCACTGGCCGCGTCCTTATCATGGTGACCCTCGATGGCGAGAGCGGCCAGCACGATGAGCGCTGCGTCGGTGGCACCGTCGGCCGACGGCGGTTTCGGCGTCCTGTCTGGTTCCAGATCCAGCACACGACTGCGCAGGGCGCCGGCGACCGCTGCCTCGAACGCGTCTACCTCACCATCGACTTCGACCATCCTCTCCACGGTTTCGAGCAAAAACTCGCGCCGCGGGACGTTCATCTCACGCAGGGCGGGGAAGGCCAGATCGAGCAAAGACAGCCGTACCGAATGGCTCAGGCGCGTCACGGCCTCGGTCAACTGCCGCGTCTCACCGGCAACCAGTCGACCGAAGCGTGCTTCCAGCAGCGCGAGCTGATGGTCGCGCACCCGCGGCTGGCGGTCGATCAGCAGCGACAGAGTCAGGGGCACCGCACCGGCCCGGTGATGAGCGGCCTCCCAGACTGCCGCCGGCACCGCGTTCTGCAGTTCCGCGGCAAAGGCCATCTGCGGCGCACCGGGGCGGCCAATAGCCTCGGTTACGGCTTGTGGTGAGATCGAGGCGAAGCCGGCGGTCATCTGGCTCTCCGGACCGATCGTTGTGCCACCCGGCACGGATCTGACCGTTTCGCCGGCCCGCAAGTGACCCAGCGCGTCCAGCCGGGCTTCGATCGGTGGATGGGTCGCGAACAAGCCGGCGAAGAATTGTCGACCCGGGGCGATCAGCATGTGGCTCACTTCCTCGGCGCGCCCGGCGGTCAGAAAAGACATGCCTGCGCCGGACGCGATCTTCTTCAGCGCGCCTGCCAGCCCGTCGGACTGGCGGCTGAATTGCACCGCTGACGCGTCGGCGAGGAATTCGCGCTGACGACACACTGCCGCCTGGATGAGGCGGCCGATGAATACGCCGGCCGACCCGACGATGAACAGACCGAGTCCGGCCAGGACCAGCACACCACCGCCGCGACTGCGGCTGGAGCGGAGTCCGCGACGGCCGCCCGAGCGCAGGACCGAGCGGCCGACCATGCCGACCGCGAGGATCCCGAACAAATAGCCCATCAGGATCGAATTGAGACGCATGTCACCGTGGAGTATGTGGCTGAACTCATGCGCCACGACGCCCTGCAATTCGTCCCGGTCGAGCTGTTCGATGCAGCCGCGGGTGACCGCCACTGCTGCATCTGAGGGTGTCATGCCGGCGGCGAAGGCATTGACGCCCTGTTCCTGCTCCAGCACATAGACCGCCGGCACCGGCAACCCGGAGGCGATGGCCATCTCTTCGACCACGTTGTAGAGGCGTCGACGACCCGGCTCCATGTCCTCCGCGGTGACCCGATTGCCGCCGAGTGATTCCGCCACTCTCGCCCCGCCGTCGCGTAATTGAGCCAGCCGATAGAGGCTGGCGATCACGATAAACAGCATGGTCCCCAGCGCTGTCTTCCACAGCAGCCCAGCGTTGACATCCACGCCGCCCTGCAAGGACGTCGCGGTCTGCTGGGATCCGACCAGTTGCATCGCCACTGCCACCACCAGGGTGACCGCGGCGGTGACCAGAACGACTGCCAACAGGAACAACAGCACCAGAGCGCGCGTTCTGCGCCTGGCTCGGCCCTGATGTTCAAAGAAATCCATGGCGGCGGATCCGGCGAGGCCGCGGCAGCTTCAGCTCAGAACGACACCGAGGGGACGGCGCGTTTCTCTTCTGATTCGATCTCGAGGAACTCGGCGGCCTTGAACGTGAAGAAGTTGGCAATGAGATTGTTCGGGAAGTTCTCGCGTGCGGTGTTGTAGTTCATCACCGCGTCGTTGAATGCCTGACGTGCGAACGCGACCCGGTTCTCGGTCGAACTCAGTTCTTCCTGAAATTGAATCATGTTCTGGTTGGCTTTCAGGTCCGGATACGACTCCGACAGTGCGAACAACCGCCCGAGTACGCCACTGAGCGCGGACTCGGCGCCGCCCAGCTGTTTGATGGCCTCGGCATTGGTCGGATCG
>Ga0265306_10001090_pt1 | contig 13279 bp, 10 predicted proteins | sample Helome_3_FD_192493 | JGI IMG/M metagenome (GOLD analysis project Ga0265306, IMG submission 192493) | Marine sediment microbial communities from subtidal zone of North Sea - Hel_20160420 (Illumina Assembly) | ecosystem: Environmental > Aquatic > Marine > Subtidal zone > Sediment ...
TCCGGCCGGGGCGGCCATCGACATGCCGGCTGGCCCATCGGAAGTATTGGTCATCGCGGACCAGGAAGCGTCGGCCGAATTCGTCGCGTCGGATCTGTTGTCCCAGGCCGAACATGGCATCGATTCGCAGGTCGTGTTGCTGACCACATCAACCGACCTGGCTGCCGACGTTGTGGTTGCGCTCGAACATCAGCTGACGCTGCTGTCACGCGCGTCGATCGCGGCGAAATCGCTCGAAAACTCACGCATCATCATCGTCGACGATATCGACACTGCGGTGGCCGTCAGCAACCGCTATGCGCCCGAGCATCTGATCCTGCAAGTGAACAAGCCTCGCGAATTGCTGCCCGCGCTGCGCAATGCGGGATCGATATTTGTTGGGCCCTGGTCCCCGGAATCAGCAGGCGATTACTGCAGCGGAACCAATCACGTGTTACCAACGTACGGCTTCGCACAGACCTATAGCGGCCTGGGTGTCGATCAGTTCATGCGTCATATGACGGTGCAGGAACTGAGCCGTCAGGGCTTGCAGCGGCTCGGTCATGCGATAACCAGCCTGGCGGATCTCGAGGGTCTGGATGGGCACGCGGCGGCTGTTCGCTGCAGGTTGAGGGCAGGTTGATGAGTATTGTCAATCTCGCGCGCGCCGAGATTCGTTCCCTGCACGCCTACGAGGCCGCTGAACAGGTCGACGATACGATTCGGCTGAATGCCAACGAGTCGCCGCTGGAACCCGCCATCGGGAAGTTCAGGCGTCCGCTCAATCGGTATCCCGAGGTTCGCCCACAGAAATTGCAGCGGCTGTTGGCCTCGCGCTTCAGGTGTTCTCCGTTACAGCTTTTGGTGACACGCGGGTCAAGCGAAGCGATCGATCTGCTGGTACGGAGTTTTTGCAGGGCGGGACAGGACAGTATTCTGACGCCTTTCCCGTCTTTTTCGATGTATCGTCACTATGCCAGGGTACAGGGAGCCAGAGTCATCGAAGTCCCGACAAAGGCGACGGATGATTTTGCGCTGGATGCAGACGCTGTGCTCGCGGCTTGCGATGAGTCGACACGCCTGATTTTTGTTTGCTCACCGAACAATCCGACTGGCACGACGTTTCCGAGACCGCAACTGGAAAAACTCCTGCAGCGCCGCGGCGATCGTTCTGCCATTGTCGTTGATGAAGCCTATGTTGAATTCAGCGATTCGCCTTCCGTCAACGCAATCCTGGACGACTATCCAAACTTGTTAGTGCTGCGCACCTTATCGAAAGCACTGGGATTTGCGGGCGCACGCTGCGGAGCCGTCATCGGTGCAGAGCCCGTCATACAACTCCTCAGTGCAGTTCAGGCGCCGTACGCACTCGCGACACCGGTGGTCGAGTGCGTGGAGGATGCGCTGCAGGACGAGGCGCTCGCGCGTGCGAATGAATCCCTCGCTACAATCGTTGCGGAACGGGACAGGCTGATGCAGGCGATCAGCACATTCGATTTCGTCAGGAAAACCTGGCCCAGTGACGCGAATTTCTTCCTGGCCGAATTTGACGATGCGATTAGCGTATTGCAGCGTTGCCAGCAACACAACGTGCTGTTGCGACACTTCGGTGGCGAGCTGGAATCGTGTCTCCGCATCTCCGTCGGTAGCCGCGACGAGAATACGCAGCTCTTGCGTGCGCTCGAATCACTCAACGGATAGTGAGCATGCCTGCGAAAGTGTTGTTTATCGATCGCGACGGCACCCTGATCCAGGAGCCGGACGACTTTCAGGTTGACGCAATCGAAAAGATACGGCTTGTCGATCACGTGATTTCCGCATTGCTGGACCTTGCCAAACACGGTTATCGATTCGTGATGGTCTCCAACCAGGATGGTCTGGGTAGTGCATCGTTCCCGCAACATCAATTTGACGCCTGTCATTCCCATACGCTCGAACTGTTCGCCAGCCAGGGGATCATGTTCGACGAGATTTTCATATGTCCCCATTTGCCGGCCGAAAATTGCGCGTGCCGCAAGCCGCGCACCGGTCTGCTCACAAGATTCCTCGCGGCCACGGATATCGACCTGGCCGCATCCGCCGTTGTCGGTGACCGATCGACAGACATGGAATTGGCGGAGCGCATCGGCGTGCGGGGTCTTCTGATCAATACGGATCACAACGATTCAATGACCTGGCCCGATGTCGTTGAACTCCTGTGCTATTCGAACCGGGTCGCAAACGTCGAGCGCAACACGAATGAGACTCGCATCAGTGCAAGCGTTAACCTCGATACGAACAGCAGAATATCGGTTGATACGGGAATTGGTTTTTACAATCACATGCTGGAGCAGATCGCGAAGCACGGCGGTTTCAGCCTGACGCTTCATTGCCGCGGTGACCTGGATGTTGATGAACACCACACGGTAGAGGACTCCGCCATTTGCCTCGGCATGGCTTTGCGCGCGGCATTGGGTAATAAGTTCGGTATTGGGCGCTATGGTTTTCTGCTGCCAATGGATGAAAGCGAGGCCAAGGTCGCCCTCGATCTTTCCGGCCGGCCCGCGTTTCAATTTGCAGCCGATTTCCCGCGTGACAACGTCGGCGAATTTTCGACGGAGATGGTCGAGCATTTCTTTCGCTCCCTGGCGGAGTCCCTTGGCGCCGCATTGCATATCGAGGTTCAAGGTGAGAACACGCACCATATGATCGAAGCCTGTTTCAAATCGGTCGGTCGGGCATTGCGTCTGGCGATCAGCCGCACAGGGACCGAGTTGCCATCCACGAAAGGTACGTTGAGTTAAACCGTGGGCAACATTGCGATCATTGACAGCGGTGGAGCCAACATCTCGTCCCTCTTATTTGCATTGCAACGACTGGGCCGCACAGCCGAGTTAACGACAAACGCCGAAACAATTCGCTCCGCCGATCGGGTATTGCTGCCCGGCGTCGGCGCCGCGAACGATGCGATGCAGCGGCTCAGCGACGCGGGTCTCGTCGACGTTATTCGCAAACTCAAGCAACCGGTCCTGGGGATATGCCTCGGCATGCAGCTGTTGCTGGACGGTTCCGAGGAAGAAGATAGCGGCTGCCTTGGCATCATACCGGGCGTCGCCACACAGTTGCCGTCGAGTCCTGCGTTTCCCGTTCCCAATATGGGTTGGTGCGCCACCCGCAAACTGTCCGCTCACTCGTTACTCGAGGGTATCCCGGACAACAGCTATTTCTATTTCCTGCACAGCTACGCCCTGCCCGTTTCGGATCACACACTGGCCACGGCGGAACACCAGGCGCCGTTCTCCGCTGTGATTGGGCACGACAATTTCGTCGGCGCGCAATTTCATCCGGAGCGCTCCTCAACAGTCGGTGCACAGCTGCTGCACAACTTCCTGGACTGCACATTGTGAAAATAATACCGGCGATCGATCTCAAGGGCGGAAAGTGCGTACGCCTTTACAAAGGCGACTTCGACAGGACGACCGAATACAGCGACAATCCGGTCGAAGTGGCGCGCCGATTTTCGGATCTTGACGTCGAGGATTTGCATATTGTCGATCTGGACGGCGCACGTTCCGGCGAACAGCTGAATCGGTCGATCGTACGCGCGATCGCATTGGAGACAGGACTCAATATTCAGCTGGGCGGCGGCATTCGCAATCGTTTTGCGGTGGACAACTGGCTGAAAGACGGCGTGAGTCGCTGTGTTATTGGCAGTATGGCCGTTACCGACACAGCAGAGGTGAGCGAATGGCTGCTTGAATTTGGTGCCGATCGCATCGTGCTCGCGCTCGACGTCAAACTCAGTCCCGACGGAACGCCAATGCTAACGACGCATGGCTGGACGCAACGGACAGCCCTGACGTTGTGGCAATGCCTCGACACTTATGGGCAGAACGGTATTGTTCACGTTCTGTGCACTGACGTAAGTCGCGACGGCGCGATGACGGGTCCGAACACCGACTTGTACGTGGAGATCCTGGAGCGGTATCCCGACGTTCAGTTGCAGGCATCCGGCGGTGTCCGAAATATCAACGATCTTCTTCAGCTCCGAGCTCGCGGTATCCCGTCCGCCATTTCCGGCCGCGCCTTGCTTGATGGCGCAATCACCGAAAGGGAGGTGGCGACATTCCGGCAAAGCGCATAATTCCGTGTCTCGACGTCCGCGATGGCGTCGTCGTAAAGGGCGTACAGTTTCGTAATCACCGCGTGGTCGGGAACATACTCGAACTCGCGGAGCGATACTGTACGGAAGGAGCGGACGAACTGGTCTTTTACGACATTACAGCGAGTCCTGACGAGCGTAGTGTCGACCGGCGCTGGATAAGCCGTGTGGCCGAAGTAATCGACGTACCGTTTTGCGTAGCAGGCGGGATTCGGAGTGTCGAGGCTGCAGAGGACGTCCTAAACAAAGGAGCCGACAAGATTTCGATCAACTCACCCGCACTGGCAAACCCCGAGCTGATTACGGAACTGGCCAGGCGATTCGGCTCCCAGTGCGTCGTCATCGGGATCGACAGTCGCGAGGAAAATGGCGACTACCTCGTATACCAGTACACCGGTGATCCTCTCAAGACGACGGCCGCTCAGCGACTGACGCTCGACTGGGTCCACGAAGTGCAGCAGCGCGGTGCCGGGGAAATCGTCCTCAATTGCATGAACCAGGACGGCGTGCGCCAGGGATACGACTTACGACAACTTGTCGCGGTGCGGGCGAAATGCACCTTGCCGTTGATCGCTTCGGGCGGCGCGGGTTCGCGACGCCACTTTCTCGACGTCTTTGAGCAGACCAATGTCGACGGTGCGTTGGCGGCCAGTGTCTTCCATAGCGCTGAATTGCCGATTACAGATCTCAAACGGTACCTGGCCGAAAACCGGGTCCCTATCAGACCCTGGGGATAGGCAGTGACCAACCAAGACATCGCGTTTATCGTCGAACTCGAGAAGATCATCCGGGAACGCATCGAGAGCTCGAATGAGGAAAGCTATACAGCCGGACTCGTTGCGGAGGGCACGAAACGCCTGGCGCAAAAGGTCGGCGAAGAAGGCGTGGAGCTTGCGCTCGCCGCGCACGCAGGTGATCGGGACGAGACAATTGACGAAGCCGCCGACCTGCTCTATCACATGATCGTGCTGCTAACAGACCAGGGCATCCAGCTTGCCGAGATAGCAGACAGGCTCGAATCCCGTCACGCGGCTCGAGCACCAGCGGTTTGAAAACAGGCGCAACGAAAATGACCGCCCTGCCCAGGCAGAGCGGTCGTTGTCAGTTGCTCAATGTGCTGCCTGTCAGTCCGCGGCCGTCCTGGCAAGAATGTCCTTGCGGAACATGGCGTAACCGGGCCCATTGAAGTTCCAAGCCGCGAGTTCTTTGAACAGGCGCGACGCTTCTTCCGCGTTTCCGGCCGACTCCTGTGCTAGAGCGAGGTAGTATTTCGTGTACATGTTGTTCAGATAGTCTCCTGCTGACAGATGCTCCACGGCACCGGCAAAGTCGTCATTGCAGTAGGCTGATATGCCGAGTATCTCGTGCATCCGCTCGAGCTTCCTCGGGTTGCTGCTCGACGCCACGTGACTCTTGAATTCCGCTGCCCTGGCGGCCGCGAGTTCCGCATCCATCATACGAGCTGCGAGGAGTCCCTCCATGTACGAAATCGTCGCCTCCTGGGCATCTCTAACCTCGTCGGACCCGATATTGTCCGCCTGCTGGCGCATGGCCGCCGCTGCATCCGCAATAATGGCGCTGGCGGCTTCGTTGTCACCCGCTTCGATTGCAAATAATGCAGCACTCGACAATGCGTTGATCTTCAGGTCCAGTGCACCTTGCGTTGTCAATGCATCGGCACGTGCCGCAATGTCCTTCAGTTCGGCGACGGCTGCATCTAAATCGCCCTCATGCGCGTTGACGTACGCACGAAATATCAGGAAGAAGCCACCAGCATTGCTGCCACGCGCATCTTCGAGTTCGGCGGAAAGCGTGTAATCGGCACGCGCCTCATCGTAGTTGCCGAGAAACGAGTTGACATGACCACGTTGCTGCAACGGGGACCCCATCTCCGGTGCCAACTCCGCTGCCATGGTGTAATCCTCGTAAGCGGCTTCCAGGTTACCTTGCGAGCGATGCACGTCACCCAGGAGGTCGTACGGGTTGGGTTCGTTCGGAGTGATCTCCACGGCGCGCCGGAAGTGTTGCTCAGCCATGGCGAAATCCTTCGGTTCCTGGGTCATCAGGTTATTGCCCAGGTTGATGTGCGCCGGGACGAATTCCCCATCCAATTCGATTGCTTTGGTGTATGACGAACGCGCAGCGGCGGTCTCATTCACGTTGCCATAGGAATCACCCAGAAATACCCATGCACGCGGTGAGTCCGGATACAAGGCGGTAAGCTCCTTGTGCGCCTCGATCCGGCCCGCCGCATCGGACGCAAGCGCCCTTTCGAACGCCGTTATCATGAGCTGCTCGCCCTCTGTCGCTCCGGCTTTGTTTGCCGATGCCAGACCCAGGTTCGAGACGAAACCCTCCGTCGAGTTCGACGAAAGAGCCGCCATCAAGTGCGCTGCGGCAAACGAAGGATCTGCCGCTGCTGCTTTCAGGAATTCGCTGTTTGCCGCGTTTATGCGGCTATTCTCGATGTCGGCCCAACCTGCCATGTAATGCTTGAGAGCCTCTTCACTCGAGGTCGTAGCCGGCAATACCATGCCGCCGTCGTCGGCCATTACCGCATCGGCAGCGGCCGCTGGGGCTTCGTCGGCTTTTTGGCCGCAGGCGGCAACAAGCGCCAGGCTCGCAATGCCCGCGAGTATCGTTTTGGATGTCATTGTTTTCACCTTTCTATTTGACTGTTTATGGATCAGTTCTTGTTCGACTGCCGACGAGACGGCAGCGTAATCGCGTTTTCGCTGATACGTTGATCTACTTATACCCGCAATCAAGCGACTACGACAGTCGCGGGACAACGCATTGGCATCTCGGGTCGGTCACCCGGCTCCTGCTTCGGCGGCTTTCTGAAAGGCGGGACGCGCCTGGCAGCGATCTGCATAGTCACCGATATTTCTTGTGTCGGGCAACATGTCGAACTGTCGCAGGAATACGGCACTCGAGCCAAGCATCACGTCCGCCGCGCTGAACCGATCACCGAGGATCCACTCTTTGTTGGTGAGTCCTTCATCGAATATGCTGATCATGAGGTCGAAATCGCCCCAGCCGCTGCGACCCCGATTGGGCTCGATGTTATTGAACTTTTCCGACATGGCGGGCTCAATGACCGCTGGTGTGTAAATGGTCCAGTACAGGAATTTTCCACGCAGGGCATCGTCGACGGCCGGTGCGAGATCCCCCTCACCGTAGCGGTCCGCGAGATAGATGCAGATAGCCGCCGATTCGGACATGGCCGCATCACCATCCACGATGGCGGGTACTTTGCCCATCGGGCTGGCGGCCAGGAATTCGCCGCTATCTTTTCGGTCATCCGCAGGGATGTTGACCAGTTCCATATCGTAGTCAACGCCGACTTCCTCGAGCATCCAGATAGCGCGCATCGATCGAGTTTGTGGCGCCCAAAACAGCTTCATATCACAATCTCCTTCGCGACCTCGCGGCGGTTGTACTGCGAACTCATCACATAGCCGTACGCTCCGGCATTGGCGACCAGAATAACATCGCCTTCCACAGTTCGCGGCAACAGTCGATCGCTGCCCAATCGGTCACCCGTCTCGCAGATGGGTCCCACGATAGTCACCGTCTCGCTCGGTGACTCGCCGGCGCGCGACAGATTCACGATCTCATGATAGGCACCGTAGAGTGCCGGTCGAATCAGTGAATTCATGCCCGTGCCTACCCCGATGTACCGCATTTCGCCTTTACCCTTTGTCTGGGTTACCCGAGTCAGCAAGACGCCGGCGCGCGCAACCAGGAAGCGACCGGGCTCCAGCCAGAGCTTGTATTGCGGATAGGCATTGCGAATTTCAGAAAGCGTGCAATCGAGGCGATGCAGGTCGAACGACCTGTCACCCGGCTTCTCGGGGACCCCCAGCCCGCCCCCCAAATCGATCGTCTCCACCGACGGAAAGTGTTCGGCGATCTGAACCAATTCCGCTGCGACGCTGCGCCAATTGTCCGGATCCAGGATGCCACTGCCGCTGTGTGCGTGAATACCAATTACTTCGGCGCCGGCCGCATCGACCAGGCGAATCAGCTCATCGACCTCAAAGCGCGGTACACCGAACTTCGAGTGCACGCCTGCCGTCTTGACATGCTCGTGATGGCCGCGCCCCTGCCCCGGATCCACACGAATAAACAGTTTCTTAGCTGTGAACAACTCCGGCCACGCTTGCAGAGGATAGAGGTTGTCGAGCGTTACCTGGAGTCCTTTTGCGAGCCCCCATTGGTATTCTTCGCGCGGCGCAAAGTTGGGTGTGAACAGGATTCTCGACAAATCGAGGTCAGGCAGTGTCTCTTCAAGCCACTCGACCTCACCGGGCGAGACACATTCAAAATCGACACCCAGCGCGGCCATGGCACGCAACAGGTCGGCGTTGAAATTGGCTTTCACGGCGTACAGGATTCGATCGACACTGTTCAGTCCAAGCAGGCTTTGTGCCGCTTCTTCAACGCTTTCGCGGTCGTAGACGTAGGCGTTCAACTGAGCACCAGCCACGTCGAGCAGTTCATCTCGCTTTCGCATCCACCAGGTGTCGGCAGCCCGTGCGACCGGCTCGTCACCGGCAAACAGACGCTCCCAGCTTGCACCGAACACGGTCGTCGCGCCGGTCTTGCGAATAATCGTTGCGTGCAGTTTGCTGACCAGTCGCGGCCCCTGTTGTCGATCGACCACGAAGCTTAAGTTCAGGTCGTTGGCCGCCTGGGACATCAGGTGGATGCGCTCCTCCTCAAACACTTCGAGCGCAGGAGCCAGTCGCGGCATGATGGTCCGGATCTTCCGGCCTACCAGGCTCACGGCAGAGCAGTCGGCGATGATACGTACACGACAAAGACCCTCTAGGTCGTGAACCAGTGACGCCTCTACCTCCTCGGGCAGCATGCCGTCGCTCGTGTCTATCGATACCGTAACGTTGGTTTCGGAGGTCGAAACGAGGTCGACGGATACACCGTTGTCGCCGAACGCGGCGAAAGCTTTCGCGAGAAAGCCCACCTCGTGCCACATGCCAACAGTGCTCATGGAAACCAGTGTCAGGCCGTTCCTGATACAGATACCCTTGACCTGCGGCTCTACCTCTTCCGTTATCGCAGAAATTACGGTGCCTGCTATTTCCGGCGCCGAGGTGCTGCGCACGAACAGCGGAATAGAGTATTCCCTGAGTGGCGATATGCAGCGCGGGTGCAATACCGAACTGCCCGCCGAGGCAAGCTCCTGCGCCTCGTCATAATGCAGCGCGATCAACAATCGAGCGGATGGCACCACGCGTGGGTCGGCACTGAACATTCCCGGAACATCGGTCCAGACTTCGAGCCTGCGCGCACCGAGTTTTGCCGCAAAATACGCGGCGGACGTATCAGAGCCCCCGCGGCCGAGCAGCACAGTGGCGCCCGCACTATTTCGCGCGATGAATCCCTGCGTGAGGATGACTTTGCCGTGTGCCTCGAGCGTCGCCTGCAATTCCTCGTCCAGCTCGAAATCACAGGTCGCGGAAAGGTAGGCATTGACCGGATTAAGGCCAGTACGAGCCTTGCTGACCAGTAGATCCCTGGCGTCTACCCATTGCACCGGCAACCCGGAGCGCGATAGAAAATCCGCGCCAAGGCGCGTCGAGAGGAGTTCACCGAGCGCCATGATTCGCACGCGTACCCGCACGCTCACTTCCTTGACCAATTTCACACCAGCGACGAGCTGATCCAGTTGATGGAGGATGTCGTCGAGCAGCGAAGGGCCGTCGATTCCCAGTGCATCTGCCAACTCGTAATGCTGAGTGCGTATGAGTTCCAGGTTTTCGGACGGAACACCGGCCGCGGCGGATATCAGCACATCCTCCAGTGCGTCCGATACGCCCTTCAATGCCGAATGCACGATGACGGGCTGCAGGCCATCCGCAAGTCGATGTTGCACAAGTTCCGCAATTGTCGCCCAGCTCTCAGCGCTCGAGACGCTGCTGCCACCGAACTTCATCACGACCCATGGCGAATCAGCTATCGAGCGGGGCGCTCCCAGGTTAGCGCTATCATCGAAGGCGGCTTCGAAGATGTCCTTGCTCATGCGTTGGTCCGCTGTTTCGCCCCAAAAAAAAACCCGCTAGGAAAGTCCCGGCGGGTTTGCTGACAATGTCCGAACTTTATTACTAGCCGGTACCGTTGCCAATCGCACCCACGCACCTCTGGCGCGCCATATATTTTGTATGTTTTTTCGTATCAATCGAGTTGATACGTTGGCACTTTACGTGGGCGTCGTAAAGATTCATCGCTGAAGTAGAGCGAAACTGGCGCCAAACGTCAAGCCTCGGGCCGCTTATTCGTCCCAGGCAGGAGGAATCGTAACCGCGCCTTCGGATGCCGATGACACTTCATTACGGTATTTGGCCAGAACGCCCCGGGTCACGGGCGACGGCGGTCGCTGCCACTTGGAACGACGTCGTGCCAGGTCCTCTTCGCTGACAATGACATTAATTTCCCGGGATTTCGCATCAATTGTGAGGACGTCGCCGTCCTCGATCAGCGCTATCGGCCCGCCGGCGGCCGCCTCCGGCGACACGTGGCCGACGACGAAACCGTGGCTGCCGCCCGAAAAGCGACCGTCGGTGATCAGTGCAACATCCGCACCCAGTCCCTTGCCCATAATTGCGCCCGTCGGGCTTAGCATTTCGCGCATTCCCGGCGCCCCTTGCGGCCCTTCGAATCGGATCACGAGTACGTCGCCCGCCTTGACCGTGTCGTCCAGGATTGCCTGCAGGGCATCCTCCTCAGAATGAAAGACCCGCGCCGTACCTTCAAAACGCAGCCCTTCTTTGCCCGTAATCTTGGCGACGGAACCCTCCGGCGCAACGTTTCCGTAGAGAATGGACAGGTGACTGTCCGGCTTGATGGGATTATCGAAGTGACGAACGATGTCCTGGCCCGGTGGATAATCCGCGACACCGGCGAGATTCTCGGCGAGCGTCTTGCCGGTTACTGTCATGCAATCGCCATGCAGCAGGCCCCGATCGAGCATTCGCTTCATCAACGGCTGTATACCGCCGATTTTGATCAGTTCGGACATCAGGTACTTGCCGCTCGGCTTGACGTCGGCCAGGACAGGCACCTGGGCCCCGATGCGGGTGAAGTCGTCCAGCGACAACGGCACATCCGCTTCGCGCGCCATTGCGAGTAAATGCAGCACCGCGTTGGTGGATCCGGCAAGCGCTATGACAACTGAGATTGCATTCTCGAACGCTTCGCGAGTCATGATGTCCCGCGGTTTGATGTCTTTCCGAATCAGGTTCATGACTGCCTTTCCGGCAAGACGACAATCGTCCAGTTTCTGCTCGGAAACCGCTTCCTGCGCGGAGCTGTTGGCGAGGCTCATGCCGAGCGCCTCGATCGCCGACGCCATCGTGTTGGCCGTATACATCCCTCCGCATGCGCCAGGACCGGGTATGGCTGTTCGCTCGACCTCCAGCAGTTCCTCGTCGGTTATCTTGCCCCCAGACCGGGCACCGACGGCCTCGAATACCGATACGATGTCGCGGCGCTTGGCCCCCGGCTTGATGGTGCCGCCGTAAACGAATACCGAGGGCCTGTTGAGACGCGCCATGGCCATAACGCAGGCCGGCATATTCTTGTCACAACCGCCGATCGCGATGATGCCGTCAAAGCCCTCGGCGCCGGCCACGGCCTCGATCGAGTCGGCAATGATTTCCCGAGACACGAGCGAATATCGCATGCCCGGCGTGCCCATCGATATCCCATCGGAAACGCTGATGGTGTTGAATACGACACCCTTGCCGCCGGCCTCGCTGGCCGCTTTGGCTGCCTCATCCGCCAGTCCCCCAATGTGCATATTGCAGGGTGTGACCATGCTCCATGTCGATGCGATACCAATTTGGGGGCGGTCGAAGTCGGCTTCGGAAAAACCGACGGCGCGCAGCATGGCGCGGCTCGGCGCCTGCTCCACGCCATCGACAACGATGCGCGAATAACGCCGCAGTTCTTTGTCACTCATGTAAAGACTTGCTCCGGATATTGCAGAACGTCTGCCCGAGGGGTCGGAGCGGAGTCTAGCAGCAAATCAGGGGCTTTGCGGCTCGTCATCCCGGATCATGACAACGATACGCTGGTAGACATCCTCGACCGCTACGTCGTTCGATTTCGAGAGCTCCAGGACGAACGCCTCGTCGCCCTCGGCCAGCGCGTCCTGAACCAGCGGAATCAGCAATCGCGCGGAACGCTGCCCGGGACCAAACGTAAAAGAATAGTCGCCAGGCGCGAAGTAATCTTCGTTTTCGGTGGCCGTAATGTCGTTGACCTCATAGTCAACTGACACACGCGAATCGTCTGGGTTGAATCGCACGACATCGATTTGAACGGCCGGATCTGACTCGCGTATGGACGCCTGGCTTGAGGCGAATCCGATCGTATTGACAGGAAGCTGAGATTCGAACGCTCGTTGATCATCGTCCTGGAGTGAGACCTCGAGGACGGCGAGTTCCGCCGCGGCGAAATCCAGTTCGCGCAGGCGCAATGTCGATAACTGATCGGCTTCACGTAAACGGTCTGATGCCATGGTCAAGACAATACGGCTGCGATCCTGTCCGGCCGGAAACCGGACGATGCCGGAATTCGACAGGGAATACTGGCGTGAACCCCAGGGCGAGCGATTACCACTGAAACCGACCTCATCGAGTTTCAGAGCCAACGGCAGGTCGACGCGGCCCTGTCGGACGAAATCCACTATGACCGGTTTGCCGTCCTCGCGCAAAGTCGCCTCGAACCTCGTATTAGATACCCTGCCCATCCGGAACGTCACTTCGACGTCGGCGGGCGGCAGACTCGAAAAGTCGACCAGCGACTCTTCAACCGGAGTCGCCTCGACCGGCGCAGGGGCAAGCTCCGGTACTACGATTTCCTCGATCTCGGGATCGGGCGCTGCATCGACTTCGTCCCGTTGTTCGAAATCCACGATGGGCGGCGCGATCGGAACAAGCTCTTCCCGAACACCGTCATCGACAAAACGATCTGAAAGTGCATCCACCCACGGATCCAGCAAATTCGTCTGGAACAGCACAATGCCCAGTCCGCCAAGCAGCACGATAGCAGCGACCAGCGATTTTCCGACGCCACTGCTTTTTTCAATTTCGCGCGCTTCCGGCAGCTCGAAGCTGATCGTGTCCTCTCCGT
>Ga0265306_10001091_pt1 | contig 13273 bp, 9 predicted proteins | sample Helome_3_FD_192493 | JGI IMG/M metagenome (GOLD analysis project Ga0265306, IMG submission 192493) | Marine sediment microbial communities from subtidal zone of North Sea - Hel_20160420 (Illumina Assembly) | ecosystem: Environmental > Aquatic > Marine > Subtidal zone > Sediment ...
GCTCGAACCCGATGCCGCGATATGCCTGCCCATGGGTGAGACCGAGCAACCGAAGCCGTGTGTAGTCGGAAAGGTACTTGGCAAGGAAGCCGAGCCTGCCGTAGCGACGCCACTGCCGAACGTGGACGAGTTCATGTGCGATCAGCTCGGGTTCGTCGCCTCGCACGACGGAGTCGTACATGTCCGTCCGGACGAAGATCCTCGAACCGAGGGTGATCGCGTGGACGCCGTCGCCGAGGACCGCCTCGAGCAGATGCGGCATCTTGGCAACGGTGACCGAGTCCGAGTCAAGGTCGAATCGGGCCAGGCCTGCGGCAACAACGATGCCGTCCGCTCTGGCCCTCACACCACAAGGCTCACGACGTTGGGAAGCCTGGCAATCACCTTGCGGGGAGCTGCACCGGCGGTGTGTGCCTGCACGCGTGCTGATGCGAGAGCCAGCGCCACGGCCTCGTCCTCAGTGATCGTCACCGGCACCTCAAGCCTGTCCCTGACCTTGCCGTTGACCTGGACGACCATCGTGGTCGTTTCCTCGGCCGTCAACTCGGCGTCATAGGTTGGCCACGGCGCCACAACGATTGAGTCCTCATGACCCATGCGATGCCACAGCTCTTCTGCGATGTGGGGGGCGAGCGGTGCAAGCAACCTCGGGAACACCGACGCTACGTCCGCCGGAATCCGGTCCTCGGCAACGAGTGCGTTGTTCAGCTCGAACAGGCGCGCAACGGCCGTGTTGAAGTGGAGGTCGTCCATGTCCATGGTCACGGCCTCGATGGTCCGGTGGAGCAGTGTCTTGAGTTCGCCAGAACTCTCTTCGGCTGAGACCAGGACCTCTCCGGTGTCCGGTTCGATGAAATTGCGCCAGGCACGTTGAAGGAACCGATGCACTCCGACGATGTCGCGTGTCGACCATGGCCGTGACGTGTCGAGTGGGCCCATGAACATCTCGTAGAGCCGCAGGGTGTCCACGCCGTATTCGGCGAAGATGTCATCGGGGTTGACCGAGTTCTTGAGAGACTTCCCCATCTTGCCGTAGAGCCGGTTGACCTCATCGTTACCCAGGAAGAAGCCTCCGTCGCGTTCGACGACGTCGGATGCCTCAACGTACACCCCACGCTCATCCTGGAAGGCATCCGCAAGGATGTATCCCTGATTGAAGAGCCTGCCGAACGGTTCCTTGGTTGTCACATGTCCGAGATCGAACAGCACCTTGTGCCAGAACCGTGAATAGAGCAGGTGCAGGACCGCATGTTCCACGCCACCGACGTAGAGGTCGACTCCGTGCTCCCCCATCCAGTAGCGCTCGGCCTCTGGAGACACCAGAACGGCATCGTTGCCAGGGTCGATGTATCGCAGGTAGTACCAGCACGAGCCCGCCCATTGGGGCATTGTGTTGAGTTCGCGGGTGTAGCGAACGCCGTCGATGTCCACGTGCTTCCACGATTCATCGGCCCTGCTGAGGGCGGGCGTGGGCTCTGCATGCTCATCGTTGGAGGCTGCCGGGCGGTAGTCATCCACCTCGGGAAGTTCAAGCGGAAGGTCGGCCTCGGGCACAGCCCTCAGCTCACCGTTGGGACCGTGGAGGATTGGGATCGGCTCTCCCCAGTAGCGTTGCCTGGAGAACAGCCAGTCCCTCAACTTGTAGGTGATCGTTCCCTCACCGTGCCCGTTGATCCCGAGCCACCGGACAATCCGCTTCTTCGCATCCTCGATGTCGAGACCGTCGATGAAGCCCGAGTTGATGGCAGGACCCTCTCCGAGGTATGCATTCCCGTCGAAGTCACGGGGCGGCATGACGGTGCGGATGATGGGAAGTTCGAACTTCTCTGCGAACTCCCAATCTCGTTCGTCCTGGCCGGGCACTGCCATGATCGCACCGGTTCCGTAGCCCATCAGCACGTAGTCTGCGATGAAGATCGGGATCTGTTCACCGTTCAAGGGGTTGATGGCGAACGTTCCCGTGAAGACGCCGGTCTTCTCCCTGTCATCAACCTGCCGGTCGCGTTCGGACTTGCGAGAGGTTGCACGTCGATAGGCAGCGACCGCATCGCCTGGTGTGTCGATGCCCAGCGTCCACTCAGGCTTCGTGCCGACGGGCCACACGTCAGCACTGATGGCATCAACCATGGGATGCTCAGGAGCGAGCACCATGTAGGTCGCTCCGAACACCGTGTCAGGCCTCGTGGTGAAGACCCTGATCGGTGCCTGGTGGCTGTCGACCTCGAAGACGATGTGTGCCCCCTCGGATCGGCCAATCCAGTTGCGCTGCATCGTCTTGACCGACTCCGGCCACTCGACAAGATCAAGTTCGTCGATGAGCCGATCGGCGTACGCCGTGATACGCAGCATCCATTGGCGAAGGGGCCTGCGATACACAGGGAAATTCCCGCGGTCCGACCTTCCTTCAATCGTCACCTCTTCGTTCGCCAGAACAGTCCCAAGGGCGGGACACCAGTTCACAGGCACCTCGTCGATATAGGCGAGGCGTTGGCTGTCGAGGTATGCGGACCGGTCTGATGCCTCAAGGTTCTGCCACATGACCCCGTCGGCGGCACGGTGGCCAGCTTCGAGTTCCGCAACCAGCTCCGAGATCGGCCTGGCACGTTGCTGTTCGTCGTCGAACCAGGCTCCGAACAGCTGAAGGAAGATCCATTGCGTCCACTTGAAGTAATCAGGATCGGTTGTGGCCATCGAGCGGTCCCAGTCGTACGAGAAGCCGAATGCCTTGAGCTGCCGAAGGTAGTTCGCGAGGTTCTTCTCGGTGGTGATCGCCGGGTGCACCCCGGTTTCCACCGCGTACTGCTCGGCCGGCAACCCGAAGGAGTCGAAGCCCATTGGGTGCAGCACATTGGCACCCCGCATGCGGTGGTACCTGCTGTAGATGTCAGTTCCGATGTATCCGAGCGGATGACCCACATGGAGCCCTGCACCGGAGGGATACGGGAACATGTCGAGGATGTACTTCTTCGGCTTGGTGTCGTCGAAATCGGCATCGCCGGGGTTCGGGACGCGGTAGGTCCCTTCTTCATCCCAGGTCCGCTGCCAACGGCCCTCGATTTCATGGAAGTCGTAGGTCGACACCGTTACTCCTCGTGGAGCCGCCAGCGTAGTGGTTCAATGCGCTGAGGCCGATTGCGCCGCCCAGGCCTTCAGCGTCCGATATCTGGGTTGCTCTGGCGGGCACGGATCCGTACCGAGTAGGCGGAGTCGCCTGAGAGAATCCCACTGCGCCCGAACAACCTGCCGTGCTCCCAATTGGACAGCCCCAATTCCGGCTTGTTGAGCGCATACTGGCCGTCCACCCACCTGGTGAATCCATTGCCGACGAAGGGAGAATCGATCATCGCAAAGAACCGGCTGTGAGCTTCCGGGTCGGAGGAGATGAGGGATGCGGCAAACTTCGGTGAGTAGGTATTGAACAGCTCGACCGCCTCGTCGACATCTTCGACGATGGCAAGCGTCACCTCCGGACTGTCCTCCCACTCCCACTCGTTCCCGAGACTGCCCGCCTCAATGGCCTCAGCCCTCGGCTCCTCGACGTCGCCGTCGGCACGTGAGATCGGCACTACGGCGGAGAACCAAGACTCGGGGACGGCGTCCATCGCCGACGGATCCACGTGCAACTTCGGTTCAGCCGCCCGCCGCTCACCCGCACGCTCCAGGGCGTGGAGCAGGGCGGGAACCAGGTCATCGACACGGTCACGGGATATGCACACCGTGTTGAGCGTGTTGCACACTTTGCGATCGAGCGAGTGGTAGATCGCTGCTGCGAAATCCTGGGTGTCGGCATCAGGGGCAGCGACGATCCAGGCGCCTCCGGTTCCATGGAGGCTGACTGCGTTGCCTGCCTGCCTGGCCACGGCGCCAAGTTGGCTGGTGGCAAGACCAGAGCCGCGCGCAACGGCAAGCGACAGCCTCGGGTCGCCCATCATGGCCCAACCGGAGGCCCTCGAAGCGCTTGCCACCAAAGAGGCCGCGCCGTGGGGAAGTCCGCTCGAAGCGAGGGCGGGAGCGAGTGCGTGCTCGACAATCGCCTCGGCCGTTCCCAGAGCGTCAGATCCAATCCTGAATACGACGGTGTTTCCTCCCCTGAGGACTCCCGTGGCGTCGGCAAACACGTTCGGTCTGCCCTCGAACACGAACCCGACCACTCCGAGCCCGTCAATGATCTGTTCGAGTTGCCAGCCGTCATGGTCGATCACCTCGACGACCCTGCCGCGACCGCTCGGCGAACTGGCCCAGCCCTCGAGGCCGGCAACCATGCTGGCACGCATCGTGTCGTCGAGAATCAATCGTGTGACAGAACGTCCGCTGACACGAGCCAAATCGACGTCGGATGCATTGGCCGCGGCGATCGGTGCAAACCTCTCGTCGTCCGAGATGGCAGCTGCGAAGTCGAGGTAGAACTGGGTGATCTGGTCATCGGATACGTCGCCCATGCGGTCAAATGCATCCGTAGCCGCCGCCACCGCCTGGTCTGCCTTCGCCGCTGCGCCTGCCGGCACGTGGAGCAATTCGCCGTTGTGTTGCATCACGATCAACAAGTCGCCCGGTGCGAAATCATCTGCAAGGGACTGGCTGACCTTGGCCACCCGGTCGCCGCCCCATACGATCGCCATGCCTGGCGTCAACGAGGTGAGACGATCTCCCATGATTGCAGCGGGACTCAGTACTCGAGGACCGCGTGCAGATGGCCGTCGAACTTGCTGCGACCTCCGAGGAAGCCCAGCTCCATCAGCATTGTTGCACCAACGACCTCGCCGCCTGCCTTCTCGATGAGGATCTTGGAGGCTGCAAGGGTGCCGCCGGTAGCAAGGACATCGTCGACGATCAGCACCTTGGCTCCGTCGTCAAATGCGTCCTCATGGATTTCGAGCGAGTCGGTGCCGTATTCGAGGTCATAGGTCACGGACACGGTTTTGCGGGGCAGCTTTCCCGCCTTGCGAACGAGCCCAACGCCCGATCCGATGCGTTCTGCGATCGATCCAGCAAGCAGGAACCCACGGGATTCGATGCCAACGACGATGTCGACACCGGACTTGAGGAACGGATTCGCCATCTCGTCGATCGCCTGCAGGAACGCAGGCGAATGTGCCAGAAGCGGCGTGATGTCCTTGAAGATGATCCCGGGCTCTGGGAAGTCCGGAACGTCAACGATGTACTCGTAGAGATCGACCATGTCCAGCAGGCTAGCCCGGCACAGCGCGGTCCTTGCGGTCTATCCGCTTCACTCCCAGCTCCCAGGTGCGGTACCGTTGGCGGACGACGGCGAGGAGCGATGGTGGACGATCTCACAAAGCTGACCGACCAGGAGTTGGTGAACGAGTGGGCAGCCCTGATCCTGCCCGCCGCCGGAGGCGTCGAGCCAGGCACGGGTTCTTTCGGCGGACGACTCGATACCGCAGGTCTGCGAGCCGTGACTGAGGAACTCGAGAACCGTGGCTACACCGAACAACCAGGCGGCATCTTCCAGTCAAGCGATCCAGATGCTCCCCCGCTGCGGCCACAAACAGACTGACCCGTGCCGAGGGCACGCCGGGGCAAGGTCACCGACCCACGCCCCGTCCCTACGCCGAGTATCTGGGGTTTCCTCATTGCCACGGTGGTGCCTGCCCTGTTCATCCTGTGGGTCGGGGTTGCCATTCCTGTCGCTGGCTCGGCTGATGAGCTGTCCGCTGCGGAGGAGATGTCGTTCACGATCCTGTCGATCGTCGCCCTCGGAGCAGCCGTTCTGGCCGTTGTCCTCGGCGCCGTCGGCGTGTTCATCGTCAGGAGAGACCCACACCTCTTCCGGTGGCAAAGGGTCGGGTGGTCGGCCATCGCACTCGGGCTTGTCGAGGTTGTCGTGTATACCGGCAGTTGGTTCGGGTGGTGGCCCGCCGTGTGACCAGTGCCAGCGGTACGCGACGAAGCGTTGACCTTGGCCATGAGCCTTGAGACGATGGGAGTGACGGGAGGCAGTATGACCATCGTTGCGGGGATTGCCCTTCTCACCTCGGGTCTGGTACTTGTGGCGCTCGCTCTGCCAATCACCCATCGGCTGGCGCGCATGCTTCCCCAGGAGCGGCTCTCGAGGGGTGACGTCGACCTCCTCGGTTCGTCGACCTTTCTGATGGCCTCGGTCGGCCTCATGATGGCGATCACGGGATGCGTTGTACTGATGATGCCCTGGCTATCGACCTGATCCCCGGTTCTTTGGAATGAGCCGAGCTCGGGTGTTGCGACGATCATGCCCTTCCGGTTCTCGTTGCGCACAGCATGCTGACCCAACCGATCCTCTCCTTCGAGCAACGAGGGACGCCCAAGGACCGGCGCCCTGCACCGAGCGGGAGGGAACCCGGCCCTCTCTATGGTCTGTGCCATGAGCCAAACGACCCGTCGATCCGTGATCGGAATCGTCGTCGCAGTGCTGTTGGGTGCGCTCGTCGCCCTTGCCGGAAGTGACGGAAGCGCCGACGTCGGCTGGTTTCCGGTGTTTGCGCTGTGCGCGCTGCTCGCCTATCTCATCAACTGGCTTGTGTATATCCCGTCGGCCAGGGCCCAGACGGAGCGGTACTTCGACCTCACCGGGAGCATCACATACCTCACGGTCACGGTCGTGGCCCTCGTGCTCAGCGACAGCGTCGATGCCAGAGCAGCGATCGCAGGGTCGATGGTGGCCATCTGGGCGATCCGGCTCGGCACATTCCTCTTCCGCAGGGTGCGACGGGATGGTCGCGACGGCAGGTTCGATGAGATCAAGATCGATGCGCTTCGATTCTTCATGACGTGGACGCTCCAGGGGTTGTGGGTCCTCCTCACCATTGCCTGTGCATTGGCAATAACGACAAGCCTCGAGCAACGCCCGCTCGGATGGGTCGCGTTCATCGGTATCGGTATCTGGATTGTGGGCTTTGCGATCGAGGCAATCGCCGATCGGCAGAAGGCCACCTTCAGGCGTGACCGAGCAAATCAAGGCAGATTCATCACAACAGGCCTGTGGGCATGGTCACGGCACCCGAACTACTTCGGTGAGATCGTCCTGTGGATCGGCATGGCCGTCCTGGCACTCCCGATCCTGTCCGGCTGGAGGTGGGTGGTCCTGATCTCGCCAATCTTCGTCATCGTGCTCCTCACCCGCGTCAGCGGCATTCCCGTGCTTGAGTCCCGAGCGCGGGAGCGTTGGGGCGACGACCCAGACTTTGTCGCGTACTCCCGCAACACATCCGAGCTGGTCCCTCGTCCCCCCCGCCGGTGACCGCCCGGCCCGGCGCTCCACACCTCCCACGACTCCGCCCACGGCCATAGGACGCATCGATCCTCACCCTGGGATGGTGAGCCTCGAGCTCGACGCCCGGGATATGGAGGCGCGGACGCGATGCGACCTACCGCTTCGGTCGATGGGACGGCCGCCGCGTTGGCTCGTGATCCGGATCCGGGGAGAACTGCGCTGTTGGAGCCGTGAATGACGTCGTCGTCAGACAGAAGCAGTACGAGTACTCATGTGATAGGCATCCTTCAGGGCACGCACCTGCTCGCTCCATACCCGCCGGAAACGCGCGTCATTGTGGATCGGCATGCGGATCATCCCTCGACAGTGCTCGGCCTGGGCGGCGGTGGTGGTTGGCTTGCCATGGAGTTCGACGGCATACCGCGAGAAGTCCCTGATGGCAACGTCGAAGTACTCGTCAATGACATCCTCCGGAATGTCGTACGTGCGGGCGTTCTCGAGCATCAGCTCGCAGTACACGATGAGTGCAAACAGCTCACCGACGGCAAGGAGCCAATCCGTGTCCTTGAGCTGTTCGGGACTCGGCGCCTCGGTGGCGAGCATGGCCTTGAACCGTTCGATCTGGTCAAGGAAGACACGGATGTTCGGGAGTGCGAACTCATCGAATGCCCTCCTGTAATCGTGGAAGCGGATGTCCCCGAGCCCTTTGGTGGGGCCTTGGTCGAAGAGGAACGAGTCGTCTGCCACATCGTCCCGCGTTCCGATGTCAGGCATGTCGGTCTGCATGAATAGATAGCTCTGCATGAACTTGACGATGAGCGCGATGTTCACATGAACCGTGCCTTCGAGTTTCGGAAGCGCGCGGATGTCACGAGCAGCCATCTCGAAGAAACCATCCTTCTCGAAGCCCTTGGCTGCGATGACATCCCACAGATGGTTGACGACGTCCTCACCTTGGGTCGTCACCTTCATCTTCACGATCGGGTTGTACAGCAAATAGCGCCGGTCCTCCGGACCAGCGGATCGCATGTAGTCGGCAGCGCGCAGGGCGACGAGCTTCATGGCAACGAGCCTGACGTATGCATCGGTGAACAACCGCTGGGCATGAGGGAAGTCGGTGACGGTCATGCCGTACAGCTGCCGATTCGCTGCATGATTGATGGCCTCGTAGAACGCGTGAGTTGCCATCCCAACCGAGGCCCACCCGAGGTTGTACTTGCCGATGTTCACGGTGTTGAGCGCGGCGTTCCACGCCTCGTCGCCACGGTGGAGGATGTCGGCGTCGGTGATCGGGTAGTCGTCGAGGACGAATTCGGAGACGTAGTTCTGGCTATGGACGACATTCTTGACGAGCCGGTACCTCGGATGCTGGCTGTCGACGACGAAACAGACGTTCTCCTCCGTGTCTGCGAACTTCCCGAACGTCGAGACCATGCGGGCTCGGTTTCCGTTGCCGATGTAGTACTTGGATCCATTCGCGACAAAGGTGCCCTCACCGGTTGCAGTCAGGGTCATCTCATTGGAGTAGAGGTCCGCACCATGCTCCTTCTCCGACAACCCGAAGGCGAAAATGGCGCCATCCTCGAGCAACGCTGCCGCGCGTTGCTTCTGCGCCTCATTGTCCGACATCCAGATGGGTCCGAGCCCCAGGACCGACACCTGATACGTGTACCAGTACGGCAGGCCGTAGAACCCCAAGATCTCTGCGAATTCCGTCACGCGCCATGTGTCCCACCGTGCATCGGCAGCCCCATATCCGGACGGCGTGCACATGGAGGCGAAGATCCGCTTCTCCCCGACGAAATCGATGAAGTCCTGATACCAGACGGCTGCGCGGTCGTCCTCCTTGATCCTTTCGAGACCCTTCTCCTCGAAGAAATCGATGGTGGCAGCCATCAGCTCTTCGGACCTCTCGTCGGCGTAGTTACGGTCCCTGCGCTGCGGGTGGAACAAGAACATGCGACCCTCCTCGCCCGGCCCTGCCGGTTCCTGTAGCTCAGAGCCTCACGATAGGAGCCGGTCGAGCCGTGGAATTGCTGGGATCGAAAAGGACAGCGTTCCGGGGCTGCGTACAGGAGTCATGCGAAGATGAGCTTGTGTCAGACATGAAACGTGATCTGCATCGCTATCTCCAGACAGGGCGCGATGCGTTGGTGTGGAAGCTCGAGGGCCTGTCGGAGCGTGACATCTGACGGCCAATGGTTCCGACGGGCACCAACCGTTTGGGCCTGGTCAAACACGTCGCATCCGTCGAGTTCGGCTACTTCGGGAACACGTTCGGTCGACCGCCGGCTGTCGAGCTGCCTCAACGAGTGACCGTGGTTCGCCCCGTGGGGCCGTCTGCGTATCGATCACAGCATGGTTGACCACACCGCACGTCCAGGCGCACACGAGGCAGTCTCTCCAGATTTCTCAAGCCGCGGCTCAGGGTGCCGAAGACGTCAACACCGTGCGAAATATTGTTCTTGTGCTCGCCCTCGCTCTGGTCGTTGGATCCTGCGGCAGCGCGCCCGTCGCCGCGCCAGACGCCTCGGCGACCGGGAGTTGGGATCCGGTGGCCGAAACCACCAATGGCCTCACCAGCTTCGCACGGACCGACGGGGACCGTCTGCTGATCAGCACGGTCGCAGGAATCCGGGACTTCGTGGCCGGAGTCAATGTGGGACCGACCATCCCCGGACGTCAGCCGGGCGAGCAGGCAATCGGTCTGGAGGACTTCAGGCGCTGGTTCCCGGGAATCCGGGATATGGGGTTTCGGGCGCTCCGGGTGTACACGATCATGCCCCCCGCCTTCTACCAGGAACTGCGAGCATTCAACCTGGCGAACCCGGATGCTCCGTTGCTCTTGGTCCACGGAGTGTGGATCCCCGAGGAACGGTTCTACGAAACCTTCGACTTGTTCGATTCGGTTGTCGTTTCCGAATTCAAGGCGGAGATTGCGAACGCGGTACGGGTCGCCCACGGCGACGCCAGTTTGCCGGACCGCCTCGGCCACGCCGGCGGCACGTATGACGCCGACGTCTCACCCTGGCTGATGTCGTGGGCGATCGGTGTCGAATGGGACCCATTCGCCACCAACGCATCTGACATCGCCAACGCCGGCAGGCCTGCCTATCGGGGCGAATACTTCGAAAACACGGCCGACGCTTCTCCAACGGAAGCGTGGCTCGCCGAAATGCTCGACCACCTGGCAACACTTGAGGCCGGACGCGGCGTGACGATGCCGTTGACGTTCGTCAACTGGCCAACAACTGATCCCCTTCTTCATCCGGATGAACCGCTGGAACGAGAGGACATGGTTGGCGTCGACCACAACCACGTGCGCCCCACTTCGCTGTGGACGGGCGGCTACTACGCCAGCTATCACGCCTACCCGTACTACCCCGATTTCCAACGCTATGAAGAGGGCATTGCGGGATTCAGGTTGAGCGAGGAAGAAGACAACTACGCGGGCTACCTCACGAAGCTGAAGGACCATCACGCGGGCATCCCGGTCGTCGTGACCGAGTTCGGAGTTCCCTCGGCCATGGCCTCGGCTCACTACGGACCGCAGGGCCGCAACCAGGGTGGCCACAACGAGCCAGACCAGATGCGGATCAATGCCGACCTTTTGGGAACCTTGGTCGAGGTCGGGCTGTCGGGCGGATTCATATTCGAGTGGACCGACGAGTGGTTCAAGTTCACCTGGAACACGATCGACTATGAGCTCCCGCCGAACCGAAGGAACCTTTGGGTCAACCCATGGACGAACGAAGCGCACTTCGGGATCGTGGCCACCGAGCCGGGGCTGCGCCAGGCGGTCGTTCTCGACGGCAACGAACGCGAATGGAGCGAGAACGGCTCTCAGGTGATCCTCGAGTCCACCGGATCCGTGCGAGAAGTGAGGGCACTCAAGGACGAGGGCTACCTCTACCTCCGAATCCACACCAACGAACCAGACCTCTGGTTGAAGACGCCGGTCGTGATCGGCTTCGATGTGCTTGCCGGCACGAGCGGTGGACTACCGGCGACCGATGGCATCTACCCCCAATCCGACTATGCGACCGTGCTCGACGCGGAGGATGGTCGCCTGCTCGTTCGAGCCTCCAACGATCCCTACGCCATCCAGTACGCCTGGAAGAGAAACTACGAAGCCGTCGACCCTGCCGACTTCCAGGAAGGAAGTGACGTCTGGAACGTTCAGCGCCTCGTCGTCAATCGCCCGCTCGTCGTTCCTTCGACCGGCACGAGCCTCCCTGCAGAGGTGATCGCCCCGGGCGAGATGGTATTCGGCACCACCGATCCGAACTCCAGCCACTTCGACTCTCGATCGACCTGGTCCGCCGAGGGCAATGTGATCGAGCTTCGGATCCCCTACCAGGCAATCGGCTTTGCAGACCCGTCGTCCCTGCAGGCCTACCGGATCAATGCCGACGGAAGCGTCACAACCGAAACGGTTGATCGAGTCGGCATCACGATCGTCGTCGGCGATGAAGTCTTCGAGACGGCTGGCTACGCATGGGAGCCATGGCAGATACCGGCGTGGCACGAGCGCCTCAAGGCCGGCAGCGAAGTTCTCGCCGTCGCGCTAATCGCCGCCAATAGCCCATAGATTCTCGTGTCCGCGGCGCTGCAATCTCGGCGACCAGTAGGCGGAGTCGGCGGAGTCGCCGTGGCGCACCGTCACGAACTGACGAACACGGCGGCGCCGTGCACCAAGCCTTCTCTGAGTCGAGTCAGCGCCAGGTTGGTGTCAACAAGCAGGTACACACTGCGGACGGTCCGGATCGGAACCTCAGCCGCAAGTGGAGGAAGTCGGCGGCATCCCGACGGGTGAAGTTCGCACCGCTCCTGATCTGCCGCTCAGAACATTGAACGCGAACCTGCCTCACCCTCCATGCAGAAGGAGGGCAGCGATCAGGAGTCGAGAAGGCCCAACTCTCTCTCGCTTGTCCTGGTGATCGCTGCGGACGTCATCAACGACCTTGAGCAGCGAGGGTGAGGGTCGGCACTACTTGCGCGATGCCAGGTTCCCGACTCCAACGCGCTTCATCTCGCCCCAGTGGTGCTGACTCCTCGCCGGTAGCATCGACCGGATTCGCCACCAGACGGTGCGCTGTCGCCACCCCAAATTCTCCAGGAAAGCCAACCCAATCAACCGGCTAGCTTCCGTCGGGCTGTTGAAGTAGCCATATACCTCATCGAGGTAGAGGGCAAGAATGGAGTTGATCACACCGACGCAGAACGCGATGCCGAGCAGCGGCAGCGCTACGGGCACGTTGAGCACGCCGAGAAGGAAGGCAATCGGGAGCACGAACCACCCAACGAACTCAACGATCGGGGCGAGAAACTCGATCAAGACCTGCGATGGCCACCCAAGCATGCCGAGCGTGCCGTACTTCGGCCTGAAGGTCATGGGTAGAAACTCCCTGACCGCTCTTGTCAAGCCTCGGTGCCAGCGGATCCGCTGTGTACGAAGGATCTCGGTGGTGGTCGGTACTTCAGTCCATGCCACACAGTCGGGCGCATAGGCGATGCGGTACGAGCGATCGATGTCATGCATGTGTCTATGGATCCGCATCGTTAGATCAAGATCCTCACCGAGATGCCCCGTCGTCATGCCGCCGACTCCCGTCAGTATCTCGCGCTGGAAGATTCCGAAAGCGCCTGAGATCATAGGTAGAGCATTGATGAGCGAAGATGCTGGCCGGGACGCGATGAATGATCGGATGTACTCGAGGAGCTGTACCTGCTCGAACTTCGTGTCGGGCACGTGGGGCTCGATTACTCGCCCGAAGGCGACCTCGCAGCCGTTCACTGGTCGGATGTTTCCGCCGACCGCCACTGTGCGAACCCGGTCTTCCACGATGTGGCGCATCGCTCGCAGCACGCAGTGTTGATCCATGATCACATCGGCGTCGGTCAGTAGGACGTAGGGATACTGGGCGATGTTCGTTCCGGCGTTCAGGGCATCCGCTTTGCCACCGTTGACCTTGTCCACGACGATGAGTGAGATCGGCAACCGTGATCGGTAGATGGCCCTGACTGGCTCGGTCTCGATGTCGGTGCGGTACGGAAAGAACA
>Ga0265306_10001093_pt1 | contig 13272 bp, 10 predicted proteins | sample Helome_3_FD_192493 | JGI IMG/M metagenome (GOLD analysis project Ga0265306, IMG submission 192493) | Marine sediment microbial communities from subtidal zone of North Sea - Hel_20160420 (Illumina Assembly) | ecosystem: Environmental > Aquatic > Marine > Subtidal zone > Sediment ...
GGTGCGCGCGATCTGCGCCACCTCCAGCGAGTGGGTGAGGCGGGTCCGGTAGAGATCCCCCTCGTGATTGACGAAGACCTGAGTCTTGTAGACCAGCCGGCGGAAAGCGGAACTGTGTATGACCCGGTCGCGGTCTCGCTGATACTCGCCTCTGTGAGTGGGCGGCGGTTCCGGATAGCGCCGGCCGGCGGAGCGTTCCTCGCGAGCGGCAAATCTGGCGAGCCCGGGCCCCCGAGACCCTGCCGGCTGCTCGTTCACGCGGGCTCCGCCGCCGCCAGCACCGTTTCCAGCTCTGCTCCCGGCACGTCTTCTTGTACCGACGATGCGCCGAGCCCGTCGAACAGCACCAGGCGCAAGCGTCCGCCGCTGACCTTCTTGTCCATGGCCATCAGTCCGGCCATGGCCTTGCTACCCATGGCAGGCGGCGACAATGGCAGGTCGAAGCCTTCGAGCAGGCGGCGCAGGCGTGCTGCCTCAGCCTCGCTCAGATATCCCAGCCGAACAGACAGATCAGCGGCCATCACCATACCCGCCGCGACCGCCTCTCCATGCAGCCATTGACCATAGCCGGTGCCCGTCTCTATCGCGTGGGCAAAGGTGTGCCCGAGATTGAGCAGCGCGCGACGGCCGGCTTCCCGTTCGTCCTCGGCGACGATGGCTGCCTTGATCGAACAACAGCGGATCACCGCCTCGACCAGCACCGGCGTCTCGCGCTCGAGCAAGGCATCCCGTTGATCCTCCAGCCAGGCGAAGAACGCCGCGTCCAGGCCGGCACCGTACTTTACGACTTCCGCCAGACCCGCCCGGAACTCCCGCACCGGCAGCGTGTCCAGCGTGTCGGTATCGGCGATCACCGCCCTGGGCTGATAGAACGCCCCGATCAGGTTCTTGCCGGCAGCATGATTCACCGCGGTCTTGCCGCCTACCGCCGCATCGACCTGCGCCAGCAGCGTCGTCGGCGCCTGGATGAATGCGACGCCGCGCTGATAGCAGGCCGCGGCGAAACCGGCCAGGTCACCGATGACCCCTCCGCCCAGCGCAACGACAACCGCGTCCCGGTGATAACCGAGTTCGGCCAGCCGATCGATGATCGCGGCAAACGACGCCAGCGTCTTGAATTGCTCGCCGTCCGGGAGAACCAGCGATTCGACCCGTCGCCCGCTTAGCGCCCCGGCGAGACGATCGAGATACAGTGGCCCGACCGTGGTATTGGTGACGACAAAAACGTCGCGGCCGGCAAGATCGGCAGGTATCAGGGCCGCGTCAGCGAGGATGCCGGGACCCACGTGGATCGGGTAGCTGCGATCACCGAGACCGACTTCCAGGGTCTTGTGTATCGCTCCTGTCATTCGTCTATTCACCCTCGAGCCAGCGCCGGATCTCCTCGGCCACCGCTATTACCTTTCTGCCATTGGTATTTACCACGACGTCGGCCATCGCGCGATACAGGGGTTCGCGGATGCTCATCAGATCGGCCAGACGCTGACGCGGATCTTCGGTCTCCAGCAGCGGGCGGCCCCGCCCCCTGCGCGTACGCTGGAGTTGCTGGTCGACGGAAGCGTGCAGATAGACCACGGCACCGGCGGCCGAAAGATCGCTGCGGTTGGCCTCGTCCAGCACCACACCGCCACCCGTGGCCAACACGATACCCTGGCGCTTGCTCAGATCCACAACGACCTGGCGTTCACGGCGTCGGAACCCGGCCTCGCCTTCCTTTTCGAAGATAAACGGGATATCGACACCGGTGCGCTGCTCGATCTCGGCGTCGGTGTCGTAGAAACTGCGCTTGAGCATCGTCGCCAGACGGCGCCCCACCGCCGACTTGCCTGCGCCCATGGGGCCGATCAAAAAGACGCTGGCGTCGGCGCTCATCCCTGTGCTGGATTTTCGGCGTCTGCAAAGAACAGGGCCGGCATCAGCCGGCCCTGTCAGTTTTTAGTTCAGCGTCGCGCAGGTGGGATCGCGACCCCAACGGCTGACGATACCGCCCGGTGGCGACTGGTCCAGATCGACGTCCGAACGCAGCACCTCGAGCCGATAATCCTGGCCCTCCAGGAACTCGGTACCGGTGACCGATGCCTTGGCCTGGATCGTCACCTCGACCCAGTTACCGAACTCCTGAGCATAGGTCATGCTGACCAGACCGAAGCCGTTCTCGTCGGTGACGACGGTGCCGGGCGACACGGTCGCGACGTTGCCGGCCTCGATGTTACCGCTGTTGTTAAAGTCCTCGCCAGGGTCGAGGATACCGTTGCGCGCGGTGGCGGGTATCAGCGTGTCTTCGTCCTGACATGTTGCCGACACCGTGGCCCCCCAGATTTCATTGATAAAGTCCGGGACATACTCGCCCTTGAAGTACTGCTTCGAGAACACACTCATCTGCACCTCGGCGCCATCCACGCCGACACCCTGACTGTCGGTCACCTGAACCGCGAATTCCTTGAGATAGGTGGCGGTGTTCGGCTCCGAAATCTGGTTGCCGGTACCGATGCTGATAAACACCTCGCGTTGCGCGACCGTCAGCGCAACCTGGTCCGTGACCGTCGGCGTGTCCTGAACCACACCGGTGATCAACACGCCGCCGACCGCGCTGGTGGTCTGACCGGCGGTGTAGACCGTCGTCGCCTGACCGGAACTATTGGTCACGCCGGCGCCGACTGAAATAGACCCACCAGTGACATCGTCGAGCACGAACGTGACGACTTTATTCTTGACCAGGTTGTCGTTGACATCACGCACCGTGGCGGTGATCGTGCTGTCCTCGCCCGGCCCAACTGTGAAGCTGCTGGCCTGGAGGTCGATCTTTGCCGCCGTGGTCGCGACGAATTCGACGGGCCGTTGTGTCGAAGGCCCACCCGCCACGCTGGCGGAGATCACCGCCGGACCGGAGTTGCTCGAGTTGATGGTCACCGTCGCACGTCCATTGACATCGAGCGGCGCCGAGGCCGCTGACAAGGTGCCACGGGTGCTGGCAAAGTTGACTGTGCCGGCCTGCGGCACGCCGTTTATCAACCATTCGACGGTGATGGTCTCGTCCACGTTGAGGTTGATCTCGGTATCCGCAGCCGGCGCGAGGAACGCAAAGCTGTCGTTGCTGATGGTCGCATCCAGCGTCGCAGTCAAGCCGAGCGCAGTGGCTGCCAGGGTGTCGACACCGGAGACGGTCGCGGTCAGCTGGAATGTCGCCTCGCCCTGGGAATTGGTCACCAGGGAGTTGGACGAAAGCGTGTTGCCGCCCGAAGAGCTCACGTCCACCGTGCGCCCGGGTATCCCGGCACCGCCGGAATCCCTCAGCGAGACAGTGTAAGTGGCGGTATCGCCGAATACCACGTTGTTCGGCCCGGTCAGCACCAGGGTGGTGCCGGTCACGGAGATCACCAGCGTCGAGTTCAGACCACCCGTGGTCGCGCCAACCGTGATATCCCGATTCGTCGGATCGCCGGCCGTCGCCAGCTCGGCCTCGGCCCGCCCGGATGCGTCGGTGGTCGAAGAGAGCACCGTCAGCGCGCCCGAATCGGCGCTGAATACCACGCTGGCGCCCTCGACAAAGTTGTTGTTGTTGTCGCGGACGAGAGCGCTGATGGTCGCTGGCGAGGCGCCATCGGAGGGTAGCTGCGGACTGCTCGCGAGCAGGGTCAGGTCACTGACCGGCACCGGCGGAGGCAGGCCCGTACCGCTACCAGGATCCGTGATGGAATTATCACCGCCGCAGCCGGCCAGTGTCACAAGACACAGTATCGCGGCCGGGATGCTCCAGCGGGAGAGGGGATTCAATCTGAACATAACGCTTTTCACCTGAAGCTTTGCGGGCAATCCGCGGTTAATAGATGTTGCTCCCCTCCCGGAGAATCTTCGGCGTAACGAAGATCAGCAACTCTGCCTTCTTCGACTGGTCGGAGCTGCTCTTGAACAAGCGGCCTACGCCTGGCAAGTCACCCAGCACCGGGACCTTGTTGATGGTCTCTCTTCGCTCGGTCTCGAATATGCCGCCCAGGACCACGGTCTCGCCGTCATTGACCAGCACCTGGGTCACCACGGAGCGGGTATCGATACTCGGCACGAGGCCGCCTGTGGCGCTGGGTACGAACTCACCGACGGTATCCTGATTGACCTGCAGATCCATGATTATGCGATCATCCGGCGTCACCTGAGGCGTGACCCGCAGGCTGAGCACGGCCTTCTTGAACTGGGTCGTGGTGGCACCGCTGGACGCCGATTCCTGATACGGAATCTCTACGCCCTGCTCGATCAACGCTTCCTTCTGGTTCGCGGTGATCACCCGAGGCGTCGAGATGATCTCACCACGACCCTCGGATTGTGCCGCCTGCAGCTCGAGGTCGATCAGATAATCCGAATCGAGGATCGCCAATGCCACGCGGCCAGCGGGATTATCGATCGGCAGATTGACGTTATATCGCTCTGCGATGCCGGGGACCGTGACTGGCGAAATCGAGCCGGTGTTGTTCAGGTTGTCGATACCGGACTGCACAATCGTGTCGGAGCCCTCGGCTGAGCCGGTCACCGAGATCAGGCCATCGTTCCTGTCGTCGACATAGGTGACACCGAGACGCACACCGAGATCGCGGCTGAAGTCATCGTTGACCACGACGATGCGGGACTCGATCAACACCTGCTTGACCGCGATATCCAGGGTCTGAACCAGACGGCGGATATCGACCAGCCGTTCCGCAGTGTCATAGACCAGCAGCGTGTTGGTGCGCTCGTCGATACTGACCGTGCCCCGGTCCGACAGCATAGAATTGTCGCCACCGGACTGCAGCAGGTCGGCCAGATCGGAAGCCTTGGCGTAGTTAACCTGGATAAAGTCGGAGATAAGCGGCGTCAGTTCCTGCAGGTCCTGACGCGCCTCCAGATCCTGTTTCTCGCGCGCGGCGATCTCGGCCGCTGGCGCAACGATCATCACGTTGTCTATCTGACGCATATCGAGACCGCGGGTCGCCATCACGATGTCCAGCGCCTGGTCCCAGGGCACGTCGCGCAGACGCAGGGTCACGTTACCGGTGACCGAGTCGCTGACCACCATGTTCAAGCCGCTGACCTCGGACAACAGCTGCAGCACAGCCCGGGTCTCGATGTCCTGGAAATTCAGCGTCAGGCGCTGACCCTGATAGGCCTTCCCGGTGTCGTAGACACCCAGGTCCTCAGGCTTCTCCTTGACCACGGGACGCACTTCGACGGTGAATATTTCGTCGGTCTGATACGCGAAGTGTTCGTACTCGCCGGTAGCGGCGATGATCAGCCGCGCGCCGTCGCCGGCGGTGATGCTGTCCACCGTGGTCACCGGTGTGGCGAAATCCAGCACGTCCAGTCGGCGGCGCAGATTCGTCGGCAGGTCAGTGTCGCGGAAGTCCACCACGATCTTGCCCGCTTCCTGACGCATCTCGACCACTGCAGACGGATCGGTGAGGGAGACGATCACGCGTCCGCCGCCTTCCTCGCTGCGACGGAAATCGACATCGCGGATGGCGCTGTCCACGGCGACCGGGGCCGGCGCCGGGCCGGCGGCGAACACCGGCTGTGCTTCCGCCGCGACCGCGGCGGTGCCGCCAAGACTGATAATGATGGTGTCACCATCGACGCGGGTCTGATAAGGCACCATGTAGTCCATGTTCAGGACCACCCGGGTCCGGCCCTGAGCTTCGGCAACGGTGACGGTATCGAGTGGTCCCTGTTTGACGACGGTGCGTCGAGAGGGCAGCGCCAGTGTGGTACCCGCCAGATCCAGAGAAATCCTGGCCGGCTCATCGATGGCGAAGCTCATCGGCTCCGCGGCCGGACCGCTCATCCGCAGATAGACCACGACCCGATCACCACCCTGTCCGGCTACGTCCACGGCCTCAAGCCGCTGGGAAGCCTCCTGGGCAGAGACAGTGGAGGCCAGCGAGAGCAGCGTAAGCGCCCCGAGCCAGCCGGCCATGTTTGAAATCCCGCGGATTCCAGTTGTCGCCCGTGCTTTGCGCATCATCCCATGTACTCCCCGAGTCTTCATTGCTCACCCAGACTGATGGTGGCCGGCCGTTCCATGTAGCCGCCGATACCGTCGGGAATGATTTCGACAACCTGAATCTCAGAATCGTCAATTAAGGTAATTTTGCCGTCGCTCTGGCCCACGTAGTTACCGACCGTAACCCGGTGCACCAGCGTGTCCGACGTCTGCAGCAGCCCGAAGAGCTGGCCGTCCTTGCTCAAGGTCCCCACCATTTCAAGCGTGTCCAGTGAGAACTGTTCCAGGAATTCGCGCGGCCGCGCGCTGTCAGGCCGCAGACCACCGCCGGCCGGACCTTTCCTCTGCGCACGCTCTGGCACAAATGGCGAACGCAGATCGAAGGCCTCGTAGGCAAACGGCTCGTGCTCTTTGATCTCTGGCAGCGGCTCGATGCGCCCACCAGGGCGTGCGTTTGTCTCAGCGATAAAACCTTCGAGATCCGACATGTCGTTGGAACAGCCGGCCAGCACAAAGGTCGCAACGAGGGCGAGAGTCGCCGTCATAATCGGACGCTGTCTCATGACTGCTCCTCGTCGTCTTCCAGATAGCGATAGGTCTTGGCGACCAGATCCATCTGCAGTTCAGGGTCGTCCTCGGAACTGGATAATTCCACGTCGTGGATGGTGACGATGCGTGGCAGCGCCGCGATATCGCTGACGAATTTGGCCAACTCGTGATAAGTGCCACGCAGACGGATCTTGATCGGCAGCTCCGCATAGAAATCCCTGCGGATCTCGGCGTCTGGACGGAACAGCTCTTCCTCGAGGCCCGCGCCAAGACCGGTCTGCGAGATGTCGACCAGCAAGCTGGGCACTTCGGTCTTACCGGGTAGCTGTCGCAGCATAGCGCCGAATGATTGTTCGATCTCGGCGAGCTGGATCTTGTAAGCCTCGAAATTCGCCGCCTTGCGCTGCCTGGCGACAAAGACCTGGCGCAGCTCCTGCTCCTTGGCCTCCGCTTGCTCCAGCAGCGGCGTCTTGTTCTTTATCGGGAAGTAGTAGACCGATGCTGCTGTCACGATTACGAAGATAATTACCACGAATAACGCCCGGAACAGGAACGGCCATCTGCCGACATCGCTGGTATCCAGCGCGCGGAGTTCGTCGAGGAACTTGTTCAGCTGCTCCATTACGAACCCTCCTCATCGGTAACGATCTGCTGGGCGGAGACGGTAAACCGGCTGCGCCGCACGCCGCGATCGTCCACGGTCTCGACCACCTCGAGACCAGGCCGCTGCAGCCAGGAAGAGTTTTCGATATTCCGCATCAGCGCCGATACGCGGGTACTCGATTCTGCGATCCCCTCGATCTCTAGTTTTTTGGCCCTCTGCTCCACCTTCTGGTAGTAGACGCCGTCGGGCAGAACCCGCGCCATCTGATCAAACAGATGCACGCTGTCAGGACGGCTCCGCTGCAGCTCGTCGATGATCTCCATCCGGGCCAGCAGGCGATCTTTCTGGGTCTCGAGCTCGGCAATCTCTTCTATTAATGCATCGAGTCGCGCAATCTCCTGCTCGATGCGGGCATTACGTTCATTCTGATAATCGATGCGATGTTGCAGGTAGGCGCTGACCCCGAGTGTCACGAGGCCGCCGAGAGCCACCGCGGCAACAGCCGCGATGCCGAAGTTCGTCTGACGCCGTTTGCGCTCTTGCTCGCGCCACGGCAGAAGATTAATACGAGGCATGTCAGTCGAAACTCCTCAGGGCCAGTCCGCAGGCTGTGAGCAGCGCGGTTGCATCCTTCATCACTCCGCCAGAGCGCGCCCTGGATGAGAGCTTCATGTCGCCGAGCGGGTTGCCGATCTCGGTCGGGATGCCGACGCGACTGCCGATGACATCGGCTACGCCGGGGATGTTTGCGCAGCCGCCGCAAACCAGAATCTGCTGAGGTTGCTCGCGACCGCTGCCGGAAGCGAGGAAGAATTGCAGCGAGCGGCTCACCTGCTGAGTCATGTCATCGATAAACGGATCGAGGACCTCTGGCTCGAAGTTGCTCGGCAGTCCACCCTCTTTCTTCGCTCGACCTGCGTCTTCGAAGCTCAGGCCATAGGTGCGCATGATCTCTTCGGTCAGCTGCTGGCCACCGAAGGCAAAGTCCCGCGTGTAGATAACCTTGAGGTCGCGCAAGACGGAAAACGTGGTGCTGCTGGCGCCGAAATCTACAACGGCCACATTGTGGCTATCCCCGTGCTCGGGCATCTGGTGACGGAGAAGCCGGCAGGCATTCTCAAGTGCGAAGGCCTCGACGTCGACGATCTGCGCCTTGAGCCCGGCCGCTTCCACCGCCGCCTGGCGCTGCTCGACGTTCTCGCTGCGGGTAGCCACCAGCAGCACGTCGAGCATATCCGGATCGTGCTCGGATTTGCCGAGCACTTCGAAATCGTAGCTGACCTCTTCCATCGGAAAGGGAATGTACTGGTCCGCCTGCAGCTCGACCTGTCCCTCTAATTCATTGCCCGACAAAGTCGAGGGCATCTGAATGACCTTTGTGATCGCGGCATCGCCGTTGATCGCAATGGCCGCCTCGCGACTGCGGGCACCCGAACGTTTGACCGCGCGGCGAATGGCCTCGCCCACGGAGTCAGGATCCACCACCGCCTTTTCGTTCACCGCGTTCTGCGGCGTCGCCTCGGCGGCATAGGATTCCACACGGAACTGGCTGCCGCTGCGGCCCAATTCGATCAGCTTGACCGACGAAGTCGTTATGTCAAGGCCGATAAGCGGTCGACTAGACTTACCGAAAAGCACATGAATTTCCTTTTAGGTCCGCAGCTTGGCTTCGAAAGATAGAATAATGTCTTAGCTAATGCAATGTTCTGTATAGCAATTCCCGAGGCTGCAAAACGTGACCGCCTTCACGCTCCAAAGATCACGTGTCTGCGGCACCCGGTCCAACCGCCGCTGCGGCTGTAGGTCGAGGTTGGGGAAGGAGCGGTCATGCAGCCTCTTATTCCGGTCGGGAGCAGCGCTTTGCGCGGTGCAAAAAAGCCCGTGCGTAACGCCCGACCCCGTCCCTGGAGATGGTGCATGAATGTCGATTCCGGCAACCCCGCTATCCTAGGCCGAAGCCCTTAGACCGGTGGCTTTGCGCCCCCACCTTTCGATGGGTTTGCCTTTTACGTTCGGTGGTAATATGCATAAGCTACCCCGGCAAAACAAGAACCTACCTCTCACTTCTGCATGAAGCTCTTTCTCCGTACCCTCTATGCTGCGGCTGCGTTATTGCTGATTCTTGCCGCCGGCGCGGCCGTGGCGACAGCGGGCGCCTATTATTATGTGTTGCCCAGCCTGCCGGCAGTGGAGTCGCTTCAGGACGTCCGCCTCCAGGTTCCGCTGCGAGTCTACACCCGTGACGGCCGATTGTTGGCGGAATATGGCGAGATGCGCCGTATTCCGCTGTCTTTCGATCAGATCCCACCCATCGTGGTGGATGCGTTCCTGGCCGCCGAGGACGATCGGTTTTTCGAGCACCCCGGCGTCGATTATCAGGGCCTGGTCCGGGCCACGGCGTCCCTGATGCTCACCGGGGAGCGTCGCCAGGGCGGCGGCACCATAACCATGCAGGTGGCGCGCAATTTCTTCCTCACCCGGGAGAAAACCATCTCGCGCAAGGTCCGGGAGATTTTTCTGGCGCTGCGTATCGAGAGCCAGATGAGCAAGCAGGACATCATCACGCTCTATCTGAACGCGATCTTTCTGGGCCAGCGCGCCTATGGCGTGGGCGCGGCCGCCGAGGTGTATTTCGGCAAGACCATCGACGCACTCAGCCTCGCCGAGACCGCGACCATCGCAGGCCTGCCGAAAGCGCCGTCACGGGACAACCCGGTTGCCAGTCCGGAGCGGGCCGGGCAGCGCCGCGCCTATGTGCTGCGCCGGATGATGGAGACCGGCAGCATCGACAGGGCCGCGTTCGAGCAGGCCAGTACAGAGCCGATGGAATCTGCGCTGCACGGCGCGACGGTAGAAACCGATGCGCCATATGTTGGGGAGATGATCCGTCTGCAAGTACTCGACCTCGTCGGCCCCGAGGCATACACCGCTGGATATGTCGTCATCTCGACGGTAGACAGCCGTCTGCAGGCAGCGGCCGTGTCGGCGCTCCGCGAGGGACTGATGGAGTACGACCGGCGCCACGGCTACCGGGGTCCGCTGGCAAAAATCGACATGCCTGGTGCGGACGAGACAGCGGATCTTGCTGAGCTGCTGGCGGGTTATCGTGCCGGATCGGGCATGCAGATCGGCCTGGTCACCGCGGTCGAGGGCCAGACCGCGCAAGTCCTGGTGCCCGGTCACGGCACCCTGGTCTTGCCTTGGGAAGGTCTTGACTGGGCCCGCGCGTTTATCGATGACAACACACGCGGCCCGGAACCGGCGGTGGCCGCGGATATCCTGTCGGCGGGCGATCTGATCGAGGTAAGCCCGATGGAGAACGGTGACTGGCGGCTGAGCCAGGCGCCGACGGTGCAGGGCGCAATTGTCGCCGTGGACCCGATCGATGGCGCCGTGGCCGCGCTGAGCGGCGGTTTCGACTTCGAGGCCAGCAAATACAATCGGGCGGCCCAGGCCCGGCGTCAGCCGGGGTCCTCTTTCAAACCCTTTATCTACTCGGCCGCGCTGGAAAACGGCTTTACCACCGCGACAGTGGTCAACGATGCGCCGGTCGTATTCAAGGATGATCAGCTGGAAAGCACCTGGCGTCCGGAAAACTACAGTCAGCGTTTTTATGGTCCGACCCGGCTGCGCGAAGCGCTGGTACGATCGCGCAATCTGGTTTCCATCCGCGTGCTCCGCTCGATGGGTGTGGGTAACGCCATCGACCACATCACCGCGTTCGGCATCCCCGAGCCCGCGATGCCCCGTGATCTGTCATTGGCACTGGGCAGCGTGACCCTGACGCCGATGGAGCTGGCCGACGCCTACACGGTATTCGCTAACGGCGGCTTCAGCGTCGATACCTATCTGATCGACCGCATCGTGGATGCCGAGGGCGCAGCGATCATGCAGTCCGATCCGCTGGTTGCATGCGCATCCTGCACCGACGCCGGGCAGGCCGCCGCCGAGGGCCGGGTGGGCCGGCCCGCGGTGGAAGACGAGACGATGACCATCGATTATGCGCCGGCGGCCATAAGCCGACAAAATGCCTATCTGGTTGCGGACATGATGCGCGACGTGATCCGTCGCGGCACCGGCAGACGCGCCATGGCACTGGGTCGGGGCGACCTGTCCGGCAAGACCGGCACCACCAACGATCGTCGCGACGCCTGGTTCAGTGGCTTCAACGGCGATCTTGTGGCGACGACCTGGGTGGGTTTCGATAAGGAGCGGCCGCTGGGTGCCCGCGAGGAGGGTGGCCGCACCGCCCTGCCGATCTGGGTCAAGTTTATGGGCCAGGCCTTGGCCGGCGCCCCGGAGCGCCCACCGCCGAAACCGTCGGGTCTGGTCACGGTGCGCGTCTCCTCCAGCACCGGTCTGCTCGCGCGCAGCTCGGACGTGGACGCCATATTCGAGACCTTCCGGGCGGATCAGGTACCGCCGCCGGGGGAAGACGACAACGGATCGCCCTTCGGCCCGTCCGAGGACGAAGCGCCGATATTCTAGAATCAGGCCTCGCGGCCGGAAGGGTGCAAGAGATGCCCAGGAAACGCAGTCACCGATCCCTGCAGGCCAGATACGGCGTCGCTCAGGAAGCCGCGCGGATCATGCGGGAACAGGGGATAAAGGACTTTCTGCTTGCCAAGCGCAAGGCGGCCGAACGCCTCGGCATCTCGGATCGTACCGCGCTGCCTGGCAATGACGAGATCGCCGCTGCGCTGACCGAACAGCAGCGTCTGTTCGGTGGCGCAGCCTATCCGGCCCGCCTGCGCGCTCTGCGCGAGACGGCTGGTCAGGCCATGGACATGCTCAGGGAGTTTGAACCGCGACTGGTCGGCTCGGTATTGAGCGGTGCGATCACTGAACACAGCGACGTCAATCTGCATGTGTTTTCCGACACCGCGGAGGCGGTCGCCATGCGGCTCATGGACCAGAGCATCCCTTACGAAATGAACGAGCGGCGAATCCGCTATCCGACGGAGCGTATCGAGCAGCTGCCCAGCTTCCGTTTTATCGCCGGCGGCGTCTCAGTGGAGGCGACCGTCTTCCCTGTCCACGGCCTGCGTCAGGCCCCGAGCTGTCCGGTGGACGGTCGTCCGATGCAGCGGGCGCGATTGCCGGATCTCAAAGCGCTGCTGGTCGAGAGCTGACGTGCCGCTCAATCCCGCTCGCTGACCGCGATGTAATCGCGCTCCGCCGGACCGGTGTATAGCTGGCGTGGCCGGCCGATGCGGGTACTCGGATCCGCAGTCATCTCCTGCCAGTGCGCGACCCAGCCCACTGCTCTTGCGATCGCGAACATGACCGTGAACATGGATACGGGAATACCCAGCGCGCGATAGATAATGCCGGAATAGAAATCCACGTTCGGATAGAGCTTCTTCTCGACGAAGTACTCGTCCTGCAGCGCGATCTCCTCCAGTCGCAGCGCCAGCTCGAACATCGGTGAGTCCGTGGCGCCCAGCTGCGCCAGCACCTTATGGCACATCTCGCGGATAATTTTGGCGCGGGGATCGAAGTTCTTGTAGACGCGATGGCCGAAGCCCATCAGACGGAAGGGATCGTCACGGTCCTTGGCTCGGGCCACGTATTTCGGAATCTGCGAGGTGTCGCCGATCTGCTCGAGCATCTTCAGCACCGCCTCGTTGGCGCCGCCGTGGGCCGGACCCCACAAGGCCGAAACGCCCGCAGCGATCGCCGCGTAGGGATTGGTGCCGGAACTGCCGGCCAGGCGCACCGTGGATGTGCTGCAATTCTGCTCGTGATCCGCGTGAAGGATAAACAGCAGATCCAGCGCCTCGGCCGCGACCGGATCCACTTCGTAGTCTTCGCAGGGCACGGCGAAGAACATGTTCAGCAGGTTGCTGCAATAGTCCAGATCGTTGCGCGGATAAACGAAGGGCTGTCCGACCGAGTGCTTGTAAGCGGCCGCCGCTATGGTGGGCATCTTGGCGATGATGCGATGGGCGAAAATCTCACGATGCTCCGGATTCTTGATGTCCATGGAGTCGTGATAAAACGCGGACATCGAGCCGACCACACCAGACACCATCGCCATCGGATGGGCGTTGAAATGGAACCCGTTGAAAAACCGCAGCAGGGTCTCATTGATCATGGTGTGATGCATGATCAAGCCCGCGAATTCCGACTGTTCACTGGCCGTCGGCAGCTC
>Ga0265306_10001094_pt1 | contig 13270 bp, 11 predicted proteins | sample Helome_3_FD_192493 | JGI IMG/M metagenome (GOLD analysis project Ga0265306, IMG submission 192493) | Marine sediment microbial communities from subtidal zone of North Sea - Hel_20160420 (Illumina Assembly) | ecosystem: Environmental > Aquatic > Marine > Subtidal zone > Sediment ...
AGCGTGCGCCGTTTCTCGTGCTGAAATCTCCCGACGTGCCGTCACTGCTGATCGAGACGGCCTTTATCTCGAACCCGGACGACGAGTCGAACCTGCAGCGATCCGCCTACCAGGATCGACTGGTGGCAGCGATCCTCGACGGGATGCGGGAATATTTCTATCAGAACCCGCCGGCCGGCACGCGGGTCGCGCAGCTGGCGCAGAATAGCCGGCCAAGTGAGCGCCAGTACGTCATTCGTCGCGGCGATACGCTGAGCGAGATCGCCGATCGCTACAAAGTCAGTATCAAGCGCATCCGCAGCCACAACAGTTTGCGCAATGACCGGATCCGCGTGGGCCAGGTTCTGCGCATCCCGCTGCCACGGGATATCTGAAACCGATTCAAATTTGCCGGGCATTCTGAAAGAATCCCGGCATGGCCATTCGCCAGCTCCCCACCCAGTTGATCAACCAGATCGCCGCCGGCGAGGTCGTCGAGCGGCCGGCAGCCATGCTCAAGGAGCTGCTGGAGAACAGCCTGGATGCCGGCGCGCGCCGGGTGGAAGTGGAACTGGAGCAGGCCGGCGTGCGCCTGTGCCGGGTGCGCGACGACGGGGTAGGCATTCCCCGCGACGAGGTACCGCTGGCGCTGGCCCGCCATGCCACCAGCAAGATTGCGAGTCTCGACGATCTCAGCTGCGTCGCCTCGCTGGGTTTTCGCGGCGAGGCCTTGCCGAGCATCGCATCGGTTTCACAGCTGCGCCTGGTCTCCCGGCACGCCGATGCCGATAGCGCCTTTGCCGTGGAGTCGGGCTATGGCGAGCAGGGCGAACTGCGCCCGGCACCGCATCCCGGCGGCACCACGGTGGAAGTGCGCGACCTGTTTGCGCGGACGCCGGCGCGGCGCCGGTTCCTGAAAACCGAGCGCACCGAATTCATGCACGCCCAGCGGGTGGTGGAGCGCCTCGCGCTGAGTCGCTTCAGTACCGCCGTGCGGCTGATTCACAACGGCCGACCAGTATTCGATTTGCCGGTGGCGAGCAGTCGCGATGAACAGGAAGCGCGCCTGGCAAAGCTATGCGGCAAGGCCTTTGTTGAGAATTCCCTCTACGTGGAGCGCAATGCAGACGGCATGAGCCTGCGGGGCTGGATTGCCCGCCCCACATATTCGCGCAGTCAACCCGATCTGCAGTATGTGGTGCTGAACGGGCGCGTGATTCGCGACCGCAGCCTGAGCCACGCAATTCGCGCGGCCTTTGCTGACGTGCTTTATCACGGCCGCCATCCGGCCTGCGTGCTGTACCTGGAAATCGATCCGGCCGACGTAGACGTGAACGTGCATCCATCCAAGCAGGAAGTGCGGTTTCGCGACGGCCGCCGGGTTCACGATTTTGTTCGCCGCACCCTTGAGTCGGCGCTGGCGGGTACCCGGCCCGGCGCGGTGCCGGCCGAACCGGCGCGGCCATCGTTTGCCGCGCCCGGCGCCGGGCAGCGCGGTCTGCAGCTATCGGCAGCCGCCGTGCGCGATTCGGCGGCGGTTTACGCTGCCCTGGCAGCGGGCGGGCCTGCCGACGCGGGGACAGACGAAGTCGCAGCGCTGCCGCTGGGCCATGCCCTGGCCCATCTGCATGGGGCCTTCATCCTTGCGCAGAATGTCGACGGGCTGGTCATTGTCGATGCCCACGCGGCGCACGAGCGCATTACCTATGAGCGCCTGAAACAGGCGTGGTCGGCGGCGGGCATTCAGTCGCAACCTTTGCTCGTGCCTCACGCTTTCGACGTTTCGGCGGCCGAGGCCGACCTTGCCGAAGCCCACGCACCGCTGCTGGGAGAACTGGGCCTCGAAGTGGACCGGGTCGGGCGGGAAAAACTGACCATCCGTTCCGTGCCGGTGCTGCTGGCGGGTGGCGATCCGGAGGCCCTGGTTCGCGATGTGCTGGCCGATCTGCAAACCGGCGGTGACGATGCGGCCAGGGTGCGCCGGCAAATGGACGACGTGCTCGCGTCGATGGCCTGCCACGGCTCGGTGCGAGCCAATCGGCGCCTGACGACGCCGGAGATGAATGCGTTGCTGCGGGACATGGAGGCCACCGAGCGGAGCGATCAGTGTAATCACGGTCGGCCCACGTGGACCGTATTGAGCATGGCAGAACTGGATCGCCTGTTTGCCCGGGGCCGCTAACAGCCGTGAACCTGCCCACCGCCCTTTGCATCGCCGGCCCGACGGCTGCCGGGAAGACCGCGCTGGCGATCGATATAGCCGCGCGGCTGCCAGTGGAAATCATCAGCGTGGATTCGGCCATGGTTTACCGCGGCCTCGACATCGGCACGGCCAAGCCGTCGCAGGACGTGCAGGCGACGGTGCCGCACCACCTGATCGACATCCGGGAGCCGCAACAGAGTTATTCGGCCGGCGCGTTCCGGCGCGATGCGCTGGCGCTGATCGAAAACATTCATGCTGCGGGCCGGCTGCCGTTGCTGGTGGGCGGAACCTTGCTCTACTTCCGCGCGCTGCTGCAGGGTCTGGCCCCTTTGCCCGACGCCGATCCGCAGTTGCGCGCCGCGCTGGATGCCCGCGCAGAGGTGGAAGGCTGGCCGGCGCTGCACGACGAATTGGCGAAGGTGGACCCGCAAGCCGCTGCCAGGATTGCGTCTACCGACCGGCAGCGCATTCAGCGGGCTCTCGAGGTGTATGCAATTGCCGGCCGGCCCATCAGTGAACTGCAAGCTGAGAATCCGCCGGCGCCTGGGATTCATTTCCTGCGCTTTGCCCTGGTATCGACGAGTCGTGAAGCGCTCTATGCCCGCATTGCCGAGCGCTTCGACCAGATGCTCGAAACAGGCCTCGTGCACGAGGTGCAACAGCTGCGCAAACTGCCGGGCATCCACGCTGACCTCCCGGCCATGCGCGCGGTGGGCTATCGGCAGCTGTGGGCGCACCTGGAGGGCGCCTGCACACTGGCCGAGGCCAGGACGAGGGCGATCACTGCAACCCGGCGCTACGCCAAGCGCCAGTTGACCTGGCTGCGCTCAGACCCCGGGTTCCGGCAGCTCGAACCAGGCGGCGGTGCCCCAGCTGAAGAAGTGATGCGGCAGCTCACGCTGGCCGGGGCATTGGATGCATTATCTCGATCTAGCGGCTAGAATCGCTAAGTCTGGTGCGCACTGCGGCCTGGTCGGGTTCCGGCCGCGCCGGCTGTAAACAAGAACAACAAGTCTGCAACAACAACAACGTCTCGGGAGTCGACAATGTCCAAGGGTCAGGTCTTGCAGGATCCCTTCCTGAACATTCTGCGCAAGGAGAAAGTCCCGGTGTCCATCTACCTGGTCAACGGGATCAAGCTTCAGGGCACCATCGATTCTTTTGATCAGTTCGTCGTGGTTCTCAAGAACAGCGTGAACCAGATGGTTTACAAGCACGCAATTTCGACCGTCGTGCCGGCGAAGAACGTCAGGGTGCCGGGCGCAGAAGACCAGGAAGACGGGTAGCGGCTTGCCACTCCTGCCAATTCTCCGCGCCCACGGAACGCGTCCGCGGCAGGCTTGTCGAAAGCTTCAGTATGTTTGACCGCCCTCAACGCGGGGAACTCGCCATCCTGTTGCATGTGGGCATCGGCGCGCCTCCGGACAAAGACCAACAGCAGGAATTCCGGGAGCTGGCCGATGCCGCCGAAGCCGAGGTGGTCGGCGAGCTCACGGCGAGACTGCGCGCGGCGAATCCGCGCACGCTGATCGGCGCCGGCAAGCTGGCCGAGCTGGCAGCCATGGCAGAAGAGACCTGCGCCAGTTTGCTGCTGGTTGACCACCCGCTGACCCCGGGGCAGGAGCGCAATCTGGAGCGCGAGCTCGAGCTGCGAGTCGTGAGCCGCACCGGGCTGATTCTCGACATTTTCGCGCTGCGCGCGCGTACCTTTGAAGGCAAGCTGCAGGTGGAACTGGCCCAGCTGCGCCACCTGTCCACGCGCCTGGTGCGCGGCTGGACGCACCTGGAGCGGCAGAAAGGCGGTATCGGGCTGCGGGGGCCGGGTGAGACCCAGCTGGAGACGGATCGCCGACTGCTCGCCAAGCGAATCAAGCAGCTGGAGGCCCGCCTGGAACGGCTGGGCAAGCGGCGTGACCTGTCGCGGCAGCGGCGCCGTAAACGGGACCTGGCGACGGTGTCACTGGTGGGCTACACCAATGCCGGCAAGTCGACACTGTTCAATCGGCTGACGGAGGCCGGCGTCGTGGCCGCCGATCAGCTGTTTGCGACCCTGGACCCGACCCTGCGCCGGATGGAGCTGCCGGACCGCACGCCCTGCGTGCTGGCCGACACGGTGGGCTTTATCCGCGACCTGCCGCATGAGCTGGTGGCAGCCTTTCAGTCCACGCTGGAAGAGAGCCGGGGTGCCCGGCTGCTGCTGCACGTGGTGGATTGCACCGACCGGGACGTCGAGCAGCGCATGGCAGACGTGGACGTCGTGCTGCGGCAGATCGGGGCCGATGACCTGCCGATGGTTCAGGTCTTCAACAAGATTGATATACTCGGCGCGAAGCCGCGGGTAGACCGGGCCGAGACCGGAATGCCGAGCCGGGTCTGGGTGTCGGCGGCTACCGGAGACGGAATCGAATCCCTGCTCGGGGTTATCAGCGAATACCTCCATCTGGAGCTAGTACGAGGCACCGTGCGCCTGGGTGTTACCCAGGCTCGCCTGCGCTCATTGCTGTATGACACCGGGCAAGTGCTGGACGAGCGAGAGCTCAACGAAGGCGGCTGGGAGCTGGAAGTAGAACTGGATCGCCAGGGCTACGAGCAGCTTCGGCGTCGCGAGGACCTGGAGCTTATCGTCGCCGGTGACGATGCGCAGCGGGCAGTTGTTAACTGATATCCAAGATGAATGTGATGGCGTGGAACGAGTCAGGCAACGGTAAGAATCCGTGGGATCGCGGGGGTGGTAACTCCGGCCCTCCGGACCTCGATACCATTCTGCGGGACTGGCAGCGCAGGCTCGGTGGCCTGTTCGGCGGCAAGTCCGGGCGTGGCGGCGGCGCTGGCACTGGTACAGGCGGCAACAGCGGGCCGATGCTCTCAATCTTGCTGGCCCTGGTGTTGGTCGGCTGGGCGGCGACAGGGGTCTATCGCGTTGAGGATGCTGAACGGGGCGTCGTGCTGCGCTTCGGCGCGTACACCGCGACGGCGCAACCGGGCCTGCGGTGGCACATTCCGTGGCCGGTAGAGACCGTCGAAAAGGTCAACGTGGCTGAAATCGAGACCTTCAGCACCGAGACCCGCATGTTGACGAAAGACGAGAACATCATTGTGGTCGATATGGTGGTCCAGTTCCTGCGGCCCGACCCCGTGACCTACCTGTTCCAGGTGCGTGATCCGGAGGCGACTCTCAGTGATATCAGCGAGAGCGCGATCCGTGAAGTCATTGGCAAGAGCACCGCCGACTTCGTGCTGCTGGAAGGCCGCGCAGAGATTGCGTTGCAGACCCAGGCGCTAATCCAGGAGGCCCTGGACGAGTACACCACCGGCCTCGTCGTTACCAAGGTCAACCTGCAGGACACCAACTTCCCCAGCCAGGTGCAAGCTGCCGTGCAGGATGCCATCAAGGCCCGGGAAGACAAGGAACGCCTCGCCTTCGAGGCTCAGACCTACGCCAACGACATCGTGCCTAAAGCGCGCGGTGAAGCGGCGCGGCGGCTGCAGGACTCCGAGGCTTACCGGGCCCGCGTGGTTGCCGATTCCGAGGGTGAGAGCGCACGCTTCGAAAAACTGCTGGTGGAATACCAACAGGCACCTGAAGTGACTCGCGAGCGCCTGTATATCGATGCCCTCGAACAGGTCTATTCACAGGCCAGTAAGATTCTTCTCGATGCCGAGGGCAGCGGCAACCTGCTGTACTTGCCGATGGACAAGTTGCTCGAGCAGCGCATCGGCACCCTGCCGGGTGGCGGTGCGTCCATGGGGCGCCTCGATTCCGGCTCCGGTATTGACGGCGGTTCCGGGTCACGGGCGGTACCCCGCGAATCGCAGCGGTTGAGGAGGTCGAGATAATGGCCAGCGGTCGTCTTCCCCTGATACTGGTTGCGCTGGTGCTGTTCGTCGGCAGCGCAGCGCTGTTCACCGTGGATGAACGCGAGCACGCGCTGATGCTGCGCTTTGGCGAAATCGTCAACGCCGACATTCCGCCGGGTCTGCATTTCAAGTTGCCGGTGGTCAATACAGTCAGCTTCTACCCGCGCCGCATTCTGACCATTACCAACCCGCAGGAAGAGTTCCTGACTTTCGAAAAGAAAAATCTCGTGGTCGATTTCTTCGTCAAGTGGAAGATTGTCGACGTGTCGGCTTACTACCGGGCCACCGGCGGTGAAGAGATTATCGCCGCGCAGCGGATACTGGAAATCGTCAAGGACGGAATTCGTGGCGAGTTCGCCAAGCGCACGGTGCCGGAAGTGGTCTCGGCCGACCGGCGCAGCCTGATGGACAACATGCTGAACAATGCCAAGTCAGAGGCAAAGCGTTTTGGCATCGATGTCGTTGATGTCCGGGTCAAGAGAATTGAATTTCCGGAAGAAGTCAGTGATTCCGTGTTCAACCGGATGCGGCAGGAACGCAAGCGCTTTGCTTCTAAACTACGCGCAGAAGGCGTAGAGACTGCGGAAGAGATTCGCGCCGATGCCGACCGTCAGGCCACGGTCATCCTCGCGGAAGCGTACCGGGATGCCGAGAAGATCAGGGGTGAAGGTGACGCTGTAGCAGCGAACATCTATGCCCAAGCCTTCGAGCAGGATCCTGAATTTTTCAGTTTCTATCGCAGTATCGAGGCCTACAAGACTTCGATCGGCAACAGCAATGACATGCTGGTGCTGGATGGGGACAGCGATTTCCTGCGCTACCTGAACAACAAGTCCCCGGCGCGCTGAGCCCCTGCGGGCGTGGCATCGATCAGGAGCATTGGTAGAGCGGAGGCGGCGCTCCGGCGAGCCAGCGACGATGAACTGGAACGATTTGCTTGCGGCCTTTGCCCTGTATCTTGTGATTGAGGGCCTGTTGCCCTTCGCGAGCCCCTCCAGCTGGCGTCAGGGTCTGGTGCTGATTGCCCAGCTGCGCGACAACCAGTTGCGCTGGGTCGGCATGGCCAGCATAGCGGCCGGCCTGGCGCTGCTACTGTTTGTCCGCGGCTGACCGGACGACTCGAGCCACTGCCATGCACGCAAGAAACGTCATCGTCGTCGGGGCCCAGTGGGGCGATGAAGGCAAGGGCAAGATCGTCGATCTGCTGACGGAACGAGCCGTTGCCGTCGTGCGTTTTCAGGGTGGCCACAATGCGGGCCACACGCTGATGATCGACGGCGAGAAGACTGTGCTGCACCTGATTCCGTCAGGTATTTTGCGCGCCGGCGTGACGTGCATCATTGCCAACGGTGTCGTCGTGCACTTGCCATCGCTGCTGGAAGAAATTACCGAACTCGAGACACGGGGCGTGGCGGTGGCTGAGCGCCTGAAGATCAGCGCTGCCTGTCCGTTGATTCTCCCCACCCATATTGCGCTGGACAATGCCCGCGAAACGGAGCGGGGCAGCCAGGCCATCGGCACCACCAGGCGGGGTATCGGCCCGGCCTACGAAGACAAGGCGGCGCGGCGTTCCTTGCGTATGTCCGACCTGTTCGACCCCGTGATGTTCCGCGAGCGGCTGGCCCAGACCATGAAGCTGCATAACTTCATGCTGTGCGAGTACTACGCCGCTGAGGCGGTGGATATCGATGCCACGGCGGCGGAGTGGCTGGCCCTGGGGGAGCGGGTCAAGCCCATGATTGGCGATACCACCGAGTTGCTCGGCACGCGACTGGCAGCCGGCGAGAACCTGCTGTTCGAGGGTGCACAAGGTACGTTGCTGGATGTGGATCACGGCACCTACCCTTTCGTGACCTCATCGAATACCACCGCTGGCGCGGCGGCTACGGGCAGCGGGATCGGGCCCACTGCCTTTCACCACGTGCTGGGCGTGGTGAAGGCTTACACCACCCGGGTCGGTTCCGGCCCATTCCCGACGGAGCTTTTCGACGACATGGGCCAGCACCTGGCGAAGGTTGGGGCCGAGTTCGGTGCCACCACCGGCCGGCCGCGTCGCTGCGGCTGGTTCGACGCGGTCTCTCTCCGCCGCGCGGTGCTGAACAACAGCATCACTTCGCTGTGCATTACCAAGCTCGATGTGCTGGACGGGTTGCAGACAATCAAGATCTGCACGGGGTATCGCATGGATGGTGAGATCCAGCGCACGCCACCGTTGCGCGTGGACCGCTACGCCGAATGCCAGCCCGTCTATGAAGAGATGCCGGGCTGGTCCACGTCCACGGTGGGTATGACCGACCTGGAGCAGTTGCCGCGCGCCGCGCGTAACTACCTGCAGCGTATCGAAGAGATCCTGCAGGTGCCCGTGCACATGGTGTCAACCGGCCCCGGCCGCGATGAAAACATCGTGATCCGGAATCCCTTCGACTGATTCGGGATTGTGTTGAGCGTGGCCACGATTCGCAGGGCAACCCCCGGCAGCGCAGGCGCCAGGCTCACACGCGCACGCCGTCACCTGGCAACGGTCGTGCTGCTGATAATTGCCGCCAGCGCGGGCGGTTGCATCAGCACTCGCTTCGTCTACAACCAGCTCGACTGGATTATTACCTGGCAGTTGAGCGGGTACTTCGACCTGGAGAAAGAGCAGTCGCAGCAGTTGCGGGACACCGTGGGTCGCCAGCTGGACTGGGTCCGCACCGCGCAGTTGCCGGCCTACGCGGAGCTGCTGCGTGCCATCGCCCGCGAGGCCGGCACCGGAGAACTCACCACCAGCCGATGGCAAGCCATCTATGACCAGATGATCGTGTTGTTCGACGATTTTCTGCGCCACGTGATACCCGATGCCGTCGCTTTTTTGTCGACCCTGTCTGACGACCAGGTGGAGTACATGATCGACAAGCTCGAGGAAGAGAACGAAGAACTGGCGGAGGAGTATTCCGGGCGGACGCCGGAGCAGCGGCAACGTCGCCGGGAGAAGGCCACTATCAAGGGGCTGCAACGGTTTACCGGCAGGCTGAACAGCGAGCAGAAAGCGCTGGTCGGCAGCACGGTGGCATCGATGTACGACAATTCCGAGGAGTGGTTGCAGGGTCGCCGCCTGTGGCAGCAGGCTTTTCGCGCGCTGCTGCTTGAGCGCCCGCCCAGGGCAGAGTTCGAGGCGCGGTTGCTGGCGATCAGCATTGATCCGAACTACGTCGACCGGCCGGAGTACCGGGCCCAGGTGGAAGCCAACCAGCGCATCGTTCTTGGGCTAATGGCTGAGATCATCGTGTCCCTGGACGACAAGCAGCGGCAGCGCTTTCAGGGCCGGCTGAATGACTTTGCGCAGGACTTCGATCGGCTGGCCGCCGAGCAGTTCAGCGCGGCCTGGTCCGGGGCCGGTCCGAACCCATGGTTGCGGTCGTCCGCAGACGTGGTGGCCAACAATTGACTGCGGCCCGGTCAGGGGCGAGGCGGCGAAATGGGTGCCGCAGGGACACGCCTTCATGGTAACTTTAGGGCGGACGTGGTTGGCGCAGCAGGGGCTCTCCCCGGACCGGCGAACCGCCTGAGACAGAGGCGAAACAATGACAGGCCGGGCAAACCGACTTGCCGGCTGTATGTCGTGCTTGAAAACAGAAACACCGCACTGCAGGGGGACCGAGACATATGAATAACCTGGTGACCAGAGTACTGACTTGTGCCACTGCGGCCCTGGTGTCGGCGTTGCTGCTGGCTCCGGCCAACGTGGGCGCAGTCGTCAAGAGCTTTCAGGTGATGCAGGATGGCAGCCCATTGGCCAACACCGAGGTCACGCTGGTCGCGCCCAGCGGGCAGCGGTACACGCAAACGACCGATGCCACGGGCAAGATCGTCGGCTTCAACTTCAATGAAGACGGCGACTGGGACGTGCGCTGGGCGGGCGGTTCCATGACCATCAGCGCCGGCGGCGGCATCGGGCCCTGGATCGTGTGGCCGACGGCCCTTGGCGTAACGGCCGCGATGATCGTTGCGAACGATTCCGGCAATGACAGCAACTCCAGCAGCAGTCCGCCGCCGAAGGGGGTTGGAATTACCAGCCTGGATGGCACCTACGTGATGGAGGCAACCGACGTTGTCAGCAACCCGGACAATCAGTCGAATAACTTCCAGGGCGCGGCATGCGATGTCAGCGTGGGCGGCAGCGGAGTCTCCCTGGACTGCAGCGGTAACGGTCTCAGCGTCACCGCCACCGGTTCCCTCAACGGCAGCGATTTCAGCGCATCGGGCGTCGGCAGTTATGGCGGCACAGGTGGTGTCGAGATTCAGATCAGCGGCACGCTGGGAGCGTCCTGGAGCGGCAATGCGGCAGCCGGCACGAACGGCGCGCTGCCCGACAACAACGACGATGGTCGTAACGATCCGATAGAAGTGACGTTCAGCGGATCGGGCCCGAGCGAAAATTGAGTACAGCGACGGCGCGGCGATTAGCTCTGCCGCGCCGTCATCGAATCATGAAGAGGGCGTTTGCAGCAGCCTTAGTTCTTAACCTGGTCGCGCCAGCGGTGGTCGCTGAGCTGCCGGCACCAGAACCCTTCGCGGTTCCGGAACCCTCCGTAATGAGCCTCCAGGCCGCGATAGACCGCGCCCTGGTCCGCAATCACGAATACCTGAATTTGCTCAGCAGCATCGAGGGTGCGGAGCTCGACCTGGAAGACGCGCGGTCGACCTTCCGCCGCCAGTTCTACACGCGGATGAACTCCGACGCGCGCGTGGGCTCGGAGCTCGGCAACACCTTCCGTTCCGGAATGTCCCAGAAGCTCGAGAGCGGTCAGAGCTGGAACGTCGAGTTCTACAACTCCGAGTTCGGTGGCGACAACCTGTCGGAGCTGCGCTTCAGCTACAGCCTGCCGATCTTCGATGATCCGCTGAACTCCGGCGTGCTGGAGCTGCGCCGCGCGGAGCTGGATTACGAGCACCGGGATCGACTGGCGAAGGTGGGGGCGGAAGAGCTGACTGCCGAGGTCTCCCGGCATTACTACCAGTCGGTGCTGGCACGGGACAGCGTCGAAGCGGCCGAGGGCGAAGTTCGCCTGACCGAGGCCCTGGCTCACGCTACGCGCGTGCGGGAGCGCAACGGTCGGTCTTCGCAACTGGACGTGGCCGCAGCGGAACTGCGGGTAGCCCAGGCCAATCAGCGCTGGAACTCGGCCCGCGCCGCGCAGATTTCGGCAGACAACCGGCTGAAGATCATGCTGGGCATGGGCATTGACGACTCCCTGGTGCTGGATTCTGACCTGCCGCCGGTGGATGAGTTCGGCGAGCTCGACCGGGACGCGGAAGAAATCGAGGCGCTGGCGTTGGCAAACCGGGCCGAGCTGCTGCGTCTCGGTGAGGAAATGGATCTTGCGCGGCGCAAGCTTTCCACGGAGCCGGAAAGCCGGATGCCGGGGCTCGGCGTTACCCTGCAGTATTCCCGGGTGGGACGCGGCGAAGGTTTCAACGACAGCATCGAGCTGGACGAAAACCGTTTCGGCATTGGCCTGTCCATGGACATGGACGTTGACGGGCGACGCGACATCACTTATCGACGTATTGCGCTGTTCTACAAGTCGAAGCAGCGTGCCTACGATCGTCTCGCTGAAGATATACGTGCCGACGTCCGGCAAGCGCTGATGCAGCGGCAGGAGCGCAGTAGCCAGCTGACCCTGGCGCGCAGTGGCGAGGGCCTGGCGCAGCAGCGTTTCAGGCAGGCAGACCTGCTTTACCGGGCCGGGCGATCCACTACCGAGGAGATGCTCGAGCGCGAGCAGGCACTGTCGGAGGCGCGCAAGCAGGAGCGCCAGGCGCGGGTCGAGTACCTGCTGTCCAATCTCGAGGTCAAGCGGGTCAGCGGCACACTGGCCAGGGACATGGTGCCGTGAACGGCGTCGGCAAAATCCTGGCCATCGCCCTGGTATTCGGGAGCGTGGCCGTTGGCGCGGCGGAAGAGCCGTTTACCGTGTCGGTAGAAGCCGGGCCCTTCGAGCTGCGCGTGATCGAGTCGGCGCGCCTGGACGCCGGTCAGTCCATTACCATTTCTTCCGAGCTGCCCAGCAACCAGGCCAAGGTGGTCTGGCTGGTGCCGGAAGGTGCAAAGGTGGCGGCCGGTGAAGAGATCGTGCGTTTCGACCCGACGCCGTTCGAGGCCGAAGTCCAGAAACTCGAGCAGGAGTTCGAGGAGGCCACTGCCGGACAGATCCAGGCAGAGGCCGAGCTGCAGCTGCAGGTTCAGCAGGGTCGGGAAACGCGGCGGCAACTGCAGGAACAGATTGAACTGGCACAGTTGAAGCTGGAGCGGCTGATACAGGCCGACCAGCCGTTGCGAATTGCTGCAGCGAAAGCGGAACTGGCGGCCACCGAGGCCGCGTGGCAGGAAGCTCGCCAGGAGCTCAGTTCCCAGGACGAGATGCTCAAGGCGGGTCTGGGCAGTGAAGGTCAGCTGCGGCAGGCACAGGCACAGGAGAACGAACAGCAGAACGCGAAGGCACTCGCAGCCGAGCGCCTGCGGATTCTGCGCCAGATCGAGATCCCGTCAGAGACGCGGCAGGCAGAAATGGAGCTGGCCGGGCGGCGCGAGGAGCTGAAGCACGCGGTGCAGGCAGACCAGCACGGCCAGGCACGCCAGTACGCCGCCGTCACCCGGATGTCCCACCAGGTAGAGCGGACTCGCCAGGCGCTGGAGAAAGCGCGCTCGCTGATCGAAAAAACCACGGTCACCGCGCCGGTGTCAGGCTTTGTCGTTTACAAGCAGGTGAGCGTGGCGAACGAGCGCCGCCGCGTGCAGATTGGTGACTCGGTGTGGAATCGCCACGGTTTTATGGTGATCCCGGATATGAGCACCATGGTGGCCGATATTGATGTGCGCGAGCGCGACATTGCCAAGCTCGCCGTCGACCAGCCCGTCAGTTTGCGGCCAGATGCTTTCCCCGACATGCGCCTGGCCGGCAAAGTCGGATTTGTGGGCACGCTGGCGACAGAGGGCGCCGGCGGTGCGGAAAACCTGTTCCGCGTGCGAATCCTGCTCGATGAACTGGACACCCGGTTGCGGCCCGGCATGCGAGCCCGCGCATCGGTGCTGACAGAGCGTTATGCCGACGTGTTGCGGGTGCCCGTGGAGGCGGTGTTCTTCGACCAGGGCGAACCGGTCTGCTACGTCTGGTCGCGCGGCCGCGCCGTGCGACAAGCGGTGGACATCGGTCCGAGCGACGGCAAACAGGTCATCGTTGAGGCGGG
>Ga0265306_10001097_pt1 | contig 13241 bp, 15 predicted proteins | sample Helome_3_FD_192493 | JGI IMG/M metagenome (GOLD analysis project Ga0265306, IMG submission 192493) | Marine sediment microbial communities from subtidal zone of North Sea - Hel_20160420 (Illumina Assembly) | ecosystem: Environmental > Aquatic > Marine > Subtidal zone > Sediment ...
CGCGCCAACCGGCCCGCGCCAACCGGCCCGCGCCAACCGGCAATACCGCCGCGGCTCCGCCAGCACCATCGAGACCGCATCTCCCGATGGCCCCCGCGACGCGTCAGCCGGCCAGCTTAACAGACACGGGGGCGGCAGCCGGGTCCGGTCCAAACCACCGTGCCCGGCTGCCGTCAGCAGCAAGTCAGCGGAATGGATGACCGATTCACCTGCACGGCCCGGCCCGTTAAGCTTGTTATTTGCCGGGCGCATCAGTCAGCCGCCGGGTTGTCGATCACGGGAGCAAGGTCATGGGAATCAGCAAGTTAGCTAAAGGCGGGATGGCGGGAGTGGTGCTGCGTTGGGCATCGCGTATGCGCTTTCCCTATCTCTTCGCGCTGACCGCGGCGTTGTTTTTGCTCAATGTGTTTCTCGCCGATCCACTGCCCTTCGCCGACGAGTTGCTGATGGGACTGGTGGCGATCCTGCTCGGAAGCCTGAGGAAATCTCGCCGCGAGGACGCCCCGCCTCCGGCGGCAGATAGCGCCCCCTGACCGAGCGCAGATCAGTTCATGCTCAGCAGGGATCTTTCTCTGAAAAATTTTCGCAGCGCGCTCGAGGCCGACGGCCGCGTCGTTATCCCCAACCTTCTCGAGACCGACGTAGCCGAGCGCCTGGCGACATGTCTGCGCACCGAGCTGCCATGGGAACTGGCCTACAGGGACGCCCGGTTCAGCCCGGAACATCAGGCCCAACGAATGAGCCAGGCTAAATTCAAGACCCTGGGCCCACAGCAGGCAGCCGCGTTGCAGACCCAGATCCTCGACCAGGCCAGGGATCAATTCCAATACCTTTACCAACACTTCAACATCGGCGAAGGGATGCGATCCGGGACCCCGCCAGACCTGTATGTCTATGATCTTCTTCGCTTCCTTCAAAGCGACGCATTTCTGCAACCGGCGAGGGACCTGACCGGGGACACGGCGCTCAATCACATCTTCGCCCACGCCACGCTGTATACCGCCGGCAGCTTTCTCAAGGTTCATGAAGACATCGTCGACAATGCCGATCGCCGTTATGCCTATGTGCTGGGGCTGACCCGCGGCTGGCAGGCCGACATGGGTGGCCTGCTTCATTTTATCGACGAAGACGACACGGTGACCGCCACAATGGTCCCCGGATTCAACACGCTGACGGTGTTTTCAGTACCGGCACGCCACCTTGTCAGTTCGGTGGCCCCCTGGGTCCGCACCCCGCGGCTGGCTATTACCGGCTGGCTGATGGTCAAAGCCTAGGCGGAGCCACCAAATCTAACGCGGCCGGGCATGACAGGCGGCCGCGGTGGCCGGCCCAGGCACCAGCCGAAATCGCGCCCGGCTGAACAACGCTGCGACAAGGGAATGGTGCCGGAACTCAGACTCGAACTGAGGACCTACCGCTTACAAGGCGGTTGCTCTACCAACTGAGCTATTCCGGCGCCGACAGGTCTGGGCGATGTTAATGCCTGCCGCAGGGGCCAGCAACGCGGGATCGGCGGGTCTTACAGGTCCGCGGCCGGCGCCGCGGCAATCCGCGCCAATCCCTCCAGGGTCAGCCAGGGTAAGTGCACCGCCGATGTCTCCAGCAGCGGCATCAGTCGCTCGGCGTCGCCGCCGGTGACCAGCAGCTCGGGGGATCGGCCGATCTGATGGGCCAGTTCGCTGCGGCAACGCTGGATCAGCCCGACCGCAGACAGCAACGTGCCGCGGACGATTGCCTCGTGAGTATCGTTGGCGAACAGCGCGGTGCCGCCGCTCAGCGGCTGCTCCGACAGACTGCGCAGATTGCCGGTCTCCTGGAACAGCGCCGAGCGCATCAGACCCAGCCCAGGGCTGATCAGCCCCCCCACGTGCCGGCCACCGATCAGCCCATCGACCGTCAGCGCCGAACCTGCGTCGACGATGCATGCGGCTTCGTGGCCACGGGCATGAGCCGCGACCAGATCCGCCCAACGATCGGCACCGAGCCGCTCCGGCTCCGGGTAGGCATTGCTGACGCCGCAGGCGGCGCGGCTCGCCTCGATAAATTCGGCCTCAATACCGAAGCGCTCTTGAAGCGCCTGCGCCAGCGTCTGGCGCAGCGCCGGACCGGCCACACAGCCGACCACGATCCTGCCGATACCGTCAGGGAACCGCTTCGCCTCGGCCACGGCCGGTCCGAGACCCACACCCCGATGCTCGATCGCACCCAGTGGCGTCATCTCGCCATTTTCCAGGACTGCCGCCCTGATGCGGCTGTTGCCCAGGTCCAGAAGCAGAATCATGCGTCTATCCTCACGCTCACGTCGCCGGCGGTCAGCCGCCGGACTCCATCCCCGGTCTCCACCAGCAAGGCGCCATCCGATGCAATCCCGCGCGCCACCCCGACCAGCTCCCGATCCCCCCACAACACGCGCACCGCCCGTCCCGCGAGGACGTCGGCCTCAGTCCAGTCCCGGCACATGCGGTCGACACCATGCCGCGTGCATTCAGCCAGCAGCTCGACCAGGCGTCCGATGATCGCGCCAGCGACGCGGTTGCGCCCGGGACGCTGCTCACCGGCCATCGCCGCCAGGTCCATCGGCGCCTGACCGCCGGTCTCGACAATGGCTTGCGCGAGACCCGGACTGAGCCGATCGTTGATCCCCACGCCGATCACAACATGGGTCGGACCATGACCCTCCGCCCTGAGCTCTACCAGCACGCCGCCCAGCTTGGCGTCCTGCCACATCAGGTCGTTGGGCCACTTCAGACCGGTCCGGTCGAAGCCGAGATCCAGCAACGCGCGTCTCGCCGCCAGACCGGCCGCCGGACCCAGCGCGGACAACGCGATGGGCGGACGCTCGAATTGCCAGGCCACCGACAGACAGATGCCTGCGGCGGGTGGCATCAGCCAGCGACGTCCGCGCCGGCCGCGGCCTTGAGTCTGATATTCAGCCAGACATACCAGGGCCTGTCCCGGGCGCGGGGGCGGTGCGGACATCAGCCGTTGATTGGTCGATCCGGTTTCGAACAGCAGTTCCAGACCGGCGACATCGCCCCGCTGCTCTGCCGGGATCGCGTCACGGATCGCGGACTCGGTCAACCACTCCACGGCGGCCGGCAGGCGATAACCACGACCGCGCACGGCCTGGACCGACAGACCTTTTTGCTCGAGGCTGCGCACCGAACTCCAGATGGCGCTGCGGCTGACGCCAAATTCCCGCGCCAGCACTTGTCCTGAGGCGAACTCCCCGCCGCTCAAACGCCGCGCCAGACGCCAGTCAAGCTGCATGTTCAGCGGCGCAGTCCAAGCAGTCCGGGGAACATCTTCGGTTCGGCGCCGCGCTGCAGACGCTGGATGTTGCCGCGGTGGGTAAAGGCGACAAAGGCTGCCATCAGCAGCGAGAACAAGACCATCGGCCCCGCCGACGCGGGACCAGCGATAGCCAGATACATGGGCGCGGCGGCGGCCGCGATCATGGTCGCCAGACCCACATACCCGAATAGCCCCAGCGAGATCAGCCAGCTGGCCAGCACCACCAGCAACACCGCCGGCGACAACACACCATAGACGCCCACCAGCGTGGCCATTCCTTTGCCACCGCGGAAGCCGAAGAACACCGGATAACAGTGGCCCAGGACGGCCGCGGCGCCGCAACCGACCGCGAGCCATTGGATCTGCGCCGGCGACGGCGCACCGAGACCGGGCAGCCATGCGACCGCGATCACCGCTTTCAACACGTCGATCAGGATGACGCCAGCCGCAAACGCTCTGCCGTGGGTGCGCAGCGCATTGGTGCCGCCGGCATTGCCGCTGCCTTCCTCGCGGATGTCGAAATGGCGCAGCCGGCCCAACACCAGACTGCCATTGACCGAACCGAGCAGGTAAGCGGCCAATAGCTTTAGACCGATGGAGATCATGCCGATCGCCTCATGCCGGCAGGTGGGCGCGGATCGCCGCCGCGTGCTCGGCGAGCCGTTCGGGCTCCTCGAGCGGCTGGCCGTGGAATTGAAACCCACCCTGCTCGTAGCGCGGGATGACATGGAAATGGAGATGGAACACGGTCTGACCGGCCAGGGCACCATTGAGCTGTCCGATCATCATCCCCGCGGGATCAAACGCGGCACGCACGCCGAACGCGACCCGGCGCGTGCTCAGGATGGTCGCGGTCAGCGCCTCCGGATCCAGGTCAAATATGGACTCGGCCTCAGCCTTCGGGATCACCAGGGTGTGCCCGTGGGTCTGCGGCATGATGTCCATAAAAGCCAGCGTATGGTCGTCCTCCAGCACCTTGTGGGCGGGCAGATCTCCGCGCAGGATTTTGGCGAAGGGATTTTCTCGGTCGTAAGCCATCGGGTGCTCCGCAATCGGTCGCGGCAATCATAACGCGGCGGCCGGTCCGGCGGCGACGCGCGGCTTGCGGTAATCTCGCCGCCAGGCGGGAGCAGAGATCGGGAAGGGCAAACTATGTCTGGCGCGGCGGGGCTGGCTCGTCTGATTATCAATCCGCGTGCCGGCCACGGCCGCGGGCGCCGCTTTGCGCGGCGCATCCGTCGCTATCTCGAGCGCAGCGGGCTGCGTTTCCGCGCCAGCTTCAGCCGCGAGGCCGGCGATATCCGGCGCCAGGTCGAAACCGCTTGCGCGGACGGCTGCGCGCACATCGTGGTCGTCGGCGGTGACGGCACGGTTCACGAGGCCGTCAACGGATTGTTGTCCTCGGCTGCCGACCCGGTCCTGGGCCTGATCCCGCTGGGCACCGGCAATGACTTCGCCAAGGCGACGGGAATGCCGCTGGACTGGCGCCGGGCCTGCGACCAGATCGTCGATCGGATCCGCAGCGGCCAGTCGCGGCGCATCGACGCGGGCCGGTGCAACGACTTCTATTTCGCCAACGGCATCGGTATCGGACTCGACGCCCGGGTGACCCTGGCCAGCGAACGTATCAAGTGGCTACCGGGTTCCTTGTCCTACGTGATCGGTCTGCTACAGGTGCTCGCGGCCGGGGTCCCGGCCACGCGCGCCCGGCTGCGTATCGACGAGCAGGAGGTCGAGCAAACCATCTCACTGGCCGCCGTCTGCAACGGCCAGTGGGTCGGCGGCGTGTTTCACATCGCGCCGCGAGCCCGTAACGATGACGGCCGATTCCAGCTGGTGCTGGCGCAAGCACTGACACGGAGGCAAGTCCTGCGGCTCGCACCGCGGGTCATGCGCGGGACCCACGAGGGCGTGCCCGAGGCGCGCTTTTTTGATTGCCGGCGCCTGACGATCGAACTGGACGATGGGTTCCCGCTGGAGGCGGACGGTGAGGTGCGCGACCGCGCCGCGCGCCGGCTTGATATCGAGCTACTGCGCGGCGCCTTGTCGGTCCTTGCCTGAGGGGCGGGTCCGTGCGGGTCGGCCGCCAAGATAGATCGCCGCCAGCGCCAGACTCGCGCCGGCGGCTTCGCCCAGGCCGAATGGGCGACCGAAAATCAGCACGTCCCAGACAAACGCCAGCGTGGGTTGTAGCAGCAACAACAAGCCCACGGTCGACGCCGGCACCTCGCGCAGACTGCTCGAGATCAACACCCAGCCCAGCACCTGGGCGACCAGCGCATAGGCAGTGACCAGCCCGGCGTCACGCGCGCTCGGCAATGCCAGCGACACGCCCTCGACCGCAGCACTCAGCGCCAGCGCGGCCGCGGAAAACAACGATGCCACCGCCAGGTCGCCGACCGGCGAAGTCTCGGCTCCGCGCACGCGCGCCCGGCGCAGGCTCAGCAGATAAGCCGCATAGGCCAGCGCAGTCAACAGGCCGAAACCGATCCCCCAGCGGTACTCTGGGCGCGGCGCGGATCCGTCGACGCCAACGATCAGCGCCAGACCGGCCAGCGCCATGGGGATGGCCACCATCAGCTCCCAGCGCAGGCGCTCGCCGAACAACAGGATCCCTGCCAATGCGAGCGCGAAGACCTGAAAATTCGCGAGCAGGGTGGCCAGCCCGGGCCCGACGTACCAGATGCTCCGATGCCAGGCCCAGAGATCGAGCCCGAAGAACAGACCGGCGGCGATCAGTGCGGTCAGCGCCGCCGCGCCGGACCAGAGCCGCTCTCGCCGCACCAGGACCAGGCCCATCAACACCACACCGCCGATCAGCGTGCGATAGAAGGCGCTGCTGGTGGGCGGCATATCGATGAGACGCACAAACACCGGCGCAAAGCTGATCATCGCCGCGCCGGCCAGCAGCCGTATCGCGGCCAGATTACGTGCACGCTGGCTGCTGTGTTGCCCCATCCCCTCACGGCTCCGTCACAGGCGGGCATTAGAGCACAGGCCCGAATCACGTTCAGTCACGGGGATGAAGCCGGGTACCCGCCGCAGGCATAATCGCCGGATGTTGAATCCACAGCTGGACCTCGAGGGTATCCGGGCACGACTCGCCGATACCGGTCGCGTCGCTATCGCCGATGCGCTGTTACCGGAGGCGGCCGAGGCGCTGCACGCCTGCCTGAGCCAGGAGATTCCGTGGCGGCTGTCCTGCTATGACAATCGACGCGAATCCAGCGAGCGGGCGCTTAAGCTGACGCCGGCCGACCTGGCCGGGATGGCGCCGCAGCAGCGCCAGGCGCTGCAACAGGAGGTCATGCGGCAGGCCCGGGATCGGTTCCAATATGTCTATCAATCCTTCGATCTGGTCGAGGGTTTCCGCAGCGGCGAGGTTCCGGATCTGTTCGCCTATCGGTTGATGGAATTTATGGCCGGCGATGCGTTCTTCGACTTCGCCCGCGATATCACCGGCGACGCCGAGATCAATCGGGTAGACGGGCACGCCACGCGCTATGGCCCGGGGCACTTCCTCAAGCTCCACGCTGACGAATCGCCGTTCGAACGGCGCCGCTTCGCCTATGTGCTGGGCGTCACCCGGGACTGGCATCCGGACATGGGCGGCTTGCTGCACTTTCTCGACGAAGACGGCGCGGTGTGCGAGACCTTTACCCCGTCATTCAACACGTTGACGGTATTCCGGGTGCCGGCGCCTCACGTGGTCAGCTACGTTTCGCCCTGGGTCACCGGTGAGCGGCTCAGCGTCACCGGCTGGTTTACCCTCTACTGAGCGACCTTGCGCGCCGGGGCTGACGCAGCCGACAAGGTCTCATCGATAAATGCCACCGTCCGCAGCAACGCTTTGTCGGCGGCCGGCAGCAGCCCGGCAAACAGCTGCCATGCATGCCAGAGATGCGGCTCGATCTGCAGGCTGACGGTTCCGCCGGCGGCGCGGATCGCCTCGGCCAGACGGATGGCATCGTCCAGCAACACCTCGCGGCCTGCTGCCTGCACCAGCGTCGGGGGTAACCCGCGCATTTCACCAAACAATGGGGACGCGGTGGGCGCGCAGGCGGGATGCCCACCGAGATAGGTACGCGCCGCCCAGGCCAGCCAGCGCGGCGTGAGCATCGGATCCACCCCGGCCAGCGATTCGATCGTGGCGCCGCCCAGACCCAGATCCACCCATGGTGAAAAACAGACCAGCGCCGCGGGGAGGCCGTACCCCTCGGCCGCCGCCTGTTGTGCCACGGCCACCGCCAGCCCGCCGCCGGCGGAATCGCCAGCGATCACCGACTGGTCGGCGTCGAAATCTGACTCGATCAGACCACGCCACGCGGCGCAGGCGTCTTCCCGGGCGGCCGGCCAGCGGGCCTCCGGCGCGAGTCGATACTTCGGCAGAAACACCGGCAGCCCGGTCAACCAGGACAAACGGGCGGCGATGTTCCGATGGGTTGCCGGCGAGCCAAGCACATACCCGCCCCCGTGCAGATAGAGGATCGCCCCGCGGCGGTCATCACTGCTCGGCGGGTCGATGCGGACACCGGGCAGACCACCAGGGAGTTGGTTGACGCTCCGCACCCGACCCGGTGGCGGCAGCAGACGCGCCGCCGTGGCGATCATCTTGCGCTGCCCGCTCACCGGACGCGCCGGATCCAGCGCTGTCTTGAGCCAGGTGCGCACCACGCCCTGTAACAGGCGACGCGAAAGATCGATCAAACGTGACTCCCGTTGTTAGCGCGTGTTAGTGGGTGTCAGCGCGCTCCAGCTCAGCCTGTTGCGCGCCGCGAAGATGTCTCCGGCTGGCCAGCTTGGGCGCGGGCCGGTACCGGTAGACGATACCCTTGTTTGCGGGCCTCAGCAGCCCCCTTCCGGCGCACACGATCCAGACGCCAAAAATAGGCCCCGTAATCGACCTGCATGGTGTGGCGGGGGGCCCGGTCGTGATAACGGGAAAACATGGCGCGGCGCTCTTTTTCCATGTTTGCGCGCATACGCTCGGGAGACGGCAGACGGACCCGGCCCGCCAGATGATCACCGATCAGGCGGCCTTGTGCCTCGGCCACCGGCATGATGGCGCCAAGCGGCTGCAGCAGACCAACAAAAAACAGGTTGTCGATCTCCGGCTTTATCATCCGTTCCCACAACGGCAGGTCATTACCGGGCGCGGAGATAAAGCCCGGGTCAAAAAACGGGAAACTGACCTTGTACCCGGTGCACCAGATGATCAGGTCCACCGGCTCTTCGCTACCGTCTTCGAACTCGACGCCAGACCCGGCAAGCGACCGGATTCCGGGACGCGGGTGGATATCGCCACTGCCCAGACGGATAAAAATTTCCTGACTGATAGTCGGATGCGCTTGCAGCATGCGGTGATCCGGCTTTGGCAGCCCGAACTTCCAGGGCTTGCCGACCTGGCTGGTGACGATCAGCCGGGTCAGCCAGCTATTGATCTTCCAGGGTACCCAGTGCGGCATGGCCGTCAGCCGGGTGGTGGGGATGCCGAACACATATTTCGGCACAATCCATACACCGTGACGGGCCGAGAGCAGCACTTTCTCGGCCAGACCGGGGCGGGACAATTCGCAGGCGATGTCCATCGCGCTATTGCCCATGCCGACGACCAGGACCCGCCGGCCGCGACAATCCACCGGCTCTTCGGGGCCGATATAGCTATGCGAGTGGATCTGCTCGCCGGCAAAGTCACCGGGATAGGCGGGCTCGGGCCAGCGCGGGTCCCAATGGTGACCATTGGCGACGACCAGCGCGTCATATTTGCGGGTCTCGCCCGTGCTCAGCTGCACATCCCAGATACCGTCCGGCCGGCGATTGGCGTGTTCCACCGCAGTCTCGAAACTGATCGACTCACGCAGATCGAAGTGATCCACATAGTCGTTAAAGTATTCCATGATGACCCGATGGCCCGGATAGTCCGGCGTGCCCGGCGGCATCGGATAGTCGGCGTACTCCATCAGCCGGCAATCGGTGTTGATATGCAGCGACTCATAGGCGGCCGACATGCGGTTGGCATTGCGGAAACACCAGTTGCCGCCGATCTGATCGCTCTTTTCGAAACAATCGTAGGGGATGCCGCGATCGGACAGCGCCTTGATCACCGGCATACCGCTGGACCCGGCGCCAATCACGCAAACTCGGGGCAGGTCACTCATGATCTGATGTCTCCAGCGGCCTCCTGGCCGCGATCCGTTCGGATCGGACGGTGACAGTTATTGATAAATGTGTCAATAATGACCTATGACCCGCTCCGCTCAACGTCGAACCCGGCTGCGCCCGGATGCCCGCCGGGCGCAGCTGCTCGACTGCGCGTTGTCGGTATTTGCCCGTGACGGCCTCGGGCGGGGCAACCACGCCGCGATCGCAGAACGCGCCGGCGTCTCGGTAGCCACCGTATTCCATTATTTTCCAACTCGGGACGCGCTGGTGGCGGCGGTCCTCGATCAGGTGGAGACGTTCTTCCTGAGTCTTGCGCAAGACGTTCACGCTCAACCCGCGTCTCTGGTCGAGATCCTCGTGGATCACGGCGAGGCCTTTTTGCGGGCGGCAGAAACACACGGTGAGTATGTCCGCGTGTGGCTGGACTGGAGCACCGCTATCCGTGACAACGTCTGGCCGCGTTTCTTGTCGTTCCAGGAGCGCCTGATCGCCATCGTCGCCAGCAGCGTGGAACACGGCCGGGAGCGCGGGGAAGTGGCTGCATCCATCGATCCGGAAGACACCGCTCGCCTGTTTGTCGGCAACGCCCACATGGCGGCGCTGATGACGTTCGCACCCCCCTCGAGTCTCGATCTCAACCATCTGGTGCGTCGCGCGGTGACAGCGTTGCTGGCCCCGGGCTAGGGTCCCGCGCTTTGCCGACCGGGCTGCGGGGTCGCGGGCAGCCGGAACCGCAACACCTGGTCGCTGACCTGTTGATGCTCACGCATGCCGCCGATCAGATAGAAGTCATCGCCAATCTCTACCAGACCACGGTGATCCATGGTCGGCACAGACAGCTGGCCCAGTTCCACCCAACTACCCTCGTACACCCGGTAGCCAAAGACCCGCGCCGAGGGCGCTGACGGACGGCCGTCGTAACCGATGCCGTCGAAGTTGTACGGATTGTCGGAGCCGCCAGCAAACACGATCGCGCCGTGGCGCAGGCTACCGGCCGCGGCAGCCCGGTACAGACCGGCGCCACCGTGGTGCGGCAAACGCCGCCACTCGATCCGACGCGGATCGTCGACGTCGATGGTGCCGGCAAAACAAGCGGGCTCGGCTTCAAACGCGCGCGGGCGGTCCGCATAGGTGCGCACCGCCACACCGTCACAGATCACCACGGTGCGGCCGAGGATGCCGCCCGCGTGGCCGAACACGGGCCGGCCGGGGAACGGGGTCGCCTGGTGCCAGTCGTCGGACCGGGCATCATAGATCTGGACCAGATTGACGTTGCCATGGTCGTGCCAGCCGCTGACCAGATAGATATAACGGTCCGCGTAAACCAGCGCGACCGTGTCGTCGACCGGCACCGGCATCGGCGCCAGATCCGTGTATTCGCCGCGGACCAGATCCAGACGCTGCACCCGGGCCACCGATGTCTCGCTGCCGTCTTCCGCCACCGTGTAGCCACCGATAACGACAATGTCACCGCCCAGCTGCACGGCTGTGCCGGCCAGCCGGCCGGGCCCCGGTACCGGCGGCAGCGTCGACCAGTCCGGGCTGGCCGGCGACCGGGCAAAGACCCGGGCGTGCACGTCCCGCTGGCTCTTGTCCGGACCCAGCCCCATCAGGCTGACGATCACGAGGCGCCCGTCGGCCATGCCGAGCGCAACCGCATTGTTGCTGACGGGTTCCGGCAGCACGGATGACGTTTCGCCGATCAGCGTCGCAGCGGCGGTCGGGCCGGCGGCCATCATCGCCGCCAACAGCAGGACTGCGTTCAGGATTTGACCGGCTCGGTGAGCTTCAGCGTCAGGCATTTCGCGGATCCGCCCGCCTTGAGGAACTCGGATAGCGGCACCTGCACCACCTCGAATCCATGTTCCCGCAGCGCCGGGACCAGCTCCCCCGAGGTCCGGTTCACAAAAATCGTGTTGCCGATATTGACCGCATTGCAGGCAAAGTGTCCCGCGTTCTCGACGCTGACCGGGATGCGGCGATCCTGCGGCACCCGCCGCTCGATCTCGGCGCGGGAGGCCTCGTCAAATGCGGGCGGATGGTAGAGCAGATAGCCTCCGGTCAGCGGACACATGCAGGTATCGATATGATAGAAACGCTCATCGACCAGCCGCACCGAGACCACCTCCAGATCGAACCATTCCTGGATCAGCGGATGCGCCTCGGCCTCGGTGCGGAATCCGAGACCGACCCAGATCCAGGCCCCGGCGCGATCGATCAATGCATCGCCGGCGCCTTCGAAACCGATCTCGTCCGGCAGATCCAGCAGTTCGAAACCGTTGTCCCTGAACCAGGTCTTGAAGTGCACTTCTTCCTTGCGTCGTTCCATCGGCATGAAGTGGCTGGCGATGGCGCGGCGGCCGTAGACCACGCCTGCATTCGCGGTAAACACCATATCCGGCAGACGCGGTTGCGGGCTCATCGTGACCACATCGGCCTCCCGGGAGATGCGTTCCTTGAGACCGTCCCATTGCTCCCGCGCCAGCTGCAGATCCGGCGGACCGGTGTTGCCGTCCATCCAGGGGTTGATGACATAGTCCACCGAAAAGAAATCCGGCGGACACATGAGGATCCGGTCCGTGTTGCTCATACCTGACTCACACCTGGCTAACCCGTATCTACGAAAACATTGGACTGATAAAGACGCTGGGCAGGCGCTGTGGCTTGCCACAATATCAACCGCTGGATGACAGTCTAATGAATAGTATGCGAATAGTCCCGGTCTGCAGACCGGGCCACACAAGCCGGAGAGGACATCAATGAGCAACCAAATAAGGGAATTCCAGCACTACCGCGAACGCATGAACGCGCGCATCCTCGAACTCGACAACCGGGTCATCAAACGAATCTTCTCGGTGGACTCGCTGGCCTACAGCGGCGACGGCCAGCTAGACCGACCCGTGCGCGAACTGCTGGGTCTGGTCGCCTCGCTGGTGCTGCGTTGCGACGACTGTGTCCGCTATCACCTGGCGGAGGCGATGACTGCGGGCTCCTCGCGGGAGGAGATCGTGGAGGCGATGAGCATCGGTCTGGTGGTCGGCGGCACGATCGTCATCCCGCATCTGCGGCGGGCGGTGGAGTTCCTCGACCAGCTCGAAACCGGCGCCGATACTGACACCGATATCGATACCGAATAGGCCGACTAGAGCCGGGGCAAAAAGATCTCGGCCAGCATGCAGCGCACGCCGCCGCCGGCACTGTCCTCGATGTCGTCGATGGCCGCGGTCAGGATCCGCGCGTGACGCATCAGGATCTCGCGTTGTGATGGCTCCAGACACGCCTCGGCGCGCCGCGACATGGCCAGCACTCGCCCGGCCTCTTGCGACCGCAACTCGAGCATGTTGCCGGCAAAACTGCCCATCTGCTCGTGCGTGATGGAGACGATCTCGCGGCCGCTCGCACGCAATCGCTTTAGCACCGAAGCGCGTTGGTCCGGATCCGCAATCGCCTCATCGCAGATCACCGCATACCCCAGACCAACGGTCATCATCACGTTGGTGTGATAGACCGGCACCCCCGCCCGGTCCGTCGCCAGGAACGGTAGCGGCTCGAAATCCATGCGATGACAAAAATCCATCAGCACCTCGAGATCGGTGCGCGGCGAAAGACAGGCATAAGCGACCCGGGCCACCCGATCCAGCGCCATGCTGCCGGTGCTCTCGAGGAATTTGTTCTCGGCCTCCCAGCCGCTGAGGTCGACGACTTCACTGATCCGGAAGCCATGCACGGAACTCAGACGCTCGACGATATCCAGCCGCCGCTCGAGCCGGCGGTTGGGTGCCATC
>Ga0265306_10001098_pt1 | contig 13236 bp, 15 predicted proteins | sample Helome_3_FD_192493 | JGI IMG/M metagenome (GOLD analysis project Ga0265306, IMG submission 192493) | Marine sediment microbial communities from subtidal zone of North Sea - Hel_20160420 (Illumina Assembly) | ecosystem: Environmental > Aquatic > Marine > Subtidal zone > Sediment ...
TTTTGCACAAGAAAGTGCCTAGCAGGAAGAATTGTCATTAGATGGTGGTTCCATAGAAAGTCAATTTCAATATTTATACAAAAAATCTGGCAACTATAATGCGGAGGGAAAAAGATATGAAGTGGTCCGCATTATTAACCTGGATAAGCTTAAGAAGAATGTTCTGGATTCCATAAATGCTGCCAATGAAAAAGCTATTGAGCTAAATAACACAATAAATGGACAAGAAGCCACTATCAGTTCTCTTAATAGTAAACTAAAAGAGACAACTGATAACCTTGCAACCGTTAGCGATGAGAAGGACAGTATGTCTTTATTAGGCGTTCAGGTTTCTAAAGGAACCTATAATTTTATTTTGTGGACGGTAATAATTGGTTTACTCTTATTATTCCTTTTGTTTGTCTTTAAGTTTAGAAGAAGTAATATTTTAACCCATCAAGCGAAATCTAATTTAGCTGAACTGGAAACTGAATATGAGGACCATAGGCGAAGAGCTTTGGAAAGAGAACAAAGGATAAGCAGGCAACTCCAGGATGAAATAAATAAATACAAAAAATCTAAATAAAAAAAAGCTCCTTTAAGGAGCTTTTTTTAGCATAATACATCATGATCAATATAGTTCAGGCAAAAGAAGAACATATTTCTATTTTAATTCCACTTTTGGATAAATACAGAATTTTCTATGGCCAGAATTCAGATGAACAGGCGGCCCAAAGATTTTTAGAAAACAGAATAAAAAACAAGGATTCTATAATCTTTATAGCACTTTTTGATGGTTCTCCGGCGGGTTTTACCCAGTTATATTCTTCTTTTTCCTCTGTAAGTCTCAAACCCATATTTATATTAAATGATTTGTATGTGTATAGTGAATTTCGAAATAAAGGTATTGGTGAAGTATTATTGAACAGTGCCAAAGAATATTGCCTATTGGAAGAATACAAGGGATTGGCCCTGGAAACAGCAATAAACAATCCTGCACAAAAATTATATGAACGGCTGGGTTGGAGAAAAAACTCGACTTCCCTTTATTATTTTTGGGAAGCAAAATAGGTCCATCAATAAAAAAAAGATTAAACCCTATGCGAATAGATATTATTACCGTCTTACCAGAATTATTAAAAAGCCCCTTTGAAGCTTCTATATTGAAACGTGCTATAGAAAAGAAACTGGTAGAAATACACTTACATAACTTAAGGGACTATACAGATAAAAGCTATAATCAAGTTGATGATTATCAATTTGGAGGCGGAGCAGGGATGGTTTTAATGATTGAACCCATTGATAAATGTATAAGTTCTCTCAAAAAAGAGCGAAAATACGATGAGATTATTTATATGACCCCAGATGGTGGGACACTTAATCAAAAGACATCAAATAGTCTATCCTTATTAAAAAATATTATCATTCTCTGTGGTCATTATAAAGGAGTCGACCAAAGAGTCAGAGATACCTTGATCACAAGAGAAATATCTATTGGAGATTACGTCCTATCGGGAGGTGAACTGGGAGCCGCTGTGCTCTGTGACTCTGTTATTCGATTGCTTCCGGGGGTACTAAATGATGAAACTTCTGCTCTAACGGATACTTTTCAGGACAATTTATTGGCTCCGCCTGTATACACCAGGCCCAGGGAATATAAAGGCCTGAAAGTTCCTGACATTTTATTAAGTGGCAATTTTCCCAAAATTGAAAAGTGGCGGGAAGACCAAGCAATGAGAAGAACTATAAAGCACAGACCTGATTTATTGGAAGAGTAAAAACTCATGTTTCTTCTTAAAAATTGCGAAAAATATCTTGTAAGTAATAATTTAAAGACTATTTTTGCAATCGATTTGAAATCAACCTCTGACGAAATACGTGAATGTTGTTTTTAATTTAATTAAAAGAAAAATCAATGGAATCCTTAATAAAATTTGTTGAGAACGAATTTGTTGCAAAAAAAGAATTTCCACAATTCGCTCCGGGTGATACCATTACCGTTTACTACGAAATAAAGGAAGGTGAAAAAACACGTACTCAGTTTTTTAAAGGTGTCGTTATACAAAGAAGAGGAACTGGTGCGACAGAAACGTTTACAATTCGCAAAATGTCAGGCACTGTTGGTGTCGAAAGAATATTTCCAGTAAATATGCCGGCTTTGCAGAAAATTGAAATTAATAAAAAAGGTAAAGTGCGAAGAGCTCGTATTTTTTACTTTAGAGGCCTTACTGGTAAAAAAGCCAGGATTAAAGAAATTCGGTCTTAAGAAGTTCACAGAATAAAGAAACCCTGATAAGAAATATATCAGGGTTTTTTTATTGTAGAAAAATAATTAATCAATCTATACGGCTTTTTTTCTCAAAAGTCAGAATAGTTTTAACAATAATAGAAATACACTCCAAAAGTTGATCTTCTGTGATGATCAGTGGGGGAGCAAAACGAATAATATTTCCATGGGTAGGTTTTGCAAGTAACCCTTTTTCTTTCAATGCTACGCAAATATCCCAGGCTGTAGAGCTGTCTTCAGTATCATTTATAACAATCGCATTTAACAGGCCTTTACCCCGAACCAGTTTAACAAGATTACTTTTTTCTATTAATTTTCTCATTTCAGATCGAAATAATTTCCCAAGATAATAGGCATTTTCCGCTAAATTTTCGTTTTTGACGACTTCTAGAGCGGCTATAGCAACTGCACAGGCCAAAGGGTTTCCTCCGAAGGTAGAACCATGATTACCGGGTCGGATGACATCCATAATATCATTATTGGCAAGAACAGCTGATACTGGGAAGACACCTCCGGACAGAGCTTTTCCTAAAATCAATATATCGGGTTTCACTTCCGGGGTTCCACTGCATAACTTATCAGCACAGGAACAATTACCACAAGAAGCCAATAATCGACCCGTTCTGGCAACACCAGTCTGCACTTCATCTGCAATTAATAAAACATTCTTTCCCTTGCATAGATTATGTGCTTCCTTTAAGTAGTCGTCCTCCGGAACATAAACACCAGCTTCTCCTTGTATTGGTTCAACCATAAATGCAGCAACATTCTTATCCTCCAAAGCCTCCCCCAGAGCATTTATATCATTATATCTTATTGAGAAAATCCCCGGTGTAAACGGACCAAAATTCTCTGTTGCTATTGGATCATTGGAGGCTGAAATAATAGAAATGGTACGCCCGTGAAAATTATTTTGACAAACAACTATTTTAGCCTGATTCGCATGAATCCCTTTTTTCTCATACCCCCATTTTCTAGCAAGTTTCATTGCAGTTTCTACCGCTTCTGCTCCCGTATTCATGGGTAAAACACGGTCAAATCCAAAGTATTCGGTAATATATTTTTCGTATTTACCAAGCATATCATTATAAAATGCTCTGGAAGTAAGTGTTAATTTTTCAGCTTGTTCTTTTAGGGCAGAAATTATATGTGGATGACAATGTCCTTGATTTACAGCTGAATATGCGGATAAAAAATCATAATACTTTTTACCTTCAACATCCCAGACATAAACACCTTCACCCCTGTTTAATACAACTGGTAATGGATGATAATTTTGTGCTCCGTATTTTTCTTCCAATGCTATAGCATCCAGGGAAGATATCTTTTCTAAAACTGACATTTTCCTTACAATTTTGATAAAACTTTAGCTATTCCTTCTTTGGGAGAGAAATCATCCTATGCAGACGAGCTAAATTACAAATTTTGACACAATTTAGGAAATGAGTTATTTTTCCTTTTTAAGTTATTTTTCCATCTTGCTAAGCGTTGCAATTTGCAATTCTAATCGTTTGAGTTCACGAAGAATATCATTCTTATCCATTTGCATCCAAACAAACAACTTAAGCATTCCCATAGCTATCATACTCAAAAAGCCAGCAGATGCCCATTTTATCAATTCATTGGTATTGTCTGTATTAAAAAACTGGACTATACAATAAATGAATGCCATAAACATTAGCAAGTGTACCACATTCATAATAGCTGCTAACCATCCCAATTTTCCCTTGTAAACTTCTCCAATTTTCCCTATCAGATTCTGCTCCTCCAGGTCATCGTAAAAGGCCGCTTCCTCCTTAGATAAAGTTTCTTTGATTAATTCGTCAATTTTTTCTGTCTTCTTATTCATGATTTCTGTTTTTTAAAATTGTTTTTAATTTTTCACGGGCATGGTATAATCTCGATTTTACGGTCCCTTCTGATTTTTCCAATATCTCACTTATTTCCCGAAGGGAATATTCTTCCAGATAAAACAACCTAAGTACAACTTGTTGATCTTGAGGCAACTTCTTAATAGCCGCATAGACTTTTACAAGATCAGATTCTTTATTGTCTAATTCATTATCTGCTTTTGGCTCGTTATAGTATTCCCTTAATTTTTCTCTATCCCTGTGATTCTTGTTTAAATAGTCAATAGATTTTCTGGTTACTATCTGCATCGCCCAACTACCAAAACTGTTAGGTTTTTTTAAGTAGGGTAGCTTTTTGATAATTATTCCCCAGCTGTCCTGAACAATATCTTTAGCAATATCTTTATCATAAGTGAACCAATAAGCGTGGTTAAACATTTTTGAATTATACCGCCTTACTAATAAGGAAAATGCCTTCTTATTCCCTGATCGATATTGTAAAACCAATAATCCTTCGAATATTTTTTTAGCGTTTCCCATGTCCATTCCTACAATAGAGACCGATTAAATTGGAAAAGGTTCAATTATTTTTGTCCTTTTTTATGTAATTCCTATTAAAGATAAGATTAAAGATTCGCTGTAAATAGTATTTTTGCGGCATGAGAAAAAGCAGGACTCGCCAGATTTTAGAGAATATAGTGGTCACAGATGCGGGTGCCAAAGGAAAAGCTATTGGTAAAGCACCTGATGGCAGAGTTATTTTCATCTCCAACGCTGTTCCGGGAGATGTTGTTGATGTACAGACTACAAAAAAAAGAAAAGCTTATTTTGAAGGTGTTGCCACAAAATTTCATGCCTTGTCCAATAAACGCACGGAACCCGTATGTGAACATTTTGGCGTTTGTGGAGGATGCAAATGGCAACATATGGATTACCAGCACCAGTTGTTTTACAAACAAAAAGAAGTTGAAAACAATTTAAAGCGAATAGGCCATCTGGAAATTCCAGAAATTTTACCAATAATTGGGTCTGATCAAAAGTATTTTTACCGTAATAAAATGGAATTCTCATTTTCGGACAGCAGGTGGTTGACCCAGGAAGAGATTAATTCCCAAAGTGAAATAAAAGACAAAAATGCCATTGGATTTCATATCCCGGGAATGTGGGATAAGATATTGGATATTAAAAAATGTCATTTACAATCAGATCCTTCAAATGAAATTCGCCTGGAAATAAAGAAATATGCCCAGGCAAATGAACTTAGCTTTTTTAATCCGAGAAATCATAAGGGGCTTTTAAGAACTCTGATGATAAGAATATCATCTACCAATGAAATCATGGTATTAATCCAATTTTATGACGATGATGAGAACAAACGAAACGGATTGTTAAATCACCTGAAAAATAGATTTCCACAAATTAATTCATTATTATATGTTATTAATCGCAAGGGAAATGACACAATTTACGATCAGGAAGTACACTGCTATTACGGCAAAGAATTTATCTACGAACAAATGGAGGATCTTAAATTTAAGATCACTGCAAAATCCTTTTATCAAACCAATTCTCATCAAGCGTATGAACTCTATAAAGTAGTTAGAAAATTAGCCGGCTTAAATAAAACGGAGATTGTCTATGACCTTTATACCGGAATAGGCACTATAGCCCAATTCATTGCCGCTGAAGCCCAAAAAGTTGTGGGAATAGAGGCTATACCGGAAGCCACTTTAGCAGCCGAAACAAATGCTCAGGAGAATAACATTGACAATGTAAGATTTTTTGCTGGAGATATGAAAAACATACTTAATGATGAGTTTGTGGCATTTAACGGAAGTCCAGATGTTGTAATAACAGATCCGCCAAGAGATGGGATGCATAAAGATGTGGTCAGACAAATTCTTGAAATTGCACCATTTAAAATTGTTTATGTTAGTTGCAATAGTGCTACGCAATCAAGGGATCTTGAACTCATGAAAGAAGTATATCAAATAAAAATAATACAACCCGTAGACATGTTTCCACAAACACATCACGTTGAAAATGTTGTACTTTTGGAAAAAAGGATCCATTGAAAAAGATAATCAGGTATGTTTAAAAAATTTGCTAATCAGGTATGGTGAAAATAAGGATTCTACTCTTGGTTCTAATGGTTTTTATTTCCTTTACTGCCTGCGAAAAAGACGATATCTGTGTGGATGGCGATACGCCACTTATGATCATTCGATTTTATGATAATGAAAATCCAGGTGAATTAAAAGCTGTGCCCAATTTAAGGATTATTGGTTTAGGACAATCCTCCACTGTGAATACATTTGCTGACAGAACATCTTTAGATTCTGTTGCCCTGCCATTAAGAATAAATGAAATCAATACTGGCTTCACATTTATTACGGATTCGGCCGATGAAGATGACCTGGAAACAGGTAACATTGACACACTCACTTTCGACTATAGTACGCTGGAAATTTTTATTTCCAGGGCCTGCGGTTATATTGCCAATTATGATGACTTAAGTGAAACACTTACTTCAGATAGTGAAAATTGGATTCAAAACATTGAAATTGTGTCGCCATTAATAAAACAGCAAGACAGCGCCCATGTTAAGATATTTCATTAGTTGTTTCTTTCTTTTTAACTTCTTATCAAGTTATGCGCAAACCGATTCGCTGGATTTAAGTGCCAGAGATTCAACAAGTTTCGGGCAACGTTATGGCCTACGTATTGGTGTTGATTTAAGTAAGCCGATAAGAGCACTTTTTGATAGTGATTATTCCGGACTAGAATTCGTAGCAGACTTTCGTATTACCAATAAGATTTACATAGCAGCTGAGTTTGGTAATGAGCAAAAAACGAGTTTTGAAGCTCTTGAAAATATAGATGACCTTAATAGAGTTGAGTTATATGATTATACCACCTCTGGAAGTTATATAAAACTTGGTGTTGATTTTAACACCTACGAGAATTGGTACGGGATGACGAATGCTATAATTTTTGGTGCAAGATATGCAGGTAGTACGTTTAGCCAGACACTAAATAATTATACTATTTACGATAGCAATAGGTATTGGAATCCCAATGATTTTGCTCCGGGGTCTAATTCACCACAGGAATTCTCCGGATTAAATGCTACCTGGTTAGAGATTCTTTTGGGAATAAAAGTTGAACTAGTTGCTAATTTGTACCTAGGAGCCAGTGTTAGGCTTGCATATTTATTCACGAATAAAGAAGCTGATTTCTTTCCAAATTTATGGATTCCCGGTTTCAATAAGGTAAATGATAATAGTAATTTTGGAGTAAGTTATAATTATACTCTGTCTTACTTCATTCCTCTATATAGAAAAAAGGCAAACAAAAAGAAGAAGGAAAGCCCTATGGAAGAATAATTTATTTTGCCTTATCTGCTTTGAAACAATAAACTCGAACACAATTGCTTAAACTCAGGGTCTATTTACTTTAACTGATCATTATATTTTGCTTTTTTACTCCCCTCGTACATTATATACTTTACAAGCCGGGATTCTAAATGACTATTAAATACCTTAATTTTTCGTGACGGGCGAAGTCCTACAAATTTTAAAGCTTCAAGGTTAGATGTAATAAACCATGCATCTGTTCCCGGATAATTTTGCTTCAGCGTATCTCCAATTTTCCCATAAAATTCTTCCATTTCAATATTTAGTCGCTCTCCATAAGGTGGATTAAACACCATATGTAAATGGTTTTCTGTAAATTTTTCCGATTCAAAGAAATTTTTACGTTCAACAGAAATATATTCAGAGAGATTAGCATTCTCTACATTATCAATTGCTTTTTGTACAGCAGAAGGTGCTTTATCATAACCAGTGATTTTATAATGAAACTCTCTTGTTTTATTAAGGCTACTTTCAACTATTTTCTGATAAAGTTCAGGATCAAAATCCTGCCATTTTTCAAATGCAAACTCCTTACGATTAATATTTGCCGGAATATTACATGCTATCATCGCCGCTTCGGTTAAGAATGTCCCACTGCCACACATCGGATCCAAAAAATGAGACTGCCCGTCCCATCCGCTTAAAAGAAGAAGTCCCGCTGCTAACACCTCGTTAATAGGAGCAATGTTGGTTGCTGTTCTGTAACCTCTTTGATGTAATGATCGACCTGAAGCATCAAGGGAAACATTACACTGGTTCATTTGGATGTGTATATTTATACGTAATTCCGGAAACTTAATATCCACATTAGGTCGCTTACCAACAGTATCACGAAATTTATCTACAATGGCATCCTTTGTTTTCTGAGAGACATAAAGTGAATGTGTAAATTTTTCCGAATTAACCGTTGCATCTATAGCAAAAGTTATTTCCGGGTTTAGGTATTTGGACCAATCCATGGCATAAATCTTCTTATAAAGGTCTGTCTCATCTTTCACATAGAATGAATGAATAGGCTTTAATATCTTTATAGCCGTACGGAGGCATAAATTGGCTTTATACATAAAACCAGTATCACCTTCAAAAGAAACCATCCTTACCCCTTCAACAACATTTACAGCTCCCAGGTTACGCAATTCCTTTGATAATATTTCCTCAAAACCAAACATGGTCTTGGCAACCATTTTAAAATTATTACCCATAATACATTTAAAGAATGCCACAAAAATACATTAATTTTATCCACATCGTTTTTCAGTAAGCCTTATACCATTTAAATTAAACATGACTTATATTTTACTGATCATTGCTGTTCTTTTAAGTTTTGTTATTGTAGTCCTAACCAAACCTAAAAAGAAAGAAGGCCTTCGCTTGTTACTGGCATTCAGCGGATCATTTTTATTAGCACTTACACTTTTTGAACTTCTGCCGGAAGTTTACGAACAAGCTGATCCTAAGGTAATTGGAATATTTATTATGCTTGGGATTCTCCTTCAGATATTTTTAGAGTTCTTTTCTAAAGGTGCGGAACATGGTCATATACATCTTAATAGCGAACAAAGAAATTTTCCCTGGTTAGTTTTTAGTAGTCTTTGTATTCATGCATTCTTAGAAGGTATCCCAATTAACCAGAACAATGATATAATATATGGCATTTTGGTACACAAAGTGCCAATAGCCCTTATTCTAAGTATCTTTCTAGTGGGTTCCAAAATTAATATTTTATATGGGGCATTGTTTATGGTATTTTTTTCTATAATGACACCACTGGGAAGTTATGCGGCCTCAAAGTTCGATTTTATCTCAGATTATAGCGCTCCTATTACAGCCTTGGTTATAGGTGTATTTCTCCATATTTCTACTGTAATCCTTTTTGAAAGCTCTGAAGGTCATACATTCAATATTAGAAAGTTAACGGCTATTGTACTTGGAACAGCGATAGCATATTTTATTTAGACGACTGCAAAAGCGATATACAACCAATGACTTATGGCACCACCTAATACCAAGAAATGCCAAATGAGATGGTTATACGGTATTCTTTTAAAAGCATAGAAAAAAATACCTATTGTATAAAAAAACCCTCCCAGCATAAGTAAATAGAGACCGGTTTTAGAAGTTTTTGCAAGCAGGTTTTGAAGGTCAAAAACTATCAACCAACCCATAAATAGATATAATAGTAGAGATAATACCTCAAATTTTCCTGTAAAAAATAGTTTAAGTATCGTACCTACTATAGCAATCCCCCAAACGGTATAAAAAATTAACCATCCATTCCCTTCCTCCAAAGTAATAAGGGCTACCGGAGTATAGGTACCGGCTATTAAATAATAGATACATATGTGATCCAAAACCCTGAGGTTTAACTTTACTGATTGGGTAGAAACATAATGGTAAAGTGTTGATGCCAGAAACAATAGGATTATTGAGATACTATAAACAACTAAGGAAATGGTTGAATACTCCGTTTTTTGGGTATCAAATTTTAAAAGGAAATAGAATCCAATTATACCAAGTAAGATCCCAATACTATGGGATATAGCATTTAGCCTTTCTTCTTTGTGATAATCCAAATTCACTATTTGTAGCGTTTGCCCCGCTTTATAACCAGATCTACGTCCTGCAATAAACTAATATATCTTAGAACGTCGCCATTCACCGCAATGATGTCTGCATATTTACCTGGGGTTATAGTCCCAACTTCATCAGCGACTCCCATCCATAGCGCAGGCCAGTAGGTTGCAGATCTAATCGCATACATCGGGTCGATTCCAAATTCATTCACCCAAACATCCAGTTCATTCCAGGTAGATTGACTATGAAATTTTGTTGGTATACCACTATCAGTCCCAACGAGCAGTACAACACCGGCATCAAGTAATTGGTTAATTTTAGTTTTTAGCGTAGGTTTTCGCGAAGGGGTCAATTGATAGTATGGTAACCTGTCAGGATGAGCAATACTTCTCTTAATATCAGCAACAATGCTATCTGGTAGTCCGAGATGCCAGGAGTCATTATCCAATTTTTCAGGGTTATCCCGGACGTATTCATAATTATAGAGTCCTTCAACTGTTGGACACCAAAAAAGGGGGCCCATATTCATTTGAGCAGTTCTCTCTTTAATCATTTCCATTACATCATCCGGATATTCAGGTGCGGAAGACAAGCCGGTATGTTCAAAACAATCCACATTTACTTCTAGCCCTCTTCTAATTTCTTCCGGTCTGTGCCCATGTGCCACAACTTTTAAATTGTTTTTATGGGCTTCATCAACCACTGCTTTGAGCTCTTCCTTGGTCATTTGGTCCTGATCAATAAGTTTGATAACATCTACTCCTGCATTGGCCAACCTTCGTATTTTTTTTCTTCCATCCTCTGGGTTATCCACGCCCCATCTGAAATCTTCTGTCCCCGGATAAGGTCTATGTTGAATAAACGGTCCAGAAACATAAAGAGTGGCCCCGGGGATTTCTCCGTTATTTATAGCATCTCTTACGGCAATACTCTCTTCCAGGGGAGCTCCAAGATCTCTGGCACTGGTAACACCTGCCATGAGTAACTGATGGGCAGAAGAGGGCATAATAACGTCTTTAAAAAGAGGAGGATAAGTTTTATCCCAATAGTCATAGTCAGCGTGACCATTGATCATGGTATGGACATGCATATCCCATAGACCTGGAAGTACCGTCATTCCTTCAGTAGAAATAATTTGTGCATTGGCGGGTATGTCAATGTTACCTATTGTTCCTACGCTCTTAATTTTTTGGCCTTCAATAATGATAACACTGTTTTTAATCAGATCAGAACCGAACCCGTCAATAAGGGTTCCACCCATTAAGACCTTAACTTTCTCGTTTTGACTAAATCCTATACATACATTTAAAAGTATTATAGAAATTATAAATCGATTTTTGATAAAAATATTTTTTATAAACATTGTAATTGTCTATTTATTTTCTGGATAATACCAAAAAGGAATTTCAATTATTTTTCTCAAATATATACTGTCATTCTTATGGTCTTTCCTGGAAACATTAAGAATGTGCTTTCCCTGTGGAACTGATCTGATATCAACAAAAGTTTCAAATCCCAGTTGATTTTGGAAATTTGTGGTAACCACAAATTTGGGTTTAAATTGAATACTGTCCACACTAAGTGTATACATATCTTCAATTTCTTCCATGTACGCTTGTATTTGTTTTCCGCCCTCGGACCATGGAATGGTACCTTCCGAAAATACAGGCGAATAAATTCCTCGTCTGTCTTTCTCGGGTTTCAGATCCTTATTAAAAAAAAATACATCATCTTCAATAGACCGACCATAAATCACAAAAACATTTAGGAATGATGTTTGAATAACTTTGGAAGGAATGGTGGCGCGGTCTGCAAAAGAATTGTTCAGACTGATGAGATCATTATAATTTTTGGTACTAGCGGCGAAAGAAGATGAATCCATCTCCTTTTCAAGATAATTTGATGTACTAAACTGAGTAGCTGCAAGTATAGATATAATTACAATAAGTGGGATAAGAATTAAACTTAAGCGTTTCCCAAACTTATTATCCAAGAAATTATAAACCATTGGGCGATAAAGGAACGAAAAGGTAATATATTTAAATAACCAATAGACGGGATAGTAAAAGAAGGTAGTCCATTTCTTCTTTTTAAGCCAACCTTGAGTCATAAAGTCAATAAAAGTAAGTATCGCGCCAATGGCAGTCAAAACAATTACAGGTATAGCTATCCAATAACGAACCCAGTCCGGTGTTTCAGCCTTAGCTATAAGAAGACCTAAAAGTGCAAAAATAAGTCCTATTGCCAACAATCCTATTAAATAAAATACCAGTAAAAATGTTATTGAAAAAATTACACTACAGTATTTTTCAAGTGTAGCAACGTAATTATCAAAAGAACCAACTCTTTTTATTAGGTGTCTGGTAAATTTCGGGCTGTATTTTAGTATATCATAATCAATATCCCCAGATACGTACCGAAGACCTATGGCCCCTATCCATAATCCGCGTAGAATTACATGAGCAATAAGATTTATTGTGATTATATACCATGATATTAATAGACCCTTAGTTAGGAAGCCCCGATACATATTCTGCTCATTCTGGGCTTCCAGACCGGCTAATTCAATAGGTTCGATAATCATAAAGAGTCCGTAAATAGCAAAACCAGAAATAATCAATTCTAATTGCCAGCTCTCTTGTTGAAGAATATCCAGCCATTCTTTGAATTTCTTATCTTGAGGATTGTTATTCATAGATATTTAAGGTTATCCATATAAATATAACAGAAAACAATTACTAAAAAAAGTATGGGAATCGAATGATTTTTATGTTGTTAGATAACCAAATCTATTAATTTCAGTTTATTTATGTCAGATCCTTTCAAGTAGGTCAAAAAAAAAGCACCTATCAAGTAAATGATAAGTGCTTTTAAAGAAGGCGGCGGCCTACTCTCCCACCAGTTACGGCAGTACCATCGGCGCAGACGGGCTTAACTTCCCTGTTCGGTATGGAAAGGGGTGGACCCCGTCGCCATGGCCACCCGGATTTTTCGTTGTCAGTTTATCTGATCAACGTCTCTTGGCGAAGTTTATATGATTCGCAAAGAGCAATATCTTAACATAAAGAGACAGGGTGTTTACTCTGGAAAAACGTATTTAATAGTGAGGGATGTGCAAGGGTACCTTTTC
>Ga0265306_10001099_pt1 | contig 13234 bp, 16 predicted proteins | sample Helome_3_FD_192493 | JGI IMG/M metagenome (GOLD analysis project Ga0265306, IMG submission 192493) | Marine sediment microbial communities from subtidal zone of North Sea - Hel_20160420 (Illumina Assembly) | ecosystem: Environmental > Aquatic > Marine > Subtidal zone > Sediment ...
CGGCTGCAGGTCAACGACGCGGTCTGGTTCCCGGCGCGGTGAACGGTAACCCTGCGGCGGGCGAGGCAGCAAACTCACGGACTGACGGATGGCGAAACTGCACATATTCGGCGGCGGCGCTCCCGCGGCGACTCTCCTGGACTGGCTGGCGCGGGAGGCGGGCATCCGCGCATCGGAGATTGCATCGATCGTCGACGAGCCCGAGGCGCTGGCTCGCGAGACGAGCGGCCCACGGGACATCCCACGCGTCGCCGTGGCTGACCTTGAAGGCGCGGTGGCCGAGGACGACATCGTGATCGTGGTTACCCCTGCGTCAGACAAAGCCGTTGCGACCCTGTTCGAACGCGGCCGGCGCAACGTCTATGACGGCAATGCGATCATTCGACGCGAAAGCGCGGCCGACCGCTTTCGTCGAGTCGCATCTGCGTTCCACATGGGGCCGACGCCGGCCATTGACGACGAGGCCGAGGCACGAAAATACCAGCGCTATTCTGACCCGCCGCTGGCACCGGGTCGGGTACCGAGGCACAAGCTGTTCGTCGTCAACAGCATGCCGAAGTCGGGCACCGTCTGGGTGATGGCCATGCTGGAAGCGCTACTGGGCATCAAGTCCCAGGAGCAGCTTTGCCTGTCGCACGTCGGTGAAATTGAACACGTCTGGAAAAAGCCCAACGTTCACGGCGGCGTCACGCTGGTACGCGATATGCGCGGCGTGGTGTTGTCCTGGTTCCACCACGTGCAGCGCGCGGACCTGCAGTTCGGCTACGCGGCGCCGCGTTACCCCACTGTGGAGGATTTCTACCAGCACTACTTCGTCGGCCTCTTGTGCGGGACGGAGCGCTACTATTGTGGTGACCTGGAACGGTGGCTGAATTTCATCGGCGCCCACAACCTGCCGCTGCTCCGCTATGAGGACCTCGCGACCGACACCGCAGCCGGGTTGAAGAAGATCAGCAACTTCTGGCGGCTGGAGGTCGGGGACCAGCGCATCGGCGAGATCGCTCGCGACTATGCCTTCGACGCGATGCAGGCCACGGTGTCGGGTCGTCCCGGCTTCGTTGCGGACACGTTGAAGACCGGTCACCTGCGCCGCGGGGAGCCGAACGCGTGGCGCGAGGAGGTGCCGGACGCCGTGGCCCGGGACATCGACGCGCGCTTCGCCGGCTACCAGCGTCGGCTCGGGTACACGCCCTGAACACTCCGACGGATCAGCCGGACCTGCGCCCATGATCGTGGACGCCCGCGCGGCCGACGTGGTACTGGACCGGGCCGCCCGCATCGTGATTGTCGGTTCCGGGCCGGCCGGGCTGACCCTCGCACGCGAGCTCGCCGGTGTCGGCCCGGTGCTGGTGATCGAGAGCGGCGGCCTGCAGGCCGACCCGGCAGTGCAGGCGTTGTGCGCCGGGGAGTGCGCCGGCATGGACTATCCCCTGGCCGAGACCCGCGCCCGGCAGTTCGGCGGCTCTTCCGCTCTCTGGGCCGGCTTCTGTGCGACCTTCGACCATCACGACTTTCAACCGCGCGACTGGGTGTCGGCCAGCGGCTGGCCGTTCGGCCCTGCGGCGCTGGAGCCGCACTACGCACGGGCGGCGGAGCTGCTGATACTCGGCGCACCGCATTTCGATGCCCGCGACATAGCGGCACGGGCTGGAGTGCTGCTGCCCTTCGACGATGGCATGTTCGTGGCGACGGCGTGGCGCTTCGGCACGCCGAAGCTCGAGATCGGCGAGCAATGGCGGGTAGCGCTGCAGTCCTCGGCCGACATCACGGTCCTGACGCACGCGAATGTCGTGGAACTCCGACTGGACGCCCAGCACAGCACGGTCACGGAGCTGGTCGTCCGCACGCTCGACGGCCGCGAAGGCAGGGTGGCCGCAGATCTGGCCGTGCTCGCGTGCGGTGGCATCGAGACACCGCGACTGCTGCTGAATTCGGATGCGCAGCTCCGCCACGGGATCGGCAACGCCGGCGACCATGTCGGCCGTTATTTCATGGAGCATCCCCACCTGCCCGTGTCCGGCCTCGAGCTGCGCGAGCGAGACTGGTTCCGGTGTTTCCTGGAGCGGGGAGCGTACGACGACGATCGGCAGTTCCTCATGGCCCTCGGACTGTCGCCGGCAAAGCAGGCGACGGAGCGCGTGCTGAACGCCCGGGCCCACATTTACCGCACCCCGGACATGAGCGACCACGAGGCGCCGCGGCTCGGGCTGTTCCTGGAGCAGGCACCCAGCCGACACAGCCGGGTAACGCTGTCCAACCAGCGGGATGCGCTGGGCATGCGGCGCGTGCGGCTGGACTGGCGGCTGACCGACCTCGACTGGCGTACCCACGAGACGACCGGGCAGCTGCTGGCCCGCGAGTTCGAACGGTTGGGCGCGGGGCACGTGCGCGAAGGCGTGCGCTCGCGCCGTCGCGACACGAAGCAGGTGCTGTATTCCAACCACCATCTCGGCACGACCCGCATGTCTGCGCTGCCGGCGGACGGTGTGGTGGATCCCGACTGCCGCGTGCACGACATCGCCAATCTGTATATCGCCGGTGGCGGGGTCTTCCCGACCGTGAGCTGGGCGAATCCGACCTTCACGGTGGTCGCACTGACGCTGCGGCTCGCCGAGCACTTGCGCGGGGAAATGGCCGCGGGCGACGCCGCTGCCTGACATAGGGGTGCGAGGGCCCATGCTATGCTCGAATAGAAAGGTCGCGGAGTGACAGTTTGAGCCGCTATGGGTTTTCGCACGTGGGCGTGTCGACCCACGACATGGACGCAACGATTCGCTTCTACGAAGACGTGCTCGGTTTCCCCCGCGTGGTCGAAGAAACGATGCGCGTGAAAGAAGGGGGCACGCTGCGCCAGGCGTTCTTCGACGTTGGTGGCGACCAATACATCGTGTTCATGGAGCCGCGCGGCATTCCCGGGATCGGCGACGAATACGACACGGGCATCAACGCTGCGCTGGGGACCCCCGGCGGCATGTACCATTTCGCGCTGAAATCCACGTCCCTTGACGACCTGGCGGCGCGGCGCGAAGCGCTCGCGAGCCGCGGCATCGATGTATCCGACATCATCGATCTCGGTTTCGCGAAGTCCATCTTCTTCGCGGACCCGAACGGCATCCAGTTCGAGTTCAGCTGTCAGATCCGCCCGTTTGACGAGTCCGACCTGGGCCAGGAATCCGCGGCTAGCATCTCTTTGCCGGACTGAGAAACCTGTCGTCGCATGCGGCGCATATCGTGCTTGATTTCGCCGGTCGCCAAATGCCAAGCAGGCGGGATAGTCGATCGACCAGACCATCCGTATCTTGCCTGATGGCGGCCACTGCCATGGTGAAACAAACAATGCCTTTGTTTGCCGCGTTGGCAGTAGCGACGTCACTGGTTGTGCCGGCAAGCCTCCGGGTCAGCCACTGCCGTCGGGTTCGTCATCCGCCCGTAGGAATCGAATCGATTTTTAAAGAAGATCCCGGGTCGACCGCTATTTCGGCTAGCCTAGCGTGGAACCTGGCCCTGAGGAGCCTGCCAATGCCAGCGAGCGTATTGCGCCCCGCCGGGGGACCCACCCTTCGTCCATCCCCGGGTGCGGGCCCGCCATGACCCGGACCATCAAGGCGGTGCTGATCGTGGGTGCAGTGGTGTCCGCCGGCCTCGTGTATATAGGAGTCAGTTTCATGAGCCTGGAACAACCCAACTACAGTGTCGTTTTTAAAGACGGCAACATCGAGTATCGGCAATACGAACCGTACCTCGTCTCCGAAACGGTGATCGAACAGGCCGATAGCTACAAGGATGCGGGTAACGAAGGCTTTCGCCGGCTGTTCCGGTATATCACCGGCGGCAACACTGGTAACAACAAGATCGCCATGACGGTACCTGTAGCACAGACCGCCAGCAGTGAAAAGATCGCCATGACGGCGCCGGTGCAACAAACCGAATCTGCCGAAGGCTGGCGCGTGGCGTTCATGCTGCCGAGCGACTACACCCTGGAGACTGCGCCGAAGCCCACCGACAACCGGGTAACAATTCGCGAAGTCCCGGGCCGGCTAACCGCGGTATTCCGTTACTCAGGCCGCTGGACCGAGCGCAATTACGCGAAAAGCCAAGCGGCGCTACTGGCGGCCCTGAGCAAGGAATCCATCACGCCCACGGGCGAGGTGCAGAGCGCTCTTTACAATGCCCCCTACACGCCGCCGTTTCTGCGCCGCAATGAAGTGCTGGTGGAAATCGATCGCTTACCGGCCGCCGCCAATTAGGGGACAGTGACCCTATTTACGAAGCAATCACGATCACTGTCCCCGAGCAATCGGAGCCAGTCCCCAATTGGCATCGCTAGCTGTCGGGGAAGGTTGACGCCGGGTTGTCGCGGAACGACTCGATAAACATGTCCCGCAGGCGCAGCCAGCCGCCTGGCTCACCGCAGGTGAAGGTCGCCGCGCCGCCGTACTTCTTGCCGTCCAGCTGCACATAGAATTTTACGCCGCCGAGAAAGCCCGTCTCGTCCGCCCCTGGCGGACTGAAGAACTGCACCGTGCCTTCGCCACAGCGGGCATCACCGACAATCGGCATCGCCATTGGCCAGATCCGCAACATCTCGTCCGCGTTGGAGTCGTACTGCGTGCCATAGCTGACCGTCATGTAAGGCGTGCCGTTCGGGCAGATGGTGCCACAGGACTGCGGCGGCGGACCGGCAATGGCGCTGAGCATCCCACCGTCGTCGCCGACGGCGCTCTGCCAGCTAACCGGGTAATCGAACCGGCACGGCAGCCGCGGGTCGGCAAAGGTCTGGTCGTAAACCACGGCACAGCTGCAGCAATTCGGGTTGTCAGCGGCTGGGGCCGGGCTGTTCGGTACGACCACCGCGGCCGGACCCATGCCCGGGATACTGGGTATGACCGCTACGGGCGCGTCGCCTGGAGCATCGCCGGGTGGCTCGACTTCCTCGGACGAACAGCTCGTGATCGTGAATGCAGCGAGCGACAGGCTCGCGACAACAGCCAATGCGGGCGCGCATGGGAAACGATGCACTCCGGTCATGACAGCCCCCTGGATCAATCTTTGCCGGACACCCATCTTAGTACTAACCAGGTGGGAGGAAAGGTGCCAGGTCGATAAATCGTGGGCACCGTGACCAGGGACTTCTCCAGTTCCACCACTAGCTAGCTGCGGGCGCGCCCATAACGTTCGACCAGCGCATATTTGCGCAGCATCGCCCTGAGCTGGTTGTAGGTCAGCCCCAGCAATTCCGCGGCCTGCGGCTGACGGTAGCGACTGGCCTGCATGGCCTGGTCGATCAGGCGTTTTTCCAGGGCCGCGACCTGGCCTTTCAGATCAGTCGGCAGATCGACGCGCTGCTCAACGGCTGGCTGCGGTGGTTCTGCCAGTGCGCCCTGGCCTTCAGACTTGGTTGCCGTGGCAGGCGCCGCGCGAAACGACGTGGCGAAGGGGTCGAACACGATGCGGGCGATGGGTGCTTCCGGATCGCTGCTGCGATAGACCGAGCGCTCCACGGAATTTTTCAGGCCACGTACGTTACCGGGCCAGGAATCAGCCAGCAGTTCCTCGACGCACTCGGCGGTGAAGCCGGGGAAAAATTCCCGACCGAGTTCGCGGATCACGTTGATCGCGAAATGTTCGGCCAGCGGCAGGATGTCTTCGCGGCGATGTCGCAGGGGCGGCACGTTGACCACGTCGAAGGCGAGACGATCCAGCAGGTCTGCCCGGAACTTGCCTTGCTGCGCGAGACTCGGCAGATCAGCATTCGTCGCGCCCAGGATACGCACGTCGACCTGCACGGTTTCCGACCCACCGACGCGTTCGAACTCGCCGTATTCGATGACCCGCAGAATCTTCTCCTGCATGCGCACCGGGATGGTCGCCAGTTCATCCAGTAACAAGGTCCCGCCGGTGGCACGCTCGAAACGGCCGATGTGCCGCCGCGCCGCGCCGGTGAACGACCCGGCCTCGTGGCCGAATAACTCGGAATCGAGCAGGCTCTCCGTTAAGGCCGAGCAGTTCAGCTTGACCAGCGGTTCGCCCCAGCGCGGCGACAGGTAGTGCAGGCGGGTGGCCACCAGTTCTTTGCCGGTACCCCGCTCACCGATGATCAGCACCGGCTTCGACAGGGCGGCCACCCGCGAGACATGCTCCAGCATCGCTACGAAGGCTGGGGACTCGCCGATGATGGGGGTCGTTGCCGAGATCGGGGTCGACATTCGTCAAACACACTACTATCTGGTTAATTCGACTTCAGCATAGCAGAAATGGCCAGTTCTGGTCAGGGCCAGCCGGACGCTGCGTCGCCGTTTTTCTATTTAAAACATAGCCTTAGCAATTATCCGACCGGCTGGCACGCTCCCTGCATTGGTTACCGTGACCCGAATAGTCAGAAGCGAGGATCAGGACCATGGGCATTTTTTCCCGCATGAGCGACATCGTTAACGCCAACATCAACGCGATGCTGGAGAAGGCCGAGGATCCCGAAAAGATCGTGCGGCTGATGATCCAGGAGATGGAAGACACCCTGGTCGAGGTGCGCACCGCCGCGGCCCGCGCCATCGCTGACAAAAAGGCCGACCGCCGCAAGCTCGCCGCGATTCGCGCCGAGGCACAGGACTGGGAGCAGAAGGCCGAGCTGGCCGTGACCAAAGGCCGTGACGACCTGGCCAAGGCTGCGCTGCACGAGAAAGCCGCCGTCGAGCGTATCGCTGCCGGTCTCACCGAGCAGCTGGGCCTGGTGGACGACGGGCTGGAGCGCCTGAACAGCGACATCGCCCGATTGCAGGAAAAGCTCGCCGACGCCAAGGCGCGCCAGAAGGCGCTGCTGATGCGCCACGAGACCGGCAACCAGCGCCTGCGCGTGCGTGAACAACTGCACCAGCCCAAGGTCGACGACGCGCTGATGCGCTTCGAGAAGTTCGAGCGCAAGATTGAAAACGTCGAGGGTCGGGTCGAGGCTTACGACCTCGGCGAGCGACCCAACCTGCGCCGCGAGATCCGGGATCTCGAGGGCGAAGAACAAGTCGAACAGGCACTGAACGAGCTGAAACAGCGCATCAACCGCAACGACACCACCTGATTTACCTGGATTGCCTGCAGAAAATAGTGTGACCGCGGCAGGCCCCACGCGTCGGACCAGAGACTCAACCGGAGCAATTAGACATGTCTGAAGCTGTATGGATCATCGCAATGACCATCGTGGCGCCGATCTGGATCGTGAGTCACTACGCCACCAAGTGGAAGCTGTCGAAAGGACTGTCGTCAAACGAAGCGCAAATGCTCGAGGATCTCTGGAAGACCGCCCGGGCCATGGAGAAGCGCGTGCACACGCTGGAAGCGATACTGGATGACAATGTTGAGGGCTGGAGGAACCAGTCATGAACACGAGCCACCGCATTTTCGACACCAGCGGCGCCCACGGCAAATTCCGGCGCCGGCATCGCGGCGCGATATTCATGGGCGTTTGCGCCGGCCTGGCCGACTACTTCGCGCTCGACCGCGCCGTTGTGCGACTGGTGGCCCTGCTGCTGCTGTACTTTGTCACCGCACCGACCCTGTTGCTGTACCTGCTGCTGGCCTGGCTGGGAGACTCGCGATGAACGGCGCCCCCCGCCATGACCCGAACCCGCGCCGCCTCTATCGCGATGTCGAGCACAGCGTGCTGGCGGGTGTCTGTGCGGGGCTCGCCGACTATTTCGGCATCAGGGTCAGGACCCTGCGCTGGGTAATTGTCTTCAGCTGTTTCTTCGCCCTGCCCGCCATTGTTATAAGTTATGTGGTCGCCGCGTTCCTGTTGCCGCGCAAGCCTGCCGGGTTGTACGAGGACGAGGGCGACGAAGCTTTCTGGCGCTCGGTGCGGCGCGACCCGCATTTCACCTGCGACGACATTCGCAGCAAGTTTCGTGACCTGGACCGTCGGCTACAGGGAATGGAAATGTACGTCACCTCACCGAGGTTCGATCTCGACCAGGAGTTCAGGGACCTGCAATAACCCATCACCAGGGATCGAACCGAATTTTCTGCACGGGGACAATAAACCCGGCAGGTTTTTGCGCATTTTCGAAGAACTACCCGCCCTGGCGTTTGGCGATCATCTCGCGCAGCCACTTCAGGAACTTTTCCAGTTCCACAGCGTAGTGGTCGAGCGTCTTGCGGCAACCGGGATGTGCCTGCAGCGCTTGCCACCACTCGGCCAGGCGGCCGTCGCCTGCCGTCGGGTCGGCCACCTCCGGAAAATTGGCAAAGACATTTTCCTTGAGCATGATAATGAACGGCGCCAGCGCACAATCACCCAGCGTCGGAGTGGCGCCGACGGCGAAAGGGCCGGGGCCCATGAAGGACTCGATGTAGTGGAAACCCTTGGCAAAGAGCACGGCCTGCTGGTCAATCAGCGCCTCGTCACGATTCGGACCCATGCGATTCAGCGGCGTGTTGTGCGGCGCCACATAAAGATCAGTCATGCGCGCGATCATGCGGGTCTGTGCCTGTTCGAGGGGGTCGGCGGGTATCAGCGCGGGCTCCGGGTGCGCCGCTTCCAGGTAGTCGCAAATCACCGTGGACTCGGCGATGCACTGTTTGCCGTTCGGCCCGTCGATCTCCAGTGCCGGTATCTTGCCGGTGGGGTTAATGGCCCTGTACTCATCCGAGCCCATACCACCGGGGGCGGCCTCCATGGGCAGTGCAATGCCCTTCAGGTCGGCAAACAGGACGACGCGCGCAACGTAGGGCGAAGCAATAGATCCGTAGAGTTTCATGAGTTGTATCCTGAAATTTGACCCGCCACGGGTGCGGGTTAACTGGCGGTGTATACAAAAGAGTCGTCGCTGCCCGCAGGCAGGCCGTCAGGCGCCTTCGCGCTCCTTGTTCAGCGCGACGATAAAGTCTTCATCAACGTTCGTGACACCGCGCGCCTTGGCCTGCTTCACGATGCCAGTCAGGACATTCTGCAGGAAGGCGTTGGGGATGCCGGTGAGCTGCTTGCAGGCCTCCCAGGTGAAGCGCACCTCGTCATCCAGGCGATTGGCCTCGTAGTGCACCAACTCATGGTTCGGCCCCATGTCGGGAATGGGCAGTTTGTAGGCCGGCTGAACCTCGCCGAACCAGAAGGTGCTGCCGCCCCGGAACCCGTAGGTCAGCGGGATGTTCGGCATGGTGTCCTGGCTGCCGTCCACGTGGGCCATCCATTTCTCTTTCACCAGGATGTTGTCGATGTTCAGCAACAGGTGCGCCGAAGGTGAGTCGCGCAGGATCGGGTTCTCCTTAATGCGCTCCACATCCAGGGTGCACTCGTAAACCTGGTAGGCCTCGGCCAGGATCTTCGGGTAGATGTCACTGGACTCACGGCCCGGGGTCGGGCTTTCGATTAACTCGAAGGTGTTGTATTCCATCTTCTCAGCGGTCGTCTGCCCAGGATAGCCAAACTTCAGAATCGTTTCGATCTTGTCCGCGTCGTACTCAATAAAGTTCAGCGCGCACTTGTGGGTGCGCCACACATTGGTGGCAGTGTTAGACGTATTCCGGCTGATCACCATCCACGAGCGGCCGGTATTCACCTCGAAAGGAAAACTCAGCTGGTAGGGCCCGATATTGGTCTGACCGTCTTCACTCACCGAGGTAATCAGCGCGAAGCTCGACCCCAGGAAGGAACAGCGCTGATACCAGTTGTCGCGCATGGGGCTGGAGACGAACTTGTCGGCGGGGGGCGAATCGGGCACGGGGGGATCCTGAATGCTGGATTACGGGCAAGGATAGCAGTGGCGCTGGCTGGCGCCGCACTGGCTGGCGGCATGGCCGAAGACTGGACAATCGCCCGCCGAAACGATGATCAGATATCCAGGATACCGGGAATTTGGATCGACCCCATTTTTGTGGAGTCAGGCAGCCGCCGGCATCACCCTGTATGCCACGCCGGCTTCGTCAACGCGATTTTGCCAGTAGGCGGGTCGGCGACGGCGATGACCGATAGCGACGACCAGAATTTCGTCAGCGCGTACCAGGTAGTGAATACAGTATGGAAAGCGTACCGTGGAGTGAACGCGAATCTCTCCGCGCTCGATTCGCGACGCGTATGGCACAAATCTGATGCGCTCCAGCGCCAAACGGACCTCGCGGACCAATGCGGAGCCTAACCCTGGGCGTTCTTCTTCAATCTGATTCGCTGCGACCCTCAATTCAGCTTCCGCTTCCGGAAGCACGCGCAGCCTGATCACTTGAGCTGGCGCTCGATATCCGACAGAACCTCGTCTGCATCTCGTGCCTGGGACGCCCCGGCGTCATAGCGAACAACACGCCGTTGGGCTTCATCAAGCCACGCGTCGGCGATCTCCGCGTCTCCAGCTACCTCGTTTGAGCGCGCTGTCAGCAAACGAATCAACGCCTCGCGCTCGGAATCGCTGAGCGCCAGCGCTTCCCGGTAAAGGTCTTCCGCTTTCTTGGCCATGCCAACAGTCTAGCATCGGCTGACCCGCCTAACGGGTGCCGAAAGTGGCGCGAATGGCCACATTCAGGAATTCCGAGGCACGAACAGCCCCGGCCTGACTAGTGCCCAATTGTAGGGGTCAAACTGGATCTACAAACTCAATGGGAACTACGGTTCGACTCTTCAGGTCTATTTCCCCACCAACTCCAGCCACTCCCCCGCCGGGCCTTCGACCACCGCCACATGTCTGCCGTTGTAGGGCGCCCCGTCCAGCGCCCGCGGCGGCGCCCTGAACTCCAGCTCCAACAACTCAAGATCAGTCGACCCAAAGCTCACCATCGCCAGCCCTTCGGGTAACTGGCCTTCCGGCCTGCTGCGTCTCTGCAAATGCGCCGGATACTCCTCCAGCTCCAGCAGGAAACTCCGCCCCGGAATCACCGCGAGCGACACGGGATAAGTGGTACGCAGATCGACACCCAGCACCCGCGACATCTGCGGAATCGTGAATGGCGGTGACTCGATTACACGCTGGTTGAGCTTGCCGCCATAGAACTCGGTCAGTCGCCCCATGGAGTCGCCACCCACGACCATGATGAACGGCCGGTCGACGAATGACTTTGCGCCCTTTAGCCCGAAGCGGCTGCCGCCCGGCAGGATGCGCGTGAAATACATCAGCTCACCAGCCGGACCCGCCATCTGCATCGCGCGGGCTGACTTGGGGCCGGGATAGAGATCGGCCGGCCCGCCGATGCGCCTGAATGCCGTGCCCTCGAGCTGTAACTGCAGCGCATCCGGGTCGGTGGCGAGCATCTCGGTGGCGACCCAGCCCTGGGTGACCGGTGGCCAGTAACCACTGGTGTTGCCCGTTTCGATGAATCGCAGATACACCTCGGCACCGCTGGCGGGTTGCAGCAACGCGTAGCGCATGCCCGCCATCGCCGGCGTGTCCCAGACTCGGCTGAGCATGTCCGAAATGCGGCCTTCATCGACCACTCGGAACCCGAGCAGATCCCGGTAGGCCGCGATGCAGTCTTCGAGCACCGGCACGCAGTGGGTCGCGATCTCGATGCGTTGCAGGGCACGGAAGGGTCTGGCTGTCATGCGTGCATGGTAGCGAATTAGGGGAACGCGATTGGTGGCGGTCTTAGCTCTACTTACGCGGCAGCTGGCATGCAGCGATACCGCGGCGCGGGCTGTTCGACCCTGTCCTTCCAGTAGCCAGAATGACGGCGCTGGTGATAAATGACCCTCACCTGGATTACGTCACCATCCATTTCCGGAAAGTAGATCACCGCATAGGGAAAGCTGGGGGAAAATAAACCCGGCACCTTTTCCGCGGCACCTTTTCCGCATTTCTACACCCTATTTCTGCGGAAGCAACGAAAGAGCGGCCCGCCCTGGTCAGCGAACGACGTAGGCGGACAGCTCAGCTTCGAATTCTTGATAGAGCTCGAAATTATGGGCGACAGCCTCGTTGCTGTCTTTCTGGATCCACGCCGTTCGCAGCGATTCGCGAACCCATTGGTGCTCGGCCCAATTACCACCCGCTGATTTAACGACTTCGATTTCTGTGGTCTGCATGCCGGTGGCCTCTGACATGCCGCTCATCATGCTGCCCAGATCGCTGAATGAAACGTCTTCGTCTCTCTCCGCCTTTTCCGCCAGCTCTTTGAATCGCGCCGCCTTTTCCTGTTGCAGCTCTTCCGTGCGTTGCATAATACGAATGAACTCGCGAACCTGGTCTTCGCTCACCCGGCCGTTGGACGGTGGGTCATACCTGTCTTCCTGGGCTGCTGCCATCAATTCGGCCTGGCGGGCCATGCCGCCAAACATGCCTGCACCTGGTGACGAACCTGAAGTCGGGCTGTCGAAAGAAGGCCCGTCCATCGACGGGAAAATAAATCGACCGATCGTCATTGAGAGAATGAACAGGGCCGCGATCGTTGCCACGAGGGAAAGAATGTAATGACCAACGCGTTTTTCCTCCGGAACGGCCAAATAGATGGGTATGACCTTCCACAGAAGTACCAGTCCGTATACAAACAGGCCCAGTGCCAGCAACCCGCCTACCCACGGCAGCCACGTGACCGCTTGCCCCAGATAACCGGGAATAAAGGCGAAGGTAGTCGCGGCAAGGCCCAGCGCGAAATTGTTTTTGCCGCCAAATGCGCCAGCGAGAGCACTGACCACGAACGCGACGACAGCGCTGGCAATCGCCGAGGTAATCATGGTCAGGATCGTGGAGACGATCGTGGGGCGAAAGCCCCCGAATAGTGACATGCCGCTACCGAGGAAACCAAATACGTAGGCGGCCACAGCAGCGAAAATAATTAACGGGCCGGTGAGCAAAAAAGCCGTCTTCTGCCAGTCTTCCGCCTCCGGCAGATAATTGCGCCAGGTCTGCTCCGAGTCGAACATTCCGCCGGTGATGAGCTGCATCGTTCGTTTTAAGTCGACCATGGGTTGCCTCGCTCTGTTCTTATTACTTGGTCACGCCTCGATCAATATTAATTCTAGCACTAAGGGGGCTAACCGATTTTATCTACAGCCCAAACCCGAATTCTTCTTTCGGAATATGTTGCGCGTTGGCGCACTCGGCTTTGAAATCATAGGGAACTTCGTCGGCACAATCGGGCCACTTGCCCATCGCCAGCCAGAACTCGACGAGGCCCAGCCGTGCACACAGGCGGGCGCCCCGCACGATAGCCGCTGAATGATTTCGTCGCTGACGCCGTCCGAGAAGAACTGCATCTCGGGGTCGCTCGACTGATTGTCGAAGGCCAGGCCACTTAGCAGCGCCTCGTTCTCGGTGATCCAACGCCCGAT
>Ga0265306_10001101_pt1 | contig 13227 bp, 8 predicted proteins | sample Helome_3_FD_192493 | JGI IMG/M metagenome (GOLD analysis project Ga0265306, IMG submission 192493) | Marine sediment microbial communities from subtidal zone of North Sea - Hel_20160420 (Illumina Assembly) | ecosystem: Environmental > Aquatic > Marine > Subtidal zone > Sediment ...
AAAATAATATAAAGCCAGAAAAAACTGAAAATAGGACAAATAGATAGTGGAAGGGAAGATGCCGGAGGGTCTGAGCTGCGTAAGTGGTAAAAACTCAATACTTTTCGTGTATGTAAATAAATTACGAAATGGGATGTTACCAACATTGTCATAGTAATTCTGTTGCACATAAAATATTTCGTTAATGCCAACAATTTGCAATCCTATAAGCGCTAAATTAAAAAACATGAGGAGAGTCAGTAACATAAGCACTCTTTCTTTGTAAACCCGAAGTAACACGTAACCAAAATAAAAACAAAATGGCAGATATGCGGATTTCAAAACATCGCTAAACAGCAGGCCGATGCAGAATAAAACAACGTAAGCGATAAGAAACCTTATCGAGGGCTTGTCAGTTAATAAAAATAAGGCTGCAATGAGACAGGCGATAACAATGTCATACGTTATTTTCAGCAGACTTGATGCAAGTACATTTGTCTGGAATTCCGCAATCAACATCAGCAAGACGATATTGGCTATCCAGGTCGACACCAATATTGCTTTAGGATGTGTGGCGATCGAAGATAAGTGCATTATGTATTCATAAAAGTCTGAGATTAGAAACGTTATACAACACCCGCGTGTTTAAGAGGTCAAATCGAAAACCCTCGCTAGCCGTTTGATTCTGGTGAGTCGTTTCGGGCCACTTTTCGTAGATCCCGGTTTTTCAGTCCGGTGACGAAGCAACAGGCCAATCGGACGCCCGGGTAAATTCAACGATAACCTCTTGACGGAAATACATCAACTCGATCGCCTGGATAATGCTGGAACCATATTCTGCATGCCCCTGGACTCTGAATTTTCTTGTAATTTGTGGCTACATCGCCGAAATTTTAAAGCCAGTTCCTAAATTGATGACTAGATAAAGAAAGTGCTGTATCTTGCGTTCAGAAATATTGATACTTGTAAATTATTGAATGATCAAATTTGTCTCGTCTTGTCCAACCCAGCAAGGTTGACATCATTTTCACGGGGTTCTTCGACCTGGGAAAACTCTGCTGTTATGGCTTTAATCCAGCGTGACCGCCCCTTTTTTTTGGTAGGCCTCTAATATTCAACTAGCGCAACTTGCAAAAGGAAATTGAGGTTGCTGTCAATACATAATTTAAGACTCTGGATCTGCAAGAAAACCTGTTGCGACTTGAAGGTGACAAAAAGCGCCACACGAACCTTATGATTGTAAACATAGCCTAGCAATTTGAACCTGCAAAAAACAAAACGCCCGATTTTGCTAGCCTTCCCGCTTTGGGTGCTTCTGTTTTGTTTTACCGTAATTGTAGGGCTTCTATTTCAAAAGGTAATCCTCCCCAACGTACCCTCACTACATGGGGGATATGGTTTGATAGGCCGAGATGCATACTATTTTGACTCACTCGGAAAATGGATGGCTCAGAATATTCAGACTAATGGGTGGACCTGGGAAACCATATGGCCACCTGTCTGGGCCCAGGGTGCGGGTGGGCAGATGGCAATTCTGGCCGGCTTATATGCCATGTTTGGAGCTGACCCAACTTTAATTCTTCCCATTAATGCGGTGTTGCATGCCAGCTCCGGCCTTCTGATCTATCTAATAGTGCAGCTTTTGTGCCCGGGACAGACTGGCCGGATTGCAGGAACAATTGCCGCGGTACTATTTGTTGTTTTTCCCTCAAGTCTGAATTGGTATGCACAAATCCATAAGGATGGATTTGCAATTGCAGGCACGCTCCTCGTTTTATATGTATGGCTTCTTTTCTACTCTCGCGACATAGGTTTACGATCTCTTTTAATTTTCCTGGGCGGCAGCATTGCCGGTGCTTTGCTGATCCTGTTTGTGCGACCTTACAGTATTATTTTCCTGATTGTGGCCACCGCTTTGTGGATTCTGCTTGCGTTGTTGTTTACGGGGATTAAATCCTCATGGCGTAGCCGGGGTTATTATTTCATTGTTACCATATTAGTCTGGACGCTGTTTCTCTCGATAGGTGTTAACAGTTCACCCACTTCCTACGCAGTGTGGAGTGGGGATAGTAAGCTTGATGACCCTCGTCTCAACGCACCCACCGTCGAAAATCGAGCTGTTCCCGATGTTCCTCGTCTCAACGCACCCACCGTCGAAAATCGAGCTGTTCCCGATGTTCCTCGTCTCAACGTTCCCACCGTCGAAAATCGAGTTGTTCCCGATGTTCCTGAAATTTGTACAAAATGGAACTGGCAGCCCGGCTCCGTATTGCCAGGGCTTGTTGAGAAGTATGCCGAATTGGCAGCCAGGTCTCGATCGGGTCTTATATGTGCAAATTATTACGCGCCTTCAACTATTGACAGGGAGCGGTTACCCAATAACGTGACTGACATCATCTTGTATATGCCACGATCTATCGCGCTCGCGCTGTTGGGGCCTTTTCCGGATAAGTGGTTTAGTCCCCTTAGTCTAACCCGTATGGTTGGAGCATTTGAATTATTGATCTGGTACCTGTGCATACCGGGCGTATTTTTGGCGCTGCTGTACAGAAGATCCGAGGGACTGGTTCTAGGTATGGTTTTTGCGCTTTGTTACCTGGCTATTTATGGATTCACCATTGCTAACCTGGGTACCTTGCATCGAGTTCGTTATCCATTTTTAATGTATTTTACTGCAGTTGGAGTGCTGGGTTGGGTTAGTTTTCTGGACCGCAAAGGCATAGTCGAGAAAAGCATTAATTTTCTCAGGCCAAAGGAGGAACTGGTTTTAAGCGAGGCATTCCCGGAAAATAAAATTAAGCCGGGTCGCAAGCGGGTTGTTGGCCTGGGAATTTACGTTTCGGCGTTAACTTTTCTGGGATTCGTGGGCTTTTTTTACAGGGATGTTTTAATGGCCCAGTCTTTTGGGTTAGGTAGCGAGCTCGACGGATTCTTCGTGGCGCTATTAATACCTATGACCATTGTCACAATTATTTGCATACCTTTAGGGGCGGCATTTACGCCTCATTTTTTATCTGCAATTGAAATGGAGCAGCACAACGATGTTAAAAAGCTGATATCGAGTCTTTCGGCCGTAACTCTCGCTGTATTGATATTTTTATGCTTGTTGCTCTTTTTGTCGGTCCAGCATTTGCTGCCATACGTGACGGTCGGGAACCGGGAAAACGACGTCGACAGAATATATCAGCTCACGATGCTGGCACTGCCGATTCTACTTTTCAGTGGGCCCGTCATCGTAGGGAATGCAGTTCTGAACGCATTGGGTAAGGTGGTTAAGACAGGTGTTGCGCAGCTTGTCGTGCCTGTGGTCGCGATACTTGCAGTGGTTTTGTTAAGCGATAGTTATGGCGTGCAGGCTGTAATGATAGGGATGATCGTTGGACAGCTACTAAATTTGCTAATTCTGGAAGTCAGTGTTCGAAGGTATGGGTACACGTTACTGCCCAGATACGATGCCCGTAGTCGGGCCTCTTTGAACCAGTTGGCTTTACAATATTTCCCGCTCATAGCTTCGGCTTTTTTTGTTAGTGTTGCTATTTTGGTAAATACCTTGCTTGCCATGTCATTTCCAGCAGGTGGTGCCTCGGTGTTTAATTTGGGCAATAAGATCGTGTTATTGATGACGGGACTGATTGGTGCGGCGATTTCAACCGTCATGCTGCCTTATTTTTCAGCGATGGTTGCCAGGAACCATATCATTGCCGCGCGGAAAGAATTGTCCGTGTTTTTACTATTGCTTACCTTTTTTACAATCCCGGTTTGCATAGTATTGTTTGTCTGGTCCGAGCAAATAGTCGGGATGGTGTTTGAGGGGGGGAACTTTGGGGATGCTGATGCGAGTCTGGTTTCCAGAGTAATGAAATATGCCGTGGTACAAATCCCGTTTTTTGCCTGCAACGTACTGTTGTTAAAGTTCGCAACCGCGACCAGGCATGTGATGGCGATACTTCTTGTCGCAGTTTTAGGCTTGCTGATTAATGTAGCGGCAAGTTTGTTCTTCATGTCACATATGGGGGTCCCTGGGATAGCACTGGGAGCTTCGCTATCCATAGTGATATCGACAATATTTCTGGTGTTTATACTATTCAGATACAGGCACATAGGATTGTTGGACACAGTGACGCTAATGCTAAGCTGGATGCTCTTTATTACTCTGCTGATAAGTCTGCAATTCGACAGTATGCCGGGCACTATTCTGACAGTATTTACATATTTGGTTCTTATGGCAGCATATGCTGGCCAGTTGTTTAGAGATGACGTGGTTGCAGAGCAGGTTTGAAGGTGAAAGAGTCGATATGCCTGGTTGTTTCGAGCCCACTGACTATAAATGCTTTTCTATTGGAACCAATAAAAGCACTGAGTAAGCATTATCATGTGCATATTGTTGTCAATGAGAGTGCTGATAGCATTTCTAAAAAGCTAGAAAATGTAGACGTGTTGTCTGTTCCAATTGAACGGAAAATCTCCCCCATTCGTGATTTGCTAGCGTTGTTCAAACTGGTTGTGATATTCAGGAAGTACAGGTTTAAAGCTGTACAGTCGGTGACACCCAAGGCGGGGCTACTTGCGATGCTGGCTTCTTTTCTTTCGGGGATAAGCACTAGAGTGCATATTTTTACCGGGCAGGTATGGGCTACGCGCAGTGGAACTAGCCGGTGGATATTTAAACAGATGGATCGACTAATTTCGATGCTGGCTACTGACATACTCGTCGATAGTGCTTCTCAACGACAATTCTTACTCGATGAGTGCGTAGTTGACTCGTCAAAATCGCAGGTGTTGGCTGAAGGCTCGATCTCCGGGGTTGATACGAAACGCTTTAAACCTGATGAGCAGGCAAGACTACGTATCAGGGAGGAACTGGATATACAGGACGCAGATACGGTGTTCCTGTTTATTGGTCGGCTCAATCGGGATAAAGGAGTGCTGGATCTGGCTACCTCTTTTTCACAGGTAACAGACCCAGGGGCACAGTTGTTAATAGTAGGACCCGATGAGACCGGCATTCGGTCGGAGATGGAGAAGCTACTCAACAACTGCCTGAAACGGGTACATTTCACAGGTTTTTCAGCCAGGCCAGAAGATTATATGGCGGCGGCGGATGTATTATGTTTACCCAGTTATCGGGAAGGCTTCGGCAGTGTCGTGATTGAAGCTGCTGCTGTAGGTATCCCGGCCATTGGCTCAAGAATCTACGGAGTAGAGGATGCCATTATGGATGGACAAACCGGTTTATTGTTTGAGGCGGGAAGCTCCGATGAACTTCGTTCGTGTATGACGAGAGTTATTTCTGACCACAGTCTGCTTATGAGATTGGGCGAGAATGCCAAAAAGAGAGTTTTTGAACAATTTACCAGCGAATATTTGGCCTCGGCATGGCTGGATTACTACCAGGCAAGAGTTTGAAAAGGCTGTTTGACTTTGTCCTGGCGACGGCGGCTATATTGATCTTGAGCCCCGTTATCTTAATTGTTACGCTGCTGATATGGTTGTACCTCGGTAAACCTGTCTTTTTTTGCCAGCAACGTCCAGGCCTGCATGCCAGGCCTTTCATTGTTTACAAGTTTAGAACAATGTCTTTGGCCTGTGATGCAAACGGAGAAGCGCTGCCTGACAGTGAGAGAATGACCGCACTCGGTACTTTTTTGCGTAAATACAGCCTGGATGAATTACCCCAGTTGTTTAATGTGGTAAAGGGCGATTTGAGCTTAATCGGACCGAGGCCACTGTTAATGGAATATTTACCCCTGTACTCGAAAGAGCAGGCACGACGCCACAATGTTCGCCCCGGTATTTCAGGCTGGGCACAGGTTAACGGCCGAAATGCGGTGAGTTGGGAAGACAGGTTCAAATACGATGTCTGGTATGTCGATCATCAATCTTTCTGGCTGGATTTGAAGATTATCTGGATGACAATAGCAAAGGTGCTGCGTTCCGAAGGTATCAGTCAGCAAGGTAACGTCACAATGGAAAAATTTAAAGGGCAGGCAAGCGAATCGGGAGATAAACAATGACGCCTCAGGTTGTAAATCAAGGGCGGAAAGCTGTCTTCGTATTTGGCGCAAGCGGCCACGCCAAGGTGTTGATCGATGCGATCGAAAAACAGGGTCAATTCGAGGTGCTGGGATTGCTGGACGACAGTCCAGCGCTCAAGGGTGTTGATGTGTATGGGTATAAGGTTATCGGGGGCAAGGAACAAATCAGTTCGCAGGACTGTAGCCTGTGCCTGGTTGCAATAGGTGATAACCGTACCCGTCATGGGGTGGCCTGCTGGTTGCAGTCGGCTGGAATCTACCTTCCTGACGCAATTGTCCATCCTTCTGCTTCGCTAGCGCGCGGCGTCTCTGTAGGAGCGGGCTCTGCGATTGTGGCTGGATGCGTTGTGAATTCGGATACGACAATCGGTAGTAACACGATCATCAACACGGGCGCGACGATCGACCATGACTGTAGAATCGGAGACTCTGTTCATGTGGCTCCCGGGGTTACCATCTGTGGAGGGGTTTCGGTTGGAGAACTAACCTTAATCGGTGCTGGTGCGATAATTCACCCTAACGTGAAAATTGGTAAAAACGTGGTTGTCGGTGCCGGCGCAACGGTACTAAATAATGTGGCCGATGGTGCACTGGTAGTCGGCACACCCGCTAAGGCAGTAGATTAAATTATGGCTGGTTCCTCGCAATCGTTTTCCCCATGGCCGTACTTTGACGACGAGCAAGTGAGTGCGGTCGCAGAAGTATTGCGTTCAGGCAAAATTAATTACTGGACCGGAGATCAGGGACGCCTGTTTGAGCAGGAATATGCAGATTATGTCGGATGCGAGCACGGGATAGCGGTCGCTAATGGTACCGTGGCGCTAGAGCTAGCGCTTTATGCTTTGGATATCGGTGCCGGTGACGAAGTAATTACGACCAGTCGAACCTATATCGCGTCCGCGAGTTGTGTTGTTTTACGTGGTGCGACTCCGGTTTTTGCCGACGTCGACGAGAACAGTCAGAATTTGACGGTCCAAAGCATTGAACAGGTTGTCACCTCAAAGACCAGGGCAATTATTGCTGTGCATCTTGCTGGTTGGCCCTGCGATATGGAAGAAATAATGGCTTACGCCGAGGAACGGGGTATAAAAGTTATTGAAGATTGCGCTCAGGCGCATGGTGCAACTTACAAAGGCAGGCAAGTTGGATCGATGGGTCATATCTCAGCTTTTTCATTTTGTCAGGATAAGATTATTACAACTGGTGGCGAAGGCGGAATGGTTGTTACAAATGACAAGGCTTTATGGTTAAAAATGTGGGCATATAAAGATCATGGCAAATCCTGGAAGTCAGTGTACGAAGAGAAACATCCGCAGGGTTTTAAATGGCTACATGAATCATTTGGCACTAATTGGCGAATGACAGAAATGCAGGCTGTGTTGGGCAGGATTCAACTGAAACGCCTGACTGAATGGTCTGAAATACGCCGAACTAATACGATGCAGATATGGAATGCTGCCCTTGAATGCCCTGCATTGCGCGTGCCGGAGATTCAGGATTTTATCAAACACGCGGCTTACAAGTGTTACGTCTTCGTCAAGCTTGCGGAACTGAAATCTGGCTGGAGCAGGGACAGGATAATGCTGGAGATCAATGCCCTGGGTGTGCCGTGTTATGCAGGCTCCTGCTCCGAAGTTTATCTGGAAAAAGCGTTCGATAAATTGCAATGCCGACCGAAAACGAACCTTCCTGTGGCAAAAGTTCTGGGCGAAACATCTTTAATGTTTTTAGTTCATCCCACGCTGACGAAGGATGAAGTCAATCAAACCTGTGCCGCTCTTAGAACTGTCATGCAGGAAGCTTCGTCCTGAATTTGTCTTGCTCCGGTAGAGATGTGATTGGTTCGATGCCGTGCTCCATAGCTATAAAAGATTACCAGTTGGTTAGTAAGACGCATGACTCTCCCATGCTTGGGTCATATAATGTCTTACTTCATATCGTGAGATTCATGCGAATAGTATCAATATGTTAGTGGACAAAATCCTGATCCTCCCGCGCAGCAAAAAGCGTGTCATCGTATTGCTGGTGGATTTGTTGCTACTACCCATTGCTTTATGGATTTCATTCTCGCTTCGACTGGGCGTGTTTTATGTGCCGACGGGCGAGATTTTGTATCTATTCCTCGCGGTTCCGTTTATAGCCATTCCAATATTTATACCTCTCGGACTATATCGGGCAGTAATCCGATATATCGGGTTTCTGGCAATGTGGGCTGTTGTGAAAGCGGTCAGTCTTTACACGCTGGTTTGGGGTATTGTCGTGTTACTTGGTGCGATACCTGAATTCCCCCGTTCGGTACTGCTGATCAACTGGCTGGTAACTCTGTTGCTAATAGGCGGTACACGCGCGCTAGCACGCTGGTGGTTAACCGGGAACCTGAATTTCAAGCATAACAATGAGAACCAACGCAATGTCGCAATTTATGGTGCCGGTTCTGCCGGTATACAAATCGCAACCGCGTTGTCAGGTAGCCCGGAATTCAATCCAGTTGCATTCATAGACGATAATCGATCGCTACAGGGCAATTACATACACGGGATGCGGGTTTATTCATTCTCGAAGCTGAGGCATGTTATTGATGATTTGTCACTGCAGGAAGTTTTGCTTGCAATGCCTTCAGTGCCTCGCTCTCAGCGAAGTGAGATTATTACCAGGCTTGAGCCATATGCTTTGCATGTGAGAACTTTACCCGGAATGGATGATCTGGCGAGCGGTAAGCTCAAAGCAGACGATATACGAGAAGTTGGAATTAATGACCTGCTTGGGAGAACCCCGGTAGAACCCGATGCGGAATTGCTCAATGCCAACATCCTGGGCAAGGTGGTTCTGGTCACTGGTGCTGGTGGCAGTATAGGCTCCGAATTATGTCGTCAGATAATCAAGCTCGAACCTGCGGCACTGGTCCTTTACGAGCGTAGTGAGCACGATCTTTACCTCATCGAAAGAGAGTTACTTAAGACGGCGCAAAAAATGTACCCAGACCAGGGTAACTTGATCACACCGATTCTGGCCTCAGTACTGGATCAGAACAGGATGGAGGCGGTTTGCCAGGCTTTTGGTGTCGAAACCATTTATCACGCCGCTGCATACAAGCATGTACCGATGGTTGAGAAGAATCCCTCCGAGGCCGTGCGTAACAACGTATTTGGAACCTACCGGGTGGCGCAGGCTGCAATCAATTCGGGGGTTGAAACTTTTGTCCTGATCTCGACTGATAAAGCGGTACGTCCGACCAACACAATGGGCGCCACCAAACGATTTGCGGAGATGATATTGCAGGAGATGGCGAGGCATCGTGAGACAAAAACCAGATTCACGATGGTACGGTTCGGTAACGTGCTCGGTTCATCAGGTTCGGTAATACCGCTGTTTCGAGACCAAATTCGAAATGGAGGGCCCGTAACGGTTACTGATGCGGAGATTACTCGCTACTTCATGACTATTCCGGAAGCTGCGCAGCTTGTAATCCAGGCCGGTGCCATGGGAGACGGGGGAGAAGTATTTGTGCTGGATATGGGAGAACCGGTCAAGATACTTGACATGGCCAGGCGCATGATTCATTTAAGCGGTCTCCAGGTGAAGGATGATGAAAACCCTGAAGGTGATATCGAAATTGTCTTTACCGGCCTGCGCCCGGGCGAAAAACTCTATGAAGAGCTTATAATTGGCGAAAATGATTCCCCTACCCAGCACCCGCTCATAATGTCTGCCAATGAGGACAGTTTAGGTTGGAATGCTTTGCAGAAGTATATTGCAGATTTCGAATTGGCAGTCGAGTCTAATGATGTTGATTACAGCAGGGAATTGTTAGTGGAATCGGTCAAAGGGTTTGTTCCTCAATGCGATGTTGCCGACCTGGTGCAATTAAAACAGGGTAATTCTGTGGCAGCTAGACTTCGTAAATAGTTCTGTACAAACATTTTATCTAGATGCAATAAGTCAAACGCTCACCGGCCTCGATCAGAAATCGAATTTGAATCTGTTTTCAGTTTCGTATCGGCATGTTTTTCGAAGTTCCCTGGATTGCCGGATAAATAGCTTTTTAAGCAGTAATATCAGTCAGGGAGATTTTTCTGTTTTGTGCTCCTTTCGAATTGCGCTGTTCAACGACTCGATAGCGTCGGTCGTTCCCACAACATCTGTACCTCCATACACATATCATCGCGTCGTGGTTTTTGCCTCGCCGGCTGAAATGCAACCTGTGCTAACAAAGGTCCGATTCGCGCAAAGCGCCTAGCAGGCAGCCCCATATCGACGCACTGGCGAAACCGTACATCATCAGGTATTGCTTTCCGTAAAAAGGAACTCCCGGGATTGACATAATCAGATACGAGACCAGCATAAGTAGACCCGCAAGGGCGAGACTACGTACTTCCAGGTTATATCGTTTCCTCAGATATTTGGCGAAAATTCCAAAATGGCAGATTATCAAGGCCAGGAATGAAAGAAGCCCGACCAGTCCGGTCATTGCAAAAGTTTGCATAAACTGGTTATGAATATGATTTAAACCTGCGAGCTCCTTTACATGTGGATTTCGCTGTACGTAATCCTTTATCGCACGTTTGGTTGCGCCGGGACCAAAGCCAAACATTTTGTTTTCCAGCCCAACCTGCCAACCTAATTTCCATACTTCGACCCTGTAACGCAAACTGGTAAATTCAGTTTGTTCCTCGCCCTTTGCGTATGGCATGACCATGCCAATCATTTGCTCAATTTTTTGCTGCACTACGGGTATCGGGCTACTTACAATTGCAATACCACCTATGAGTACAAGCGTAAAAAGGATACGCCTGGAGAGCGAATACCTGTCTAGATAAAAAAACATTGCAATTGTAAGTACAACAAAACTCGCCAACCAACTACTCCGGCTGCCAGATAGTATCAAGGCGCAAACACCCATCAGTACCGCCAGGAAGAAAACGACTCTTCCGGTCCTGGTCTGGTTGAACTGGTGATAAGATGCGATGACGATCGATGTCATCGTCAAGGCTACAAAACCGAAAACCGCAGGGTTGTGTCCTCCACCGACTGCCTGGCGATCCAGAATAAAGGTATCGCTAATAGCCACTCCCCCCATTGCCACACACCCTGCAACATACTTGATCCAGACATTGCGCTTCGTATCGAAACTGAGGTAAAAAACGCTAACCAGGGGAATTGCGATCAGCAGTAGTAAATACCTTGAGGTAATTCTATTGACCCCGCCGTCCGGTATATCATTTGCCAGCAGTGACAGGACAGTGGCGCCGACGTAGGCGATTATCGGCCACGAGTAAAGCCGGTGATCCCTGGGCATTTGAGGTCTGTACTTGACGAGGAAAACCAGTGCCGCGAGGGAAAAGAGCACATACACCGCTCTGCTGGCATCCCAGAATAAAAACAGGGTCGCCATAATGAAAATTGCGACCGCATTCAAAAACGGTTCAATTGCCGACAATCTGGCCTGCAATTCAGCTTGCGGCAATACGTATTTCATTATTTGGAATTCCCCGAAGGTTTCTCTCCCGGGGACCAGGCCAGAACAGCTGAAGGCCAGGACCACAGGATGGGTGAGCTCGCGAATTTTACAAAAAGCATTGGCCTACTGCCAGCATTTTGTGGTGCCATGCCGATGCAACGGGAAGTATTAATATGTGTTAGCACTGAAGAATCCCTGGAGCCGATATTCTGCGGTGTAGATGTAATCAAGCCAGTGAAACTTGATTGCCCGGTCATCGTAAAGATAGTGGTTCTGCCGAGGAGACAAAAGGCAAAATACTCTGTGTTGATCATCAATGTCCCAAACTACAGATTATCGATCAATCTTTCTGCTAATTACTGGCATTGCTAAATCTCTGGGTGTATGTTGCGCGCTTTTGGCCACACTTTTGACTAGAATAGGCGCATGAGCGGTAAAGTCTTCATCAAAACCCACGGCTGCCAGATGAACGAGTACGATTCGGCGAAAATGCTGGATGTGCTCGCGCAGGGCTGCAACCTGTCGCTGACCGATGAAGAGTCGGAAGCGGACGTGTTGTTACTGAATACCTGTTCGATTCGTGAAAAGGCGCAGGAGAAGGTGTTTTCGCAGCTCGGCCGCTGGAAGAAGCTCAAACAGCAGAAACCCGACATGGTGATTGGCGTGGGCGGTTGTGTCGCCAGCCAGGAAGGCGAGGCGATTCGCACCCGCGCGCCATTCGTCGACATGGTGTTTGGTCCGCAAACCCTGCACCGCCTGCCCGACATGCTGCGCCAGTCTCGCGCCAGCGGCGGCGCGGTGGTCGACGTCAGCTTTCCTGAAATCGAAAAATTCGACCATCTGCCCGAACCGCGCTCCGATGGCGTCAAGGCCTTCGTTTCGATCATGGAAGGCTGCAGCAAGTACTGCACCTTTTGCGTAGTACCCTATACCCGCGGCGAGGAAATCAGCCGCCCGCTCGACGATATCATTGCGGAGATTGTCAGTCTGGCCGGGCAGGGCGTGCGCGAAGTCAATTTACTCGGTCAGAATGTCAACGCTTATCGTGGGCAGATGGATGACGGCGATATCGCCGACCTCGCGCTATTGATTCATTACGTCGCCGCGATCGAAGGTATCGATCGAATCCGCTACACCACCTCGCACCCGGTCGAGTTTTCCGACAACCTGATCGAGGCCTATGCCTCGGTGCCCGAACTGGTCAATCATTTACATTTGCCGGTGCAAAGCGGCTCGGACCGTATCCTGTCGATGATGAAACGCGGTCATAGCGCGATCGAGTACAGGCACAAGATCAACAAGCTGCGCAAGATTCGACCCGATATCAGTATGTCCTCCGATTTCATTATTGGTTTCCCGGGTGAAACCGATGCCGATTTCGACGCCACCATGAAACTGATCGACGATGTCGGTTTCGATGCGTCATTCAGTTTCATCTATAGCCAGCGTCCCGGTACCCCGGCCGCATTCATGCCGGATAATGTCAGCCTGGAAACCAAGAAGGAGCGCCTGCGCCTGCTGCAGGAAAAGCTGCTCAACCAGGCCAACCAGATCTCCCGAAAAATGGTGGGCAGCACCCAGCGAATCCTGGTCGAGGGACATTCGCGCAAATCGGACCAGGAACTGGCTGGACGTACCGAAAACAATCGCGTGGTGAATTTCGTCGGTCCGGATAGTCTCATTGGCCAGTTTGCCGACGTCGAGATAACCCGGGCCTTGAACAATTCGCTGAAAGGAACCCTGGCGGAATAAGCC